>WNGJ01000417.1_pt1 | contig 38975 bp, 30 predicted proteins | sample 5400611 | NCBI WGS metagenome assembly WNGJ01 (sample SAMN13153375, study PRJNA577476) | soil metagenome | isolation source: 40 cm soil or saprolite under Garry oak tree replicate 1 | place: USA:California | collected 2016-06-15
GTAAGGGGCAGGCGCGCACCGAGATGAATAAGGATGACATTCAGCTCCTTTACGAATACGACCGCTGGGCGAACAACCGGGTTTTGCAAGCGGTCTCTGCGCTCAGCGATGAACAGTTCACGCGCGATCTGGGCGGCAGCTTTCGCTCCGTGCGAGACACGCTGGTACACATCATCGGCGGCGAATGGGGCTGGCTTGCGTATTGGAAGGAGGCGGCCCCTAGCTCCGCCTTCGTGAAAGATTTATGGACGCGACAAGACGCCCTGTTCCATCCGAAGGCATTTCCCAACTTTTCTGCGGTGCAGCGAAAGTGGGCGGAAGTCGAAAAAGAACAGGCCGAGTTCATGAAGGGCGTGACGAACGAATCCCTGGAAAGAATGCTTCCTATTCGCACAACGCAAATCAGTTTGGCGCACCTGATGCAGCATCTGGCGAACCATTCCACTTACCATCGGGGCCAAATCGCACTGATGATGCGGCAGCTTGGCGCCAAGTCTCTAGCCACGGACTTCCATGTGTTTCTGGTGGAAGCCCGCCGTGAGGCTGGGGTCGTAAAGTGGCTTGCCCAAAATGGAGGGGTTAACAGTCTACAGTTCAAAGTAAAGACGCGTGAAGAGCCGCGACAGGAAAAACCAAAACCCCCACCTTTCGCGAGGTCTAGGTCAAATCAACTCTTCGTAAGTCTTATGATCGCCGATCCAGAACCACAAAAACCCGTCTGCTCGTTTCAGAGCGAGAGCGCGGTAATTCAGAGTGACACGCGCCGACCAAACTTTGTGTCCGTGGGATTCTCCAACTTTTTTGAATTGTAGCGAAGGATACTGCGGATTACTCTTCAGCAGAGCGAACTGCTAGTCAGGGCGATTTCGTATCTCGGACGGGAGAGCTTGATAGGTTCGCCGGAAGCCATCCGTGGCGCGATGTTCCATTCATTTATAGCGGGCGGACTCTTCCGCGCTTCTCATCGTCAAGTGCGCCTTGGACGGCTTTGTCCAGCCGGCCCGCTGCCAAGTCCGCCTTGATGCTGCGATCGAGCGGCATGGGGCCCGCGTACTCATCGAGCCACAGCCGCAGTTCCTCCAACTCCTCTTGCGTCAGCGTTCCAATCGCGCGCTGGAGTTCTTCAACTTTTCTTCCGTCCATATCCTAATTGTATCCACGTGCGATTGCAGCGGGCATCGGTATAAGAGCGCCGGTTTCCCCGACAGGAACCGGGACGCACAAAACGCGAAAGACCGGCAACTACACAATTCTCTTCACAGATTCTCATTCAAGTTCTTCGTGGGCAAATTCTTCGTGAGCGGATTCTTCGGGGGCAGCTTTGCCCCTCGGTTTGCGGGCGGAGCGGGCGAGGGCGTCTTCCAGCATTTTGGCGATGCGGCGGTCGCGGGTTTCCGGGATGCGGGAGTAGAAGATGCTGAGCAGATGGTAGCGGCGTTGCAGAGGAGTCATGGACTGCCAGCCTTGATAAGCGCGGGGATCGCTGGCGAAGGCGCGCTTGAGGATGGGAGGCAGGTCGAGTTCGGCTTCCATGGTGGAGAGCAACTGTTCGGCGACCTGTTCGGCGCGACGGATGCGGGCTTCGGGGCTCTTTACGCTGACGATCCAATCGCAGATCCACTTGCGCATGGAGAAGCCGAGTTGGTCAAACCAGCGGCGGAAAGAGCGGTCTTCCTTGAGGATGCGCTGGAATTCGGTGGGGATGATGGCGACGCGTTTTGCGGTGTCGGGCACGAGACGGAAGTGCGCAGTGTCGCCGACGGCGGCGTTGCCGCCCGTCTGCAAGCTTCTTTTGATGAGCATGCAGTGATAGCCCTTGCTGGTAGGGAAGACGGAAGCGCGAAGCGGGAAGCCGTTGATTTCGCCTTTGACGCGGACTTTGGCGGGGGCTCCCCAGACTTTGGAGACGTCGAATGGGATACGGATAGTAACCCAGTTGAAGCGCGAGGGGATGCGCTCAAGCGTGGCTTTGAAGGATTTCGCGACGAGTTTGGGCTTCGACTTCATGCCAATTCACAGGGGATTTAGCGGGATAAGAATTTCAGAAAGCAAGAACGGGCACGCCTTGGCGTGCCCGTCGGCAAATGACACACACGCAAAACCAGCGTCTGCGGCACCAGGAATCCGGCTCGGACGCTTATGCTCCGGCGCTTTTGGAGAAGCTGGCGACGGCTTCGGCTTCTGTCTTGTAGACGTCGAAGACGGTCAGCAACTTGGTGATTTGCAGGACTTCCTGGAACTTGCTGCCCAGGTGGCAGAGTCGAAGCGAGGCGCCCTGCGTCTTCACGGTGTGATGCGAGGCAACGAGCGTGCCGAGGCCGGCGCTGTCAATAAAGGTTACGTTGTCCATATTGAGGACAATTTTCTTTTTTCCTTCGGCGAGCAGGCTTTTTACTTTCTCGCGCAAGGCATTGCTTTCCTCGCCGAGCACAATACGGCCGTCCAGCGCGACCACGGACACGCCATCCACTTCGCGGTAGGTCATCTTCAAAGCCACGTTAGTTTCCTCCTCATCGGAAAGCGGTTCCGGTGGCAACCCGCGCCGGAGCCGTAAAGCTTATCAAAAAAGGATGTTCCCTGGAGCGTTGCATCGTAATCGAAGACCGGGCAACGGTCAAATCACCAGGCGGCTAATAATAGTCCGAGCAAGACATGTAATAACCGCATACTGAACAAATTAACTTACACCGTTGGGACTCCAACCGTTGCGAGCAAACGGGACAGTACCGCGAAGGATCTTCGGCACGACCGGCGGGGCTCGGGTTACTCTGCGAGGCTCCAGCAGACGGAGCAGCAGTCTGTGCCGGCTCGGCCCGGACCTGCGCTGACTCCCACTTCGCGGCGCGTTCCACGGCTGGACGGTTATAACACAGTGAAGGGAATAGGGGATAGGGAATAGGGAAGAGAGCAACGCAGGAATTCAGAGGAAGAGACGAATTGGATTGAAACCTATGGCGTAGCGGGTGCATCCTTGTTAGTGGCGATGGGTTGTTGATGATCGCTCATCGCCCGAAGGCCCAGAAGGCTGGGTCTTCAGGTGATCACTATGGTCCGCCAAATTATCCTCGCAGGTTTTGTCGTTTTTCTTCCAGTGGGCGTGCAGGCGCAAGGGCGCGGGGCGATGGCGCCCGTTTCGCATGCTGCCGCAGTCGCGCCGAGGGTGGCGATGCCGGCTCCGCACATTGGGACTTCGCAGATGGTAGCGGTGCCGCGGACGGTGGTGAGGGGCGGAACGGTTCGCCCGCGAACGGCGTTGCCGATGGTGAGAAACCCCCGGCGGCCGGTCGCGACGCCCAGGCGCTTTGATAGATTTGACAGAGAGGATTTTAACCGAAGGCCGGGTTGCAACTCAGCGCCGGGATTGGGATTTGATGCAGTACACCAGGCAGCGGTGTGCGGATCAGGAATCGTGGGATCGCGCGGGCGCGGACTGATTCCCGCTTTCTTTCCATTTTTTGATGGCGGATTTTTCCTGCCGGGTTCGCAGGCGGCGGTAGAGGAAACTGCAGCTACGGATAGTTCACAGAGGGAAGAGTCAGATATCGAAGCTCGTGAAATAAGCCGCCGCCGCAGGGTTAGCGAGCCGGCGACTAACCCGGCTCCGGCGCCGGCGAGCGAAACAGCCAGCGCCACATCCCCCGACAACGATGAATTTGTTTTTGTACGGCGCGATGGGACCATATTTTTTGCCGTGGCTTATTCGTGGGAAAATGGGACGCTGCGCTACGTTACCAGCCAGGGATTGCGTCACACCGTCACGCAGGACGCGCTCGACTTGGACGCCACGAGACAATTCAACGAACAACGCGGAGTGAATTTTCGATTGCCGGCGTGAAGGCTAGTTTTTCGCGGACTCCGGCATGACGTAGCCGGATTTTGCAGGTAGGCCTGCACGTTCCAACTGCACGGTGGTGTGTTCGACACCAAATTCCTTTGAGGCTACCTGTTTGATCGAGGCGAGAAGCAGTTCGCATTCGTCGAGATGCATGTCCGGAACGCGCGCGTGGAGACTGAGCGCGTGGTGGCCGCCGCCGAGGGACCACAAATGAACGTCATGCACTTCCTCTACACCTTCGATCTTCAACAGGGCCCGGGCGACGTCTTCCACGCGCAGATCAGGCGGGCGCCCTTCCAAGAGAATGTGCGAGGAGTCGCGTAGGATGCCGATACTGGACCAGAGGACGAGCAAGCCGATGGCCAAGCCGAGAAGCGGATCGATCCAGCGCGCGCCAGTCGCATGGATAATTAGCGCCCCGGTGATGATGGCGATGTTGGAAAGCGCATCACCAAAATTGTGAATGAGGATGCTGCGGAGATTGAGGTCGCCGCGTCCGCGGACGAGAGCAAGGGTGATGCCGCCGTTCACGCCGAGCGCGGCAACGGAAGTCCATATCAACCAGCTTTCGACCACGTCCACCGGGGAGCGCAAGCGTTCGAACGCTTCGTAACCGAGCCAGAGCGAAAGCAGGACGAGAACAAAAGCATTGGTGTAGGCAGCGAGCGTGCCCGCGCGATGATAACCGTAGGTCTTCTCGGTGTCGGCAGGCCGTTCGGCCCAACGCATCGCAAGATAGGAAATACCGAGCGCGGGAATATCAGAAAGATTGTGGACGGCGTCATTCAGAAGGGCGACGCTGCGTCCGAGAATGCCGCCACAGAGCTCCGCTAGCACCAAGCCCAGCGTGGTAACCATGGCCCACCCAAGCACAGAAGGGCGCAGCGTGGGGTGAGCATGGCCGGCGTGAGTGTGACCGGCGGAATGCGAATGACCGGCGTGGCTATGGTCGTGGGAATGAGCGGCCATCCGCCTTATTCTACCCGCACGTTGGCGGCGGCGCAGCCCGGACGTTGCTTATTAGGCAGTATGACACTTCGCCAAGCGAATTGATTGACGGTCCTTGCATCGGCTGCGACCATGAAACAAGCTCCCCGTTCCGCGCGTTGGCGTGGAACTAGCCTGCAAACAGGGGTTTTTCGTTCAGCGGAAATGACGGTTCCCATAGCCAAATTGAGTTTTTGGGGCGCGCGCGGATCTACGCCGACGGTAGACCCGGCGACGTGGCGCTACGGCGGCAACACCCCTTGCCTGGAACTGATTGCGCCGGATGGGACGCAAATCATTCTGGATTGCGGCACGGGCCTGCGCATGCTGGGGAGCCGGTGGGGCGCGCCGAGCGGCGGAAAAACGCCGGAGACGCACATTCTGGTTACGCACTATCACTGGGACCACATCCAGGGGATTCCCTTTTTTTCTCCATTTTATGTGGAGAACAACGAATTCCAGTTTTATAGCTTCCGGTCAAAATTCCTGGGGCGCGACAGCTTGAAACAAGTCTTTGAAGCGCAGATGGCGGTTCCGTATTTTCCTGTCGATATGTCGGCGATGAGCGCGAAGCGAAAGTTCAAGGAGCTGGACGGCGGCGATTCGTTCAAGGTTGGCGAGAACAAGATTACGGCGCACTGGTTGAATCATCCGCAGGGCTGCCTGGGATTTCGCATCGAAACGCCCGCGGGGATCGTGGCATACGCAACGGACAACGAACCGGGGGACCCGAAACTGGACGAGAGCCTGCGCGAATTGGCGGCTGGCGCGGACATCTTCATTAACGACGCGCAATTCACGCCGGAACAGCTCGGGACGACGAGAAAAGGCTGGGGACATTCTTCGTGGCTGGAAGGCGTAAAAGTGGCGCGCCAAATTGGGGCGAAAACGCTAGTGCTCTTCCATCACGATCCAGACTCGACGGATCGCACGGTGGATTCGATTCTGCGGCAAGCGCGGGAAGAGTTTGATTCGGTGTTCGCGGCGAGCGAGGGGATGGTGGTGACGCTCGGAGCGCCGGGAGACCGCGTGCAGGCGCACATGCCGGGAACGCGGACGGCGCTGCGCCGCGAAGCGCAATTCCACGCGAAGGTCTGTGGCGTAACCGAAGGCGGGAAAGATTTCGAGGAAGAGACCGTGGTCCGGGACATTTCGCTGCAGGGAGCGCTGATTTCGCTGAAGCACATGCCGCGGTTGCAGTCCGAACTGCAAGTGACGATGGAAGCGCCTGGCTCGGATGGTTTGCAATCGATGAAGCTGCGAGGGTACGTGGTGCGGATCGATGAGGGAGCCGAGAAGGGACATAGCTCGGTGGGCGTGGTTTTTACGGACTGATTCAGAGTTTCCAGGCCAGTTGATTTTCTACATGGGGCGCTTTGCCGTGGCGGGCGCCCCTACTGTTTTCTTGGCATGGCCGCGGCGGTCCTGTAGGCTGACTTGGACGCCCATGGCTGAAAAGAAAGCAAATTTCGTTCCTGTCGGTGCGCTGGACAGGCGACCTCCTTCGAAACGCGAATTATTGCGCGGGCTGGTGCGGCAGGCGCCGTTTGTGGCGAAGAATTTTCAGCTTTACTTTCGCAACGCGTGGCGCCGGCACGTATTGCGGACAAAGGTAGTGGCGCCGTACGCGGTTACGTTCTACGTCACGCACAAATGCAATCTGGCCTGCAGTTACTGCACGCAAAAAGAGCCGGAGGTGTTTAGCGACGAATTGCCGACAAGAAAGACGATCCATCTGCTGAAGCGCATTCGAAAAGAGACGGACTCCATCGTGATAACCGGCGGCGAACCGACGTTGCGAGCCGACATCGAAGAATTGACCGAGGGGGCGCGGTTCGAATGCAAGTATCGCTCGTTGCTGCTGATCACCAACGGCACACTGCTGGATCGCAAGCCGCGAATCTTGCGAGCGGTGACAGGGCTGGTGGTAAGCCTGGACGCGCTGGCGGCTGATCCGACGAATCCGCTGTCGAAACCGGCGGCGCTGCCGAAAGTGCTGGAAAACCTGGAGCTGGCGAAGGAACTGCTGGGCAGCCCGCGACGCATCACCATCAGCACGGTGATCGAGCAGTGGAACATCGCTGAAGTCGAGCGGTTGCTGGACTGGTGTGGCGAGCAAGGCTTTGTTTTTGCGGCGCAGTCCGCACAGATGGAGAAAATGCCGAACCTGGCGCTGCTGCAGAACCCGCAGTATCAGGCGCTGGTGGACAAAATCATCGAGCGGCGGCGCAAAGGCGCTCAGCCGATCAACGGCACGCCGCGAACGATCGCGACGCTGCTTCGATTCGGTAGCTTCGAGTGCTACCCGACCATGTTTCCCCGCGTGTATCCGAACGGCGATGTTTTTTACCCCTGCGAGCCGTTGCGCAAAGTTGCGGGTAATTTGCTGCGGGACGGTTCGTTGAAGAAAATATTTGCGTGTGGGAAGGAGATTTATGGAGACATTCCGCCGTGCCAGGGGATCTGCTACCTGTTTGGAAACGTACTTTCGCATTATTACGTGAATGACTTTTGGGGGCTGGCGGGGGATTTCATTCGGTAGGGGTAAAGGAGATGCGAAGCGGGAAACGGAGAGGCAAAAGCTCGGAGCATAGAGGATAGGAGGGCCGGGGTTCGGGAAGACCTTTTTAACGTGCGCACGAACGGGAACGGTTACGTTCTGTCTGAGTGGGATCTCGTTCTTCTAATGCGAGATCTTGAGCGGCTGATGGCGCAAGGCCAGGTGCGTGAACTGCCAAGTCCCGTTGTCGCGCAGCCGGAATGGCCCGATGCACCTGAACGGAGACGATTCCGGGAACTTGAAACGGGCGAAACTTACGAGTACTCCGGTCCCTGGGAAAGGGGCAGACCCCGCTTCATCAAACTCATTCATAACGGCCTTAGTAAAGCCACGCGCTAGGCCGAGTAACATCCAGCTAAACGAACCTCGTTGCAGTACGTTAGGAATTCCTCGGCGAGTCTTTAGTTCAGGTCGGCGATTTTTTTGTCGAGGTGGGCGAGGGCGGCTTCGAGGGACTTGCGGTGGTTCGGGTGAGTAGCGGACGCGAGGTCGTTGGCAATGCGGATACGCGATAATTGAAGATCCTTGAGCGATTGTTCGCGCATGAGTTGTTCCGGAGTTTTTTGCGCCGAACCTGATTTTTGCTTGGACGCTTCCGTCTCTGCAACCTGTGCTTCGACGTCCTTGCTTTCCCAACCCCTTGCCATGCCCATAGTTTGCCACACTTTGGCCGAGCGGTGCGGGATTCAAACAAGAAAATTACCAGGGGTAAATCACGCGCCGGCGGCGCGGCGCTGGGGAAGAACGGGGAGAGCAGGGCGCATCACGCTGCGGATGGTCGTCTCGGCGACGCGCACGAGGTGCTCGGCGAAAACGCCCCGATAGGCAAACACGGCTGTCTTATTCGCCCAATTGACGCGCAGGAACCAGCGGCCATGGGATTCCTCGACTTGCACTGAGGTGATTTCGGGGACGGGGATTTCCAGAAAAGACTCGAGCTGAGCATCGCGTACGGAAATGAGTTTGTCACCGACGAAGAGTTGCGCAGCAAAGGAAGGCGCATCTCCCAGCTTGAAACGCCCGCCGTTGACGACTACCAGCGCGCCCAATTCGCGGGCCTTGTCACCGGCGTTGACATCGGGTTTGGCGGGAGGCAGAAGAATGGCGCTGATGAACATGGCAAGGCCGACGATGGCGGGAACGAAGCTGCTCCCGAAGCCGAGTGGGAGAATCACCAGGGCCGCACCGGCGACTCCCAAGAGAATGCGGAAGAACATCCAAGAGCGCGGGTTGCTGCGCAGGTGCGCGACTTTCGGCACGATCAGCACGAGAGCAAAAAGTGTTCCGATCATGGCATTGCGCAGCCTGCTACTGGATGCTTGCGGTTGCGGGCTGGACGTAGCGCTCATTGCTGTTCAATCAATCAGCGATGCAAACCCTTGATTTCGCGCATCCGGGCAAAGGCGCGCCGGACGTGAGGAATGGTGATGGAGCCGCCAACGATCAGCGCCACGTTGAGCGCGTCGATCACTTCTTCGCGCTTCCAGCCTTCCTCGCCACAGCGGACCAGGTGATAGGTGATGCAATCATCGCAGCGCAACACGGCGGAGGCGACCAGTCCCAGCAATTCTTTTGTCTTAGTGCCAAGCGGGCCAGGTTCGTAAGCCTGGTGATCAAGAGCGATGAAACGCTTCATCCCCAGGTGGCCGCAACCAAGAATTTCCTCGTTCAGGTCAGCGCGAAATTTCTGAAAATCTTCCAGGCGATCAGCCATGGTTCCTCCGGGGATAAATTCCAGCGCACCAACCGTGCCCGCTATTATGGACCAACTCGGGCCAGGCTGTTAGGGCGCGGGCCTCGCCGCACGTGACTCAGGGCACAAAACCACGGCTGCGGAGCACTTTTCCAGGAAGAGCGCCGGTCATCATGGTCTGGTCGATGACGGGCACGCCATTCACGAGCACATAATCCATCCCTTGCGACAATTGGTTGGGATACTCGAACGTGGCGACGTCGTGAATCGCTGCCGGATCGAAGATCACGATGTCCGCGCACATGCCTACCTTCAGGACGCCACGGTCCGTGAAGCGCATGCGCTGCGCCGGCAAGGCAGTGAATTTGCGGATGGCGTCTTCCAGGGTGAGCTTGTGTTCCTCGCGGACATATTTGCGCAGGATGCGCGGGAACGTGCCGTACGCGCGCGGATGGGGATGTTCCCGGCCGAGGATGCCTTCGGGTGCAGCGCCGGAGGAGTCGTTATCGATGGACACCCAGGGCTGCTGGAGCGCGAGGGCGACGTCAGGCTCAGACATTCCGAAGACGGCCACGGAAGTAAGTCCATGGTCTTCGATGAGAAGATCGAAGAGCGCATCCATCGGTTCCTTGTTCCCAATTCTTGCAATCTCAGCGAGCGTCTTGCCTTGCAGCGGAAGCAGTTGAGAATTGTGCACGACGCCGACGAGGACTGCCTCGGGGCCGGGAATCTCCTGCCATTCGTTGTCCCACTTATCCGACGGCGTGAGCATATCCGTGCGAATGCGCGCACGCGTCGTGGGATCCTTCAAGCGTTCGATAAGCTTGGCGTTGCCGCCGTCGTGCGCCCATGCAGGAATGAAAGCGGAAAAGTCGTTGAACCACGCGGTATAGGCGTAAGTGTCCGCGGTGACGTCGATTCCTTGCGCTCGCGCGGCGTTAATTTTCGCAATGACTTCCGGCATGTGTCCCCAGCTTGGTTTGCCGCCAACCTTCAGATGCCAGATTTCGACGGGGATGCGGGCTTCACGCCCGATGCGCAGTGCCTCGTCGATAGCCGCCAAAATACCGGTGCCTTCATTGCGCATGTGGGTGGCATAGATGCCGCCCGACCTGGAGGCTTCCGCGGCCAAGGCGATCAACTCTTCAGTTTTGGCGTAGGGAGCGGGAGCGTATTCGAGAGAAGTGGAGACGCCGACCGCGCCGTCGCGCACGGCCTGACGCACCAATCCCCTCATTTGTTCGAGCTGCGCGAGGGTGGGTTGCACGTCGCTATCGCCGAGCACCATGCGCCGGACGCGCGTGGCTCCTACATAGCTGGCAATGTTGATTCCAATGTGCTGCTTTTCGAGCCGCGAGAAGTATTCGCGAAACGTCCGCCAGTCCACATGAATGCGATAGTGATCGTACTGTTCCTGATCCGCTTTGAGGATGGCCTCGTTCAGCGGAGCGACGGATTCGCCCTCGCCAGTGATTTCCGTGGTGATCCCCTGATAGATTTTGGAGGGCAGGCGCGGATCGACGAGGATGGTGTACTCCGATTGGCCGAGCATGTCGATGAAACCGGGAGCGACGACTTGACCACGAGCATCGATCGTGCGGGCACGCGGCGCATCACGAAGATTCCCGATAGCGGCAATCTTTCCGTCGCGAATTCCGATATCGCCTGAATACCAGGGCGAGCCGGTGCCGTCGATGATGTGGCCGTTGGTGATGACGATATCGAAGGATTGCTCCGGCTCTCGGGCCTCGATGGGAACGGCTGCGAAGAGCAAGACCACGGACGAGAATACCGACTTCCACCGATGAAAATTACCGTTCGTCATCCTTTGCTCCTTGAGATCACTTTGTATCGGCTTGAAAAACCAGCCGCCCGCCTACAATCGTGGTGACTACCTTCGTGGCGGAAATTTTGTGTGGGTCGATGTCGAAGATATTTTGCGAAAGAATGATTAGGTCGGCAAGCTTACCGATTTCCAGCGAGCCTTCCGTTTTTTCGCGGCGTCCGGCAAACGCCGCTCCCAGGGTGTAGCCGTCAATTGCTTGCGCCACGGTCAATCGCTGCGCGGGAACAAAACCTGCTTCTGGTTTACCTTCCAACGTTTGGCGCGTCACTGCGGTCTGGACACCTTCCCAGGGATTGAGAGTCACAACCGGCCAATCGCTGCCGAAGGCCACGCGGCCTCCTGCATCTGCGATACTCTTCCACGACCACGCGCGTGAAGCGCGATCAGGGCCGACATTTCGCGCCCAAACATCCAGCGTGTCGGCGTCCGGATAAGAATGGAGCGGCTGCATGCTGGCGATCACGCCGAGCTTGCCAAATCGCGGAATGTCAGACTGAGCGATGGTTTCAATGTGCTCGATGCGCGGCCGGCGATCGCCAGTGTGGTTCCGAGCTTTGGCATTTTCGTAGCCATCCAGCGCCGTCCGCACGCCGTAGTCGCCAATCGCATGCGTGAAAAGCTGCACGCCGCGTTTGTCCAGTTCCGCGACTGCCGAATTGTAGCTCACCGGCTCCCAGAAGAGCTTGCCTTTCAAGGAAGGATCGTCGCTGTAAGGCTCGAGCATCGCTGCGGTGTGCGATTCGACGACGCCATCTACCATGAATTTGACCGCGCCTGCGTCAATCCAGTCGTCGTGGAATTTCTTGCGGGTGTGTTCGATGGCTTCGAGGTCCTGTGGCCGGAGCTGGGGCGGATTGAGGAAGTAAGCGATGTACATGCGCACGCTGAGATCGCCGCGGCGGCGCATTTCGTCGAAAAGATCGAGCACTTCAAAATCGCCGCCGGCGCTGTGCACGCGAGTGATGCCGTGCTCGTTCGCCCATTTGATGCCCGCGCGCAACGCCAAAAGTTTTTCGGCACGAGATGGTTTTGGAATGATCCTGGCGACCAGGTCCTGAGCGGATTCTTTTAACGCACCCGTGGCTTCACGCGTTTGGGCATCGCGTACAATCGCACCATTCGGCGGATCGGGAGTTTCCCTTGTGATCCCGGCAAGCGCCAGAGCTTTCGAATTGGCCCAGTAGGTGTGCCCGTCAAAGCCTTCGATGAAAACCGGGCGATTGGGGAAAATTTCGTCCAGATATTTCTTGTGCGGAAGAGCCTCGGGACCAAACATCGCATAATTCCAGCCGCGGCCAAGGATCCAATCATCGCCAGGATGTTCGGAAGCATATTCGCGCAGGCGTTTTTGAATGTCGGCGGGATCCTTTGCTCCTTCGAGATTTACACGTCCGAAGCTGAAAGAGCCGTCGATAAAATGGATGTGGCAATCGACGAAACCTGGGAGCACCAACTTTCCGCCGGCGTCGATCACTCTTGTGCCCATGTCGCGCATGCGCTCGACTAAAGCGTCGTCACCGACAGCTACGATCTTGTCGTGGTGAATAGCCACGGCCTGGGCCCAGGGCTGCTGGGGATTCTCCGTGTAAACGCGCCCGTGAACGACGATGATGTCCGGTTCGACGAGCCGGCCTTGCGCGAGCACCGTCAAAGCAGCGCAGAGCAGCATCGGGAGTGATTGAAGCAGCACGCGAAGAGCACGCATTCTCATTGGCACCTTATCCTGAAAATCAAAATGTTGGCGGCGTGTTGATCCACAGCAGCCAGGTTTCCGTTCGGCCGGGATTCTTCCAGCGGTGCGGAGTCGCACTTTCAAAATAAAGACTGTCGCCGGGCTTCAGATGATAATGCTCCTTGGCGCCCAGCCAGATCTCAAAGTTTCCGCGAAGGACGTGCAGGAATTCCTCGCCTTCGTGCGAGTAAGATTCGCCGCTGCCGCCGCCGGGTTTGATGCGGAAAAGATGCGGCTCCATCGCGGTGTTTCCCCACGCAAGCAGTTCCATGCGCACGTCCGGCGTGGTCTCCAGGACTTTTCGCTGATTCGGGCGCACCAGCCGCGGATTATCGCCGGCGATTTCGAAAAGGGAAAGAATGTTCGTGCGGTAAAAGCGCGCGATGCGGCGCAGCGTGGCGATCGAGGAACGCATCTGGCCGCGCTCGAGAGCGCTGAGAAAACCGACGGACACACCTGTGGCGCGAGCCACTTGGGCCAGCGAAAGGCCGCGGCGCGTACGCAAGCGCCGGAAACGCTGTCCTGGATGAAGCGAATTCTCCGCTGGAGCTGAAACGACTCCTTGGCGCTTCAGTACGTGAACGATGCCCGCCGGATTGAGGCCGCGGGCGCGTCGAAGGAAAATCGCGCGCTGCAGCAAGCGCACATCAGATTCTGAGAAAAGGCGGTAGCGGCTCTGCGTACGCTGCGGCGTGACGAGGCCCAGGGCTTCCCAGGCGCGTAACGCGGACGAAGACATGCCCACGCGGCGGGCCACTTCGCTGATACGCAGCAAGCGGCGGCCATTTTGCTTCGCCGATGCTTTGGATGAATTCTTTCTGCTTGACACGGTATCCGTCTTTTTCTAAGTTTACAGGATTATAGTAACGTTTTAGGGGCACAGCAACCACGAAGAATTGGTCCTCAAAGAATTTCTTCGCGGCAAGGGGTGAGCTCATGAAGGTTCATGCACGATTCCGGCAGCTGCATTCGACATATGGCCGCAGCATCTTGTTCGCGATGGTTCTGGCGATGGCAGTGTGCCTCGCGGCGCCATTGGCACGCGCGCAGAGCACCGGCGGCCGCATTCGCGGCACGCTGATGGATGCAAGCGGAGGCGCAATCGCAGGCGCCAAAGTTACATTGATCAACGAAGCCACAAACGCCACGCGCGAAGTTCAGTCAGGTTCCAACGGCGAATACATCTTTTTGGAAGTGCCGGTGGGAACGTATCAGATCGACGCCACCAGCCAGGGCTTCAAGAAATATACGCGCAAAGGGATCGTTCTCAATCTGAACGAAGTCGTGAGTGTTGACCTTACGTTGCAAGTTGGAGGCTCCACGGACGTAGTTGAAGTCACCGGCGCGCCTCCAGTAGTCGATACAACATCGACGCAATTGGGCGCCGTCGTCAACGAGCGCTCTTCGACGCAACTGCCACTGAACACGCGCGATGTCTATCAGTTGCTGCAACTCCAGCCTGGCGTGCAATCGCAGATTGGAAACAACTTGTTTTACGGGACGGACAAACCCGGCGTCGTGACGGTGAATGGCGGGCGCGGCCGCTCGAACAATTACTCCGTGAACGGCGGAGACGGCAACGATCTATTTGCCAACTTGCCTGCCGTGCAGCCCTCGCCGGATAGCATCGAAGAGTTTCGCGTAATCACCAATTCCTTCGACGCGGAATACGGGCGCAATTCGGGGGCGGTGGTTAACGTGGTCACCAAATCTGGATCGAACGATTTTCACGGCAGCGTCTACGAATTTTTGCGCAATGACGTCCTAAATGCTCACGGATTCACTTTCCAGCCAACGCCGAAGGCGCCGTTCAAGCAAAACCAATTTGGCGGAACGCTTGGCGGCCCAATGAAGAAGGACAAGTCCTTCTTTTTTGGCTCCTACGAGGGCCGCCGCATCGTGCGGGGCATTGTTTCGCAGCAAGTACCCGTTCCAGATGCCAACGGTTTGAAGGGAGTCTTTGATTTCACGCCCTCCGGCACGCCAGGCGTTTTCCAGGGCACTCCATTTTCGGGCACACTCGCCGATAATACGGTCGCAACTATCCTCAACAATCGGCCCGGGTGTGCTAGTGCTGTAATGGCACAGAGCGGTCAGTCAATTACCGCGGGGAGCGCCTACGGGGCGACACTCAACCCGAACGGCACAATCAATACCCCGGGGATCTTCACGGATGTAGCCAACGCTCGAAATTCCATTCCCACGGCTTGCTTCGACCCCGTTGCGGCCAGCCTCGTGAAGTTCCTCCCTGGATCGGGAGGCAGCAGTTCCCAGACTCAGGACGTGGTCAAGTCCACAGACCGCGCGGACCAATTTCAGCTTCGCTTCGACCAGATCCTGAACAAGAATCAGAAGTTCTCTCTCTATTACTACTACAATAACGACAACACGTTGGACCCTTTTGCTGTGTTCCAGTTGGCGGGCGGCTCACTTGGTAATTTCCCCGGCAGGATTATCACTCACGCGCAACAAATCAACGCCAGCCATTCCTGGACGATCGGATCCACTGCCGTGAATGAATTCCGATTCACATTGTTCCGCGAGGCGCAGCCGCAGTTTTACACGCCGACGGTGACCAATGCCGTGACCGCATCTTGCGGCAGCGCCGTTTCCGCTGCGCTCTGCTTTGGCGGAAGCACGGACACGCCGCTCGTCGATGCAAACGGGAATCCGCTCGGGACAGCGGCCAATCCTAATACTCCCGTTTGTCCTGGCTTTGGATGCGGGATTCACCCCGGGCTCGGCTCGAGGTTCGAAGGGGTGCCGTATGTGACCTTGAACGGCACGCTCGGTCTTTTCGGAAACAATTTTGAAGGCCAGTTGCCGCAGACCGGCAACACATTTCAATTTAACGACAACTACAGCAAGATCGTCGGCAAGCACAGCTTCAAATTTGGCGGTGATGTCCGTTACCAGAAATTCGATCAGAAGCTTTATTTCAACGTAAATGGCGAGTACATTTTCGGCCCGGGCGGCGCCAACGACACGGGAGCTGCGGATCCGTTTGCAGACTACCTCCTTGGCCTTCCATTGTCCTACTCGCAAGGTTCTGCCAACACGGAGCTGGTGCGCAGCACTTCCGTCTACCTCTTCGCGCAAGATAGTTGGAAACTCAAATCCAACGTAACGCTAAACTATGGCCTTCGCTGGGAGACGAACACGCCTTTGACCGACATTGGTCAGAAGGTTCAGCGGTTCAACCCAGGCCAGAACTCGACGGTCTTCCCATGCGATCTCTCGACGGGCTTTCCGAGCTCAAGTGTCTCTTTCTTCCAGTCGGCTACGAACCCGACGCCGACTTGCGCGAATACGGGAACCACTCCCACGGGGCTCGTCGTACCTGGAGACAAGGGCGTTCCTGGCGGCCTCATAGGTACTTATTACAAAGCTTTTGCGCCTCGGCTCGGTCTGAATTGGAGTCCCGACTGGAAAGATGGAACACTCGCCAAGCTTACGGGCGGCCCGAACAAAACCACCGTCAGTATGGGATGGGGCCTTTTCTACAACCCCATCGAACAATTGGTGCTCGAGCAGTTCAGCGCGGAGCCTCCCTTCGGCATCAGCAACGGCGTGTCGAACCCGCTCTTTAGCACGCCGTTTGTGACTCAAGAGGGTGCAACTTTTCCCAATGTTTCTGACGCGTTCCTGAATCCTCCGCGGAACAAGCCAGTAGATTGGGCGCTCTATCGCCCGATTTTGCTATTCGGACAATTTCCCACCAAACTCCGCACGCAGTATTCGGCCCAGTACAATTTGACGATTAAGCGCGAACTACCCGGAAACATTCTTCTCCAGGTTGGCTACGTCGGCTCGCAGGGGCACCGGTTGCTCGCCATCCATGACCAGAATGCGGCGAATGCGCAGACCTGTCTTGACCTTGCCACCATACTGGGGCCCACAAACGGCTGCGGGCCCTTTTCCGAAGATAACCAATATCAATTCACACTTGGACCTGGCCAGGTCTTGCATCTGCCCTACATCGGAGGCCCCACGCCCGGTGGCCCGAACATTCCTTGCCCGATCGTGGGCGCGACGGCCGCTTGTACGATTACGGGCGCGCCTGGGACCGGCACGCCGATTAACCTCGTTGGGATTCGTCCTTACGCTTCTCCCAACTGCAATCCAACTAGCACTAATCCCTTGACTAGCGGCTGCCCCGCCGACGGGACCGAAGTGTTTAACAGTATCTTTTCCGAAGATATGGTGGCGCGTTCCAATTACAATTCCCTGCAAGCGCTTTTCGAGAAGCGTTTCTCTCATGGCCTGCAGTTCCAGGCCTCTTATACCTATAGCAAGTCACTCGACAACGCCTCCAGCTTTGAGGAAATTCTGAATCCGACGAACTTTAATGCGACCTACGCGCCTTCACTCTACGATGCGCGCCATCGCTTCGTCTTCAACTACGTCTGGGAGCTGCCGGTTCCGAAATACGACGGCTTTAAGGGGAAAGCTCTGAATGGTTGGCAGGTTTCGGGCATTTACACGTACCAGAGTGGCTTCCCAATCTTGATTAACAACTGCGATGATGCCGAGTTGGAGGGCAGCACGCTTGGGTTCGAATGCCCTGGAAAGCCGGATATGCTCGGCCCGTTCAAGACTCATAACCCGCGCATCGACGGTTTAGTCTTCGACCCCGCGAATTTCGCCGACAGTGCGTTGGGAACCTTTGGCAGCACTCCACGCACTCTCTGCTGCAACCCTCCCATCAACAATTGGGACATGGGGCTGTTTAAAGACACGGCAATTGGGGAAAAGACGCGTCTGGAATTCAGGGCGGAGATTTTCAACATCTTCAATCACACTCAGTTCTACGGAGTGGACGGCGGATCGGCTAACCCGACCTTCGGCCAGCCGCAAAAGGTGCGAGACCCGCGACTGTTCCAATTCGCACTGAAACTGGTTTTTTAAGGCGCTGGCCAGAAAGCGATCACGGGCAAACAAAGTGCCTCGATAGGCGCCCCGACCAGGCCGGAGCGCCTTCTTACGTCTGTTAGAATGAGACGGGTGCAGCAGACCCAACGACTTTTTTCGCACACACTGACCGCAGGGAACAGACCTACTATGACGGAGCACTCCAATGCACGACGCACTACAAAAAGAAATCGCCACCTACGAAAAGCGCACGCCGAAATCCGCTGCTGCCCACAAGCGGGCCCTGGAGCGCATCCCGCTCGGCGTTGCCAGCAACTATCGCCATTACGAGCCCTATCCGCTCTTCGTGAAGGATGGAAACGGCAGCCGCATTCATGACGTTGATGGCAACGAATACGTTGACCACAACCTTTGTTTCGGCGCGCTGATGGCCGGACATTGCCATCCCGCGGTCGTCAAGGCCGTCGAGCAGAAGCTGCACGAAGGAACCACCTTCGGGATGCCACATGACCAGGAATGGGAGCTCGCGGAGGAAATCTGCAAGCGCTACCCGGTGGAGATGGTGCGCTTCGGCTCCAGTGGAACCGAAGTTACCATGCACGCCTGCCGCATCGCGCGCGCTGCAAACGGCCGCGATAAAATCCTGAAGTTCGAGGGTTCCTACCACGGCCTGCATGACACCGCGCTCGTCAGCGTCAAGCCCAAGGCGGAAGAGTACGGCGATCCGGACGCACCCAATTCCGTTCCCGGCGGTGGAGGTGTGCCTAAAGCTTCTCTCTCCAACGTCGTCGTCGCGGCTTTCAATAATCTCCCTAGCGTCGAGCGCCGTTTCAAGGAAAATCCCGGCCAAATCGCCGCTATTATTCTCGAGCCCATTATGATGAACGTCGGACTGTGCTTGCCTCAGCCCGGATTCCTGCAAGGGTTGCGCGACATCTGCACGAAGAACGGCGCGCTGCTCATCTTCGACGAAGTCAAAACCGGCGCCAAACTTGCCTGGGGAGGTGCCAGCGAATTCTTCGGGGTGAAGCCGGACATGATCTGCCTGGCCAAGTCCATCGGTGGCGGCTTGCCGCTGGGCGCTTTTGGCGCGAGCCGCGCCGTGATGGATTTGATTTCACAACACAAAGTTTTTCATGGCGGCACGTACAACACCAACCGCGTCGCTATGTCTGCCGGTCTCGCGACGTTCCGCGAAGTCCTCACGCGCGAAAACTACGGGCACGTGGACAAGCTCAGCAAAAAACTGACCGAAGGCTATCGCGCTATCGTCAAAAAATCCGGCTTGCAAGCCTATATCGCCAGCGCGGGCGTCAATGGCGCGCTGATGCTCTATCCGCAGGAAATTCGCAACTACCGCGACTGGACCAAAATCGATATCGATCTCTGGCGCCACTATTGGTTCGGCATGGTCAATCGCGGGGTGCTGGCTCAGCCATATTGGTGGGATGAACAGTGGACCGTCTCCGTTCAGCACACCGAAGCGGACATTGACAAGCATCTTGCGGTCTTCGAGGAAGTCGCGCCCGCGCTCACGAGAGCCCAGCAGGAGCGTGGCGCCGCATTTGTGGGGGCGGCCGGACACTAGTCCGGCTCGCTCTGTCTTTTAGGAGAGAGCGCTATTGGCGAACGAGGTCACCGCCGCGCCGTCAGCACCGCTGGCACAAGAAGCGCCACAGCTGCGCCGCGTGCTGGGCCGCGGGGATCTCGTTCTGCTTTTTGTTGTTGCTGTTTTCAATCTCAACGTCGTTCCGTCTATCGCCGCCAATGGTGGCGTAACGGTTTGGCTGTGGATCATTTCGCTCGCGCTCTTCTTCTGGCCGCAGGGCGTCGCCGTGGTTGAACTTGCGAATCGCTATCCCGGCGAAGGCGGCGTATATCTGTGGGCCAAGGAAATTTTTGGCGACTTCCACGGTTTTCTCTCGGGCTGGTGCTATTGGACCAACAACATGATGTACGTTCCCACCATCATGCTGTACTTCGTTGGTGTGTTCGTGTTTGTTCTTGGGGCCGGCCACGAATCGCTCGCCGACAACAAGTCCTTCACGTTAACGGCTTCCTTGATCTTGTTAATGCTTCTAGTGGTACTGAACATCGTTGGCCTCGGCGTTGGGAAGTGGGTGAACAATCTCGGCGCGATCGGCACTTTTGTTGCCGCGGCTGTTCTTATCGGCTTGGGAATCGTAATCTGGCTTCGGTTCGGCACGTCTGTGACGGCGTCGGATTTTCTCATTCCCGCAGATCCTCGTTTCGTCTTGAATTCCTTCGGCGTGATCTGTTTCGGCCTCGTGGGTCTGGAGCTCGCTTCGGTCATGGGCGATGAAATTGAGAGCCCGCAAAAAATTCTTCCCGGGGCCGTCGCCTGGGGCGGCCTTCTATCCGGTTTGCTTTACATCGGGGCGACGGTGACGCTGCTTGTCGCCGTAAGCAAGAATGAAATCAGCGTCCTTCAAGGCATCGTGCAGGCTGTCGGGCATATGGCCAACCGTGTTGCAGTTAAATGGATCGTTGCGCCCTTTGCGTTCCTGCTGAGTATTTCGATCGCGGGAATTGGCTCCGCGTGGCTCGGAGGCTCGGCGCGCATTCCTTTTGTTGCCGGCCTCGACTCCTACATGCCCGCCTGGATGGGAAAGATTCATCCGAAATATGCCACCCCATACGCCGCATTGATTGTTCACGCGGCCGTATCGTTGATCCTAGTCGTGATCAATTTCTCTCTTTCAGGCGCGGGCGTGCAAGAGACGTTTCAGAAATTGCTGTCCCTTGCGGTCGTGCTTCAGTTGATCCCTTTTCTATATATGTTCGGCGCGCTAATGAAAATCGCTTCCAGCGATTCCTTCGTAAAGGGCCGCTACGGCAAAACCACGCTGATCCTCGCCGGTTTCAGCGGATTCACCACCACTGGTCTGGGAATTGCGTTGGCATTTTTCCCGGCGCAGCAGATTAAATCACTCCTGTCTTACGAGATTTGGATGTTTGGAGGTACGTTGCTTTTCGTCGGCCTCGCGGGGTTTTTCTTTTTTGTTTACGGCAGACGCAAGGCCGCGCGGAAATTGGCCGCGGCGCCCACGCCGGCGTTGTGAACGCAATTTGGGAGGCAGTTTATGTCGAGCACTGCGAAAACAATCATTCGAACCTACGACAACTACATCAACGGTCAGTGGGTCAAAAGTTCTTCCGGTGAAATGTTTCCCGTCTACGATCCCTCCACCGAAGAAGTGATCGCTCACGTGGCGTCGGGCACAGCACCGGACGTGGATAGCGCCGTGAAAGCCGCGCGCGCCGCGTTTGACTCCGGCCCCTGGCGCCAGACTACCGCCGCCGACCGCGGCCGCATCCTTTATAGACTTGCGGAGAAAATTCGCGCGAACGCCGCGCAGCTTGCCGAGCTCGAATGCCGCAATTCCGGCAAGCCCATCGTCGAAGCCGAGTACGACATTGCCGATGCCGCAACATGTTTCGAATACTACGCTGGCCTCGCGAACAAAGTTCTCGGGCACGTCAACCCCGTTCCCGCAAACGCCCTGAGTTTTACTTTGCGCGAACCCGTCGGCGTGGCCGGACAAATTATTCCCTGGAATTATCCGCTGGTCATGGCTTCGTGGAAGCTGGCTCCCGCCATCGCCGCCGGATGCACCTGCGTCCTGAAGCCCGCCGAACAAACGCCGCTCACGATGATGGAAGTTGCCAGTTGGTTTGAAGAATTGGGCCTGCCTCCCGGCGTCGTGAACATCGTCAACGGTTTTGGCGAGACGGCAGGAGCCGCGCTCGTAGCGCATCCCGGCGTGGACAAAATCGCCTTCACGGGCAGCGCGGCCGTGGGAAAAACCATCGTCAAGAGCGCCGCCGCCACCCTCAAGCGCGTCACCCTTGAACTCGGCGGCAAGTCTCCCAACATTTTCTTTGATGGCGCGGATTGGGAAGCGGCCGTCGATGGCGCGCTCTTCGGCGTCTTCATCAATCAGGGCGAAGTTTGTTCCGCGGGCAGCCGCATCCTCGTAGAAAAGAAAATTTACTCCAGATTCCTCGAGGCCATGACCGAAAAGGCCAAGCGCATCAAGCTCGGCGCGCCGCTCGAACGCGGAACCAAGATGGGTCCGCTGGTCAGCAAAGAGCAATACGACCGCGTCAGCTCCTACCTCGAACTCGGCAAGAAGGAAGCGAAAGTTGCCATCGGCGGCGGGCGTCCCAAGCAATTTAGCAAGGGCTTCTACGTCGAACCGACCATCTTCTATGACGTGGACAACTCAGCTCGCATTTCCCGCGAAGAAATTTTTGGCCCCGTCGCTTCCGTGATGCCCTTTGAAGGCGAGCCGGACGCCATTCGCATCGCCAACGACACGCCCTACGGCCTCGCCGCGGCCGTTTGGACCCGCGACATTTACAAAGCATTCCGCGTAGTCAAGTCTCTCCGCGCCGGCATCGTCTGGGTCAATCACATGCAACCGACGTATGTCGAAGCGCCTTGGGGCGGCTACAAGCAATCCGGCTTTGGCCGCGAGTTGGGCCCCTGGGGCCTCGAAGAATATCTCGAAACCAAACAGGTGTTTGTCAATCTCGACGAAACGCCGATCGGCTGGTATTAGATTTCAAGCCAAGGAAGACAAAAATGTCTACGATTCAGGTTCGCACCGAAATACCGGGACCCAAATCCCGCGAGCTGATGGCTCGCCGCGAAGCCGCCATTCCACGCGGCCCTTCGAACGCCACGCCGGTTTTCGCCGCGCGCGCCGAAGGCGCCACCATCGAGGACGTTGACGGCAATCGCTATCTCGATTTTGCCGGCGGCATCGGCTGCCTCAACATCGGCCATCGCTCTCCCCGCGTGCTCTCTGCCATCCGCGAGCAGCTCGAGAAGTACCTCCATCTCTGCTTCGCCGTCACTCCTTACGAAAGCTACGTCGCCGTGGCGGAAAAACTCAACGCGCTCGCTCCCGGCAAATTTCCCAAGAAAACCATCCTTGTGAATTCCGGCGCCGAGGCCATCGAAAACTCCATCAAGATCGCGCGTGCCTACACCAAGCGCCCCGCTGTCATTTGTTTCGAAGACGCTTTCCATGGCCGCACGCTCCTCACCATGTCGCTGACCAGCAAAACGCATCCTTATAAAGCCGGCTTCGAGCCTTTTGCCAGCGACATTTACCGCATTCCTTTTGCTTATCCTTATCGCGGCGAAAAGGGCGCCACGGCGGAAACTTTCGCGCATCATCTGGAAGACGCTTTCAATCGCTCTGTCGCTCCGGAATCCGTCGCCGCCGTGATCGCCGAACCTGTTCTTGGTGAAGGCGGTTTCATCGTTCCTCCGCGCGATTACTTCAAACTGCTGCAAAACATTTGCGGCAAACACGGGATTCTCTTTATCGCCGACGAAGTGCAATCCGGCTTTGCCCGCACTGGCAAATGGTTTGCTTCCGAACATTTCGGCATCGAGCCTGATTTGATCACCATGGCGAAATCCCTCGGCGGGGGCATGCCCATCGCCGCGGTCACCGGCCGGGCGGAAATCATGGACGCTCCCGGCGTTGGCTCTCTCGGCGGCACGTATTGCGGGCATCCTCTTTCGTGCGCCGCCGCGCTCGCGGCCATCGAAACCATAGAGAAGGACGGCCTGCTCGCACGCTCCACCGCCATCGGCAAACGTTTTGAAGAGCGCGCCCGGAGCTGGCAGAAAAAATGGCCTCTCGTCGGCGACGTTCGCGGCTTGGGCGGCATGTGCGCCATCGAATTGGTGCGCGACGTGCAGACGCGCGAGCCTGCCGACACCGAAACCAAGGCAATCGCGAAATATTGCTATGAGCATGGGCTCATCACCATCACCGCCGGAACCTTCAACAATGTGATTCGCATCCTCGTTCCGCTCGTGGTCATGGACGAGCAGTTCGACGAGGGCCTCGGCGTCATCGAAGCCGCGCTTGCTTCCGTTGCGGAGCGCAAGCAACCGGCGCTTTCCCACACCTAGCGGGAGGCACGTTCTTGCCGTCCTGCTAGAATCAGGAGTTTAATCATGCAAAACACCATCACAAAAATGGAAAGCCCAGCCTCCCAGCTCAAGAACTCCCAGCTCTTCCGCGAAGCTTGTTACATCGACGGCCAATGGGTGCAGGCAGCGTCGGGCCAAACGCTTAAAGTGGACAATCCCGCCACCGGTGAAATTATCGGCACCGTGCCAAAACTCACCGGCGCAGAAACCCGCCAAGCCATCGAAGCCGCCAATCGCGCCTTTCCCGCTTGGAGCAAGAAAACCGCCAAGGAGCGCGCCGCCGTTCTTCGACGATGGTTCGACCTTATGATGGCGAACCAGGACGACCTCGCCCGCCTCATGACCATCGAGCAGGGCAAACCGCTTTCCGAATCCAAGGGAGAAGTCGCTTACGCCGCCGCGTTCCTCGAATGGTTTGGCGAAGAAGCCAAGCGCATTTACGGAGACACTATTCCGCCGCATCAAGCGGACAAGCGTATCGTCGTCATCAAGCAGCCCATCGGCGTCGTCGCCTGCATTACGCCGTGGAATTTTCCTCTGGCGATGATCACACGCAAAGCCGGCCCCGCCATTGGCGCGGGTTGCACTGTCGTGCTCAAGCCCGCTTCGCAGACTCCTTTTTCAGCCCTCGCGCTCGCGGAGTTGGCCGAGCGCGCTGGCGTTCCCCGGGGCGTGCTCAACATCGTCACCGGATCCGCAACGGAAATCGGTGCTGAACTGACCTCCAACCCAATCGTCCGCAAGCTCTCATTCACGGGCTCAACCGAAATCGGAAAGATCCTCATGGCCCAATGCGCGGGAACAGTCAAAAAACTTTCGTTGGAATTAGGCGGCAACGCGCCCTTCATCGTCTTTGACGACGCCGACATGGACGCTGCCGTCGAAGGCGCTATCGCTTCCAAGTACCGCAATACCGGCCAGACCTGCGTGTGCACGAATCGCCTGCTGGTGCAGGAATCCGTCTACGACGTTTTCGCCGCCAAGCTTGCCGTCGCCGTAAAAGCCCTGAAGCCCGCTCCCGGCCTCGAAGCCGGCGCCACCCAGGGCCCGCTCATTGACGACGCCGCTGTCCAAAAAGTCGAAAGCCACATTCGCGACGCCCAGTCCAAAGGAGCAAGAATCCTCGTCGGCGGCCATCGCCATGCTCTCGGTGGACGCTTCTTCGAGCCGACCGTACTCACCGACGTTACGCCCCAAATGGCTGTCGCTCGCGAAGAAACTTTTGGCCCCGTCGCGCCGCTCTTCCGCTTCAAGACCGAAGCCGAAGCCATCGCCCTCGCCAACGACACCGTATTCGGCCTCGCCGCCTATTTCTACGGCCGCGATATCGCCCGTGTCTGGCGCGTCGCCGAAGCGCTCGAATACGGCATCGTCGGCATCAATACCGGCCTCATCTCCACGGAAGTAGCCCCGTTCGGTGGGGTAAAGGAATCTGGCCTCGGCCGCGAAGGCTCCAAATACGGCATCGACGAATTCGTCGAAATCAAATATATGTGCTTCGGCGGCATCACCGCCTAACGCACCTAACCGCAAGTGGCTCGGCCCCTACTCGTCGGTCAGCTTCCCATTATCCGACTTGAACGAAGCCGCTGGCGCGGCGGACCAAAGGCCAGATGTGGCTTGTATGGGCTTCGTTGAACTATACGGTTCACCAGACCATCCAGAAAGCATTATGGTATTGCATCCTGGAGAATGGATTCGCGTCAGCGCAGACGTGCTGCTTCGCACGTGGCCGTCGGAGCCGCTATCGACGCGGATCCGCAGAGATTTTTGGCTGCGAAAGAATACTTTCCATCCGCATCCGCGCGGGCAGTTCTTTGAAGCTCACAACCTCTACCCAAACGCCACGCGGACTCCGTACCTGGCAGTCCGTTTACTTCCTCTGGCAGGTTCCGAAGGGCCAAAGCGGTAGCTTATGCCTCTGGAAATGAGATTTCAGTGCCGCGACGAATGCCGATGCCTGATCAACACGGAAATCGCCACAAGTGCTTTTGGCTGCCGAGCTTGCCGCCAACTCCCTCAGCCCTGCCCGCTTACCCCATCCCCGCCATCACTCCCCGCATATACGCAAAGCTCTCGAGAACCCCCGGCATTGGGTCGTCGGCATGAATCTCGTACTCCAAATCCACGAAGCCCTTGTACTTGATCGCGCTGAGCGCTTCAAAGATCTTTTTCACCGGCATGATGCCGTCTCCCACCTGCACCTGGCTCTCTTTGCTTTGGAAGCTGGTGAGGTCCTTCATGTGTACGTTAAACAGCCGCTGGCCCACTTCGTGGATCGCCTGAACTACGTCCGTGCCCGCGCGCACGGTATGCCCGACATCAATGCAGCACCCGATGCGCGGATCCATGCCCTTCACCGCATTCAACACATCCAGCGGCGAATGCCACAATTTATCTTCCGGCCCATGAGCGTGGATCGCGAAGCGGATGTCGTGTTCCTTCACGAACTTCTCAATCCGCGGCAGGGTCTCCGGCGCGGGGTCGCCCGCGACAATCACTCCGATCCCCGCGCGCTTGCAGTATTCGAACTTGCTCCGGATGTCCGCGTCTTCATCTTTCGGGAAATAAATCGTTCCGGCGGCATGCAGCTTGATGCCCGCCGCGGCATAGTCCGCCAGCGCGGCCGCCTCCGCCTGCGGCTCCATCGGGAGATGATCTTTGACGTCCTTCGCATTCAGCGCCAGCACGTTGAGTTGCTCCAGGAAGCCGATCATCTGCGCGCGGTTGAAGTTGCGGAATGTGTAGCTAGCCACGCCCAGTTGAATCGCCGGTCCTTCGTAAGCCGGTAGCCGTCCCGCCGCCACTGCGAATGCATCCTTCGAAGCAGCCAACGCTGCCCCAACCAGTGCGCTGAAGCGAACGAAATCGCGCCGCGAAAAAATGCTTTGTATTTGCATTTCGTCGGGCCGCTGGCCTCGCTCCCTTTCAGACATGCGGCGCCCATCCCTTCTCGTACTCGCGCCCCCACATCTTCATTGCCTCTTCGTCGCCCTGGATTCGCCCGTCTTTCGTATCGAGGACCAGCACCCGGTTCACTTCCCACGCGATGTTCGAAAGCTGCAACATCGTAACAGCGACGTTCCCCACGGAGATCGGCGCGTTCAGCTTCTCGCCTTTCCGGATTCCCGCGATGAAGTTCGCGAAGTGCCTGTCGGTCATGGAATCGGCTCCGCGCAAGTCCGCGGACGACGTCGGGCTTCCGGCCTTGAACTCGTTCTTCTTGTTTCCTTTAAGGTCGTAGATCTCGTAGCCATCGCGGTCCATAACCACCGTTCCTGTCGTTCCCAGGATGGCCGAGCCGCGGTCGCGCCCGTAACACTTCATTCCCTGGCAGCACGTGCCTTCCCACATGAGCATCTTGTCTTCGTATTCAAAGCTCGTCATCAGCGTGTCATAAAATTGCCAGTCGTCTTTGAAGTGATATCTGCCGCCTGACGCGGTGACCCGCTTCGGAAAGTCCACGCCCAGCGCCCATCGACACACATCCACTTCGTGCGTTCCATTGTTCAGCGTTTCGCCGGTCCCATAATTCCTGAACCAGTGCCAGTTATACGGATGCACGTTATCCCTGTAAGGACGGCGAGGCGCCGGCCCTTGCCACAACTCCCAATCCAGTTGTGCCGGTACCGGCGCTTCCTTGCCTGTCCCGATGGACTTTCTCGTGTTGCTATACCACGCTTTCGCGAGGTACGGCTTGCCGATGATGCCGGTACGAATCTTTTCCACGATCTCCATGCTGTGCGGCGAAGAGCGCTGCTGCGTGCCCATCTGCACCAGCTTTCCGTATTTCTGCTGCGCCTCCACCAGCATCGCTCCCTCGGCCGGATTGTGGCTACACGGCTTTTCTACGTAGACGTGCTTGCCGGCCTGCAATCCCGCGATAGCCATCGGCGTGTGCCAATGGTCGGGAGTCGCAATTGTGATGGCGTCCAGGTCTTTCTGTTCGAGAATCGCGCGAAAATCTTTCTCCGCCGTCGGCGCCTCGCCCATCTCGCGCTCGGTCGCTTCGGCGAACTTTTTCAGGATATTGCCGTCCACGTCGCAGACATGCGAAATGCGCGCGGCGCTCTTGTTCGCCTTCAGCGAAGACAGATGAGCGTATCCGCGCCCATTCAGTCCGATCACCGCGAAGTTCAGCCGGTCGTTGGCGCCCACGATCCGCTCATAACTCTTCGCGGTCGTTCCCACGGCCAGCCCTGCCGCTCCCACCGCCAATGCATCCAGAAACTCACGTCGTGTAACCATCGTCATCCTCACCTCTGGCGGCCCTTGCTGCTCCGCCGCCACCCGACAGCATAACTCGCGAACCACACCAAATTCCAGCCTCCGGCAAAACCTCTCGCCATTTGAAAAGACTTCCCGTTCGCCTGCTAGACGTATAGCGCAAGCAGGACAAACCAGGCACTGACATGCCACGATGTCGTCGAGCCACACCGCCCTTGAAGTCGCGTTTCCTCGGCCAGAGTTGAACCGAACCCAGAGCTATGCATTTGGGACCGCCTTGCAGACCCCTGTAATTGTTGACAGTTCGCATGAGCCCTGGGTGTTCACTAGCCTATCTCGTCCATGAAACCAAAGGCTGAACGACATTGAATTCTCCAAGCTGCTTGGTGGTGTGTTCAGATGACGAAATTCGACAAAAGCTTGCCTGGTCACCCGAAATGCCTTCCGGGAACGGGAACGGCGAGACCACTTCGCGAGGGTCTGAATTCCTTATCCAGTCTGCGGAATAGCGGAAATGGCATGATCAGCAGACCAATAATGGTGCTTCTGGTTGGCGGAAATCCAGCAGGATTTCTCGAAGTGCTGTCGTGGTTATACAAGCGAGGCTGCCGATGCCACTTCGCAGCGTCTTTTGACGACGCTTGCAGACTGATTTCCTGCACCGAGTTCGACCTAGTGCTCAGCCAATACCACTTCCCAGATCGAACAGCCTTTTCTTTGTACGAACGGCTAGCAGTGTCTCAAGCCACGCTTTTCTTATCCCAGCAAGTAGAAAGCGGTTGCGTGTGGGTACCGCAACTTGAGTGCGGAAGGAGCTGTATTGGTGCACCAGTGCTTCGTCCGCGCGATTTCACCGAAGCACTCGAAAAGGTGTTGAGCATCCGGGACCTTGGTGTCATCAGGCCTCGGTTGGCAATCCGACATCAACCACTGACCAAAGTCGCTGATTAACGCGCAATCGGAAAGTTGAAATTCTGTTGCTCCCGAGGTGCTGGGTGCCATGCCCTCATTTTTGGAGGGCGGGGCTTTTGAGTCTGCTTCTTTACGCAAAACTCCCGGGGGGCGGGTATCCCTCCACTCCCCGGAGGAGCCAAATGCAAGCCAGCCGATGCGTCTGGACTACTTGTTGATGTCGTCTTTCGCTTCGAGGCGCTTCAGCAATGGCTGGAGAAACGGCTTCGTCGCATCGGGCGCTCCGCTGATCGCCTGTGTCATTTCCTTTGCGGCTGTCGGGAAATCGCCCGTGTTCGACGAAATCCGCGCCAGCGCCAGGTGACTGATCCAGTGATTCGCATCCTTCTTCGGCACTTGCGGATACAGCTCAAACGCGCGCTTGGCATTCCCCGCTCGTTGCAGGCCGCGTGCATAGGTGTACAGTTGAATCGCGCTGGCTTTATCGAACGCTTTGGAAAGAACCTTGGCGGATTCTTCTTTTCGCCCCAGCACATCGAGGATGCGCGATTTGGTCTCCAAATTTTCAAACCGCTCTTCGTTCTGAATCGAAGTGTCTTCCCACTTGAGCGCTTCTTCCAGGTTGTAGTTGTTGTCCAGGCACCACTGCGCCGCCTCGTCGAATCCCGCCCACGTGAATCCGCCCACGCTTCGCAATTCGTTCTTGACGCTCTTCAGCACCACGGCCTTCACGTCCACGGAAACGCGAAAGGGAACCGCGAGCTTCTCCCAGCGCAAGGTTGCAGCCGCCGAATCCGGTTTGACTTCTTCAAAAGTGTAAGTGAGCGCTTCGCGGAAATCCGCGGCCTGCGACTTCGCAGTTACCCGCAGCGCATCTTCCTTCTCGTCATAGCTGAAGCTGCCCCACGAAGTCGAATTCTTCGAGAAGATAATCGCCCACTGATCTTTGTCCGGAATGGTGTGCAGCCCGTACGTGCCAGCCGCAAGCGGTTTTCCTTCAACGCTCACGTCGTCGGAAAAAGTGATGGTCGTATTCTCGTTCGCCCCCGCGCGCCACACTTTTCCAAAAGGCACCGTCTTGCCCCAAATCTCCCGTCCGCCTACTTCCGGCCGGTGATAAACAATCGTGATGTCCGTCAGCCCAAGGCGCTGCGACACCGTCCCACGCTGGCTGAGCCGCGGAATGTTCAGCTCCGTCGCCTGGCTCCCGTTCTTAAACTGTGCCCCCGCATGCCCCGCCAAAACGCCAAGTCCCAACAACAAGGCCAAACCATACTTCCACACGTTGCGCATAATCACACCTTCTCCTCTCCGCCGAAGACGTCGATACGAATGTCTCTCTTCTCTTTGGCAGACCACCCCAATGGCGATAGACGCCCCCTCGGCAAAGGGGTGAGCAGAAGACCCTTGCGAAAATGCGCAATTTGCCGGCTGATTGTTGCCCTCGAACCCTGGCTGACTCAAGTGGTGATCATCGGTGGATGGGCTCATAGGTTGTATCGGCTGCATCCCAGCGCACAACACATCGAGTATTTGCCTCTAACAACTCTGGACACCGACATTGCGGTTTCTGCTCGGTTGAAGGTCATAGACACGGATGTCCGGGGACGACTGATTGCTAATGGATTCGAAGAAGAACGATTAGGCCAGGACCAGCCCCCTGCAACGCGCTATCGTTTAGGACGCGAAGACCGCCTTCTACGCTGAGTTCTTGACTCCGTTATTTGCTCAGCGTGAGAGAGTTCGTATTCATTCCACTCACCGAACTGCAAGTTTGCCTCGTTAAATCTTTGGCGTGGCCAAGAATCTTTGTCGGACTGTTCGCGTACCAGGCGTCTTTGACTTTATTTTTCTCGTCAAAAAAGTTTCAGAAGGTCAGGATAGAATTTTGACCCGATTAGTTTCATATCATTTTTCCAGTTCTCGAATGGCCCTTCATCTCTAAGTCCACGACAACAACGACTTCGACCTTTCGGCGCATCGTCGTACACTTCGAGCGCACAACAGCCTTGGCGAAGTCCATAGTAATCAGGTTTTTGCTTGACTGGAGCCCTTCAAGCGCGTATCCATTCTGAATCCAGCCGACACCGCGCACAGCCCTACTGGCGTGCGCACGCGTAGCTCCGTGGAGGAAAGCCCGTGACAACTACGATCCATGCGGCAGCAAACGCAGCTTGGAGAATACTCCGCCCGATTGACAACATGCTACCGGAAGGGAACTTACCCAGCCCAACCTGGGCCCCTGGCCGACTCCTAAAACACCGAGAACGTATCCCGATGGCTACCGGCGTTCCCAGGAAAACGCTGTCGCTATGCCCCGACTGCAATCGTGAAGCAGTGGAGGCAGTGTTCAAGGGTGAGACTGATGTTACGGATTTCCGTGATAACCCCGGGGTCATTGAAGCGGAGATTCTGGAAGAAGGCGGACGTATCCTCATGCGGAAGGCCTGCGCGAAGCATGGTCCGTTCGAGGACGCACTATCCAATCACCCGGATTTCTTCCGAAAGATGGAGCGTCTTGCCTTTGGAAGAGACTTTGAGTGTATTGACGATTGCAATGTGCACTCTCATGGCGCAAACAGCATCAGGTCTGGTCGGGGGACTTACTTAATCGTTGATCTGACCAACCGATGCAACATGATGTGCTCACCGTGCTTCATGGATGCGAACGCGGCCAGCTACGTTCACGAATTGACCATCGAAGATACAAAGAGCATTTTCAGCAACGCACTTTCCTTCAAGCCTCAGCGAGAGATTAATGTCCTCTTCTCAGGAGGAGAGCCCACGCTTTCACCGATTTTCTCAGAGGCGCTTCAGCACGCGAAGAGCAGGGGATTCCACCGGCTTCACGTTGCGACGAACGGAGTACGTTTTGCAGAGAGCAGAGATTTTGCTTTTGAAGCAAAAGAAGCGGGCCTGCACGCCGTATACCTTCAATTGGATGGAGTTTCCGATGAAAAGAACAAACATCGTGGATTGGGAAACTACATGGCGGTGAAGCGGCAAGCCTTGGAGAACATCGCTGCGGCTGGAATGCGGACAACGCTTCAGGTCACCGTAGCCAATGGCGTGAATGACGATGGGCTTGGCGACATTGTTCGTTTCGCGATTCAGAACATAGACAAAATCCACGGCGTCGTTTTTCAACCCATCATGTTTGCTGGCAGGGACGAGGGCGTATCCGCCGACGAGCGGTATGCCCGGCGCTATCCTCTCACGGAGCTCGCCTACGACCTGCAAGACCAGACTTCGATTGGCTGGCAGCCAATGCGCGACTGGTTCCCGCTGTCAGACTTTGGGATATTTGCTCATTTGTGCGATGTCCTTAACCCCGAGGCGAAGCTAGGAAGCCTTTTCCAGGAAACGCATCCGAACCGTGGGATCTTCAGCCCCTTGCTCGTAGACACATATCAGAAACAGGCGATCCCGATTCCCCTCTTCTTTGATTTGGAACAATTCATGCGGGACGTTGTAAAAATCACGGACTCTGGAAGGGCACCTGTGGCAACTAAGGCGATTGTCTCGCTTTCGATACTGCGTAATTTCAACCAGCAAAAGGCACCCTCAGGGCTTGAGCATGCCGACCTTCGGCAATTGCTTGAGGATTGCTTCTATCGTGTTGCGGGGAGTAGCGACCATTGGTCTCAGAAAGCCTATTCGTATGACGGGCGCTGGAGAGTCATGATCCTTAACGGCATGTGGTTCCAAGATGCCTTCAATTACGATTTCTCGGGAATCTGCAATTCCACTACTCCTGTGGCAACGACCCAAGGTGAAATCAGCTTTTGTGCTTACTATGGCGGTGGTTGGCGAAAAATCGTCGAGCACCAGAGCCAAACCGCAACGCTGGCGGAATGGCACAGAAACCACGGTCGCCACGAAATCTATGCCAATGGAGAGAAAGTTGACCTTGGACAGCCGATTCACAGTGCAGAAGCCAAGTTGGTTCAGATTGAAGCCAAGCCTCCTGGCAGTTCCAATCAACAATTGACTTAGCCATGCCCTTTGCCGGGCAAGATTCCGTGGTCCTCGGGTGACGTTTTGCGAAAACAGGTACTCTGACCAGACAGGGGCGAAACTGTTCTCGGACTAACCGTGCAGGTTGGCGGCAACGGGGGACCAACGCCCAATCTGTTCTTACCTACTACGGCGACATTGGTGCTGACTCTTGTGGGACTTATGGCGCTGCGAAACGGAATGTTCCCGCATGGATTCGCGCTGCAATGGCGATATGAGCCGACGTTGGTCAATGAAGCGCCGGCTGAGGTAGATACGACGGTTTCGGTAGTGTTTCCCCCACCTGTGAAACAAGGACCACGAATCTCAAACAAGTAACTCAGGTCCTGATTAACCGGAGAAGTCCGGCAACGCGACTAATTTCGGAGCTACGTCGCACCATTGGTGCCATTCGGTGAAACCGGGATCGCCCTCGTCTCAGTGCTCTGTTCTTCGTGGCCGCTCGTAGGACACAAGGGCAAAGCCGCAGCCGAGCGGCAGCCACGCGCCGATCATGGGGTACAGACTGTTGAAGCTGGAGGCGTGCGGAGCTAATTGACGCGCTCCGTAGTTCAGCAAGAATAGCGAGAAATAGACACTCAGCACACTAACGAATGGGGCCGCAATCCAATCCTGCGGATCGTTGCGCAGCCTCCAGGCCCACAGCAGGACAATAACGAGACAACATGCGAAATGAATATTTTGAGACAACTCGACAGCCAAGTGCGTTGTCAACTCAGAGACGGAAGAGGACGCGACTGAGAAACTGAACAAGGCCGTTGCAAGAAGTGCGGCCGTGCTCCACAACATAACTCTCTCGCGAGGCATCTTGGTTCCCGCGAGACGCACACTCAGCTCGCATATGCTGAGGAATAGAAAAACCGTCAAGAGAAAGTCGGTAAAATAATAGAAATAAACATAGGATACGGATCTAAAATCGTAGAGGACGTACCGACCAAAGCTGATCGTGACCGAGAGCAGAAAATAGAAACTGAGGAAAAGGAACTTGCGGAATAATCCCTGAATTATGAAGAGATACACCACGAAGATTTCGACTAAGGTCGTGAGTAACCAGAGCGTCAGATCGGCGAGCGGCAACATGCACTCGTGGAGGTAGGTGACTCTCCCCCCTTTCGTTGAGGGAAGCCTCGCTATCTTACGCAGTATGGCACGGCGCAGGTACTGCTAACAGCGCTTATCACCAGCTCTAACCGGGACTTAGCGCAAAGGCAAGCAATGATTGCTCGGCGATGGGGAAATATCGAAAGTCGTCCGACGCCTTCTACTGCTCGGTGAAGTCAAGATTGGTCGGCTCGTCGTGAAGCTTTTTTGTACCTGCACTTGCACCTGTTGCTGGAATTTCAGACCCAACCACTTCGACTTTGACACTATTGAGCCAGACGGTACCTGGTCCGGTAAGCAGAACGCCAAAGAATATTCCAGTGGCGTCCTGAGGTACGTTCAGAACCACTGCATAGTTTTGCCAGCCTGTCGTACCCGTGATTGGTCGGTCTTGCATGTTGTCGAAGGCCACTGAAGTGGACTGCTTATCTACACGCATCCACAAGCCCGCCCAAGACCGCACTCCTTGCGCCTTAACGTTGGCTCTCAACCGAATCCGCTTACCGGCGTACTTATCAGCGCTGAAATCCTGCATCAGCGTACCGAAACCGTCGACCGCGGGATTTTTTGATTTCAGGTAGGCACTAGAATGGTCGTTATATACTGCGCTTGCGTCGACGCCCGCTTCATAGTCCGCAGGTTTAGACCCAGCCATATACCAACCTGCTGGAACTGTCGCGTTCAGTCCAAAAGAAAATACTGCGGCAACGACAACGCCCATCACACCAATCTTCAAGGTCATACTTGTCGTGTGAGATATGAGTCTCTCCTTGCGGACCGTGACGTGGTAGGAGTACCACTCGGGGCAGCGTTAGTATATCGGCTGCAACTGTCTAGCGTCTATGCCGAGCTACTCGAAGGTGCCGGCGAATAACCCCGGTTTTGCCGAACAATTTTGATAAGTCTGGTAAAACGCGGTAATCGTCGAAGTGGAATCCAGCGGGAAAGCGGACCCGATTCGTTCACTTGCGTCTTCCGCGCGCTTAATGATTGCTCAGACCGATTGGCATTACCGCGTCATCGAGAAGCTTGGTGGGGCAGCAAAGAAAGTGTATATCATGAGTGTGCGGTGCCTTACGCAGAGTCCAAGGGGCACAGCCCGAGTCTGAGCAAATGAGAAAATTTAGCTATCCCGCGATGATCCTGCTGCTGGTGTCGTTTCCTTTCTCGATGTCCCCTGTTCCCATGCGGGCGGAGGCAGAGCAACATCTTCTGTATGTAGCCAGTCCGGGAGTCCGCAATTACGTGGAATATGGTGGCGTTGGTGTCCTCGTTTTCGACGTGGACAAGGGATATAAGTTTGTCCGGCGCATACAAACCTGGAGTGTTCCGGATGGTGCGAAGCCAGAGAACGTCAAGGGGATCGCGGCAAGCGCAACGACTGGCAGGGTCTACGTTACAGCCCTGAATCGGATGATCGCCATCGACGCTATCAGTGGCAAGAAGATCTGGGACAGAACCTACGACGGCGGATGCGACCGGATGGCGATTTCACCTGACGGCAAGACCTTGTATGTCCCACAACTCGAGGGAACAGCATGGCACGTTGTGAACGCGATGACGGGGGACGTGATTGCAAAGATCGACGCAGAACCCGGTTCGCACAATACCATCTATTCGGCGGACGGTGCACACGTCTATCTGGCGAGTTTGAGGTCTCCTTTTCTTTCGGTGGTGGATGCGAGAACGGAGAAGATTGAAAGTAAAGTGGGACCATTCGACAATATGATCCGCCCGTTTACGGTTAACGGGGACAACGTGCTCGTTTTCGTCAACATTAATGGCCTTCTGGGCTTCGAGGTCGGTAGTCTGCGGACAGGCAAGAAGCTATACCGTGTAGAGGTTGATGGCTACTCGCAGGGTCCAGTCAAACGTCACGGGTGCCCGAGTCATGGAATCGCTTTGACTCCTAACGAGAAGGAACTTTGGCTGGCGGACTGTGCGAACAACGCCATACACGTATTCGATGCAACGGTGATGCCGCCGAAACAAGTCACCAGCATCAAGGTGCGGGACTGTGTGGGTTGGGTTAGCTTCAGCATAGATGGACAATTCGGGTATTCTTCAACGGGCGAAATCATTGATGCGAAGACGAAAAAGATTGTGGCGACGCTACAGGACGAAACCGGCCGCCCAGTGCAGAGCGAAAAACTGCTTGAACTTGCGATCGAAAACGGCAAAGTAACTCGCGCAGGGAATCAATTCGGCGTTGGCATGAAGCAGGAGTGAGTGAACTAGGCTGAAGCAGAGTGGCCCATCATGCCTGCTGTTGTTGATGTGTGTGGGATGGAAGGTACTATTTATTCGGCTACACAGAGGCGTGGCTCCCCATACAGAAACGCGCAAATCGAAGAAGCGCTTTTTCAGATGATGTCCGGTTGCCCGGCTAATCGGGACCTACCATCAGTTGTGGAGCATAATTGATTCTTGAACGACGCATGAAATACCCAAAGGCCAATCTGGGCAGTATCGCGCTTTTTGTGCTCCTGGGACATTCTGATAAGCGTGATGATTCCCGACCGCGTGATGAACGCAATTTTCGTTGTCGTCGCCTCGCTGGTTCTCCTTGGCATTCTGTTGGTGGCAGTTGGCACAGCCACAAAGAATCGGTGGGGTATCAATTCAGAGCCTGTGAATTGTCCTGCGTGCTGTTCTCCGATACCGCAAATACGGCAACCGAAATCATTGAGGCATGCGCTCTGGGGTGGGTGGACGTGCGCGAAGTGCGGCTGCGAAATGGACAAATGGGGTCGCCTGCTTACCCGAACGCGCTAGTCGTTTGAGCAACCTTACCGGTAACGCGTAATCGGGAGTTTGGAGTCTTTCAGGTGTATTATCGGGCCATATCGCAATGGGCCAAGAGGTTAAGATGCTCGGAGCGAAGACCTGTCGATTTGGGTTTGGAGCCACGGCTTTGCTGTGCGCAGTCCTTTGCGGCGGAGTCCTGAGCGCACAGACGCCGCAGTACCGCGTGGAGGGTCCGAAATCGTATTACCGGTATTTCATCTATCCCGGCGACGTCCTCCGGATTTCGGTCTCTCAACATTCAGAATTGTCCAAAACGGTTGTGGTTATGCCCAACGGCGAAATCAATCTGCCGTGGCTCAAGGCTGCGAAAGTTGCGGGCTTGTCAGTTCAGGCTGCAACTGACTTGCTTAGGCAAGAACTACAATCCGTTGGCAACAGATCTTGCGTGACCGTCACGGTGGAACGTCGCAAAGGGCCATGGGTTCTTCAAAGAGAGCCTTTCTTTATCGACGTACCCCCGCCGGGCCAATTTGACGCCCCAAAAATGCGTGTCTCCTGATAAACGCGGAATCGTCCATTTGAAGTTCTAGAACTTGTCCGGTTTGGCTAATCGGGCAGTGCGGGAGGTAGAAAACACTCTCGATGAAATGGCACTGGCCGAGCAGGACGAATTTGAAAAAGTTGGTGGCGTGTATCGCTGGAAAAAACACTATCGGTTCCGTTCTGGAACAGCTTAAGCCCCTGTACATTGCATAACAAGAGCTGAAACCGAAAGCCTACCAATGCAAACGCCAGAAATTCTTATAGCGAGAAAACTCGAGGCCCAGGTACAGAGTGGTGCCATCAAGGCGTTCGCACCACCTCACGATGCACTCAACTCGCTCGCCTGTATCCATTCGCTCCATTTTCACCAGCTCCCCGACTATGATCGCGAAATTGGATGTGAGTGCAGCTCCGTGTTGGCTCACTTCTCGTACTAATGTCTCTTCTGCACAAATCTGGCTGGACGATTCAAGATACAGTCGCACCGGGATCGAGACCCGCTTGCGCGAGCCACGGCGTATCTGTCGGATTAGATCTCCGCCCCATCGGACTATGTCCAGCAACTGGATTCGTTCCAGATTACCTAAATCGCCGTGAGTCAGGCTCGTAGCAGTTGATTGTTCCACAATTTCTTGTACTGAGCGTCTGCGTGTATCGCACGTTAGTTCATCTGCCTGGTCTCGTTCTCTAAATCTTTCCGCACATTCTTCGAGATATTCATAGCAGGTCTGGATGAAGTGCTCGCGGCAGTAGTTTCGTTTTCTCAAGGTAACCACGCTTGGCCCGTTACAACCGGAAGTGGCGCATGACGCACGCGTGTTCAGTGGAGTGGGAACTCCCGTACTTGTGAAGAGGTCCGAATGATGAGCGTGCGGCAACTCCCGATGCGGCCGATGAAGAGGTCCGAATGATGAGCGTGCGGCAACTCCCGATGCGGCCGAAGGAGCAGAACTTCCTCACCCCTTATCGGCCTTCGGTCTGCCCGAGTCCGGGTAGAACCGTGAGTTTGCTTTGCGGGTTCATTTAGGAGGGAGTTAGTCATTTTCATGGGTTCAAACAAGGATGCCAGGAAATAAGCTTAACGGCCTTGAGATGAGCCAGCAAGTAAGGCTTCGTTTTCTTCGCTCACGCTGGAGATATTTTCGAGTACGGCGCGGACGATATGCATCCGGTAGTAAACGTAGACAAAATACATCGCGGGCATAACGAGCAAGGTCACGCCCAAATTTGCGCCATTGGTCTCGTAGCTCAGGCCGCTAGCCAGCCCGGCTACGGCCGAGCCCACAAGGAAGTACGGGAACGTCCATTCATAGCAAGAGAACCAGAGATCCTTTAGGGAGCGTCCCTCCGGCAAGGAGATGACCAGCGAGACCAGCCCGGTGTTCAGTACCACGTACACGCAGGCTCCCAAGACCATCATCGCGCCGAGAGAACTCAAACCCAACATTGCCAAGACACTGTGCGAGGCCCAAAATGCCGCTGCCGTGCAGACTGTCAGGCATGCCGCATTGAAGAGCACTTGCACCGCCTTCGGCCGGGTCTGCGTCTTCCATAGGGACTGCACAAGCGCACCGCTCAAACCAATCAGCACCGTCTCGCCAAAACTGAACAGGGCGATACCGATCAGAATGAAGACGAAGTTTATCGAGATCGTGGTCTTAAAGCCCGGCAGCCGGATCTTCATTGCCGAGGCCACCATCGCCAGCGCAAAAAACAGCAAGAAGCGGCCAAGATTTTCAGGATTCCATCGAAATGCCACAACCGCAAGTACTCCGCCGGCGAGTCAACAGTCTCGGAACTTTGGCGGGAGAGCCTTCGGGCAGCCATTTTCGTTGCTTGTGATCTGCTGGGACGAGTGCGCTCTGCGATGGCGGTCTATTTTCGCAGCCCTACTTTACCCTAGCCGCAGACATCCGTGCGAC
>WNGJ01000388.1_pt1 | contig 38872 bp, 29 predicted proteins | sample 5400611 | NCBI WGS metagenome assembly WNGJ01 (sample SAMN13153375, study PRJNA577476) | soil metagenome | isolation source: 40 cm soil or saprolite under Garry oak tree replicate 1 | place: USA:California | collected 2016-06-15
CCGGGCGTCAACGGTATCGAGGCGACGCGGACGATCGTCGCCCGGCATCACGGAACGGCCGTCCTGATTCTCACCATGGCCAATGAAAACGACTCGGTCCTGGCGTCCATACGGGCAGGCGCCCGCGGATACCTGCTCAAGGGAGCGAGCCTCGACGACATCCGCCGGGCAATCGACGCCGTGAGCAGCGGCGACATGGTTTTCGGAGCGCCGGTTACCCGATATATCTATGATCATTTGACCCGCCCGCCGAGCCGGCAGGTTCCGTTCCCTGATCTCACCGACCGGGAACGCGAGGTCCTCGAGCTGGTCGCGGACGGCCGTGGAAACGCCGCGATCGCCCACGAGCTCGGACTGTCGATCAAGACTGTCCGCAACTACCTTTCCCGTATCTTCAACAAGCTCCAGGTCCGCGACCGCACGCAGGCCGCGGTGCGAGCCCGGCGCGCAGGGCTCGGCTGCTGACCGGGCGTCACGGAGCCGGGCGTCACGGAGCCGGGCGCCGAACCTGGTGGCGAACAACCAGCCATCTGGCAGGCGGCAAACCAGTTGAGCACCACAGCGGCGGCCCGCACCGGGTCGACACCGTCTGGAAAGCGTCGGCCAGGCACCCCCAGCCAGCAGGAGACTCGCGCCTCATGACCCAGGGACTGCCCGCCAGTCAGGCTGGCCTTGAGCCCGTCAGCCTGCGCGCGGCGCACCGCGGCTGCGGCCGGAGCACAGCACCGGAGCACAGCACCGGAGCACGGCAGGAGCGAACATGGCGTCAGCGGCCAGCACGGCTGCGACGAGACAGATTGAACCGCGCAGAAAGGAGCGGCCGGTGTTTGGCATTGATGTTCGCAAAATTGGCGGCCGCATAGGTGCCGAGGTGCAGGGAGTGGATCTCAGTGCCCCTCTCGGCACGGCTGTCATCGACGAGATCACTGCGGCGCTGCTCGAGCACAAGGCGCTGCTCTTCCGTGGCCAGCATCTTGACGACGATACGCAGCTAGGCTTCGCTTCCAGTTTCGGTGAGCTGACCAGCGCTCATCCTACCGGCGTCCCGTCCGTCGACGGCCAGCCGCACGTGCTCCCGGTGGACGGTTCGGATCAACGGGCCAATCACTGGCACGCCGACTGCACCTTCATCCGCACGCCACCGAAAGCCAGCACCCTGCGGGCGATCGTCCTGCCGCCGTACGGCGGAAACACGCTGATCGCCAACGCGGCCGCTGCCTACCGGGATCTGCCCGGGGAACTGCGCCTGCTGGCAGATCAGCTCTGGGCGGTGCACACCAACGACGCCGGGCAGCCGAGTCTTCCCGGAGAACGCGCCGCCCAATACCGTGAGATATTCCTTTCCCGGATTTATGAGACCGCGCATCCCGTGGTCAGGGTACATCCTGATTCGGGGGAGCGCAGCCTCTTCCTCGGCGACTTTGCGCAGACGGTCGTCGGCCTGTCAGCACGCGAGTCGGGCGCGATAATCGAAATTCTCCAGGCGTATGTCACCCGGCCCGAGAACATCCTGCGGATTCACTGGTCGGTAGGAGATGTCGTGCTCTTCGACAACCGGAACACCTTGCATTACGGTCCCGACGACTACGGTGATCTCCCACGGCGGCTGCACCGCGTCACGGTGGCCGGGGACGTGCCGGTGGGCATCGACGGCAGATCGAGCTACATCATCCAGGGCGACGACGCGCCGCACTACACGCCGAGTCCCGGTGGCACGGGCCTGCTCACCGGATGAGTCACGCCACCGGATGAGTCACGCCACCGGCGGCGTCAGGGCGCCGGGGCGGCGACGTCGGTCCACGTCGAAGCCAGGGTGAGGCAGGACGCGTGGCACGGTCCGACAGCGCGCCCGTGGAGCCAGAAATGCGCGAGCGCAGCCGAATACGGATGCCAGATTGCGACGCGGAAGTTACCCGGTGCCAGGCCCGCCGCCCGCAGGTGTGCGCCTTTTGTTTCTCCTTTCTCCTGGCCAGCGGGATGGGCCTGGCTTCCCGGGCGGCTGGGACAGGGGCCTCATGACGTTAGGACGCATGCGCTGTTAGCTGGACGACAACGGTTCGAGACTTCTCGCACGGCGAGGTGAGTGCAACTCGACGAGCTTGACAGAGGGGTGAATGCCATGTGCCGGATCTACGGGCACTTCAATGCGGCAGTCACTCCGGAGGAGCTTCGGGCCGTGGCCGGCCTGCAACTGCACGGCGGGCCGGATGCGCACACGAGCGGCATTATCCGGGGCGAAGACTGGTCACTGGGCGCAAACCGGCTTGCCATTATGGATCCGGCTGGAGGCCAGCAGCCTTATCGGCTGCCGGATGGTTCGGTCAGGGTCGCTTTTAATGGTGAGATTTACAATCACGCCGAGCTGCGGCGAGAGCTGAAGCGGCACGGTTATTACTTCACCGACAACTGCGATGGCTCGATCTTGCCGGCGCTGTACGACTTCTACGGCGATGGCTTTACCGACCGTATCGACGGCATGTATGCAATCGCCGTGGTAGATCTTCGGGCCGAGCTGCGGCTCTTGCTGGTGACTGACCACGCCGGCATGAAGCCTCTTTACTACCGCTGGAACTCCGCGCGCGGCGAATTTTACTTCTCTTCGGAGATACCTCCGCTGTTCGCGTTCGGCGCGGTGTCACGCAGCAGGTGGACGACCGGCCTGGACGCATACCTCACGACGAGGACGCCGCTTGGTGAGCAGACGTTGTTCGCGGACGTCAGGGTGCTCCCACCGGCTGCCACGGCGATCTGTGACCGGGCTTCGGGGCTACGCGTGCATCAGCGCCGCCGCCCGATGCCGCGAGCGGCGGGGGCCCGGACCGGCGCGGTGGCGGACGAGCTTCGCGCCGCGCTGCACCAGGAGGTTCACGGCTTGCTGGCGGCGGACGTGCCGGTCGCGTCGATCACATCCGGTGGGCTGGACTCCAGCCTGGTCACGACATTCGCCGCCGAAATCGAGCCGGGCCTGCAGACCTTCAACATCAGCTACAAGGGTTCGTGGCCCAGCGAGGAGAAACACTACGCGTGCAGGGTGGCGAACCGCGCGGGGATCACCTACAATCAGGTGGAGATCGACCCGGCTACCTTCCCTGACCTGCTACAGGACGTGGTGTGGCATCTCGGGCAGCCGAACGCGGACCCGATCACCTTGAGCAGCTACGCACTGTTCGCCGCGGTGCGGGCCGGCGGCTTCAAGGTCGTCCTGGCCGGCGACGGAGCGGACGAGGCGTTCGGCGGATACGACCGGATGCGCAGCGCCGCGCAGGCCGCGGCTGCGGGCAGGCCCTGGTACACGGCCTATCTTGACGAGCTCGCCGTGCTTCCTGCGCACCTGCGGGATGGGCTCTACACCCGTGACTACGCCGCAGAGGTGAAGGCCGCGGGCCCGGCCATTCCACCGGGAGCCACCGAGTCACTCTCCGGCGGCGACGGCACCGTGCTGGACAGGATCACCTCGTTCGAGCTGGGCTACCGGTTGCCCGCGTACCACCTGCGCAGAGTCGATCACCTGAGCATGGCGCACGGGGTCGAAGTCCGCCTGCCCTACTGCCAGCGCCGCATTGTCGAGCTGGGACGGCAGCTACCCGACCGGCTTCGCATCGACGGCGGGCAAGTGAAGGCCAGCCTGTACCGTGCCGCCGCGGGCCTGCTGCCGCCGGAGGTGCTCGCTCGGCCTAAGCAGCCCTTCACGCTGCCGATCACCGCGATGCTCGCGCCTGGATGGCCGCTGTGGGAGTTTGCGCAGGACATGCTCGCCGGTGATCGGCTGCGCCGGGCCGGCGAGATCCGGCCCGGCACGGTGCGCGCGTTGCTGGCCGCGCAGGCGGCCCGGCCCGAGGGCACGACCGCCCTGACGCTCTGGGCGCTGCTTGTCTATCAGGTCTGGCGCGACCAGGCCGGCGACGGCTGGTATCAGCGGGCGGCCGGACCGGGACTGGCCAGCGCGGAAGTGGCGGTGATCTCGTGATCGGCCATCTGACCTATGCCGCGGGAGCACCGTGTCCGACGCTTGTCCTTGACGCCCGCGACCTGCCCCGTGAGGAGCCGGCGCTGCTCATGGCGCTCGCGGAGACCCGGCGATGGCTCGAGGGCGTGGGCGGGAAACACGTGCTGAAGATCGCTTTGGCCGAGCCCTCGCGTGATCGGCTGTCCGAGCTTGACTACCGCTTCGTTCAGCTGCTGCCGGATTCCCCGCGCAGGTTCGACCTGCGCGGGTCGTGTGGTCACTCGTTGCTGGGCGCGGTGATAGCGGGTGCCCAGGCAAGCATGTTGCCGCCGCTGGCTCCGGGGTCGCGGGCCCGGGTCAACGTGCTCAACAACAGTGACCGGGTGATCTGCGAGGTCGAAGATGCCAGTCCGGGCGCGGCATATTTCACCGTGCATTTCCGCTACGCGCCGCCGTTGCCGGTCCGGAAGCTGCTGCTGACCGGCGAGCCCCAGACGGCTTTGCACGTTGGGCGCGAGCGCGTGCCGGTCTCGCTCGTCTCCACCGGAAACCCGTACGCCTTCGTCGATGCCGCCAGCCTCGGCGTGTCCAGCGTGAGCGAGATGTTCGCCGACCGCCCGGATCTGTTCGACCGGCTTGTGCGCATCCGGATGGCGGCGGCGTCGCTTCTCGGCTGGCCGCCCCGCGGGGCGTTCCCGAAGGTCGCGCTCACCATGCGGGACGGATCGGGTGGTGTCGCCGTGCGGGCGGCGTCCGTGCCGAGCTGGCATCCCTCGCTCGCCCTCACCGGCTCGGTGTGCCTGGCCGCCGCGCTCAAAATCGCGCACACCATTCCATGGCTGGCCGCGCGGGCGGGCGGCGGCTCGGGTGACGTGGTCGACCTGCACACCCCGGGCGGCCAATGGCCTGTGTCGGTGGCGCTCGCAACACCCGATGGCGACCCTCGGCTCGCCGGGGTCACCGTCGGACGCCGGCAGGTGACCTGCTATGGCGCGCTCCGCATAAAGCCGCCCGCCCATCTTCAGCAGAAAGAGATCGCCGGATGTCGAACGCTCTCGGCCTGACCCGGCAGGCTGATGCCCTGCCTCAGTCACTGGCGGAGCTGCTGCGGGAATCGGCCGTGCGAACCGCTGACAAAGGGCAGCCGGACGATGAGGCGCTCGAGCAGCTTCGCCGCTCCGGGATACTGGCGGCGGCGATATCGGCCGAACATGGCGGGTCCGGCGGGGACGCCACAGTCGTCAACAGAATCGTCGAGCAGCTGGCCAGGGTGAACCCGTCTGCGGCCATCATCGCATTCCAGCACTTCGCGGTCAGCATGCGGATCGTGGAGTGGGGAACGCCGGCGCAAAAGGCGCTGCTGCTTCCCGCATTGGCCGCAGGTGACCTGCTGGCCGCCTCCGCCTGGAGTGAGCTGGGCGTGGGAGCCGCCAAAAAGAAGGTCAACACCACAGCGTCCCGCCTCCCCGGCGCAAAGTGGCTGCTCAACGGCGCGAAGTCGTTCACGACGAGCGCGGGGATCGCCGATGTCTACCTGGTTCTTGCGCAGACCTCTGCGGTCGTGGATTCAGAAAGCAGCTATGGCTCGGCCGGCCAGTCGTTTTTCCTCGTCCCCGCGGGCAATCCCGGCTTGGTGCCGGAGCGCCCGCTCGATCTGATCGGCATGCGGGGGTCGGCAACCGGCTTTGTGACCCTCCGGGACTGCGAACTGGCCGATCACGATCGCCTTGGGCCCGAGGGGCACGGATCGGTGATCATGGCAGGCGTCCGGGAGACCGGCGCGACGCTGGGCGCGGTCTCCGTCGGCATCGCGCAGTCTTTGCTCGATATCGCCGCCGTGCACATCGGGAAGGGGGATCCCGCAAGGAGGCTTGCCAACCGTTACCGGCTCGCCGACCTGGCCACGCAAGTCGCGGCCGCGCGTGCGCTAGTCGCCCAGGCTGGCCGGCGCGCGTCGGCTGATCCCGGCCTCACCACCCTGCACAGCAAGCTGTTCGCTTCCGCCGTGGCGGAGCACGTCGGCGGCGAGGTCGGCCGGATGCTGGGGTCGGCCGGATTCCTCGCCGATCACGAGCTCAACCGGCTCGTCGCGGACGCTCGCGCCATCAGCCATATGGGCCCAGCCAACGACCTGTGCAAAGAACTGATATCCGCGTCCTGGAGCGAATGAAACTTCCCGAAGAAACCTGACGGGCCTGCGGCCCGCGGCGAAAACATTACCCGTGCCCACACGAAATACTCCGGCCTGTGCAGCCAGATAGGAGACGTGATGGAAAAGAGCCAGGCAACGCTGATACCTGAGCAAGACGAACTGCTGGCGCCATTCGCGCCCATATCGCCACCCGAAGCCATGGACGTCGCGGAGGTCCACGAGCGTTACCCAGCGCTCGCCCGTTTCCGGGAACGGCTGGGGTCCACCCCGCTCATCGAGGTCCCGTCCGCGCCCGGTGGCGCCGCGATCCTGGCCAAGTGCGAATGGGGGAACCCGGCCGGCTCGATCAAGGACCGCGCCGCCTACGCGATGGTCTGCGATGCCGTGCTGCGCCGCGGCGACCGGCCGCTCGAGGATCTGCGCCTCCTGGAGTATTCCGGCGGCAACCTCGGGCTGGCGCTGTCGTATCTCTGCGCGGAGATAGGGGTGACGCTGCGGCTCGTCGTGGCCTCGTTCACCTCGGCAAGCGTGCTGGACACCCTGCGGTCGCGCGGAACGCTGGTGGATATCGCACCCAGGGACGAGGGATTCCTGGGGACCGTCAGGGGCGCGCAGCGAATCGCCGCCACCGAACCTGGCTGGGAACTGCTCTTCCAGCACACCAACCCGGCGAACCTGTCGGTTCACGAGCTGACCACCGGTCAGGAGATCGTGACCCAGCTCGCCGGCCGGAAGCCGCACACATGGATCGCCGCGATCGGCACCGGCGGAACCCTCGTTGGCGTCATGAACGCTCTTCGGCGTGTCCAGCCTGACGTGCGAGCCGTCGGCATCACTCCCGCCGAGGCGCCGTACGGCCATGCGGGACCGCCGAACACCCGGCCCTGTCTGTGCGGGTCGGGCGGTTTCGGGCACGGCATCCGGCAGCCGTTCGTCAAGGCCTACGATCACCAGATCGCGAAACATTGCCACGTCTCCTACCAGGAGGCGCTGGATGGCGCGGCGGAGTTCTTCGATCTCACCGGCACGCGGCTCGGCACCTCCGCCGCAGCCAACTGGCTGGTGGCCAGGAGGATCGCCGCCGGGCTGCCGCCCGATGCCGTGGTAACCACCGTCTTCGCGGACGCGGGGACGCCCGAGCAGTGGACCCAGATAGGAGTGTGATGGTGATGCGTTCGCGAGCTGGATATGCGGCCGATGTGGCGGAGCGGCCCGATACCGCTCCTGTACTCAGGAGATTCCGCGAATACGCGCTTGGCCCAATGAGGTTCATGACCCTGTTGAGCTGCCTGGAACTCGGGATCATCGATTTCCTCAGATCCAACCCCGGCTCCAGGGTTACCGCGCGGCAGATCGGGGAAGCGGCCGGCGTCGCCGATGCCGCCGTGGAGCAGATCCTCCATCTGCTGGTGAAGGAGGATTTCATCTGCTACGAGGAAACCACGGCCACCTATGAGCTCGACGGGCTCAAGCACCTCTCCGACGAAGAGCTCGCCCGGGTGACACGGTTGCTGAATATGGTCAAGGTTGTCTGCCTACGGCAGCTTTACTATCTCTCTGATAGCCTCAGGGCCGGCGAGGTGGTCGGCCTCAAGAAATTCTATGGCTTCGAAGGGACTCTCTACGAGGCCTGCGGCAGGCACGAAGATCTTCGGGCGGCCTGGGCGGCGATGATGGATCAAACGACATCTCTCATCGACCCGTGGTTCTTCGAGAACGTGGACATCCGCGACAACGCCAAGGTCCTGGATCTAGCCGGCAACACGGGCCTGGGCGCGATCCTGACGTACCAGCTCAAGTGCGCCGGCAATCTGCACGTGGCCTGCTTTGACTTTCCCGAAAAAGAGGCCGAGGCGCTGCAGAACTTCCGTGCACAGGGTGTTCAGGACCATTGCTCCTTCATCGGCGGCGATGTCTTCGAGGGAGTGCCGAAAGGCTTTGACACCGTCATGATCAAGCATTTCCTCGACATGTTCGACAAAGAGAATGTGCTGCGGATACTGAGCCGTGTCCATGCGGCACTCGAGGTGGGCGGCCAGGTGTACGTGCTGGGCCCCATGTATCCGGATGACGTGAAGAGTTCGTGCTCGGTGGACTTCTTCCCCGCATATTTTCTTGGCTGCACCATGGGCCAGGGCGGCCCGCAGAAGATGTCCACCTATAAACAGTGGATGGAAGCATGCGGATTCAAGGTCACGAAGATGATCTCCCACAACACCAGTACAAGGCCGCCAGAGATGATCCACGCACATGGAATTCTGTGTGCCACGAAGATGCCGCAGTGACCTTTTCTCACCGTTTCGGCGAGCCCATCAGCCGAGCGAGCCCATCAGCCGAGCGCGAATTTAAAGAGGATTAGATGCAGAAACGAGTCCTGCTCGTGCACTGGGGCGGCGGGGCGCCGCTCGAGTACGCGCTGCCCCGCATCGCTGCGCGAGCCGAGGTCCACATCCTTGCCCTCCGGCCGTTGCCCGCCAAGACCGAAGGGCTTTGGCGGCCGCACTGCGCAGCGGTCATCCCGGCGCCCGGGCATCTCCAGCGCAAGGTCGAGTCGGTGGCGCGGGGCGCCGTTGATGCGCTTGGCCTGCAGACGTGCGGTACCCATACCGAAATCAAGCTGATGGACAACGGCGAGCTGTCGGTTATCGAGTCGGCCGCGCGGCTCGGCGGCGCCATGATCGCGGGACAGGTTGAGCATGCCTTCGGCTACGAGCCGATCGGGATGCTCGTCGACGGCCTCCTCGGTTTGCCGGCCCGTTTCCCGGAGCGCATGCTGACCGACCGCGACGCCGGCGGTGCCGCGGCCTCACTTTCGCTCATCGCCACGGACGCAGCGGGGGTTCCCTGGGCGAAGGACCTTGTCTGGGACGAGAACCTGGTCGACTGGACGGGCATGGTGACCGCGGGCAGCCGCATTTCGGCCGTACCGGGCGCCACCATTGCGAACGGAACGCCCATGCCACGCTACGACCTCAGCAGCGGGATATTGGCGCTCGGCGGCATCCTCTTTTTGCGCGCCGCGAACGCTGACATCTTCGTCCGCGACTCACTTGCCGTGCTGAACGGCCTGGAGAGTGCGCTGGCCAGGGGGTGGGCCGACAAGAGCGAGTTGCTGGATGCCGTCCAGCGTTAGGTATGTCCCGCAGATCTTTGGCGGCGCGGCCAGGATGCGCGCGGCCGTCATCGGCGGACCGCGAATTATCCTGAACGGCGGCGCGTCCTGGCGCTGGCGTGCCACCTGGCGCAGTCGTTCAGGCTATTTCGGCGGCCAGGTCATGGGCGCGATCCAGCCGCCTGGCGAGCTTCCGGGCACCGGCCCCGGCGTTCAAGGCATGGCACCCGGCGTTCTGTGACTGGAGCCCCACGACCCCGGGACACCGCACCGGTCACGCTTGAGTCAGTCGCGAGATGGACCGGAGGTGCTATCGATGCCGTCACGAGCGGGGGAGGACACACCCGGGCTGAACGCGCCGCCGCACGCCCCGGACCTCGTGGTCAGCGGCAGGCGCCTGGTGACGCCGCACGGCGTCCGTCCCGGAGACGTGCTGATCGCCGGTGGCCGCGTGCTCGATATCGCCGGCATCGGCACCGCACCCGCCTGCGCCACCCGGATCGACGCGGGGGAGAACTATGTCCTGCCGGGCCTGATCGACTCCCATGTGCACTTCCGCGCCCCCGGCCTGACGCACAAGGAGGACTGGGAGCACGGCAGCCGTGCCGCGGTGGCAGGCGGGGTGACCACGGTGCTCGACATGCCAAACACCGTGCCGCCCGCCCTGACCGAACAGATGGTCCGGGAGAAGGCGGCGATGGTGGCCGGCCATTCACTGGCCGACTACGGCTTTCACCTGGGCGTCGACCCTGAGAAACCGGAACTGCTCGCGGCGGTGGACCCAGCGGTCGCCCGCAGCGCGAAGATTTTCATGGCCGGGCACCACACGGCGCCGACCGTGCTGCGCGACGCCACGCGGCTGGAGAAGGCCTTCATCGCCGCCGCGGAGGGCGGTGTGCAGTTGGTGCTGCACGCAGAGGACGGCGACCTGTTCGCGCTGCTCGACGGCTGGTGGGGCGGGCCGAGCAGCTATACGGACTACGAGACCCGCCGACCGCGCAGCGGAAGCATCACCGCGGTGGCGAAGGTGATCGAACTGGTCCGCCGTCATGGCACGCGGGCGCACATCCTTCACCTGTCGAGCCGTGAAGAGGCGGATCTGGTCTGCGCCGCGCGGGCGGTCGGCCTCCCCGTCACCTTCGAGGTGACCGGGCATCATCTGTCGTTCACCGGCGAGGACACCTGGCGGCTCGGCGCTCGCATGCGGCTGTCCCCGGCCATCCGCACCCGGGCCGACCAGGCCCGGCTGTGGGAGGCCGTGCGGGAGGGCCAGCTCGCCACCATCGGCAGCGACCACTCGCCGCACACGATCACGGAGAAGACGAACACCGTCGACCAGTCCCCGCCCGGCATGCCGGGCGTGCAGGAGCTGGCGGTCTGTGTGTGGACCGGGATGCGCCGCCGCTGGCCAGAAGAGGACCCGGACCTGGCCATACGCCGCCTGGCCCAGTGCCTGGCCAGCGGCCCGGCCGAGCTTTTCCGCCTGTCGGGGAAAGGGCGTCTTGAGCCCGGGGCCGACGCCGACCTGGCTTTCTTCGCGGCCGCCGACACCTGGATGTTCTCGGCGTCCGACGTGCTGTCCAAGTGCGGCTGGTCGGCCTATGAGGGCTGGACGATGAGCGGCCGTGTGGTGCGGACGGTACGGGCGGGGCGGGTTGTGTGGGACGCCGAGACCGGAATGTTCGGGGACCCCGACGGCCGCTGGCTCGCCCCTGCCGCCGCGGCGCCGGCCGGGGGAGGCGGATGATGGCCCACCGGCTCACCGCGGTTGTTGCCGGCGGCGGCATCGGCGGGCTGGCGGCCGCCACCGCGCTGGCCCGCTGCGGTCTTGCCGTCACGGTCGTCGAACGTACCGCGAGGCTCACCGGCGCCGGGTCCGGGCTGGTGCTTTACCCGAACGGGGTCGCGGCTGCCGATGCCATCAGCACCCGGCTGAGCGAGCGAATCCGCTCGGGGGGGCATGTGGCGCGACCGGGCGACGTGCGGCTGATCATCAACGCCTCTGGGCGGGTGCTGGCCAGGGAGCCGATCGGCGCCGCCGGGCAGCGCTTCGGCATGCCACAGATCTCCATACTGCGCACCGCTCTCCAGGAAGCGCTTGCCGGCGAGGCGGCCAGCGCGGGGGCGCGGCTGCGTCTGGGTGTCGCCGTGCACGACTACCGCAACGATGACGGGCTTGTCCGGGTAGGGCTGTCGGATGGCAGCACGCTCGGCGCTGACCTGCTGGTGGCGGCGGACGGGATCAGGTCCGCGATCCGGCGGCGCCTGCTCGGCGACGGGCCGCCGCAATACCGGGGCTACACCTCGGTGCGCGGCCGGACCTCCGGTTCACGGCTCCATCCGCAGGCGTTCGTGGCCAACGGGCGGGGCATCCAGCTCTTCGTCGCTCCCGTCGCCGGTAACACCCTGTACTGGACGGCCAAGATAACGGCGCCGCCGGGGGTCTGGCCACAGAAGGGCCGTGCCGGGGCCCTGCGCGCGCTGGCCGGGACGCTCGCGGGGTGGCATGCGCCGCTCGTCGAGCTGATCACCGGCGCCGACCCCGGCGAGATCACAGTGACCGACATCTACGACCGTGAACCGGCCCCGCGCTGGGTGGACGGCCGCGCCGTCCTGCTGGGCGACGCCGCGCATCCTATGACTCCGGCGCTGGGCCAGGGCGCGAACATGGCGCTGGAGGACGCGGTGGTACTTGCCGACGCCCTGCGTTCACACGGCGCGGTCGATGGCGGCGGCGATGTCGGCGAGGCGCTGCGGGCCTATGAGCGGCGGCGTATCGAGCGCACCACCCACGTGGTGCTGCTTTCGCGTCGCCAGGGTGCGCTGGACCAGGGCGCGGGCCGGCTCCGCTCGCTGGCCCGCAACGCGTCCATGCGACTGCGCGGCCGCAAGGACGCAGCGATCCCCGACGTCGTCGCCTGGACCCCGCCCCGTACCTTCGCTCACCCGAAAATCCTCGCCGAACAGCGGTGATGCCCCATGAGTTACGTGCCGGCGGTGCCGGGTGACTGCGGCGATCCCGGCAACCACGCAGGTAACGAAGAGCTGAGAGGATCACCGTGAGCACCGAGCGGCGAGCCGGGCATAAACCGGACAGGCTGTTGCGCATCCTCGCCGAGGACCTCCGCACCATCGTCGAGCGCGACCCGTCCATCCACACCTGGGCCGAGGCGCTCTGGCACCCTGCGCTGCCCGCATTGTGGGGCCATCGCGTCGCACACCGCCTGCACCGCTGGGGCCTGCGGCTGGCCGCCCGGATCGTGATGACGTTTGCCCGCACCGTCACCGGGGTGGAGATCCACCCCGGTGCCGAGCTGGGACGCCGGGTGTTCATCGATCACGGCGCTGCCGTGGTGATCGGTGAGACGGCGGTCGTGGGCGACGACGTGACCATCTATCACCAGGTCACGCTGGGCGCGGTCGGCTGGTGGGTGGACAACCGCCGTGCGGCAGGCGAGCGACGGCACCCGGCGATCGGTGCCGGGGTCGTGCTGGGTGCCAGCGCGACCGTGCTCGGCCCGGTGACGGTGGGCGACGGCGCCGTGATCGGGGCGCAGGCGCTGATCATCAAGGATGTCCCGCCAGGGGCCCGGGCACGGGCCCCGGTTGCGGTGATCGAGTCCGGGCAGGAGCCGCCCCTGGCCGCCGTGAAGATGCTGCGCCAGACGCCTCCGCCAGATGGCCGGGCAACGCGGACGGCGGTCACCCCCCCGCGCCGGCCCTTGGCGCGCGGACCGTACGCAGGAAGGAAGAAGATGCACCCGGACACAACGTTGCTGCTCGTCGGCGCCAACGACGAAACCCTGGGGAAGGCGAAGGCGCTCGGCCTGCACCTGCTGCTGCTGCAGCATCCCGAGAAGTTCACAGAAGAGCAGCGCGACCTCGCCGACATCATCCGGATCGTGGACTACACGGACTTGGCCGCGCTGGAGCTGGTAGCACGCGAACTGCACGAGTCGGTGGGGTTCGCCGCGGCGGTGTCGGTCACCGAGCCCGGTCTGGAGGGCGCGGGGCGGATCAACGACCTCTTCGGTCTCGGCGGCACCGGCTTCGCCGTGGCGCGGCGGATGCGGGACAAGTGGGCCATGCGCCGCCACCTCGCCGGTTCCGGCGCGGCAACGGTGAACGCGGCGCCGTTGGCCGACCGGGCGGACATTGACGGGTTCGGCGCCCGGTACGGCTATCCGTTGATCGTCAAGCCCGTGGACGGCACCGCGAGTTACGGGGTCTTCCGTGTGGATGGGCCGGAGGGCGCCGGCGCGGTCTGGGCGAAGGTGGCCGCACTGCGCGGGCACCGCATGGACCGGGGCTCGATGCCCTTCGCGATCCAGGGCTTCCTGATGGAGGAGTACGTCGACGGCCCCGAGTTCAGCGTGGAGTGCTTCAGCTTCGCCGGCCGCCACGTGGTGGTGGCGATCACCGAGAAGTTCCTCTCCGCGGACCACTTCGCTGAACTCGGCCAGGCCCTGCCCGCCCGGCTGGACGCCCGGGCCGAGGCCAGCTTGCGCTGGGCGGTGTGCCGCTTCCTTGACGCCATGGGCCTGCGGGACGGGGTCTCCCACACCGAGGTCAGGCTCAGCGGGCGCGGGCCTGTGGTCATCGAGACACACAACCGGGTCGGCGGCGACGCCATCGACGAGCTCGTGCGCGGCGCGTACGGCGTCGACCTGGTCACGTACGCGGTCGGCTGGCCCTTCCGCCTGGTGCCCGAGCTGCCCGACGTGCCGCGGGCGCACTGCGCGGCGAGCACCCAGTTCCTGGTCGGCGGGCCGGGACGGGTGGAGTCCGTCACCGGGGTCGAGGAGGCGCTCGCCAGGGCAGACGTGCTGAAGGTCCAGATCACCGCCCGGCCGGGCGACACGGTCCGCACCGTGCGGGACAACTGGGACCGGCTGGGCCTGGTGGCCGTCACAGGAGCCGACACCACGGCAGCGATCCGCCGCGGCGCCGAGCTCATCCGCGACACCATCCGGATCCAGGTGCGCGGCGAGGACGGAGTCATCCGCCCCGCCCGGATGGCCGCGGACGCGGAACATACCCGGGTGCCCGAAGCGCCCGCCCCGGCGAACCGGGCACTGCAGGTGCCGGCATGAGCATACTGATCCTGCACCGCAACCCATTGGAGCCCTTCCCGTACGGCCGCTGGCTCGCCGACTACGACGGTGACGTGGTGGTCCTCGCGGCTCGCAACATGATGGAGCTGTTCGGCGAGGAGGTGCCCACAAGCGATCTGGGCTACGCACGGCTGGCGCTGCTTGACAACTTCGACGACGAAGAACTGGTGCTCAAGACGGCGCTGGAGCTCGCCGCCGAGTACCGGGTGCGGCGCGTCATCGCCCACCACGAGGGCGACGTGCTCACCGCGGCACTGCTTCGCGAGCGGCTGGGCCTGCCCGGGCCACGGTTCGCGGACCTGCTGCCGTTCCGGGACAAGGCGCTGATGAAGGCACGCGCCAGGCAGGCCGGTGTCGCCGTCGCGGCGCACATCGTCCCGCGCACGGCGGCGGAGGCGAGGGATTTCGCCGAGCGCAACGGGTTCCCGCTGGTTTTCAAGGACCGGGCGGGCTACGGCTCGATCGGCCTTGAGATCCTCAACGACTCCGTGGGCTTGGAGCGCTATCTGGCACAGCGCTTCACCCGTCGCGGGCCGCCGGCCCGGGACCTGCTGCTTGAGCGGTACATACCCGGGCGGATCTGCCATGTCGACGGGCTGGTCGTGACCGGGCAGACGGTGCTGGCCTGGCCGTCCCAGCTCCAGTACGCGCAGTCCTCTTACCGCACGGACGTGGGCCCGCGGGTCGATCTGACCCTGGATCCGGACGACCCGCTCACCGGCCGGCTGCTGAAGCTGACCGACCAGGCCCTGGCGGCACTCCAGGGCGGCGGCCTGCGCGACTACGCCTTCCACGCCGAGATCTTCCACACGGCCGATGACGAGCTTGTGCTCTGCGAGGTCGCCGCCAGGCCGGGCGGCGCCAAGGTCCGCGACGTCCTGCACAGCCTCTTCGGCTTCAACCTGGCGGAGTACGCGACCCGCGCGCAGGCGGACCTGCCGCTGCCCGCGCTGCAGGAGGCACTCCGGACCGGGGAACGGCCACGGCCCAGGCGGATGGCCGGGCAGCTTGTGATGATGAAGCGGCCAGGGCTGGTGCGCGGCGTTCCGGTGGTCCCCACGGATCCGTGGGTGGATCGATGCTGGATCTACGCCCGCCCCGGGCAGGTGCTCCAGCCGCCCACCGCCTGCTTCGATTTCCTGCTCGCCGCGGTCGGGTGGGCGCCCACCCGGCAGGAGTGCGAGCGCCGGTTGCGCGGGCTGGGAGCCAGGTTCGAGGCCCAGATCGACATCGTCACGCCCGTCACGGCAGAGCGCGGGTGACCATCATGGAGCTTCGCGGATCCACGCAGCGGCGTTACCAGCTCTGCATGGCGATCGACTCGGCCGGCTACGGCATGTACCTCCCGCTCTCACTGCTGTACTTCCACCGGGTCACCGGGCTGCCGATCGCCCGGGTCGGGTTCATACTGACCGCCGCCGCGCTGGTCGGCATGATCGCCAATCCGGTCGGCGGAGGGCTGGTGGACCGATACGGAGCGCGGGCCGTCCTCATCGGCGGCTATTTGCTGCGCGCCGCCGGATTCGGCGCGTACGCGCTGGTGACAAACGAAGCCGAGATGTGGATCACGGCGACCGTGGTGGCGTTCGGCGCCAGCTCGTTCCAGACGGCGATCCAGGCGTTCGTGGCGGAGATCGCGCAGGGCGCGGCCCGGGACAGGCTTTTCGCGGCGCAGCGCAGCATCCGCAACGCGGGCCTGGGCCTCGGCGGGCTGATCGCCGGCGCCCTCGTCAGCCTGGGCAGCTCCACGGCGTATCACGCGATCGTGCTCACCAGCGCTGTGGCGTTCCTCGCCGCGGCGCTGCTTGTCGCCGGCATCCCTCAAGCGGATCCTGTGGCACGCGGCCGGCCGGGCTCACCGGAGCGCGGCGGGTACCGGGCGGTGATCCGCAACCGCCCGTTCCTGCTGCTCACCCTGTCGAATGTGCCGACGGCACTCGGCTACATGGTGCTGTCGGTGAGCGTGCCGGCGTACATCACGCAGGTTCTCCGCGCGGCACCGTCCTGGGCGGGCGTGCTGTTCGCGTTCAACACGGCCGGGATAGCGCTCTTGCAGGTGCCGGTCACCCGGCTGCTGGTCAGGTACCGGCGCACTCGCGCCGCCGCGTTCGGCCAGGTGATATTCGCGCTCTCGTACCTCCTGTTCGCGGCGGTGGGCGCGCTGCCCGGCGACGTCGCGGTGCTGATCGGCTTGTTCGCCGGCGTCGCCCTCTACACGGCCGCGGAACTGCTGCACGGGACCACCTCGTCAGGGCTGTCGGCCAGCGCGGCGCCCGAGACGCTGCGCGGACGGCATTTGGCCTTTTACCAGTTCTCCTGGGCGATACCGACTGCGGTGGCGCCTGCGGTGCTCACCGCGCTGCTCGCGGCCTCGCCGACCCTCATGTGGCTGCTGCTGGCGGCCGGTACGGCCGGCTCAGCGCTGTCCCTGGTGCGGCTGGAGCCGCTCCTGCCAGCACGTGCGGTCCACATCGCACCCGCGGTCGTGGCCGTGCGGCCCGAACCGGACGGCCGCAGTCACCAGGAGGAGCGCGCCGTTGAGCCCGTGCCCTGACCGAAGTTGCGGGGCCCGGCTCGCGGGCCGGGCTCACTCAGCGGTCCTGGAGAGGTAACGCTCGCCGGTGTCGGGAAACACGGTGACGATGGTCGCTCCCGCCCACCGCCTCTGACGGGCGACCAGCCGCGCGGCGTGAGCTGCGGCGCCCGAGGAGATGCCGGCGAGCAGCCCGCTGCGCGGGCTGAGTTCTTGCGTTGACCGAGCACGGCCGGGAGGTGTGGGCACAGGTGAGACGGCAAGTGAGCGTCGTATCGCCGTTGGCCGCGCTGAGCGCGGCCGAGCAGCATCAGCTGAGCGGGCTTCTCGCGAAAGTGACCTCCGCCGGCCTGTGACGCTGCCCTCATCCGTCACCTCGCCTCCGCGCTGACACTGGCCCGGGACCGCTGACCTGATCAGCGCCCGGCACCCGGTCAGCGCGACCTGACCCCGCCGGCGGCGGCCCGTGACCGGGAAGGAGCGCGGAAGCCGGGATCAGGTTGAACGCCGTGGGCGGCACAGCCCGTAGACTTCGGTAGGAGGGCATCGTCTCGGTCAGACGTCTCATGGCAGGTAGGTTCACGGTGGCAGTCGGTACTATTCTTCGTTTTGATGACGTGCGCGGATACGGTTTTATCGAGCCGGCGGATGGAAGCGAGGACGTGTTCGTGCACGCCAACGACTTCGGTGAGAGCCGCCATATGGTCCGCGCCGGTCTCCGGGTGCAATATGAGGTTGCGCAGAGCGATCGCGGGCCGAAGGTGGCAACCGTCAGCCTTCTCGGCCCCCCGCTGGAGTCGCGCCGAACCGCGAGCGCGCCGTCGCCGTCCTCGGCGGTAGCAGCAATACCGCAAGCCGAAGATGAAGAGGTATGCGACGTGCTGTCGGCCAAGGCGTTTAGTTCCGCGATTATCGAGCTGCTCATCGAGCGCGTGCCCACACTGACCGGGGCTCAGATCGGCGAGATCAGGCATCATTTTACGGAACTCGCCCGATCACACGGATGGGTCGACGGCTGACGGTGACGCTCGCCGCTCATCGCCGATCTATGTTTCGTTCGCCGCTGCGCCGGGAGCGGGGGCAGGGTCAGGTGTTGCCCGCGGCAGCGACCGGGATGGTCGTCTGACCCAAGACGGCTCGTCACCCGGACCGGCCTCCCGCCACGGATCGCGGCCCGCGCTCGCGATGGGCGATTCATCCCGCCGCCCGCCACCGGGCACAGCTTTCCACGCTCAAGCAAGCTGGCCCGGCGCAATCGCACGGTAGCTCTCACTCTGCTCTGAGCGCATTGCCCTTTCCCCGAAAGCAGCGACCCGACACCACGGGGCGCCCGGCAGCATATCACCCTGCGCCGGGAGTTCATGATGTGAGATTTGGGGAGGATTGGCCGGCCGGCGTCCCGCCCGGCGTCGTCCGGACGCGGTGCTGGTGAACCCGGCCAGCCGGGGGACACGATGCCGCGGCGTGCCCTGCCGCCCCCGGACTGCGACACCTCGCAGGCCTGTGACACGCCAGCGGCAGCCGTTATGGACAATGATCCCGAACGGCTGCGCACGCTGACGCACCACCTGCCGGCGCCTCGAGCAGCGGGTACAGGCCGATCGAGCGCACGGATCCGAACGTGGGCAAGGTGCGATCGGTTCCGGAGCGGTACACGTGCGCCGAGCATTGGATGTCCGCAACTCCGGGCAACTGATGTGGATACCATGTCCACATGCTCCTAGCGGATCGACTGGCCGTGCCTCGGGGTACCGGCGCGCTGTTGTGGGACATGGACGGTGTCCTGCTCGACACCCTGACCATGGACTATGATCTTGTCAGCCGGCTCCTCAAAACTCATGCGGATATCGAAGCGGATGTACCAAAGGCTGTCGTCCGGGCACACTTCCCATACGATCTTCCGGACTTCTGGGCGCGCGTGCTCGATGAGACTGGCATAGAACTACCGGCAGAAACGGTAGCCCAGCTCGTGCATGAACACAGGAAGACGCGGGAGTCGTGTGCGGCTTCGGTTCATGAGGGGATCATCGAGATCCTTGAGGACGCCCGGGCTCAGGACATCCCGGCAGCGGTTGTGTCTAACAACCCAGAACGTGACATTGATCGCGTGCTTTCGGCCGCAGGGCTAAGAGATTATTTCAGCGTCATTGTCGGCAATGACGATCCTATGGTGCGAAGTAAGCCCGCTCCGGATCCGTATCTTGAAGCCGCTCGCCGTTTGGGCTCGCCGGCGCAGTGTGCGGCGGTAGAGGATTCGCTCCGTGGTGCACAGTCGGCGAAGGCGGCGGGCTGCTGGACGATCGGCGTGGCGACGGGGGCGAGCGATTTCGGGGCTCTTTCATCTTCACCGCACGTGGATCTTTGCTACGTCCGGTTCGCGCCCTGCCGAGTTGTGCTGGGCAGGCAAGGCGTGACGACGAAGTCGCTGATCACTCCGAACGAGTTTGTCAGTCATATGATCGAGCACATCGCCTGGCGGCTGGGATGTTCGGTCGATGTCTTCTGGACGAACGACGACTGGAACCAGCTCGGCCGTGAGCTAGGTCAGAGCGTCGCGCAGTCGCCGCGGGTCCGGACCAGCGCTGGCGTGCTCGGCATGATTGACGACGGCAGCTGCGAGCTGGCGCTGCGCGCCAGCGGCGCGGGAGGCGTCCGCTTCCGCGCCTCTCGCCAGGTGGACCTTGGCTGGTTTCTTGGACTCCGGTGTGAGCAACTTTCCAACGGCGAGCCGTTGGTCAGCCTCATGCAAGGCCTGGGCGCGGGCTGCGGCGTCGAATTCGACGTTCTGGTGGCAAGCGCAGAGGACCCGCATCACACGTGGGAGGGAATCTTCCGGGCGGTCGGCATCGGGCTTAATAAGCTCACCGCCTCTCTCGTAAGTGCCGAGCCGCCGGATGACACGCTACCGCCCGCCTCTGGCGAATCGCGCACACAACGACCATCGCGGACTGAGACAATCGTCGAGCGAGGCTGGCACGTGGCACATACGTCGACGACAGGTGCGAGCCTTTGCCGGGAGACCGCAGAGAGCGTAGTGAAGGTCGGCGTAGCGCTGGGTAGTCCCAGCGTTGATTGCCAGCTCATGGTGTCGGACTCAGTGAACGTCACGGGAATCGCTGATCTTCTCCGCGAATTCGCGCTGGCAGGGAACATGCGCCTGGATGTGAGCTTCGACGCGACACGTCTCAGCTCGAGCCATGTCGTGGCGGAAGATATAGGACTCACCCTAGGGCGCGCTCTGCGCTGTATCGCGATCGAGCGTATGGTCGCATTCGGCGTTCAAGGTGCTGGATCCAACGTCGATTCAATAGACGACCTCAGCGAGCAGGCGATCCGCGTCGGTGTCAGCATGGAGGGACGCAAGTTCTGGAAGTACGTGCCGTTCAGCCAGAGCTACGCGGACTTCAGGAAATCTTTCCTCGTCGGGCATACATTGCCCAACGGGCTGTACACCGAAGACCTGGATGACTTCATCGACGGCTTCGCCGGCGGGCTACAGGGAAGCGTGATGATTCATGCCGCGCCGTACCTGGACCCAATTACCGGATGGCCGCTTGTCTTCCGCGGTCTCGGTGCGGCGATGAGGGAGTTGCTGACCAGGAATCCCGATCGTAAGGCGCTCGCCCCGGGGGTAAAGGCTACCCTTGCATGACCGGCACGTATCCGACCTCGACCGCGCTGCGGTTCCGGAGCCAAGTCATCGGGGCGCACGGCTACGTGCCGGAGTGGCTGGGCGTGGACAGGTCCAAGTATCTGCGACTGGATCGCAACGAGAGCACGATGCCCATATCCGGAACGGTCCTAAAAGCTCTGGCGGATTACCTGGCGGCACGTGGTGTAAATTCCTACCCTGAGGCGGAGCGTCTCGCCGAACCCCTAGCGGCATACTGTGGCGTACCGCCCGCTTGCATCCTGAGCACGAATGGTTCTGATCAGGCGATCGATCTTTGCTTGCGAAGCTTCCTGGGCAAGGATGACCGCCTGCTGGTGGCCCGGCCAGAGTTCCCGATCTTCAGCCACGTCGCCGCGCTCATTGGCGCACGCGTGGACGGGGTTCCCTACCACGAAGATCTGGGATTCCCGTACGAAGAGTTCCGGCAGGCGGCAGCGACCCATGAGCCCGATCTTATCGTCATCATTAACCCCAACAATCCCACCGGCACCCCGGTGACCGTTGACTTCATTCAGGAAATTGCGTCTCAGCACGCGAACATCCCTGTCCTCGTCGACGAGGCGTATTATGAGTACACCGGCCGGTCCGCGGTGGGACTCATCCATTCCCACGAGAATATTATCGTACTGAGGACCTTCTCGAAGGCCTTTGCCATGGCAGGGCTGCGCCTTGGGTACGTGGTGGCGAGCCCTCCGGTTGCCGCGCAGATCGCAAAGCTTCGCAACCCATTTGATGTCAACGAGCTCGCCGTCGTCGCCGCGGAAGCCCAGCTTTCCGATTTGCCCACCATGCGCAGGCATGTGGATAAGATCGTGAACCAGTCCAAGCCGATGGTGGTGGACTTTTTCAACAAGATGGGTGTCCCGGTCTGGCCGGGTGCCGCAAACTTCGTGCTGGTCAGGCCACCGGCATGCCGGGAGGCGGTCGAGTTTCTCCGCGATCATGGTATTCTGGTCCGTTCCATGAGCTCCGGGCCGCTCTGCGGCATGTTCCGGGCGAGCATGGGCTCGCCTGCTGAGATGACGGAATTTATCCGGGTTTACGAGGCCTGCCTGTGAGAGGGCGAGATGGCGTGAGCACCGATTGGAGGGTGGTCAGTGGAGATTAACCGGTACGTGCTCCGGGATATGTCAGCTGGCGAACGATCGTCGATCATGCGCCGTGCTCAAGCGGACCTCGGGGCAGTCGAGGCCGTCGTCCAGGAGATCGTCTCGGCGGTACGGGCACGCGGCGACGATGCCCTGATCGAGTTCGCCGCCAGGTTTGACGACGCCAGGCTCGCCCGCGAGGATCTGCTCGTCAGCGATGCTGAGTTTGACGCCGCGGAAGCTCAGGTCAGTGCTCAGCTCAGGGCCGCGATCGAACAAGCGGTCTCGAATGTCCGAGCCCACCACGAGCGGCAGATTCCGGTCCCGGCCTGGGTGGGCGAGCTGTCGCCTGGCGTGATCTCCGGTGAACGCATAACGCCGATCGCCTCGGCCGGGTTGTACGTACCACGCGGAAAGGGCTCTTTCCCCTCCGTGATGATGATGCTGAGCGTTCCCGCCGTGCTCGCTGGCGTGCCGCGGATCTCGGTCTGCACACCCCCAGGCCCGGACGGCTGTGTCGACGCGGCGTCGCTGGTGACCGCGCGGCATTGCGGGGTGCGGCGTGTGTTCAAGGTAGGTGGCGCGCAGGCCATCGCCGCCTTGGCGTACGGCACGGAGACCGTCGAGCGCGTCGACAAGATTGTCGGTCCAGGGAACCAGTACGTCGCGGCGGCGCGGCGGTTGGTCTACGGCAGCGTGGATCCAGGCGCGCCGGCCGGGCCCAGTGAGTCGATCGTCCTTTGTGATGAGACAGCCAACCCGGCGGTGGCCGCGCGCGAGCTGCTGGTCGAGGCGGAACACGGGCCGGATTCCGCGGCCCTGCTAGTGACGGATTCCGTGCGCTTGGCGGACGCGGTCACCGATCTTGTCCCCGGGCTCGTGACCGAGCTTCCGGAGCCACGGAAACAGTTCTGCGAGAAGGTGCTGAGTGGCTTTGGCGGTGTGGTCGTCACCTCGAGCGTCGACGAGTCGGTGCGCTTTGTGAACGACTACGCTCCCGAGCACCTGCGAGTACTGGTGCGCGAGCCGTTCGAACTTCTCCATCAGATAGTGAACGCGGGAGAAGTATTGCTCGGCGAGCACACTTCCATCGCCTTTGGCAACTTCTCGATAGGCCTCAACGCTATTCTTCCGACCGGCGGCTTCGCCCGCAGCTACTCTTGCATCGGCGTGGCCGACTTTCTCAAGCGCTCTTCGTTCGCCTACGTGTCCGCAGCGGGCGCCAGCCTCATTGGCCCAGCAGCCGTAGAGATCGCGCGATATGAGGATTTCCCGGCCCATGCGCTGGCCGCCGCGCATGCTCAGCGCCGTAGCTGACGTTCGGCCGGACAGGGCAGGTCCATGCGGTGCAGCCGCACGGCAAACGACCCGGGCGCAAGAATTACCGTGCGCCCTGCCCAATCCGGGCGAACCTTACGGGAAGTTCAACGGCAAGAAAGGCGTCATCGCCCGGTCGCTCAGCATCGAAGCAGCAACGGAAAGCTCGTGTTCGAGGCCCGTTTCCAGGGCGAGCTGGCGCGCCTCAGCTAAATATGCGTCGCCGTCGCCGGCCCGGCCGGCGGTTCTCAACGCAGCCACCTTGGCGAGGCAACAGAGCACTAGGCAGTGGCGCAATCCCTTCTCGCGATAAGTGCTCTCTGCCGCGTCATACTGCTCGAGGTGGATCCGGCCCGCGGGGCGCTCCGCTTCGCAGCGTCCCAAGGTGGCATGGGCGACTTCAGTGGCACTCTTCGTGCGGAGGAACCGGTCCCTCGCCTGCTCGTAGAACATCAGTGCCTTATCCATCGCTCCACTGGCGCGGTACGTCTCGGCTAACCCCAGAAGCGCCCAGCCCTCACTCCTTGTATCGGCAACCCTGATACACGCCTCACGCCCCCGCTGGTGAGTCTTTTCGGCCCGCTCGTAATCTTCGGTGAGGCGCTGCACCTCGCCGATCCCCCACAGAGCGTACGCTTCACGTTCGGTACTTCCCGCCTGCTGGGACCTGGCGAGAGAATTTGAATATGCGTTGCGCGCGTCCGTCCAATCCCGCGTTAGCCGGTTTACCTCGCCAAGTCCGAATTCAGTTTCAATCAGGCCTTGCTCGTCAAAGCATTCATCGAACGCATCGCGCGCGTCACCGTAGTGTTGCCTTGCCTGCCGGTAGTCGGCTCTCAATCTCGCGAGTTTCGCAAGACCAAGAAGAGCACGCCCGAGTTCGCTGCGATACGCCACAGCCTGGCTGGTGCCGGCGGCGGCGGTCGCGAGCTTGTAGTCATCGGCGGCCGAGCGATACTCGCTTGCGAGGCGGTGGCTGTCTCCCCGGCGATTATGTAGCATCGCCATGCTGAGGTTGTCACCTGCGTGCCGCAGCGCATAACTCCAGTGTCTGGTGGCATCGGCGTAGTCGCCCCGGATGTTGCTACAACTGGCGAGGACGACATGTAGCGCGTACGCCCCGTCCTCGAAGCCTGCTGACAGCGCAAGCAGTTCGCGGGCCAGCGCCTCGAGCTCGTCGATGCGCCCGGCGGCGATGATGGCTTCGCGGTGCTCGCGTACCAGGGCGAGTGCCTGCTCAGGATTGCCAGATCTAAGGCGGTGCCTGCCCGCCGAAACGAAGTCCCGCCGCCGCTCCCAAAGATCTCCTGCACGCTTGTGCGTTTCGACGGTTCGCTTCTTGTCGACTGCGGCGAGCGCCGCGCGGCGGACATTGAGGTGAGCGCTGTAGAGATCGGAAGGCCAACTGCGCCCGGTCGGTCCGGTCTCGGCACCGTAGGTCTCTGCCGGCGCGTCTTCCTTCTTGACCAGAGGCGGACTCATTCTCAGGAGATCCAGGGTCTCAGGGAAGCTCTCCGCCGCGGACACCTCTTCCAGAGCCTCGTAGTCTGCCGGTTGCCCGAGCACGGCCAGTGCCAAGAGAATGCTGAGCGCCGACGCTGGAACATGCTCCTTCGTGTAGCGGCCGACCCAATACGATAGAAGCATCGCGGGCTCTCTGGGCAGAGACTGACCAGCCTCAACGGCCCGCCGCCATTCAGGCGACCGCACGAACATTTCCAGGCATACGATGTCTGTTGCGTACTCACGGATGTAGCGGAGTTCCTTAGCGGAAAGGTCGAGCCCATAGAGCCGGAAAAACTCGTCAACCTCGGTCCCGCCGAGCCCTTCCACCGCCTGAGATGTGAGTCGCAACGGATCGCGTGGCGCGTCCCACGAGGTAAGTAGTACCTTGGATCCGCCCATGGCCGCGGCTTGCACCAGGCGCTCAAGGAGGAGGAGCACCTCGCTTTGATTATCGCGGAGCGGGAAGTGAACGTTCTCGAACACTAGCGCGTGCCGCCCGTGGCGCACCGCCGTGGAAAGGGCGGAAATGGTGCCCGCAGTGTCCTCGTCGGTCCGGCCGAGCGAATAGCTCTCCAATGGCTCAAATGCCCCTTGGCTTGCCATGATGTGAAGCGCGAGACCGGGAATGAGCTGATCGCCACTCCGCATTTTTGCCTGGTCGAAGTCATACCAGAAGACTGAATCGACGAGGCCACGTTCGCTCAGTTCGTGTACTATCTCTGTCGCCAGCGACGTCTTGCCACTACCCCTGGGGCCGTGCAGAAAAACGCATGCCCCGCCGCCGGCCAGTGTAGCGAAGCCGTCCGCTGAAATCGCACGACCATGTAAATATGCCGCCGGTAGAGGTGGCGCAGTGTGCTCTGTCGCGAGAAGTTCGAACTCTGTCAGATGCGAGGAAAGGTGCTGCGCGGCATACAGCCGCCAGTCGTCCGCCAGCTGCGGCAGGCCGACCTCTTGCCCGAGGCCAGCCAACGTGGTCTGGTCTATAAGAGCCGCGTCGGCGGTGAGTAGCTCCCTGCTTTGATAGAGTCCAGAGACGACTCCGATGACGGTCCGGCTTCTGAGGTCGATTACCGGGCCGCCGCTTTGGCCGGGACCCCGGTCGACAAGTCCCATGCGGAACTGAGACCTTTGTGGAAAGTTGCGGGCATACTGCCCCTGGTATGCCCCGAGACTCGGGACATCCGGCTGGTCTTCGGTGAAGCCGTACGCGCGCACGTCCGAACACAGGTCGACATGGGGCGGCTGAAGATGACCCGGTGCGGCAATGGGAAGATACGCATCGGGTTCGTAAGCCAGCTTTAGCGCCGCCCAGTCGGCCTTGAAGTCGCTCCACCCCGGTTTAGACACGGCCACGACCCTGAGCGGGCCGGGCCGGGAGTCGCCTGCCTCTCGTGCTGCGTCGAAGTCGAGTTCCAATTCGAACTTCGCCGGGGACCCCACATCCCACAGCTTATGCTTCAACGGGTGAAACGCTGTTAGCAGATGGCCGGCGGGAGATATGAAGAATCCCGTGAACACGCCTGAAGAATTTTCGGCAGGAGACGGGCTTATAGCTGGATCCCGCAGCCGAGTCACCGCCAGACGCGTCTGGCTGGTGAGAAAGCCGCTGAGTAGCGAAAGCGCATCCTTGACCGGCATCGCTTCATCAGCTTTCTGCGCACAGCCGGTCCAGCGATCGGCGCGTCAGCAAAACCGCAGCCGTCGCGACCGGGTCGATCTGCCCGGCCAGATGCGTCGATAGAAGGGCGGCCGATATAACGGCCACCATACTGACCTCAAGGGTCTCGCGCTTGTTATCAGTTAGCTTTACATAATTTATCTTGTCGCACAGCAGCCTGCGGAGCTCGTCTCGGCGGCGCTCGAACCACTGGTCGAATATCTGCCCGATCTGCCCGATCGTCGGGATCGGCCCGCCGGTGAGTACATTGTCATCACTGGCGGGCGCCATGAAGCCCTGATACCACTGAAGCAGGGCTTCATCTGGATCTTCGATCAGTGTTTTGAAGTCCTCGTCTGCCATCGCGCTCCCCTCCAGTTAATTCTCAAAGCGATGGGTGGTGAGGTTCAATATTACTAGTTGCCGAGACTTCGTTGCATGGTTAGCCCGAATCTTTCGCGCGCCCAGCCGAGCAGGAGATGAGACCGCGTTCCGAGCAGCCGGCCTTTGTGTGCGTAACCTCGTTGAAAGTCCGTAGCTGCCAGGAGGATGCCGGGGAAGCGGCGTGGAGCCTGGATGCTTAGCCGCGCGGGGCACCCCGCAGGGGGGCGCGGAACGTATCGGCGGCGGGAGCGGGGGAGGCCCCCGGCCTGGTGGCTCCGCGGATCTTCCTGCGGAACGTGACATCCTGGTCACGGGCCAGACCGGAAAGCGGATCATCAGCCGGGCCGGCGTCGGAGGCGGCCACGGCACTGTTCGAGCCGCGGGACAGCAAACCTCCGGGTGGGGGAGAGCCACTGCTTCGCCGGTTCGCAGCGCCGCCGGGAAACGCCCGCCAGGCGCATCCTCCCGGGGGGGTCTGCCCCGCCCGCCGCTGTGCCCTCGCCACCCAGATCAGCGCCGCGATCGCCCGTCTCCAGGCCCCGTTACCGTCAACGACTGTACGAGGATCGGCCGTCGCAGGTATAGTGGCGGTCATGGAGTCCACCGCCCTGCATCATGACCATACTCGGCCGGCCCGCGCTGGGTAGGTTCCTTGCAAGGATGCGAGAAGACGCCAGCGTGAAGCTGGCGTCTTTATTAGTATCCGCGTAAAACGAATAAGGGGCCGTGTGATGGTGGAGGGCGCTGCATCTGGTTATGCATCGGCCGAAACAGACGATTTGGCATCGCGCGCTCCTGGCGGGCCAGCAATCCGGAGTTCCCGGCGCGGAATACGATGCGGCCACAGACGTGGCGATTGGCGAATGCGGTGCCCGAGGGCGGCGTCTGCCCGGAATCGGGAGCGGTCCGGCGGTGTCCTGCCGGAGGCCCCGGGTGGGCGGACGCTGTGGCCGTGCCCGCAGCAGGGGAGTTCTGCCACGTCTCAGGCGCTGCTGGCGGAGGCAAGACAGCAGTGCCCGGGCCAGGAGTCTTGTTGAACGTGTATGCTACGATGCGGCACGCTAGCCGGGATAGCTCAGGGGTAGAGCGCCTGACTGTGGATCAGGAGGCACGGGTTCAATTCCCGTTCCCGGTACCAGAACCATTCTCGCTCTGGGTAGTCGGAAATCGTGAAAGGTCACGGGAATGACTCGTCTTGTGCGCCCGCAAACGCTACGAGGATTCCGGGACGTGCTGCCGGCTGAGATGATCGTCCGCAACGACGTCATCGACAAGATTCGCCGTGTCTATGAGTCGTATGGCTACGTACCGATAGACACACCGGTGCTGGAACTCCTGCCCACGCTGGTTGGTACTGGCGGGGACGAGACGGACAAGCTGATCTTCACGCTGCAGAGTCCGGAGCAACAGCAGATCGGGATGCGGTACGATCTAACCGTCCCCTTCGCCAGAATTATTGCACAATATCACCCGCATGAGATCAAGTTGCCATTCCGGCGCTATCACATCGGTCCCGTCTTCCGGGCGGATGACCCGCAACCGGAGCAGGGCCGGTTCCGGCAGTTCACCCAATTTGACATCGATATCGCCGGTACGGACACCGTTGCAGCTGATGCTGAGATAGTCGCGGCGATGAGTGGCGCTTTCCAGGCCGTCGGCCTGTCACATCAAGGTTCCCCCGACGATCCGCGCCGCTATTTTATAAGGATCAATAACCGGCGGCTGGTGGACGCGTTCTTGCTTGGGCTCGGGGTTGATAGGCCGGAGAAAGCCAAGCACGTGCTCAGGGTGATCGACAAGCGTGACAAGCTGGCGGACGCGGAGCTGATCGCGGAACTGGGCGACGGCCGGATAGACGAGTCCGGAGACAAGATCCGTGGCGTGGGACTCGGCGAAGGCGAAATACGTTCCGTCTTCGAGTTCATCTCGATTGGCGGGGAAAAGCGTACAGATGTTCTCGCTGGCTTGGAGAAAGCGATCCGGCCGGGGCGCGAAAGGGACGAGGCGCTGAGCGAGGCGCAGCTGCTGTGCGAGCATCTTGACGCGCTCGGCGTGCCGGACGGGGCGGCCCGGCTCGACCCGAGCCTGGCGCGGGGACTGGACTACTACACGAATACGGTGTTCGAGGGCACGCTGCCGCACGCGGGCGTGGGCTCCGTGATGGGCGGCGGGCGCTACAACGACCTCGTGAATCGCTTCCTGGACGAGCCCATCCCGGCCACCGGCGCATCGATCGGGCTCGACCGGCTCGTTACGGGACTCCGCAACGTCGGCCTTGGTGCCGGGGAGCGGGAGAGCACCGTGGCTGTGCTGGTTCTGGCCATGCCCGGTGTCCCAGCGGCGGAATCGAGCCGGGTGGCGGCGGAACTTCGCGCGAACGGCGTCGGGGCTGAGCTCTATGTAGGCGACGCGATGGGCAAGGTCGCGAAGCAACTCGCATTCGCGAACGCGCGAAGGATGTCCGTTGCCGTGCTGCTCGGAGAGGGCGAGCTCGCCGAAGGCGTCGTCTCCATCAAGGATCTCCGTGAGGGAAACATGGCTCGCGCCGGAATAACCGAACGCGAGGCGTACAGGTCGGCAGGGACTGTTGGCCAGCAAACGGTCCCGCGGTCGGCGGTGGCGGAGACCGTGAAACGTCTTCTAGCGACAGACAGCGAGCCCCCGGCTTCCATGGAGCCGCGTTAACATGACTGGTCAAGCGATCCGGCTGGGCATTCCAAAGGGGAGCCTGGAGGAGGCGACCCTGGCGGTCTTTCACCGCGTCGGGCTGCAGTTCACGGGCTCCTCCCGGTCCCTGTGGCTGAGCTCGAATGATGCGGAGATCGTACCTGTCCTGCTACGACCTCAGGAAATCCCTGTGTACGTGGAGAACGGACGACTCGACGCGGGGCTGGCAGGGCTCGACTGGATAGTCGAGCGTGACGTTGAGCATAAGGTCGTGCTGCTGGCTGAACTGCCCTACTCGAAGCAGACCGCACGGCCCGTTCGCTGGGTGCTTGCGGTGCCGGACAAGATGCCGGTCAAGGACGTCAACGACCTGAGGCTATTGTGTGAAGAACGTGGTATCCGTGGTGAGCGGCAATTTACGATCGCGACGGAACTAACCCAGGTCTCCAACCTGTGGCTGGCCAAGAACGGCATCGATGCCCGCGCAGAATTCTCTTGGGGCGCTACCGAAGCAAAGGCTGGCTACTTCGCCGATGCCGTGATCGAGGCAACGGAGACAGGCTCCTCGCTGAGAGCAAACGGCCTAAAAATCATTGCCGAAATTTTTACCTCAACAACTCGGCTGTTTGCCAACAAGAATGCTTACCGGCTCGATCCATGGAAGCGAGAGAAACTCGACGGACTGACGCACCTGCTGGTCGGCGCGCTTCGCGCGGAGGATCTCGTCCAGCTAACGGTCATCGGCGACAAGGAACTGAGCTTCCAAGATATCCTGCCACGGGAAGCACACATCGTGACAGCGACCGGGCCAACAAGTCACGCACCATTTCACGCCGTCGTGACGTTGCCCAAGGCAAGCATTCCCCGCGCACTCCCCGCAGTTATAGCTCGTGGTGCCTCAGACGCGTGGATATCCACGCTGGATATCTATTACTCCACGTCAGCCGACGAGACTAGAGACGAGACCAGAGCGGTGCAAGATGCGCCTGACAAGAGAATCTCTCTTGAACGAATCGTGGACGCACCGCCGGGATCTGACGATCGAATTTGACGGCGATCAGCTGCCGGGCTATGGAATGTCAGCCGGCGACTATATCCGCACCGGGCTATCCTGCAAGTTCACGCGTGAAGGGCTCGAAGCGGAGTTGTCACGGGCTGGGCTCCGGCTGCTGGCCTGGTGGACCGATGCCGGTGGGGTGGGAATAGTCAAATAATCATAAGCCCGCGGGCGTGGAAGGGGACCCGATGCGCGGTGCAAACGAGCCGGAGAACGTCGTTGTGCTCGATGGTGGCACGCTCACTCTCGACCAGCTGGTGGCGATCGCACGGAGGGATGCCACTGTCGCCATAGCGGAAGCCGCCGTGACGCGAATTACAGACTCGCGTCACGTTATTGACCAGCTCATCCGGGATGGCGTGGCGGTGTATGGTGTGACAACGGGCTTTGGCGCCCTCCAAGATCACGTGATCGCGCCGGATCAGCTGGAGTTGCTCCAGGAGAACATAATTCTCAGTCACTCAGCGGGGGTTGGCGCAGAACTGCCGCGGGACGCTGTGCGGGCGATGATGGCCCTTCGCGTTAACACTTTTGCCAAAGGATTCTCCGGGGTACGGCGAGAGCTTGTAGAGAGCCTGGTCGCCCTTATAAACAACGACGTCATCCCTGTAGTACCGCTGCAGGGCTCGGTTGGCTCCAGTGGTGACCTGGCGCCACTGGCCCATATGGCAAGCGTCTTGATCGGCCATGGAAGGGCTTACTACCGCGGTGAGAAATTTTCCGGCGCGCAAGCATTGCAGGCTGCTGGAATCGCGCCTCAGGTCCTGCAGGCGAAGGAGGGTCTCGCGCTGACAAACGGGACTCAGTTCATGACGGCAGTCGGGGCACTGGCGCTGGCGGACGCGTATAACCTGGCAAAATGCGCAGATATCGCCGCAGGGCTGACGCTAGAGGCGCTGAAGGGGCGATCCGCGCCCTTCCGTGAAGAAGTGAGCCTTCTGCGCGACCACAAAGGACATGCTCAAGTCGCCGAGAATATCAGGGCGCTCACGGTAGGAAGTCACCTTATAGACTGTGCCGACCGGGATACCGTGGGCAAGATTCAGGATGCCTACTCCCTGCGCTGTGTCCCGCAGGTACACGGCGCATCCAGAGGCGCATTCGACTACGCCTTCCACACACTCATCGTTGAGATGAACTCCGTGAACGACAATCCGCTCGTACTGGCTGGTCAAGTCGGTATCTGTTCGGCGGGGAACTTTCACGGGCAGCCCGTCGCACTGGCTTTAGATCATCTCGCATTGGCCGCCTCGGAACTGGGGAATATCTCGGAACGCAGGTGCGCCCGACTCCTGGACAATCGCGACAACCGCGGTCTTCCCCCCTTTCTCATTCTGGACAGTGGTCTCAACTCCGGGCTCATGATCGCACAGTACACCGCAGCGGCACTTGTGTCAGAGAACAAGTCGCTTGCGCACCCTGCGAGCGCGGACTCAGTTCCCACCTCTGCGAATCAGGAAGATCACAACAGTATGGGGTCGATCGCGGCACGACATGCGCGTGCCGTGGTCGACAATGTCACGAACATCCTCGCGATCGAGATTCTATGCGCGTGCCAGGCTCTGGACTTCCGCATTGAAGATGGGCTGCACCCGGGAGGCGGTACCGCAGCGGCATTTGCGGCGGTGCGTGATGTCGTGCCGAAGATGGAGCACGATCGAGAGATCCACGGTGACATTCTCAACGTGGCTCGCCTGGTGGCCGACGGCGCCCTGGTGGGTGCGGTAGAGGCACAGGTGGGCAGCATGCAGTGAAAGCGCCGGGCGGAGTCGCGAGCCCGGTCCGGTGACGTCTTCGCGGTCCGTGACGAGCCCTGATGTATCAGCGGAACATCTCAGCCATCACGACTGAAGCCGCGACAGCGGCGTTGAGATTCTCAAGTCCGGGACGGCCCCCGGGGATGCTGATCAGCTCGTCGCAGAGGGTCTTGGTCCGATGCCGCATTCCCTCGCCCTCAGCCCCGATGATCACGACGCTTTTCGGATGGAACTTAGCCTCGGTAAGGGTCTTCTTTCCCCGCTCGTCGAAGCCGTAGACCCAGAAACCCCGGTCCTTTAGCAGGTCAAGGCCCCGGGCAAGATTAGTCACGCGAAACAACTTGACGAACTCTGTGCCGCCCACGGCCACCCGCGTAACCGTCGGAGTAATATCCGCGGCGCGATCCCTCGGCCAGATCACAGCATCGACGCCGAAAAACGCGGCAGCGCGGATGATGGTACCAAGGTTCTGCGGGTTCGAGACCTGGTCAAGAACGAAGACGACCGAAGCGTTATCGAGGATGTCAAAGTCATATTCGCTATGAATCCTTACGGGATCAGCCACAACAAATATGCCTTGATGCTTGTCATCCTCGCTCAGCGCGCACTGGCGCAGGAACTCACCCGTCCGGAGATACTCCGGCTCAACACCGGTTGTCTTGGCCAGGTCGATAAATTCCTGCAGGTAACGAGCCGCGCCCTCACGCATTACGGCCCGGCGGATCGCCTCCGGGCGAGCAATGAAGACCGCACGCACCGAGCGCTTGCCGTAGACGATTTCCGGCTTGGCGTCACCCCATCTCCGGCTGCCGTCGGCCTCACCGCGAGGCGTGGTGTCGTGTCGGCCCGCGCCGCCCCGTGCGGTCTTGGCCGTGGCTTGTTTGGGTTGTTTCCCTGTGGCCTGGGAGCGTCGCGAGGGACGCGCCGGCTTGACCGATCGCAGTCGTCGGCTCTCGGTACCGTCGCCTGCACGACCGTGATCACGCGGATAATAGGTCACGGCCGTCGCGCTCGCAGCTTCCGTGTTTTCAAGACGGTACGCTGCCTGGGAAGCAGGCTCCCGCCGGCGGGCACTGGACCATGGCCCCGCTTGGCCGACAGTCCGCGGCATCGCGGGTTACAGAGCACGCCGGCGGACGGCGGCAACACGCGGCCGCAGCCTCCACAAGTCCGTGTCATGCCTTGTATCCTACCAAAATCCGGTGCGTACACCGGCGCCAGCCATGGCTCATGACTGCGATGGCGATATGATGGCGTCGCAGACAGGACGCGCGGCGCCCAACCAGCCCTTTGATGACCGATGAAGGCAAGGCAGTGACGACTACGAATGACCTAAAGAATGGGCTTGTCCTCAACCTGGATGGGCAGCTGTGGACCGTGGTGAAATTTCAGCATGTCAATCCGGGCAAGGGCCAGGCTTTCGTTCGCACCAAACTTAAGAATGTGTTGTCTGGAAAGGTCCTGGAGAAAACGTTCAACGCGGGCGTCAAGATTGACACCGCTGCGGTCGACAAGCGAGAGATGCAGTTCCTCTATTCAGAGGCTGGCAATTTTATTTTCATGGATTCCACCACTTATGAACAGGTGCCTGTTCCAGCGGACACCGTCGGCGACGCCGCGCACTTTCTTCTCGACAACCACGAAGTTACGCTGGCGCTGCATGACGGCACGCCCTTGTATGTAGAGCTTCCAGCCGCCGTGGTCCTGAACGTCGCTTACACCGAGCCGGGCCTGCAGGGCGACCGCTCGAGCGGCGGGACCAAACCGGCGACTCTGGAGACTGGCTACCAGATTCAGGTGCCGCTGTTCATCAATACTGGCACGAAGGTTAGAGTAGATACCCGAACTGGCGAGTATCTTGGCCGAGCCAATGAGTGATGGACGCGTATCCATCACCGTGGCAACGCGTCTGCCGAGTGCCGCAGCCGGGTCCCGACCAGTGGCATGACTGCTGGTGCGGACGCCGGCCTGGCGCCGGGCGGGCCGCCGCAGGCCGTCGGCCCGCCGCAGGCCATCGACCGGCGGCGGGTGCTGCTGATCATCGGCGCCCTGCTGCTCGGGATGCTGCTGGCCGCGCTCGACCAGACGATCGTCGCGACCGCGTTGCCGACGATCGCCGGCGACCTGCACGGGCTGTCGCATCTGTCCTGGGTCGTCACGGCCTACCTGCTCGCCTCCACGGTCTCCACGCCGCTGTGGGGGAAGCTCGGCGACATGTACGGCCGGAAGAGGTTCTTCCAGGCCGCGATCGTGATCTTCCTGGCCGGCTCCGCGCTGTCCGGCTTCGCGCACTCTATGGTCGAGCTGATCGCTTTCCGCGCCGTCCAGGGACTCGGCGGCGGCGGGCTGATCGTCGGCGCGCAGACCATCGTCGGTGACGTCGTCCCGCCCCGGGAGCGCGGCCGCTACCAGGGGATCTTCGGCGCCACCTTCGGGGTCGCCAGCGTGCTCGGGCCGCTGATCGGCGGCTTCTTCGTGGACAACCTGTCCTGGCGGTGGGTCTTCTACATCAACCTCCCGATCGGCGTGGTCGCCCTGGGGGTGACCGCCGCGGTGCTGCCCCGCCGGCTGAGCACGGCCCGCCATGTCATCGACTACGCCGGCACCGCGCTCATCGGCGCGGCAGCAACCTGCCTGGTGCTGCTGACCTCGCTCGGTGGCAGCACCTACCCCTGGGGATCCTTCCCGATCATCTTGCTGGGCGTGCTCGCCGTCGTCTGCCTGGCCGGCTTTGTCGCCGCGGAACGGCGGGCGGCCGAGCCCGTCCTGCCGCTGCACCTGTTCGCCAACCGGGTCTTCAGCTCCACCAGCGTGATCGGCTTCGCCGTCGGTTTCGCCATGTTCGGCGCGCTCGCCTACCTGCCGCAGTACATGCAGGTCGTCAGGGGGACGTCGCCGACGCTGTCCGGGTTGCGGCTGCTGCCGATGATGGCTGGGCTGTTGCTCACCTCCATCGGCACCGGCCAGCTTGTCAGCAGGTGGGGCCGGTACAAGATCTTCCCGATCGTGGGCACGGCGCTGATGACCGTCGGGCTGTTCCTGCTGTCGCTGATGGGCACCCAGACCAGCTTCTGGCTCGTGTCGCTGTACCTGTTCGTTCTCGGCGTCGGCATCGGCGCGTCGATGCAGGTGCTGGTCATCGCGGTGCAGAACGCGGTCGACTATTCCGATCTCGGCGCCGGCACGTCCGGTGCCACGTTCTTCCGCTCCATCGGCGGCTCGTTCGGCACCGCGGTCTTCGGCGCCATCTTCTCCAACGTGCTCGCCCGTGACCTGGCCAGCGCCCTGCACGGGGCGGCGCTGCCCCACGGGATCAGCGCGTCCACCGGCGCCAGCCCCGCCGTGCTCGACCATCTGCCCGCGGCGATCCGGTCCGGCTACGTCAACGGGTATGCCGAGGCACTGCACTCGGTGTTCCTGTTCGCGGTGCCGGTCGGTGCGCTGGCCTTCTGCCTGACCTTCCTGCTGAAGGAACTGCCGCTGCGGGAAACCGTGCGGGCGGTGGACCGGGCGGACAGCACCGCACCCACCGCCGTGCCCGCCGCGCGTGACTCCGCACAGGAGATGGAGCGCGCACTGCTCACGCTCTTCGGCCGCGAGCACAGGTCGGAGGTCTACCGCGGCCTCGCCGCGGCGGCCGGCGTGCAGGTGAGCCCGCGCGCCTGCTGGCTGCTGTATCGCGTCGCGGACCACGGCCCGGTCACACAGGCGGCGCTGGCCCGCCTGCTCGGCATCACCGGCGCCGATCTCCGCGACCGCCTGGCCGAACTCCTGGCGGCCGGCTACGTCACCGCCGGCGCCGCCAGCCCTGGTGGGGACGGCCAGGCCGGCGCGGACCGCGCCGTCGTGGCGCTCACCCCCGCCGGCAGGCAGGCCGCCGACCGCCTGGATGCCGCGCGGGAGGCAGGGATCGACCGCCTGATGACCGGGTGGGCACCCGATCAGAACCCGGAGCTGCGCCGGCTGCTCGGGCGGATCACCCGGACACTCGTGGCCACCGACCGTCCGCTGGACCCGGAGACAGCCGCCGCCGCGGCCACGTCGTCGCCGGGCAGATGATCAGGGTCTCTCCCGCCGGCCGCGGCGCAGGAGGCAATGGGCGCGGGATTGCCCTGCGTGGCTGCAGGTCACGGTTACGTCATTGATCCCGAACGGCCGCCGCGGGCTGTCGCGGCTACCGAAGCTGCCGCCGAGCCCGCGAAGATCGGGCTGCGCCGGGTGACCTGCGGCCGGGCGAGTGTGGTGAAGCGCGGTCGGGGATTTCGGGGCAGGTGCGTGATTTCGTGGCCGGGCCATCAGCTCTTTTGTGACCGGCCCACTAACGGCGGCGGCGTGAGCTCCGTCACATTGGGGGCTTCCCCGATCTCGGAGGTAGGCCCTGATGATCAAGCTAACCGTCCTGTCCGAAGACCGTGCGCGTCTCATCCGCTCCCGGGCAGACACCGATTCCAGCCGCAGTGAGGATTCCAGCCGCAGTGAGAAGGTGCCGGCATGATCTACCGCAGTGGTAACGGGAACGTGCTGGTGATCGGGGCCGGGGTGACCGGCCTCACCATGGCGCTGGTCCTGGCGCGGCGGGGCTGGCAGGTCACGGTGGTGGCCGAGCGGTTCGCCCCCGACATCGTCTCCACCGTGGCCGGGGCGTTATGGGAGCTGCCGCCGTCGGTGTGCGGTCGCCACCATGACGAGCCGCTGCTGGCGCACGCCGCCGCCTGGGCGATGTCCTCCTACCACGCGTTCTGCAGGCTGGCCGCCAACCCCCGCACCGGCGTGGCCATGCGGCCCGCGGTGTTCTACTTCCGCCACCGGGTGGACGACCACCCGGCCGAGCTGGCGAAGATGCGCAAGCTCGCCGAGCAGGTGCCCGGGTTCGTCCACGACCCCCGCTGATCGCCCACCACCGGGTGAGCCCGCAGGCCGGCCTGGCCGATGCCTATTCTTATCTGGCCCCGATGGTCGACACCGACCGCTATCTGGCCTGGCTGCGGGCGCAGGCCCTGGCCGCGGGCTGCCGGCTGATCCAGCAGCGCATCAGCGGCCCCTCGCCGGGCAGGAGGAGCGGCTGCGCGCCGACTTCGCCGCTGACGCCGTGGTCAACTGCTCTGGCCTGGGCTCGGTGGAGCTCGCCGCCGACCCGGCCCTCGATCCCCACCTGGGTGCCTTGCTGCGGGTCATGAACGACGCATCAGTTGCGGGACCTGCCGACCGGCTGCAGGCATGTCCTGTTGATCACGGTCCCTCACCCGCATATGGCGCGGGTGAGGGACCGTGATCATGAAAATTCCAGAATATGGAAAGATCGATCTCGTATCCTGGGACACATATCGGCCGGGCCGCGGGCAGCCGGCGTACTCATCGACGCCATCTATCAACCGTTCTACCCCGCGCACCCGTGCCCGCTGGCAAACTGCCCGCGCGGTGACCGCGGGCCCCGCGCACCGAGCCATCGGTTCCCCCGGCCCGGTTTCCCCCCCGGGCCCGGTTTCCCCCGGCCCGGTCTCCTGCCACCAGCAGGACCACCTGGCGGCGGTTACTGCGAGTCACTGGTCTCTGCCGCAGTATCGAGTCCAGCTTGCCCCCTATTTTCGCTATTTTCGCTGTGCTGGCGCAGGTAGCCATGCAGTGACTCAACCGGCCTCTGGGTCAACCGCGCTGATCTCGGCGAGGCGATATTCCGGCCTTCGCAGAACTTGACGGTGGCGATCCCGGCCCGGCCTGCCAGATGGTATGTGTCCGGCGGCTGACCGCGAAGCGGGCGGCACGGGCCCGCGCCACCTCGGCGCAGCCGCTCAGGCTCGGCCGGCCCGGGGGACGACCCGCTGCGCCGTAGCGGTGCCACCGCGCGCAGCCGTTCAGGATCATTTTGTTCCGAACGGCTGCGCGGATGCGCCAATGCCCGCACGGTCTTCGTGCCGCCTGGCGGCGCCGGAGAATCCCCGGGGGGTTGACCGCGCGGGGCGGGGGGATCTGGACTAAGGGAAAACCGGTCAGCACACCTGCGCGAGGATCGCCATGCCAAAGGTCTTGATCATCACTGGGGACGCCGCCGAGTCGCTGGAGGTCATGTATCCCTATCAGCGGCTGCTCGAGGAGGGTTACCAGGTCGACATCGCCGCGCCGTCGGTGAAGAAGCTGCAGTTCGTGGTGCACGACTTCACCGAGGGGTTCGACACCTATACGGAGAAGCCCGGGTACACCTGGCCCGCGGACGTGGCCTTCGCCGACGTCGACCCGGCCGACTACGTGGCGCTGGTCATCCCTGGCGGCCGCGCGCCCGAATACATCCGCAACGACCCCGACGTGCAGCGGATCGTGCGGCACTTCATGACGGCCGAACAGCCGGTCGCGCAGCTCTGCCACGCCGTGCAGGTGCTCGCTGCCGCGGGAACGCTGAACGGCCGCCGCACCGCGGCCTACCCGGCGCTGGCGCCGGACGTGGAGGCGGCCGGGGCGGAGTTCGTGGACGCCGCCGCGGTGATCGACGGGCAGATGGTCTCGGCCCGGGCGTGGCCGGATCATCCGGCGTGGATGCACGAGTTCATGGAGATCTTGCGGTCCAAGGCGCCCGGCGTCACCTGACCGCGCCGCCGCTCCGCCGGTCCCCATGACGGAGGCTGCGGACCAGATCCGCGGCTTCCGTCATGTCATGCGCCGGTCAGCTGGCGAAGACCTGGAACTCCCACAGCGAGTAGCCGTACGGGGTGGCGCGTTTGGTTCCGTACATCCGGATGTACCGGCCGGTGCCCGAGACGTTGAGGGTCTGGGTCCCGCCGGTGCCCGTGGTGGTGGAGTAGATCGTCGTCCAGGCCGAGGCGTCGGCGGAGGTCTGGATCTGGAACGCGGTGGCGTAGGCCGCTTCCCAGTTCAGGACGACCTTGCAGATCGCCTGGGTGGAGCCCAGGTCGA
>WNGJ01003796.1_pt1 | contig 38868 bp, 36 predicted proteins | sample 5400611 | NCBI WGS metagenome assembly WNGJ01 (sample SAMN13153375, study PRJNA577476) | soil metagenome | isolation source: 40 cm soil or saprolite under Garry oak tree replicate 1 | place: USA:California | collected 2016-06-15
GCATCGTGAAGCTGGTCGACCGCATGGAAGTGTTCACCGACGAGCGGCCGATCGAGCGCGAATCCGTCAATATCCACGCCGTGCTCGAGCACGTGAAGCACCTCACACATTCGGGCGTTGCGCGTCACATCAAGTTCGTCGAGGACTACGATCCGTCGCTGCCGCCCGTGCTCGGCAATCGCGATCAACTCATCCAGGTCTTCCTCAATCTCGTGAAGAACGCCGCCGAGGCGATCGGGGAGAACGCAGTCGACGGCGAGATTCAGCTTTCGACCGCGTTTCGACCGGGCGTGCGCCTGTCGCTGCCAGGCAGCAAGGCGCGCGTATCGCTGCCGCTCGAATTCTGCGTCAAGGACAACGGACCCGGCGTTCCCGAGGACCTGTTGCCCCACCTCTTCGACCCGTTCGTGACGACGAAACCGACCGGATCGGGCCTCGGCCTCGCGCTGGTATCCAAGATCATCGGCGATCACGGCGGGATCATCGAATGCGAGTCGCAACCGCGACGTACGATTTTTCGTGTGCTTATGCCCATGTTCTTGGGCGACGACGCCGAGCCGGGCGACGCTGCCTAAAGAGGGATGCCAATGCCCGCTGGAAACATTTTGGTTGCCGACGACGATGCGGCGATCCGCACCGTGCTCAACCAAGCGCTGTCGCGCGCAGGTTACGAAGTCCGCTCGACCAGCAATGCCGCGACGCTCTGGCGCTGGGTCAGTCAAGGGGAGGGCGATCTCGTCATCACCGACGTCGTGATGCCGGACGAGAATGCGTTCGACCTCTTGCCGCGCATCAAGAAGCTGCGGCCGGAGCTTCCCGTGATCATCATGAGCGCGCAGAACACGTTCATGACCGCGGTGCGCGCGTCCGAGCGGGGTGCCTACGAATATCTCCCGAAGCCGTTCGATCTCAAGGAACTCATCGGGATCGTCGGCCGGGCGCTGGCGGAGCCGAAGGAGCGCACGCGCCCGAGCGCCAAGCCGGACGAGTTCGAGTCCATTCCGCTGGTCGGTCGCTCGCCCGCGATGCAGGAAATCTACCGGGTGCTCGCCCGGCTGATGCAGACCGATCTCACGGTGATGATCTCGGGCGAGTCCGGGACCGGCAAAGAGCTGGTCGCACGCGCGCTGCACGATTACGGCAAGCGCCGCAGCGGTCCGTTCGTGGCCATCAACATGGCTGCGATCCCGCGCGACCTCATCGAATCCGAATTGTTCGGCCACGAGAAGGGCGCGTTCACCGGCGCCAATACCCGCAGCTCCGGCCGTTTCGAACAGGCCGAAGGCGGCACGCTCTTCCTCGACGAGATCGGCGATATGCCGATGGAGGCGCAGACGCGGCTCCTGCGCGTGCTGCAGCAGGGCGAATACACCACCGTGGGCGGGCGCACCCCGATCAAGGCCGATGTGCGCATCATCGCAGCCACCAACAAGGACCTGCGCATCCTCATCCAGCAGGGCCTATTCCGCGAGGATTTGTTCTTCCGCCTCAATGTCGTGCCGTTGCGCCTGCCGCCGCTACGTGAACGCATCGAAGACGTGCCCGATCTGATCCGACACTTCTTCGCTCAAGTCGAGCGCGAGGGATTGCCGGGCAAGCAGCTCGAGCCGGCCGCGCTTGAGCGACTCAAGCATCACCGCTGGCCTGGCAACGTGCGCGAGCTTGAAAATCTCGCGCGCCGGCTTGCCGCGCTCTATCCGCAGGAAACGATCGCGGCGGCGGTGATCGACGCCGAACTATCGCAGCCGACCATGGTTTCGGCCAGCGACGAGCCGCGCTCGGAGGAGGGCCTTTCGGCCGCCGTCGAGCGGCATCTGGCGTCCTATTTTGCCAGCTTCGGTGACGGATTGCCGCCACCCGGCCTCTATCACCGGGTGCTACGGGAGATCGAGCATCCGCTCCTGTCGGTGACGCTTGCGGCCACTCGCGGCAACCAAATCCGCGCGGCGGATTTGCTCGGGGTCAATCGCAACACGCTGCGCAAGAAAATCCGCGATCTCGATATCCAGGTCTTCCGCAGCAGCGGCTGACGCCCCCCCCCCGTTGCTTTTGATGGTGCCGATTGGCCACAGGGCGACCTTGCACGCCCCGGAATTGTCGCAATTCGGCAACATTGTTGTATAAAAGCATCAATGCCACACGACCATCGATCAATGGGGGGCACCTAAACGGGCGTATTTTCGCGCCCCGCCGGGTTCCCGTTTGGGACGAGATGAGTCGATGAACGTCGGCGAAGCCGCCACCACCGAACTTGTCACTGCTGCCGCGGCGCCGACGCCGGGATGGATCCCGCGAGCGCTTGGTCTTGCCGCCGTTGCGCTCGCCCTGCTGTCGGCGCTCCTGACCTTCGTCGTGCTTGCCGGTCTCACGCCGATCGCGCCCACCCACGAGGTCGTGGTCACGCTACTGCTGGCAAACGCAGTCACCGTCTTTCTTCTGATTCTGGTCATCGCGCGCGAGGTGTGGGGAGTCGTGCAGGCGAGGCGTCGCGGGCGCGCGGCGGCGCGACTGCACGTGCGCATCGTCGCCTTGTTCTCCATCATCGCTGCGGTCCCCGCGATTGCGGTCGCCGTGGTGGCAAGCGTGACGCTCGACCGGGGCCTCGACCGCCTGTTCTCGCAGCAGACGCAGGCGCTGATCGAGAATTCGCTCATCGTGGCCGACGCCTATGTGCGCGAACACGTCCAGTTCGTGCGCGCCGACAGCATCGCCATTGCCATCGAACTCGCGCGCGCCAAGCCCTTGTTCGAGCAGTCACGCGAGCAGTTCCATCAGTTCCTCGCGGTTCAAGCCTCGATCCGCGGATTGCCGGCCGTCATGCTGCTCGACAAGGACCTCAACGTTGTCGACCAGGTCGACGGACAGATCAACGAGGCCTTCGTCAAGCCATCGGCGGAAGTGCTGGCCGCCATCAACGACACCGAGCCGCAAGTGGCGATGTTCCTCGATGACAATTACGTCGCCGCCATCATCAAGCTGCGCGGCTACAACGACCTCTATCTGTACATTGCACGCCTGCTCGATCCGCGCGTGCTCGCGCAACTGCGGGCGACGCCGCGCCGCATCGGCATTCAGATCGCGTTCGCATTGATGTACACGGTGATCGCGCTCATCGTGCTGTTGTCGGCGGTCTGGATCGGACTGAACTTCGCCAATTACTTGGTGGCGCCCATCCGCCGCCTGATCAGCGCGGCTCAGGTTGTCTCGACCGGCAATCTCTACGTTCAAGTGCCGACCCGGCGCTCCGAGGGCGACCTCGCCCAGCTGGGCGAGACCTTCAACAAGATGACGCAGGAGCTGCGGACCCAGCGCGACGACATCGTGCGCGCGCGTGACCTGATCGATAGCCGCCGTCGTTTCACCGAAGCCGTGTTGGCCGGAGCGAGCGCCGGTGTTATCGGGGTCGACGCCGAGAGCTGTATCAGCATCCTGAATCGATCCGCGGAGAGACTGATCGGACGTACCGAGGCCGACGCTCTCGGCCGGCCCCTGACTGAAATCGTCCCCGAGCTCGCCGACGTGTTCGCGGCCGCGCGCTCCGGGCTGCAGCGCCTGGTTCAGGGTCAGGTGACGATCAACCGCAACGGCCGCGAGCGCAACCTGTCAGTGCGAGTGACGAGCGAGCAGTCGGGCGCGGCCGAGGGCGGTTATGTGGTGACGCTCGACGACATCACCGAGCTCGTCACCGCACAGCGCACCTCCGCCTGGGCCGACGTCGCGCGCCGCATCGCACACGAGATCAAGAATCCGCTCACCCCTATCCAGCTTTCCGCCGAGCGCTTGCGCCGGAAATACGCCGGCGTGATCAAGGAGGACGGTGGCATCTTCCAGCAATGCACTGACACCATCGTCCGCCAAGTCGACGACATCAAACGCATGGTGGATGAGTTCTCACGCTTTGCCCGCATGCCGAAGCCGGTGATGACAGCGGAAGACGTGGCCGACACCGTGCGCCAGGTGGTGTTCCTCCAGCGCGTCGGCAACCCCGACATCGGCATCGACCTCGAGATCGCGGAGGACCCCCTGCCGGCGCGGTTCGACCGCCGGCTCATCTCGCAGGCGCTCACCAACATCATCAAGAACGCCACCGAAGCCATCGCCGCGGTACCGCCGGAGGAACTCGGCCGCGGGCTTATCCGCGTCTGGGCCGCTCGCGAGGGCAACGATATCGTTATCGACGTGATCGACAACGGGATCGGGTTGCCCAAGGAGAACCGCAGCCGGCTGCTCGAACCCTATGTCACGACCCGCGAGAAGGGCACCGGGCTCGGTCTGGCCATCGTCGGCCGCATCCTCGAAGAGCACGGCGGACGCATCGAGCTCCGCGATGCCGCCGATAAGATCCCCGGCCAGCGCGGTGCATGGATGCGGCTGCGCTTTGCTGCGGAAACCGCGAGCTCGAGCGAGGCCCATCCCGCGTCTCAACCTCAGACCCCTCAACTTGCAACGAACGCTTAAGCCATGGCTGATGACATCCTTATCGTCGACGACGAAGCGGATATCCGGGAACTGGTTTCCGGCATCCTGCAGGACGAAGGCTTTATCACGCGCTCCGCGCGCGACAGCGACGACGCGCTGGCCCATGTTGCCAGCCGCAGGCCCAATCTGGTCTTCCTCGACATCTGGCTCCAAGGCAGCCGGCTCGACGGCCTGCAGCTGCTCGACGCGATGAAGGCACAGCATCCCGAACTGCCGATCGTGATGATTTCGGGGCACGGCAACATCGAAACCGCGGTCGCCGCGATCAAGCAGGGTGCCTACGACTTCATCGAGAAGCCCTTCAAGGCCGACCGGCTGGTGCTGGTCACGCAGCGCGCGCTCGAGACCTCGCGACTCAAGCGCGAGGTGAAGGCGCTCAAGCAGTTGGCGCCCTCGACACTGGTCGGCAGGTCGTCCTCGATGAACCAGCTGCGCCAAACGGTCGAAAAAATTTCTCCCACCAACAGCCGCATTTTGATTGTTGGGCCCGCAGGCGCCGGCAAGGAACTGACGGCACGCGCGATCCACAGCCATTCGACCCGGGTCAATGGTCCGTTCATTGTGATCAATGCGGCGGCGATGATGCCGGACCGGATGGAGATCGAGCTGTTCGGCGTGGAACAGCCGACAAACGGGGGGCGCAAGGTCGGCGCGCTGGAAGAGGCGCATGGCGGCACGCTGTTCATCGACGAGATCGCCGACATGCCGCGGGAGACCCAGAACAAGATCTTGCGGGTCCTGGTCGAGCAGACGTTCCAGCGCGTCGGCGGCACCAACAAGGTCCAGGTCGACGTGCGCATCATCTCGTCGACCGGCCGCAACATCGAAGCTGAGATCGCCGCCGGCAAGTTCCGCGAAGATCTCTACCACCGCCTTTCAGTCGTGCCGATCCGCGTGCCGCCACTGGCCGAGCGCCGCGAGGACATTCCCAACCTCATCGAATATTTCATGGACCAGATCTCGCAGGCCACCGGCCTGCCCAAGCGGCTGATCGGCGATGACGCCATGGCCGTGCTGCAATCGCATGACTGGCCGGGCAATGTGCGCCAGCTGCGCAATAACGTGGAGCGGCTGATGATCCTCGCCGGCGGCGACCCGGAGGCGGTGATCAACGCCGACATGTTGCCGCAGGACGTGGGCTCCATGGTTCCCTCCATGCCTGGCAGCGACGGCGGGGAGCATCTCATGGGGTTGCCGTTGCGCGACGCCCGCGAGGTGTTCGAGCGCGAATATTTGGTCGCCCAGATCAGCCGGTTCGGCGGCAACATTTCCCGCACGGCCGAATTCGTCGGCATGGAGCGCTCGGCTCTGCACCGCAAGCTCAAGGCGCTCGGCATAGACTGACGACGCAGGATCGAGGCGAGCAGCGATGCGTCATCCATTTTCTGTCCTTCATCCTTCGCCGCCCGATCTCTGATGTCACGCATCGCTTATGTGAACGGTCGTTATCTGCCGCAGCGGGCAGCTACCGTCCATGTCGAGGATCGTGGCTACCAGTTCTCGGACGGCGTCTACGAAGTCTGCGAGGTGAGGGGCGGCTGCGTCATCGACCAGCGGCGCCACTTGGCACGCCTCCAGCGCTCGCTCCATGAGCTTCGCATCGAGATGCCGATGTCGGAGGCCGCGCTCGCGATTGTGATGCGCGAATGCATGCGGCGGAACCGCGTGCGCGACGGCCTCATCTACCTGCAGATCACGCGCGGGGTGGCGCGCCGCGACCATGGCTTTCCGCCGCCGGGCACCCGCCCGAGCGTCGTGGTCACCGCTCACGGCATTGATGTTGCGGGCAATGAGCGCATCGCCGCCGACGGCATTGCCGTTATCACCGTGCCCGACAATCGTTGGCAGCGTGTCGATATCAAGTCGATCTCGCTGCTGCCCAATGTGCTGGCGAAGCAAGCGGCGCGCGAGAACGGCGCCAAGGAGGCGTGGTTCGTCGACGGCGCGGGCCACGTCACCGAGGGCTCATCGAGCAATGCTTGGATCGTTACCAGGGGTGGCAAGGTCGTAACCCGGCCGGCCGATAACGGAATTTTACGGGGCATCACCAGAACCGTGCTGATCGACGTGATCCGGGCCCAGGGGCTGGAGTTCGAGGAACGGCCCTTTACGGTCGAAGAGGCCTATGGCGCGCGCGAAGCCTTCCTGACGTCCGCCAGCCAGATCGTCATGCCGGTTGTTCGCATCGACGACCGCCCGGTGGGCAATGGAGCGCCGGGATCGGTTGCAACCGCGCTACGGGCCGAGTTCCACCGCCACGCCGAGTGGACTTGAATGGACCGAGTTGCCCTACCGAGACACCCTCTGCCCCCAACTTGTGCTTGCGCCGTCCGCAGGCGTGGCCTGTAATGGCGGGGTCCGGGTCCTGTTTGAGTGCGCACGGCTAGTATGGGCACAGCGACTTGGCAATAAGTCTCGCGGGAAGGGGCCTGCGAGCGAGAAAATGGAACAACGACAATGGCGGCAGACCGCTCACAAAATCTCCAAGATACCTTCCTTAATCACGTCCGCAAGAATAAGACCCCGCTCACGATCTTCCTGGTGAACGGGGTGAAGCTGCAGGGCGTGGTCACCTGGTTCGATAATTTCTGCGTGTTACTGCGACGCGACGGGCATTCGCAGCTCGTCTACAAGCACGCCATCTCGACCATCATGCCGGGTCATCCGATCCAACTGTTCGAAGGTGCCGAGGAGGCGCCGATCGCGGAAAAGGTTTGATTGGAACCGCGCCGGTTCGATAGCCACAGCAACCGACTGAGCCCGCGGCAGGGCTCGGAAACCGGCCGCGCGCTCGTGATCGAACCGCACCTGCGCTCCCGGTCGCCGGCGGCCGCAGACGCGCGCGCCAAAGCCGCGTTGCGCTCGCCCGACGCGAGACTCGACGAAGCGGTTGGGCTCGCTCGTGCGATTGACCTCAACGTGGTCTCGTCCGGCATCGTGCCTCTCGGCGAGATCCGCCCGGCGACTTTCATCGGCAAGGGCAAGGTCGAAGAGATCGCCGGCCTCGTCAAAACCGACGACGCGGGAATCGTGGTGATGGATTGCGCGCTCTCGCCGGTGCAGCAGCGCAATCTTGAAAAGGCCTGGGACGCCAAGGTGCTCGACCGCACGGGGTTGATCTTGGAAATTTTCGGCCGCCGCGCCCGCACCCGCGAAGGCGCGCTGCAGGTCGAGCTTGCCCATCTGACTTACCAGAAGAGCAGGCTGGTGCGCTCCTGGACGCATCTTGAACGCCAACGTGGCGGCTTCGGTTTCCTTGGCGGACCCGGTGAGACCCAGATCGAAACGGATCGGCGCATGATCGAGGAGCGCATCGCCCGCATCGAGGCGGAGTTGGACAAGGTCAAGCGCACGCGCAAGCTCCACCGCGACAGCCGCAAGCGCGTGCCGTATCCGATCGCGGCGCTGGTGGGCTACACCAACGCCGGCAAATCAACCCTGTTCAATCGCTTGAGCCAGGCCAGCGTGCTTTCCGCCGACATGCTGTTCGCGACGCTCGACCCAACCTTGCGGGCGATCGATCTGCCGAAGGGATTGCGCATCATCCTCTCCGACACCGTCGGATTCATCTCGGATCTGCCGACCATGTTGGTGGCGGCGTTTCGCGCGACCCTCGAAGAGGTCATCGAAGCCGACCTGATCCTGCACGTGCGCGACGTGTCGCACGGGGACGCCGAAGCGCAGTCGCTCGACGTCGAAGAGGTCTTGTCCCAACTCGGCATCCCAGTTCGGGACGGCGCGCAGCTGCTCGAGGTTTGGAACAAGATCGATCGGCTCGATCGCGATGCCCGCGCGCGCGTGCGCAATCGCGTCCAACGCCAGCCCGCCGGGCGGCATCCGGTGCTGGTCTCGGCGCGAAGCGGGGAGGGGCTCGACGACCTCGCCGTTGAGATCGAGCGGCGGCTCGCCGCGCGGCGGGTGATGCTCGACCTCGTCCTCGATGCGGCCGATGGTGCCGGCTTGAGCTGGCTGCATCGCCACACCGAAGTCATGACCAAGGCGCTGCGCGACGATGGCGCGCTCGAGATCACGGTTCGCGCCGACCCCGCCAACGCGGAGAAGGCGCGAGCGAGGTTCGGACGGTCGCACATGCACTCGCATTGACAAACGTCGATCAGAGGTGACGTGCGGACAGCTCAATATTTCTCGATGCCCTTGATATCCACGACGCGGCTCCAGCGGGCCGCGTCACGCTCGATGTAGTCCTGCATCTGCTCGGGCGTGGACGGCATCGGGATGTTGCCGACGATCGCAAGCTTGTCACGAATGTCCGGCAGCTTGAGGATTTCGCCGACCTCCCAATTGAGCCGGTCGATGATGGGACGCGGGGTGCCGCCAGGCGCGGCAAGGCCGAGCCAGGACATGACCTCGAAGCCGGGCGGCGTCTCGGCGATGGCCGGGATATCGGGCTCGAGCACAAAGCGCTTGCGAGAGGACACTGCCAGTCCGCACAACGTGCCACCATTGATCTGTGCGAATGCGATGGTGCCGGTTTCGATCATGACGTCGAGCCGGCCGCCCAACAGGTCTTGCACCATCTGGGTATTGCCCCGGTAAGGAATGCCGCGCAGCGAAATGCCGGCTTCGACATTGATCAGTTCGCCGGTCAGGTGGTGCACGCTGCCGGGCAGGTTCATTCCATAGGTCACGTCGAATGGGGCGGCCTTGGCGCGGGCGATGAGATCAGGAAAGGACTTGAGCGGCGAATTCAGGGCGGCCGCAACCACCATCGGATAGCCGGAGATCAGCCTGATGAAGGCGAAATCCTTGATCGGATGATAGGGCAGCGCCTTGGCCACTCTGAATTTTCGACCACCACGGCTTGGCCGAGCCGTTCGCTGAGCCTTTCCGCGAGCAACCGGCTGACAAAATCCGGGCTGCCGCCCGCCGGCGTGCCGGTCACGATCCTGAGCGCACGCGTTGGCCATTGCTGGGCAGCGGCCGGGACGGCGAGCGTTGCGCCAAGTGCAACGGCGAGGAGGCGAGGGAGCATTCGCATGCGGACGTCAGCGTGACGCGCCGGAGCGCAGCGCTCGTTCGGCGGCCTTAGCCTCGTTCCAGAGTTCGTCCATCTCTTCGAGTGTCGCCGCCTGCGGGGTCTTGCCCCGTTCCGCCAGCGCCCGTTCGATCGTGGCGAAGCGGCGCTCGAATTTCTGATTTGTGGCACGCAGCGTTGCTTCCGGATCAACATCGAGATGACGGGCAAGGTTGACCACCGCGAACAGGAGGTCGCCGACCTCGGCACCGGCGGTGGCACGATTGCCGGCAGCGAGTTCGGTCTCGATCTCGTCCGTCTCCTCGCGGATCTTGGCGAGCACCGCGAGCGGGTCGTTCCAGTCGAAGCCGACTTCGCCGGCCTTGGCCTGCAGTTTGAGCGCACGGGTGAGGGCAGGGAGCGCGACCGCAATCCCAGCGAGGGTGCTTGCGGCTTCCTTGGCGCTTGGCCCATTGCCTTTTTTCGCTCGCTCCGCCCTTTTGATGCGCTCCCACAAGCCCTCCACCGCCTTCGGCGAGAGACCGCGCGCCTCGCCGAACACGTGAGGATGGCGCCGCACGAGCTTTTCGGTCAGGCTCTCGACGACGTCGGCAAAGTCGAAGGCCCCTAGCTCTTGCGCCATGCGGGCATGGAACACGACCTGCAGCAGGAGATCGCCCAATTCATCGCGCAGGTCATCGAGATCACCTCGCGCAATGGCATCGGCGACCTCGTAAGCCTCCTCGATGGTATAGGGGGCGATCGTCTCAAAGGTCTGCTCCAGGTCCCACGGACAGCCGCTGCCGCGCGTGCGCAGCGCCGCCATGATTTCGAGCAGCCGGGCGATGTCGCGGGAAGGGGTCATCGCGGAATCGACGAGCGGGGCAGACGACAGCGGACCATACAACGCTTGCCGCCAGCTGTCCCGCATCCTCCGTCATCTGCCCCTCGCAAGCGGCCCGGGCCGGGCCAAGGCCCGGCCGGGGCGCCAGAAGCGGCGTTGCTTCTAGTGGCCGGATCGCTCGGCCTGGCGGCTGGCCTCAAACAGGAACCAGCAGCGCTTTTCGGCTTCGTCAATGAAATTCTCCAAAAGGCTGGCGGTCGCCACGTCCGCATGCTTGTCGGCGACCTCGTGCGCCGCGCGCATGTGGTGGATCTGCGCCTTATTGTCGTTCATGAGTTCCAGCAACATATCGATCGCGGGAACGTAGTTCTTGTCGTTGTCCTTGATCCGCTGCAGCTTCGCGATATGCCCGATCGAGCGGATCGTGGTGCCGCCGACCTTGCGTGCCCGCTCGGCCAGGATATCGATGCTGGCTGCGAGCTGGTCGCCTTGCTCGTCGAGCAGGAGGTGGTAGTCGCGGAAATGCGGGCCGCTGACGTGCCAGTGGAAGTTCTTGGTCTTCACATAGAGCGCAAACGTGTCCGCGATCAACGCATTCAGCGCGGCCGATATTTCGCGGACGCCGTCGGCTGGAAGGTCAGTCGGGGTATCGAGCCGAGCCGGAGCAGTGCGGGGTTCAAGCTTTCTCACCTTGGTGGTCACGGGGCTACCTCGTGCTTGGAGGGACATGAATAGCAACGCGGAGGGGGCGACCTGATATCCGCCAAACCTAGATTAGTCGTCAAATGGCCGCGTGCGGCTGCGGGATTCGCATAAGAGATATTATGGAACATCGGGCCCTTGGTTGAACGTCACGCGGCAAATGCCTGATCGAGCGGAAAAATCGGCTCAGTTGCAGGCGAGCGCGTCGTCCGGCATTTCGATCCTCAGTCCATCGAAGGCCGGCTCCACATGGGGCGGCAACTTGCGGCGCAGCTGGTCGTAATCGAGATCGGCATGGAGATTGGTCAGGATCGCGCGGCCGGGCTTGATCCGTGCGATCCACGCGAGCGCGTCGTCGACGCTGAAATGGCTCGGATGCGGCCGGTAGCGCAGCGCGTCCACGATCCAGACCTCGGTCCCGGCAAGCGCCGCGATGCTGGCCTTGGGCAAGCCGCTGAGGTCGCAGGAATAGGCGAGCCGCCCGAAGCGGAATCCCAAGGAGGAGATATCGCCATGCTCCTGGAGGACCGGCAGCGCCGCGATCGGACCGCCCTCCCCGTTGACGGTGACGCATCGGCCCGGCGCCAACCGGTGCTCGGTCACGATCGGCGGGTATTCACTGCCGGCAGGCGCCTCGAAGCAATAGCCGAAGCGGGCGCGCAGCGCCTTCGAAGTCGCTTCGTCCAGATAGACGTCGACCCGCCGCCGGCGGTGGATGAAGAGCCCGCGCAGGTCGTCAATGCCATGGGTGTGGTCCGCGTGCTCGTGGGTGAAGAGCACCGCGTCAAGCCAGTCCACCTCGGCGTCGAGAAGCTGCTCGCGCAGATCGGGCGAGGTATCGACCAGGACTCGGGTGATGCCGGCCCCGTTGCGCCGTTCCACCAGCAGCGACGTCCGCCGGCGGCGGTTTCTGGGGTTGCTCGGATCGCACGCTCCCCAGCCCAGCGCGGGGCGCGGAACACCGCCCGAGGAACCAGAGCCGAGGATCGTGAAGCTCGCCGTCATGCCGCACGCCGTCAAGCTCGCGCAGACTGGGTCAGCTTGTCTGCGCCGGCCGCCTGCGGCGGCACCTTGCGGAAAAGGCGAAAGAAGTTCTCGCTGGTCTGCCGGGCGATCTCCTCGGGCGATACCCCGCGCGTTTCGGCCAGGACCTTGGCGGTCTCGACCACATAGGCCGGCTCATTGCGCTTGCCGCGATAGCGACCGGGGGCGAGATAAGGCGCGTCGGTCTCAAGCAGAATCCGGTCTGCCGGCAGGCTTTGCGCGATGGCGCGCAGCTCATCCGACTTCTTGAAGGTCACAATACCGGTGAATGAGATAAAGAGATCGAGCGCGATCGCCCGTTGCGCGAGATCGCGGCCGCCCGTGAAGCAATGCAGCACGGCGGGGAAGGCGCCCTTCCCCGTTTCCTGCTCCAGGATGCGCGCCATGTCCTCATCCGCTTCGCGCGAATGGATGACGAGCGGCAAACCCGTTGCGCGCGCGGCGGCAATGTGGTTGCGCAGGCCTTGTTCCTGCGCCGCACGCGGGCTTGAATCGTAGTGGTAATCGAGTCCGGCCTCTCCAATCGCAACCACCTTGGAATGGCGCGTGCGCCCGATCAGCTCGTCGGCGGCGATGTCCAGCTCCTCGTGCGCATGATGCGGATGGGTGCCGACCGAGCAGTAGACATCCGGAAAGCGCTCGGCGATGGCGAGCACCTCGGCGTGGCGTTTGACCCGCGTCGAGATGGTGACGATGCGCGCGATGCCGGCCGCCCGCGCGCGCGTAACCACGGCATCGAGCTCGCCGGCGAAATCGGGAAAATCGAGATGGCAGTGGCTGTCGATCAGCATCAGCTCTGTGCGCTACCCTCGCTCTCAACGTAACGGGGAAAGACCGGACTTGGGGCCGGCAGCGGCGTCCCGCCGGCGATCCGGCGCGCTCCGCCAAGCTCGCGGAAAAGCCGCTCCTCCGCCGGTACGGCGAGCAGATCAAGCAGTTTGGCGGCCGACCTCGGCATGAACGGCTGCGCCAGGATTGCCACCTGGCGGATCACCTCGGCGGTGACGTAGAGCACGGTCCCTTGCCGCGCCGGATCGGTCTTAGCGAGCGCCCAGGGCGCCTCCCCGGCGAAATAGCGGTTCCCCTCGGCGACCACCGCCCAGACGGCGTTAAGGACCTGGTGCAGCTGCTGCGTCTTCATCGCCTCCCGCGCCTTGGCGATCATGCCATCGGCCATCGCTAGGATCGCAGCATCGGCGTCGGAGAATGCGCCCGGCTTCGGCAGCACGCCGCCGAGCTGGCGCGCGATCATGGTGAGCGAACGCTGCGCCAGGTTGCCGAGATCATTGGCGAGGTCGGCATTGATGCGCTTGACGATCGCCTCCAGGCTGTAATTGCCGTCCTGCCCGAAGGGAACTTCGCGCAGGAAAAAATAGCGAACTTGGTCGACGCCATAGGCGTCCACCAGCGCGAACGGATCGACCACGTTACCGACGGACTTCGACATTTTCTCGCCGCGATTGAACAGAAATCCGTGCGAGAAGATGCGGCGCGGCACATCGACCCCCGCCGACATCAGGAACGCGGGCCAATAGACCGCGTGGAAGCGCACGATGTCCTTGCCGATCACATGCAGGTCCGCGGGCCAGTAGCGGCGGAATTTCGGGCTGTCCACGTCCGGATAACCAACGGCGGTGATGTAGTTGGTGAGCGCGTCGACCCACACATACATGACATGCTTTGGATTGCCCGGCACCTTGACGCCCCAGTCGAAGGTGGTGCGCGAGATCGAGAGGTCCCGCAGGCCGCCTTTGACAAAAGCCACGACCTCGTTGAGCCGCTCTTTCGGCAGCACGTAGTCGGGATGACGAGCGTAGAGATCGAGCAGCTTTTGCTGGTAGGCTGAGAGCTTGAAGAAATAGCTCTCCTCCTCGACCCATTCGACCGGCGTACCCTGCGGGCCGACGCGTTCGCCCTCATCGTTGAGCCTGGTCTCGTCCTCGTCGTAATAGGCTTCATCGCGCACCGAGTACCAGCCGGAATACTTGCCGAGATAAATATCGCCCGCCGCTTCCATCCGCTGCCAGATGGCGATCGACGCACGATGGTGGCGCTCTTCGGTGGTGCGGATGAATACGTCGTTCGAGCAGTCGAGCCGCTCCACCATGGCCTTGAAGCGCGGCACGTTGCGTTCGACCAGTTGCGGCGGGGTGAGCTTCTCCTTCGCCGCGGTCTGCAACATCTTGATGCCGTGCTCGTCGGTGCCGGTGACGAAGAGCACGTCGTAGCCGTCGAGCCGCATGAAACGGGCGATTGCATCGGTCGCGATCGCCTCGTAGGCATGGCCGATATGGGGCGGGCCATTGGGATAGGCGATGGCCGTGGTGAGATAGTAGCGGGGCTTGTCAGCCATCGGTCGTTCCGTGGTCCGTGGTCATTCCGTGTTTGGCGCTAGGCACCCAACGCGCCGACTTAGGCACCGTTTAGCCGCGATCCCGGGTAGCCGGGATCGTTGACCCAGAATGACCGAAATGGCCGGGACACCGGGGTCCCCACCGACGAAGTCGGCGGGGGCCCCGACCCGGCCATGGCGCTCGCTTAGGTATCAACCACGCGATGCGTCGGCAAGCCAGCCGAAGACGTTGAAAACCAGCGGCTTGCGCTCGAGATTGAAGGTTTCGGCGTCGCGCGCGGCGGCGTTGACCTTCTCCCAAACCTCCGCCAATCGGGCGAGGCGTGCGGGCGCCCTTTCGCCAGCGGTCAAGCGCAGCGAGAGCCACGCATTGACGGTGTCGACAAATGCGGCCAGCGGCGCCGGATCAGTGCCGTAGAGGCGATCGCCGAGTGCGTGCAGCGCGCGCGGATCGACCGCGGGCAGACCCTCGAGCAAAGCCATGATGCGGTTGCGCAGGTCGAGCGCGTCGCCGTCCAGCAACGCCAGCGCGCGCCGCACGCTTCCGTCAGCGACCGCGCTCGCGGCCGTGATGTCGGCAGCGTCGGGGCTACCTCCGATCGCGGCGGCAACGGCGCGCGCCACGTCGTCAGCGGCAAGCGGCCGTAACCCCAGCAGCCGGCAACGGGAACGGATGGTCGGCAGAACGCGCGCGGCCGAATGGCTCACCAGCAGCAGCACGGCGCGGCGGGGCGGCTCCTCCAGGACTTTGAGCAGCGCATTCGCACCTGATGGATTGAGCTCGTCGACCGGATCGACGATCGCGACCCGCCAACCGCCCTCCCCGGCCGTCGAGCCGAAGAAGGTGACCGTGCGGCGCACGTCATCGACCCGGATGTCTTGGTAGAGCTTGTTGGTTTTTTCGTTGACCGTGCGCTCCAGCACGAGGAGGTCGCCCTGGGCCTGGGCCGCGATGCGCCGGGCGACCGGATGATCGGCGTCGACGTGCAGCGATTTCGCCGTCTGCACCGGCGGCGCGCCCGGATCGGGATGGGCCAGGACGAAGCGCGCCATGCGATAGGCGAGCGTCGCCTTGCCGATGCCGGCAGGTCCCCCGATCAGCCAGGCGTGGGGGAAACGCGCGCCCCGATAGGCCGCGAGCAGCGCGCGCTCCGCTTCGGCGTGGCCGTAGAGGACAGTGGTCTCGCGTGGGGGCGGCGGTTCGACGCCGTCGGCTTCGTCGTCGGTGTCGCTCACGATGCGGCACCCGCAGGCAGGCTCGACACGCGCGCGAAATCGAGGCGTTCGGTCACGGTTTTCCAAATGCGTTCAGCGACCGCGGGCTTCGGCTCGGTGGCATCGATCGCGACGCAGCGGCCGGGCTCGGCCGCCACGACTTGGCGATAGGCTTCACGCAAGGCCTCGTGGAACGCGCGCGATTCCGCCTCGAACCGGTCGGCCACCCGCTCGCCGCGCCGCTTGCTGGCCCGCGCCAGGCCAACCTCCGCCGGCACGTCGAGAATGAAAGTGAGATCAGGCTTGAGGTCACCAACGGTCACCCGTTCAAGGGCGCGGATGAATAGCGGATCGAGATGGCCGAGGGTGCCCTGATAGACCCTGGTCGAGTCGATGAAACGGTCGCTGATCACCCACATGCCCTGCGCCAGCGCCGGCTCGATGGTGTTGCGCACGTGGTCGCCGCGAGCGGCGGCGAACAGGAGTGCCTCGGCTTCTATGCCGAGCGGCTTCGCAACACCCGAGAGCAGCACGTGCCGGATGACTTCGGCGCCGGGCGAGCCGCCAGGCTCGCGCGTGAGCACCACGCCGATGCCCACCGACCCGAGTCGATCTGCCAGCAGCGTCGAATGGGTCGACTTGCCGGTGCCTTCACCGCCTTCGAAGGTGATGAATCGTCCACGCATCGCGTTCTAACGGACGAGCGAGGACGGACGGAGAGCGCAGTGGTTGCGGCGGCCCGTCATCCGTCCTCTGCCTGCTCTCTCTATCCTTTCGTCTTCCGTTATAGCCGCTTGAAGCCGGCGCGGAAGAGGCCGAGCACGAGCTCGGTGGCGGCGTCGAAGGCGCGCTGCGGCATCGAGCCGGTGTCCACGCTCTCGGCCGCCTGCAGCGGGACTTCGAGCACCACGGACTCGCCGCGCCATACCTTCAGCATGCCGATTTTCTGGCCCTGCTGTACCGGCGCCCGCACCGGGCCGGAATAGACCACGCGGGCGATGATCTTGTCGCGCGAGCCGCGCGGCACCATCAGCCGCACCTCTTTGCGCGCGATCAGCGGCACGTGACCCCTGACGCCGCCATAGAGCTTGGCCTGTGCAATTTCCTGGCCTTCGGCGAACAGCAAACCGGATTGGAAGCTATGAAATCCCCATTCCAGCAGTTTCTTGGCCTCGTCGGCGCGCTCCTTCTCCGACCTGAGCCCGTTGACGACGACGATCAGGCGCAATCCGTTCTGTACCGCAGAGCCGACCAGACCGTAGCCCGCGTCCTTGGTGAAGCCGGTTTTGAGGCCATCCGCCCCAATAGGCATGGCGAGCAAGGGATTGCGGTTGTATTGGCGGATCTTGTTCCAGGTGAATTCGCGCTCGCTGTAATATTTGTAATAGTCGGGATAAGTCTCGATCAGATGGCGGGCGAGCTTGGCGAGCTCGCGCGCGGTCATCAGCTGTCTCGGGTCGGGAAGGCCGGTCGAATTGCCGAAGGTCGACTTGGTCAGGCCAAGCTCACGCGCCCGTTTGGTCATCAACTCCGCGAACGTGGATTCGTTGCCGGAAATGCCTTCCGCCAACGCGATACAGGCGTCGTTGGCCGATTGGATGATGGCGCCATGCAGAAGATCGTCGACCGAAACCTTGCTGTGGATCGGAATGAACATGCTCGACGTGTGCGACGGCGCGCCGCCTCGGCGCCACGCATTGGTGCTGACGATGAATTCGGTAGTGGGCTTGAGCCGGCCCTGCTTGATCTCGTTGAACACCACCTCTTGCGTCATCAATTTTGACAGGCTGGCCGGCGGAATGAGGTCGTCGGCGGCCTTTTCAAACAGCACGCTGCCGCTCTCGGCCTCGATCAGCATCGCGTGCGCGGCGGCGGTCTGGTAGCCGTCACTTGACTTTGGTCCCGATACCGGGTTGGGCGCGGCCATAGCGGAGGCGACCGCGCACCCAACAACCGCAGCCGCGCCCCACTTGGCGAAGCGCGAACGCAACACGTTGCCAACCACTCGCATGTTCATGATTGCGGCAAGTCGTGCGTGGCCAAGGTCCACGCTCCCTTTCCTGCCCCGCGTCTGCTTAGCAAGTTCCACCGGCCGGAATCAATGCCGGTCGCGGCGGCTCGGTGCGGCGCGGATCAAGCCTGATCCCCCTCAATAAAGCCCACGGCCGCTCATCAGGTCGAGCGTGCCGGCTTCGCTGCGCATCGGCGCGAAGGCAGCCGGAGAAGCTTCCTGCGGCGGAGGCGGTTCGGGTTGGGGTTCTACGGCGGAGGCCGATCGCACGAGCGATTTGGTCTTCGCTCGATTGGCGGAGGACGTCTCACCCGCGGACTTGGCGACACTGGTCGATGCGCTGCTGAGCGCGAACGAACGCGTGGATGCAGATGCGAGCTGCGCATCCTTGCCCTCATCGAGATTGGCAATGAAAGGCTTTGCTGCGGCGATCATGACCTTCGAGGGCGCCGGTGCCGGTGAACCGTCGCGCAGAGTGGCCATCAACATCGTGTCGTCGCTGCCTGCGAGCGGCGCAGCCCCGACATATTCGACCCGAACGCGGGCGAGCCCCCTGCTGTAGAAATCGAGCGCTTTGGCGGTTCCGATCGAGAGGTCGATAACGCGGTTGCGATGGTACGGACCGCGATCGTTGACCCGCACGATGATGGAGCGGCCGTTGTCGAGGTTGGTGACCCGCACATAGCATGGCAGCGGCAGAGTGGTGTGCGCGGCCGAGATGCTGTGCATGTCATAGATCTCGCCGTTGGCGGTCAACCGGCCGTGGAAGTCGCGCCCGTACCAAGACGCGACGCCCTCGATGCGATAGGAGGGATTCTCGGCCGGGACATAGGTGCGCCCGTAGATGCTGTAGGGCTTGCCCACGCGGTAGGTGCCCCCGCCCTTCGGCACCGGCTCGCCTTCCTCGACCACGCGCGGGCTGTATTCCTTGCTGGAAAATGGCCCCGAGCAGTGGGCGAGCACGAGACAGCAAACCGCGGCCGCGGCGACGCGGCCAATGCCGCCGAAACCCAGGCTCGAGAGCTGCCGCCCCATTGGACCCCCCCGCTCCGCGGCACCCCCGCGGCAACTCCCGCCAGATTGCCCAGCGGTGCCCCAGTTGTGCGCGGACCCATCGCGCCCTAGCGGCCGGCGATCGGTTCCCTACCCCCACATATCGCCGTTCGATCGCGGCAGGAATGGGGCTGGGGTGTGATCTATAGGCAACATCAAAGTCTTAGGCTGGCAGACCGTGGTCACGGCGCTCATTGAGATCAAAAGGCTTTTCGGCACGATGGCAAACCGCGCTGCTTTTTATCGGGCCCATCATCAAGGATTTAACGCATGACATCTATGGTCGGGCGGACGGCGGTGCGCGACGCCGAATCAATTGATGCGCGCACAGAAACCTCATTTGGTGGGAGTAGCAAGGGCTGTACGAGGGCTCCGCTTCGCAAACTCAACGGCGCGCGCCAAAGGTCCCGCACGGAGAGTCCACATCCAGAAGCGCGGCTTTTTCTATGACGCCGCCTTCGCGCACACCATGATGAGAGGGCTGGTAGCCGCGCCCCTTGGACAGGTGACTGTTCTTTCGTTGATTAAGGTCACAGGACTTCTGCGCGGACCGCAGTACCCGATGACAAGTACCTCGAGCTGGTTGCACTCCCCTCTGCACGCCGCGGCCGTGCAGTCGAGGCGTATAACTCGGATCGCGTTCTCAGCAGCACCTGGAGGGCCAGCAGGACCTTCCGCGCCCTGAGGACCCGCTGGGCCAGGAGGTCCCGCGGGACCAGGAGGCCCCGCAGGACCGGGTTCGCCTTTTTGACCGGCCGGCCCGACCGCGCCAGGTTCCCCTTTCGGCCCCTCACAACCTGATACGCAAATGGAGAATGCAATTGCGACCGCGGTACCTCTGATGTTCATCACTCACCCCTTGCATTTTTCAACGCACCAGCTTTTTAGGGTACCTCACGGCACAAACGGCCCATAGGGCATGCGCTATCAGGAGGCCGAGGGCGACCTCCATCACGAGTTGCCGACAGCACCGGCCACGTGACGTAGAGGCTGCGGCCGAGCGCCGCGAGGAAGCGTCGCCGCACGCTCTTGGGTCTGGCGGGCTCATGCTCTCTCTCAAATTATTGCTTCAAGCGACTGTTAGAAAGTCGATTTCAGCTTCAGATGATCGAGGCGGTTGATCGACTTGACGTCGAGGCGCTTCACCTCGCTATCCTGCAACACATCAAGCGCAACGCTGGCACCCGCGCTCCCTTGCGCCCACACCTTGCGGTAAAAGTCGGCCAAATTCTTCGGCTGTTCGCCATTGACGCCGACGATGACATCGCCGCGTTTGATGCCGGCCTTCTGCGCCGGACCATCCGGCGTCACCCGGCTAACGAACAGCCGCCCCCGCAGCTCATCGGTGTTGAGACCAAGCCACGGCCGCCCGGGTCCCGACTTGCGCCCGGCCGAGATCAGGTCGCCGAGGATCGGCGTCAGCCGGTCGATGGGCACGAACATGTTGCCCGGCGCCTTATCGCTTCCGCCGACGGCGTCGCCGACGATAAGCGAGCCGACGCCGACGAGCTTGCCCTCGCGATTGATCAGCGCTGCCCCGCTCCAGGCCGGATGGGGCGGCGCGGTGAACAGCGCGTCCTCGAGCATATACTCCCAGCTGCCGGCGAATTCGCGCTTGGCGACGACATAGGCACCAGCCACCATGGCGGCACCGCCGAAGCTTGCGATCAGCACGGGATCGCCCTTCTTGATCTCGGCGGACTTTCCCAGTGCCATCGGCTTGAGCTTGAGCGGTTCGATCGCGCGCAACAGGCCGAAGCCGCTTTCGTGGTCGTAGCCGACAACGTCCGCCGGTACGGTGTGCCCGTTGTTGTCGACGACCTCGGCCGCGTAGGCCTCGACCATGAGATAGCCGATCGTCAAGACGAGACCGTCGCTATCGATGACGATGCCCGATCCTTCACGTTCGCGGCCCAGGCCTTGGACGGTGCGCCCTTCCGGATTGATGTGGGTGTTGATCCGCACCACCGCCGAAACGAGCTCCTCGACCCGCGCGGACTGCGCGGCGGCAGTGGACGCGCTCACGAGCGCGACAACGGCCGTGGCCAGCATCACGCATGACGCGATGACGGCAGAGCCGCGGCGAGAAGCGTTGCGCATGAATGCTCCTAGCTCTAGTTCGGCGGGCAGAGTCGGTAGCGCTTGAGATCCTTGAACTCGGGACCGGCCGAAAGCTCCCCGCGGTCATTCGATACAATGATCCGATTTACTTCCGTCGTCTCCGGCGGCTCGGCTCGGCTCGAGCAACGCATATGGGCAGAGTAGATCGGCCCGTCGGCGCCCGCGGTTTCGGTGACCCATTGAATCGTGCAGCTCGCTTGCGACGTCTCGTACCCTTTTGCCGACACGACAAAGGTGGACTTGCTGTCGCGGCAGAGGTCCGCGCTCGGTGCCCACGTTCCCCACAACCGTTCCGGCACGGTGAGGTGGCGAACAGAGTCGGCGAGCGCGGCGCTCGAAACGAGCGCAGAAGCGAAAGCGATGATGGTGCGCATGGTGTGGTCCGCGCTGTGAGCAACTCGCAACTCTACTCCCGACGCCGCGCCATGTTCCAGCCCGGGATGCCGGCAGCCGGCGCGCCAGTTTCTGCTCGACAACGGCTCCGGTCGATTGCGGCCGCTACAACTGCTCGATCCCCGCCTTTTCCCGAACGCCCTTCCATTTCGCAATCTCGCCCGCAATATGGGCTTTGAGCTCATCGGGGGTCGAGCTGCGGGCCAGTGCACCCAAATTGAGGACCTGTTTGGCGACACTCTCGCGTCCGAGCAACTCCTGCATCGCCTTATTCGCCTTGTACACGACCGCGGGCGCCGTGCCGGCCGGAAAGGCGAGCCCGTACCAACTCGTGACATCGTAGCCGGGCATGCCCGCTTCGCTGAAGGTGGGGACATCGGAGAGCATGGGGTTGCGCTTCGGCGAGGTGACCGCGATGGCCTTGAGTTCTCCGACGTGGATCTGGCCCTGAACGGTCTGCACCAGCTCGAATACGAATTCCACCTCCCTCGCGCGCAAGCCGGTCACCGCGGCCGGGGTGCTGCGGTAGGGAACGTGCGTGATGTTAAGGCCGGCGCTCTGCTTCATCAGCTCGCCAGCGAAATGCTGGGTCGTGCCGACGCCGGCGCTGCCGAAATTGAATTTTCCGGGATTGGCGCGCACCGCCGCTAGCACACCCGTCAGGTCGCTGGCCGGAAAGGCGGGCGCGGCGACAAGAACGAGACCTGCGGTCGCGACCATCGACACCATTTGGAAGTCGTTGATCGGGTCGTAGCGCAACGCCTTGTACATCACCGCCGAAATCGCGTGCGCATTGCTCATCATGTACGCCGTGTAGCCATCCTTGGGCGATTTCGCGACCGCCTCCGCTGCCGTGGTGCCGGCGGCGCCGGCACGGTTCTCGACCACGACCGCTTGGCCGAGAATCTCCGCCAGCGGCTGCGCGATCAACCGCGCGGAGATATCGGTGCCGCCACCAGCGCTGGCACCGACCACGAGACGAATAGGTCGTGTCGGCCAGTCCTCGGCGCCTGCGAAACCGATGCTCGCGCTGATGATCGCAATCGCCGCAACTGAAACGCGGATGCCAAGCGCTGCCGCTCGCGCCGTCCGCAGCATCGCGCCGATCTCCTGCGCCACCAGTCCCTTGCTCGCCATCTTCGGGTCCTCTTTCCCGAATTCAAAGTGTAGACCCAAGCGAGATAGCTGGGAAAGCTGTCCCAAGAGTTCCGCTTTTGATGACAATGAGCAATGTGGCTTCACGGCGTTGGTGAGCAGGGTACTCCCGGTGTGATGGCGCATCTGCCCACATTACGATTTGCCGATGCCGGCTACGAACGCATATGAGGTCCACGAGCCGCCGTGAGCGGACGGTGGGCTGCGGGGAAAACCCGGTTCGAAGGCTCGAAAGCTTGGAGAAAATCCTGTAGAGACGATGGGTTTTCCCCAGCAGGAGGTCTCCATGTCTCAAGTGGATCCATGGGAGAAGGCGGCGGACTGCGAGCGGACGCTTAGAATTACGGTAGATCCGGTACATCGCGAAACTCTGAGCAACATCCGGGAATTCTGGATTGCGCTCGCGCATGAGAGCCGATTTCTGAGTGACGAGGCCTTAGCCACCCAGATCGAAACGATTGGCCGCCTGCACGCCAAATTCGACCGCGACGCGCACGCCTAGAATTCGCCGACAATCCAGGCTGCAGATTTGCGCTTGGGGCGACGCAGCCGCCCCATTCGGCAACAAGGCTGTCAGCGGGGGTACGAAGGCAGGACGGGAGGCTGTAGCCACACTCGACTACGACTGGTTCTGTAAGTCCAAGCCCCGTGCCTCCTCCAACTCACCGAGCGTCCAAGGGCAGCCGGCGAGAAGAAAGCTTACTTCGGCTGCACATTTGGATCTCCGCCCGGTGTTCCTGGCGGTGGAATGACCTTGAGATGACCACCGCTCGGCGGCGTGACCTGCATGTCGCGGTCAATCCCGGCAGGCGGGCAGATGACGCCTTTCGATTGGGCGAGTTTGTCGCTCAGGGGTTCGGAACTGCCACCGCCCACCGTTGGCGGCTCGCCCTTGACGTCAGGCGGGCACATCGCCCCTCGCTCAGGAGACGCGTTCTCGGTTGGCTGCGCCAGCCCCGCACTCAGCGGTGCGACGCCGACGAACGCAGCAATGATCAGAATGGTCGTACGCAAAGGCAATTCCTCGCGGACTTGCAGAGCGTGGTTGTCAACGTCTCCAGGCGCAAAGGGTTCCCGAGAGCCTGCAGCGGCGAGCGCACGAGTGGGCGTTGACTTTATGGGCGCAAAAAGCCGTTGCTGTCTCTTGGAGCGTGGCGACAGTATCGGCATTGAAATCGCATGAACGGGCATCGTTGGGACGGCACGATCGGTCGCTCGATCGAAGCGTACGTCTCGATCCAAATCGGTGCGGAATAACGCGTGGCCAAAGGCGATACCGAGGTCGTAATTGTGGGCGGCGGCGCGGCTGGTATCGCCGCAGGCCGGCGGATCATGGACGCGCATCTCGATTGTCTTGTCGTGGAGGCACGGCCGCGGCTCGGCGGACGCGCGTGGACGATGCGCGGAAATTCGGCATTTCCGATCGATCTCGGCTGCGGCTGGCTGCATTCGGCCGACCGCAATCCCTGGCGAGACATTGCCGAGGCACAAGGCTGCTCGATCGACACGACGCCGCCGCCGTGGACGCGGCGTTCGGCTCCGATCGGCTTTCCGCCTTCGGAGCAAACTAGCTTTCTGCAGGCGCTGCAAGAATTCCACCAGCAGCTTCATTCCCGCCCGGAGCAAGAGCCGGACGTTCCGGCGGCGACGGTTCTCGAGCCGCTCGGCCAGTGGAATGCCTTGATCAACGCCATCAGCACGTACGCGAACGGGGCGGAGCTCGATCGGGTCTCGGCGCGGGATGTCAGTCGCTACGACGACAGCGGCGTCAACTGGCGGGTAGTCGAGGGCTATGGGACGGTGATCGCCGCCCATGGTGCCGGCTTGCCAGTCATGCTCGGCCAGCCGGTGCGGCTGATCGATCGCAGTGGGCGGCGATTGCGAGTGGAAACAGCGGGCGGTGCGATAACGGCAGATAGCGCCATCGTCACGGTCCCGAGCGGGCTGCTTGCCGAAGAGAGGCTTCTCTTCACCCCGCCCTTGCCCGAAAAAACGGAAGCGGCTGCGGGCCTGCCCTTGGGGCTTGCCGACAAATTGTTTTTAGCCCTGGCGGAGGCCGAGGAATTCGACAAAGAGAGCCGCCTCTTTGGCCGCACCGACCGTAGCGACACAGGTGTCTATCATTTCCGACCCTTCGGCAGGCCGCAGATCGAAGCATATTTTGGGGGACGCTTAGCGGCAGAGCTCGAGGCGGGCGGCGATCTTGCATTCGCTGACTTCGCCATCGGCGAACTGGTCGGCTTACTTGGCAGCGACTTCGCCCACCGCGTGAAGCCGCTTCACCTTCATCGCTGGGGTGTCGATCCGTTCGCCCGCGGCTCCTACTCCCATGCCCTGCCGGGCAAGGCGGACTGCCGAGGCGTGCTCGCCGCACCCGTGGACGATCGCGTGTTCTTCGCCGGCGAGGCGTGTTCGCGCAGCGATTATTCCACGGCGCACGGCGCCTATCTCACCGGAGTGGCCGCCGCGCCGGACGATTTCAACTACCCATGTGGTTGGTGGCCGAAACCGGCGGCGAGCGCTGCGCCACGTTCGGTCCGGCCGAGCTCTCCCGCCGAATACGCGTCGTTCCCAATCGTTTCCGTGCGATACACCCCCAGTAGCAATCTTCCCGCAATCCGATTTACAGCGGCACTCGCGGCGATGCTCAGCCCCCGCCGCGCACGTAAGCCCATAGCAGCTTGAGATCATCGTCGCTGATCTTGCCGCGCCAAGGCGGCATGGCGGGCGGCTTGCCATCGAGCACCGCATTGCGGAAGCGCTCGAAGTCGTCCTTGGGAAACTTGCGTAGGTCGATGGTGACGCCGCCGGGATTGACCATGTCGCGGCCGTGGCAGGTCACGCAGAAGTCGTCATACACCTCGCGTCCGAGATCGGCGTCGTCTGCCCGCGCGCCGGCGCAGAGAGCCATGCCAATCGCCAGCGCCCCGAGGACCCACGCAGTCCGCGGGCATCGCGCGCGTGGCGCGCCTCGCATGCTCAAACCTTCTTTTGCCGCACCGCCGCCACTTGAATGGGCGGGATCCAAGGCTTGTCGGCCCACGCCACGCCTCTGCGCGCAACCTGCGCGTCGATGAGGTAGGGCTTACCCTCGACCGTCGCCTTGCGTGCGCGCGCCAGCGCCTCTCGCAATTGCCCCGGACTCTCGACCACCTCGCCATCGACGCCGAAGCCCTTGGCGATCGCGGCCATGTTCATGTCCGGGCTGCCCAGATAGTCGTGCACGAATTGGCCGGTCTGCACCATACGGCCACCCGGCACATTGGCAATCACGCGCGAATGCGGCCCGCCATAGGCATGGTTGTTGTAGACGATGATGATCACGGGGAGTTCGAGCCGCGCCATGTTCCAGAGCGCAGTGGGACCGAAGATGAAGGAGCCGTCGCCGACGAGACAAATCACCTGCTGGTTGGGGCGGGCGAGTTTCACTCCCGCCGCCGTGCCAACGCCGGAGCCGAGATGGGCGCCGTAATAGAAGAACAACTCGCGCCCGCCGATCGGATCGAAGTCGAACGAGTGCAGGGCCACCGATCCTGCCTCATGCACGATAATGGCGTCGGGGTCGGCGAATTTCGCCACCTCCCAGGTGAGGCGGTCGGCGATGATCGGGCTCTCCTCCCAGTCGGGATTGTTCACCACCTGGGCACGCGCGGCCTTTGCCCATTCGCCGAATTTGCGCACGTCGACCGCGCGGTCGGCAGCCTTCTGCCGCAACGCCGGGGTGAGCAGCTGGTCGACCGCTGCGATGAGATCGTCAAGTCCGTAGCCGACGTCACAGACGAGCGGCACCTCGGTGATCATGACGTTACCCATGCTGGCGTAATCGATGCGCATGTCGATGAATTTCGGTCCACGCGGAACGATCGGCGCCGGGCCATTGTGCTGGAACTTGTTGCCGACGTTGATGATCACGTCGGCGCTCTTCGGATAGTTGAGCGAATTGAGGCTGTTGCCGGCGAGATTTCCGACCCAGAGCGCATGCGTCTCCGGGAAATTGGCATAGAGCTGGCGCACCTGGGTCACCAGCATGCCCAGCAGCTCGGCAAGCTTCACCGCCTTGCCCGCCGCTTTCGCCTTGTAGATTTCGTCGCCGACGACCATGAGCGGCATGCGGGCCTCGACCAAGAGCTTCGCGGCCCGCTGGATCTCATCCGGGTTGGGACGGACCCGCATGCGCGGGTCGATCAGTTCCTGCGCGATAATTTCGGTGCGGACCCGTTCGTCGTTGTAGTCCGAATGCCACGAGATGTAGGCGGGACCGTAGGGCGGCGTCCACGCCGCTTTAAAACCGCGGCGAACGGTCTCCGGGATCATGTCCGGGCGCCGCGCGAGCCAAGTGTATTTGGTGATGGGCTGGACCATCTGCTCCTGATTCGCGACCTCCTCGAAGCCATCGCGTCCCGCGCGCCGGGTCTGGTCGGTGCGATAGGAATAAACAACGAGCGGCGTCTGTTCCTTGAAGGCGTTGAACATCTGGCCGATGGCGTTCGCCATGCCGACCACCGCCGCCTGCATGACAATGGCGGGCTCGCCGGAGGCCTTGATGTAGCCCGCTGCCATGGCGGCGCCCGGCCCCTCATGCGGCGTAAGGATGTATTTGAGCTGCGGCCGGTCGACGAGCGCCTCGTAAAACTGCGCATCCTCGCTCGCTGAATTGCCGAAGACGTATTTCACTCCGCAGCCGATGAGCTGTTCGGCAAAGGCGGCGCCGCCGGTGCCCTGAAACGGCTTGACGCCAGCGACGGCGGCCGCGGCCGGAGCAGTTGCCGCAGGCGCTGGTGCGGGGGCGGCCGGAGCTGAGCCTCCTGGCGAACCGGCGCCTTGCGCATGGCCCGGGCTCACGGACGCGACAGCAGTCAGCACTGATTGGGCGGCAGTCGCTGTGAGGCCGGCCTTGGTCAGGCCGCCGACGAAACCGCGCCGCGAAATTCCCTGCGACAAATATCTCGCAACCAGCTCTCGCATTGTTCGCTCCTTGGATTCCGGACGCGACGCGATCAACGCGCCGCAATTATCTCGATGGGACGCTCGCCGGCTTGGAACCCGGCCCGAAATCGCTGCCGAGGTAATCGGCCATCAGCCTGATCTCTTCTTGCGTCCACAACCCGCCGCGTCCGATCATGCGATAGATCGCGGCCTCCCATCCGCGGCGATCCTGCCGCTGGTCGCGAAACATCGCATCGGTATGGCACTGGAAGCACTTGCTCATCACCACGCTGCGTCCGGGATGTTGCGCGCTCTGCTGAGCGCCGTCTTGCCCATGGGCCGCGGCAGCGAGCAACAACGGCGCGCAGGCGAGTGCGGCACCGACATTTCGCCAGATGATCATTGCGTTTCTCTCCAGGCTTTTTTGGTCGAACCGCGTTCGTATTGTTTCAATCGGTTCGACGCCGGATTCGCGTCGGCCAATATCCTGCCTTGAACCTTAGTCCATGGCCGCCCTTGGCGCCAGTGAGCGACGCGGCCGCAAGACCGCTCCGGCAATCGAAACGCCGGCGAGCGTCAACCCGACGCACCCCCGTAATCGATGCACGCAACGCTTAGATTTTTGCCGCCAGCGCCGCATTCAGAAGCTGGCGGCATTCGGTCAGATCGTGGAGCGCAGTCTGCAATTTCTGCACGTCCTCGCGCGCCAGCCCGCCCGCCGACGGCGCCATCCCGCGCACCGCGGCGGCGTGCTCATCTTCGGAACTCTGCGGTCGTTCCTGGCCGGCAGCCCCGCGCAGCAAGGGCAAGCGCAGCGCGCCTGCGCCCTCGGCCGCCTCGATCTCCGCGACTGCGTCATCCTCCTCGGCCGGCTGGCGGGTCGGCTGCGGCGCGCCCGGTTGCCAGACATTCTGCACGAAGCGCACGCCCTGCTCGCGCAGCAGACGCTGGACGCCACGGATGGTGTAGCCCTCGCCATAGAGGAGATGACGGATGCCGCGCAGAAGATCGAGGTCATCCGGGCGATAGTAGCGGCGCCCGCCGCCGCGCTTCATCGGCCTGATCTCGCGGAAGCGGCTTTCCCAGAACCGCAGCACGTGTTGCGGAACGTCGAGCTGCTCCGCCACTTCGCTGATGGTCCGGAATGCGTCCGGTGCCTTGTCCACCGCCGCTTTGCTCCCCTCAGCCGTGAATTACGCTATTTTCGGGCGTCGGAATCGGCGTTGATGCGCTGCTTGAGGATCGCGGATGGCTTAAACACCATCACGCGCCGCGGCGAAATCGGCACTTCCTTGCCGGTCTTCGGATTACGCCCGATTCTTTGGCCTTTCTTGCGCACCACGAACGAGCCGAACGACGAGAGCTTCACCGTCTCGCCACGCTCGAGACAGTCGGTGATTTCCTTCAAAACGAGTTCGACGAGCGTGGCCGATTCGGTGCGAGACAATCCTACCTTCTGGTAGACCGCCTCGCACAAGTCAGCGCGTGTGACCGTTTTTCCCGTCATCGCCAGCCCCGCCTTCGGCGATCAAAGATATCTCTCTGAATTATCAGACGATATTAGCTTGAGCCGAAGCGGTCAACGGGCGTGAAAGGAAGATTTCAATTATCCCGTGTCACCACCGCAGCAGCACCGACCCCCAGGTGAAGCCCCCGCCCATGGCTTCCAGCATGACAAGATCGCCGCGTTTGATGCGGCCGTCCGCAACCGCCACCGCCAACGCGAGCGGAATGGAGGCTGCCGACGTGTTGCCGTGCTTTTCCACCGTCGTGACCACCTTTTCCGGCGCGATTCCGAGCTTCTTCGCGCTGTCGTCGATGATGCGCTGGTTGGCCTGGTGCGGCACAAACCAGTCGATATCGTCGGCGGTATAGCCGGTAGCCTTGAAGGCATCCTCGATCACGTCGGTGATCATCGCCACCGCGTGCTTGAAGACCGCACGCCCTTCCATGCGAAGATGGCCAACGGTTTGCGTCGAGGACGGACCGCCATCGACGTAGAGCTTAGCCTTGTGGCGCCCATCCGAGCGCAGATGCGCGCTGAGGATGCCGCGGTCCTCGCGCGTGCCGGGTTCGCGCTGCGTCTCCACCACGACCGCGCCAGCGCCGTCGCCGAACAGCACGCAAGTGGTGCGATCGCTCCAATCGAGGATGCGTGAAAAGGTCTCCGCCCCTATCACCAACGCACGCTTGAATGCGCCGGTCTTGAACAGACCGTCGACGGTTGCAAGCCCGAAGACGAAGCCCGAGCACACCGCCTGCAAATCGAAGGCGGCACCGCGGGTAATGCCGAGACCGGCTTGGACGGAGACCGCGGTCGCGGGAAAGGTATTGTCGGGGGTGGACGTCGCGAGCACGATCAAGTCGATCGATTGCGCCTCGACGCCGGCAGCCGCAAGCGCCGCGTGCGCGGCGGCAAGCGCCATGTCCGAAGTGGTTTCCCCCTTTGCCGCGATGCGCCGCTCGCGAATGCCGGTGCGTTGCATGATCCATTCGTCGGAGGTGTCCACCATCCGCGACAATTCGGCGTTGGTGAGGACTCGGCTCGGCAGATAGCTGCCGCAGCCAAGCACCACGGACCGCAGCATGGTCACGAAGCCGCTCCCCCGACGGCGCGCGCCGGAATTACCTCGCCGTGGTGACGCGTGAGGCTGTGGCCGATCTTGGCAAGCAATTCGTGGCGCACCATGTCGTAGCCGAGATCGACCGCGTAGGCGAAGCCCTCGGCATCGGTGCCGCCGTGGCTCTTGATCACGATCCCGTTGAGGCCGAGGAAAACACCGCCATTCGACTTGCGCGGATCCATCTTGTTGCCAAGCGCGCGGAACGCGCCGCGCGCCAAGAGGTAACCGAGCCTCCTCACCAGCGTGCGGTTCATCTCGTGCTTGAGGTATCGGCCAAGCTGGCGCGCGGTGCCCTCGGCGGTCTTAAGCGCGATATTGCCGGAAAAGCCCTCGGTCACCACCACATCCACGGTTCCCTTGCCGATATCGTCACCCTCGACGAAGCCGACATATTCGAATTGCGGCCACTCCCCCGCGCGCAGCATTTGACCGGCCTCACGCACCGCTTCAAGCCCTTTCACCTCCTCAACCCCGATATTGAGGAGCCCCACCGTCGGCCGGTCGAGACCGAATAACACTCCCGCCATGGCACTGCCCATGGCGGCGAGCTCGACAAGGTGCTCGGCATCGGCACCGATCGAGGCGCCGAGATCGAGCACGACGGACTCGCCCTTGAGCGTCGGCCACAGGGCAGCAATCGCCGGGCGGTTGATCCCCGCCATGGTTCGCAGGTCGATCTTCGCCATGGCCATCAACGCGCCGGTATTGCCAGCGGAGACGGCAACATCCGCCTCGCCCTTCTTCACCGCATCGACGGCAAGCCACATCGAAGATTTCCGCCGCCCCTTGCGCAGCGCCTGACTGGGCTTGTCGTGCATCTGGACCACGACGTCGGTGTGCACCAGATGCGAGGCCGCCTTGAGTTGCGGGCGGGCGTCGAGAAGCGGCTCTACGGCAGCGCGGTCGCCGAACAGAAAGAATTCGATATCGGGATGGCGGCTGAGTGACAGTTCGGCGCCCGGAACGACCACCGCTGCCCCATGGTCACCCCCCATGGCGTCGAGCGCAATGCGGACTTTATGGGGCATGACACGACAATACCGTCTCGACGGGAGCCACAACAGGGGGGCGGACAATCACTGCTCCTCCCCGCCCTGCCCTTTTTTCAGCGCGGCAAGCGCCGCGAATGGATGAGCTGCATCGTCGCCGATCGCTGAGGCCTGGAAGATGGCGTCCGGCTTGCGCGGATACGGATCGAGGCCGAGGATCAAAAATTCGGTTGCGATGGCGCCGAGATCGATCACGCCGCCAACCAGCACTTCCGGCTCATCGCCGGCCGGCACCTCAACCTCCCCGCCAGCGACCAGTGGCAGCGCCCCGCCGGGTGCGAAGACGAGGTCGATCGATTCGTCGATCTCGTTCTCGAGCGGCTCGAGCGTGACCACGCAGGTTTGGCCGACAGTGGCCGAGACCCGGCCGACCACATGCAAGCCGTCGCGCCCATGCAACGTGACGTCGAAGCTCGCCTCGAGCCGTGGCAAGGCGGAGAGCCCGGCATGTTTGGCGACCGCGTTCCGCGCCTGCTCATCGGCGACGAGATCGAAGTGGCGTCCGCCGTCGGGCACATCGCTGAGTGCAAGCGGCACGCTCCAACGACGTTTGGACATGCGTTCGCGCCTGGTCATTGCTCTATCCTCGTCCCGCTCGCGCACAGCAGCACCTGTTCGGGATCGGGAAACGTGAGCCGCGCGCGCTCGAATCCATCCTGCGCGGCGAGCCGACGCGCGGCTTCGCGTACATAGACCGCCAGCCGGGAGGCCGGCCCGGGTTCCGACCCGTCGGCGAATACATTGCGGTGCAAGGCCGCGGCAAGCGCCCCGTTGTCGGGCGCGTCCAGCGCCACCCCATAGGCTGCCTGCCGGCCATAGAAAGACTCCCCGATCCGGCGCATGCTTCGCGGCACCGCGAGATCGCCCACCCCCATTTCGCGCATGCTGTCGTCCATATCCTGGCAGAACTGGTCAAACAGCCCTTGGCCGAGCGCGCGGCTGGCCGCCGCCTCGCCCTCCAGGCGACGCAGAAACAGCACGGTATGGAGCATGATCATCTCCAGTCGGCCGTTAACCGTATCTGGCACACCATAGATTTGGTAAAAGGCGGGCAGGCGCGCCTGTGCCACGATCGTGCCATAGAGACACGCGATGGTACCCTCCTGCGGGGTGCGGCGAAACAACTTCAATATCATGGTGTTAGCTCGGCCGCGCAGGCCCGATGCAGGGACCGACAAGGAAACCGTGATAGCGCCGACGACGTCGATGCGCCAGCGCCGGCCAGCATGACAGGGGGATCATGAGCTGGATGAATGGACCGACCCGTTCGTTCCGCATAGCGGCTGCCCGCATCGCGGCGACGGTGGCATTTTGCGTGCTGCTCGGCGGCTGCTTTTCGGAGACCTATCAACGCGGCTACATCGTGCCCGAAGGGGCGCTCGAGCAGCTCCCGATCGGTTCCACCCAAGAACAGGTCTTGATCGTGCTCGGCACGCCATCAACGGTCGCGACCGTGAGTGGTGAGGCGTTTTATTATATTTCCCAGCGCGCCGAGCGGCCGATCGGCTTCATGCCACAACGGGTCGTCGATCAGCGGGTTGTGGCCGTGTATTTCGACAAGAATCGGCGAGTGGAGCGTCTCGCCAACTACGGTCTGAAGGACGGCAAGGTCTTTGACTTTGTCAGCCGCGCTACGCCAACTGGCGGCAAGGATGTCGCCTATCTCAACGCGCTGTTCAAGATTTTCTAAACCCCGTGAAGCAGTGATGCGCCACCGCAGTGAGGTGCGGCGTTAGGGCATCACGCCATCCGACTGGGCGCGACGCGAATCATATCCTCCGCCGCAGGCGTCAGCGCCAATGCGCGAGCACGGCGAGCAACAAGAGCGCCACGATATTGGTGATCTTGATCATCGGGTTGACTGCGGGACCGGCCGTGTCCTTGTAGGGATCTCCAACCGTATCACCGGTCACCGCCGCCTTGTGCGGCTCCGAACCCTTGCCGCCGTAGTGGCCGTCCTCGATATACTTCTTGGCATTGTCCCAGGCACCGCCGCCCGAGGTCATCGAAATCGCGACGAACAAGCCGGTGACGATCACACCGAGCAGCATCGCACCGACCGCGGAAAATGCGGCCGACTTGCCGGCCAAGCCGCCGCCCGCGATCCAGTAGATCAGGAAATAGACCACGATGGGCGAGAGTACCGGCAGCAGTGAGGGAACGATCATCTCCTTGATCGCCGCCTTGGTGAGGAGATCCACGGCGCGACCGTAGTCGGGCTTATCGCTGCCCTGCATGATGCCCGGCTTGTCGCGAAACTGCCGCCGCACCTCCTCCACGATCGCAGACGCCGCGCGGCCGACTGCCGTCATGCCCAACGCGCCGAACAGATAGGGCAGCAGGCCTCCGAATAAGAGCCCGACGACGACGTAGGGGTTGTTCAACGAGAAATCGAGCTGGACGCCCTGGAAGTACGGATTGCTCGCCCCACTGGCGATGAAGAATTTCAAATCCTCGTTGTAAGCCGCGAACAGAACGAGCGCGCCGAGGCCAGCCGAACCAATGGCATAGCCCTTGGTCACCGCCTTGGTGGTGTTGCCGACCGCGTCGAGCGCGTCGGTCGACTTGCGCACCTCCTTGGGCAGTCCGGCCATCTCCGCAATGCCGCCAGCATTGTCGGTGACCGGGCCGAAGGCGTCGAGCGCCACGATCATGCCGGCAAGCGAAAGCATTGTCGTCACGGCGACCGCGATCCCGAACAGACCGGCGAGCTTATAGCTGGTCAAGATGCCGGCGATGATGACGATTGCGGGCAGCGCCGTTGCTTCGAGCGAAATGGCCAGCCCTTGGATGACGTTGGTGCCGTGGCCGGTGACGGAGGCCTTGGCGATCGACTGCACCGGCCGGTAATGCGTGCCGGTGTAGTATTCGGTGATCCAAATGATCAGCCCGGTCACGACGAGGCCGACCACGCCGCAGATGAAGAGAGACGTGCCGGAATAGGACTGCCCCGGCACGGTGCCGAAGCCGACCAGAAGATGCGTGACCAGCGCTACGCCGGCAAGCGAGAGCACCCCGGTGACGATGAGGCCCTTGTAGAGCGCGCCCATGATCGATTGGCTCGCGCCGAGCTTGACGAAGAACGTGCCGATGACGGACGTGATAATGCAGATGCCGCCGATAGCGAGGGGATAGGTCATCATCTTGAGGAGCGTGTCGGCACCGGCGGTGCGAAAAAAGATCGCCGCCAGCACCATGGTAGCGACCGTCGTCACCGCATAGGTCTCGAACAGGTCGGCCGCCATGCCGGCGCAATCGCCGACATTGTCGCCAACATTGTCGGCGATGGTCGCGGGATTGCGCGGATCATCCTCGGGAATGCCGGCCTCGACCTTGCCGACGAGGTCGCCACCGACGTCTGCGCCCTTGGTGAAGATGCCGCCGCCGAGACGCGCGAAGATCGAGATCAGCGACGCGCCGAAGCCGAGCGCCACGAGCGCGTCGATGACGGTGCGGTCGTTGGGCGCCATGTGGCGCGTGCCGACGAGAAAACCGAAATAGAGAGTGACGCCGAGGAGCGCCAGGCCGGCGACCAGCAGCCCGGTGATAGCGCCCGCCTTGAACGCCAGTTCGAGCCCATCCGCGAGCGAACGGATCGCCGCCTGGGCGGTGCGCACGTTGGCGCGCACCGATACGTTCATGCCGATGAAGCCGGCTGTCCCCGAGAGTACCGCGCCGATCAAGAATCCAACCGCCACTGAGGAGCCGAGGAAATAGGCGAGGATGAAGAAGATCACGATGCCGACCACGCCGATCGTGGTGTATTGGCGCTTGAGATAGGCCTGCGCGCCTTCGCGTACCGCCGCCGCGATCTCCTGCATCCGTGCGCTGCCCGGATCAGCCGCGAGTACGGACCGAATCGCCCAAACGGCGTAGAGGATGGCGAGCACGCCGCAAAGGACGATCAGCCAAAGAGCGGTCATTGTTGAAACCCCGGTTGACGAAGCAGGCCGGGCGAACTGCCCGGCCGTCGCTTAAGCCATGCCTGATGTGTCGCCCACGGCGCGGCCTGAAGTGGCGCGGACATTGCCAAAAACGGCCCCGCGACGCAACGCTCGAAAATGCCGGCTTTTGTTGGGTTCTCAGCGCCCGGCGGTGTTGATGGCGGGCCTCACCTTCGGCAGCGTCCAGGGACCCGCCCCGAAGTTCTGCGGTCGTTCCATCTTTCTCACGTCCCGTTCCATCTCGAGGCAGGTGAGCCACTCCACATAGCTTGGGAGGTAGACATCCGTGCGCATGCACTGCTTTTTGTCGGCGGCGGCATACGTCGCCCGGTCCTTGAAGATCTGATCGCGCGCCTTTTGCTCGGAGTCGAGGCACGCATTGACGTCCTGCTCGGTCGTGGTGCCGCCCATCAGGCTGACCATCGCACCGGCGGCAGCCTGGCAGGTTTTTTGAATATCGATACTCGGCACCTCCCTGCGCCCTTGCGTCTCGAGCGCAGCAGCGCGCTGGCGCGCCTCGGCCACGTGCGCGCCGGAGCCGAACTTCTGAACATAGCCAGTGAATGCCGCGGCGGTGCCGGCCTTCTCAGCATCGGCCCAGGCCTTCTCGTCCGCTTCCTTGCGGGCTTGCTCATCGAGCGCGGCAAGCCGCTGGCGCGCCTCGGCGACGTGCGCGCCAGAGCCGAACTTCTGAACATAGCCAGTCAATGCCGTGGCGGTGCCGGCCTTCTCAGCGTCGGCCCAAGCCTTGTCGTCCGCTTCCTTGCGAGCTTGCTCATCGACCGAAATTTTGAATATATGCCGTATAGGCCGCGGCGGTGCCGGCCTTCTCGGCGTCGGCCCAGGCCTTCTCGTCCGCCGCTTTGCGGGCCTGTTCGTTGAGCGCGACGATGCGTTGGCTCGCCTCCGATACGTGCGCGCCGGAGCCGAAGTTCTGCAGATACGTCGTATATGCTGCGACGGTGCCGGTCTTCTCGGCGTCGGCCCAGGCCTTCTCGTCGGCCTCCTTGCGCGTCTGCTCATCGGCCGCCTGCTGCTGCTGCTGTGCCGCCGTCTGTTGCGAATCCGAGGGCTGGCTGCAAGCGGACATAAGGGCGGCCCCCGCAATGACTGCAATGACCGCCAGTTTCAGAAATGCGATACGTCCAGCGCGCCTGGGCTGCTGACGCAAATCACCAGTCATGGCCGGCCTTTTCCGGGTTTACACGCGCGGGCCTCTCCTCTTTCAACGGCCGACGCGCGTCTCCGGTTCAATATGTCCCGAAATTCCGGCGCGGTCAAAGGTTAGCCGCGCGCCCCCGCGTTTACCGGCGCCGACGACGCGGTGGAGGCGGCGGCGCTTCCAGGGCGCGCTGCCAGATCGTTCCGTTGTCGAACTGAATGGTCATGCCGTCCGGGGAATAGATCGCGCCGAGATTGGCCCGGGCAATCCACAGGCGACCCGGGTAATCCACCCACCCTCGGGATGGCTCGCCGACCTCGTTGACCAGGTTGAGCTCCCAACCGTTTTGGGTGACAAAGGCGAGGCCCGGCCCAGCCCCTACGCAACCCGCGACGCACCGATATGGGCCCGTCAGATTCACGCCTTGGGCCGACGCGTCGGTTGCGACCACAGCTGCCGACATGGCAATCGCACTCAGTACCATTTTCATTGCTTGCTCCTCAGTCAGTGAATCCTCGGCCTGCGCTCGAAGGTTGCCGGCGCTGTTTCGCTGCAACGCTTGCGCTCGCCTTCGCCTCTGGGCTCAAGATGTAGCTTTTCGATTTCCAGGAGCAAGGCGGCTCGTAGGCCCAGTGGTTCGTTTGCTTAACGGTTGTTCGGCGCGGCGGGCATTCTGCGCATCGCGACCGCGGTCGCCGTCATGTTCGCGAGTACCCAAGCGCGACCAGCACCGTGGATCTTCGGTCGAATGATACCATCCCTCGCCGGCATCAGGCGACCTGCCTGCGCCGGCGCAGCGCGCCCCAGACGAGCAGCGCAGTTGCTGCCAGCACCACCGGGAACACGACCCCGTTCACCATGCTCCATCCGAAGCTCACCAACAGCGCCCCGGAGGAGAATGAGCCGATCGCCATCGAGCCGAAGACGAGAAAATCGTTGAAGGCCTGCACCTTGTTGCGCTCGTTCGGCCGATGGCAGTGGGTCACCATGGTGGTCGCGCCGATGAACGCGAAATTCCAGCCGACGCCGAGCAGGGCAAGGGCGATCCAGAAATGCCAGAGCGAAATTCCGGCGATCCCGATCACGGCGGAGACGATGATGAGGGCGAGGCCCGCCCCGGTGATCCGTTCCAGCCCGAAGCGGGAAATAAGGGCGCCGGTGGCGAAGCTCGGCGCATACATGCCGAGCACGTGCCATTGCAGGCCGAGCGTCGCGTCGGTGACCGAGTGATTGCACATGACCATGGCGAGCGGCGCCGAGGTCATCACCAGATTCATCATGGAATAGGTTGCAACCCCGCAGGCGACTGCCACGACGAAGCGCGGCTGCTTTGCGATCTCGCTCAGCGGGCGACCGTCACCCGCCGCCGAGCGTGCCGGCGGCTTCGGTATGTTCAGGAACATCAGCACGCCGGCCGAGATCAGGGCGAGCGCGGCCTGGCCGATATAGGTCGCGGCGAAGAGATAGGGCGGCCACAGATCTTGGGTCGCGATGACGAGTTGTGCTCCGACGACGCCGGCAACGACGCCGCCAAACAGGACCCATGAGATCGCCTTCGGCCGGAACGCCTCGCTCGCGGTATCGGCGGCGGCAAAGCGATAGGACTGATGGGCCGAGGCGTAAAGGCCGCTGAACACGGCGCCGACATTGAAGAGGAGAAACGAGCCTTGCAGCACGGCGAGGCAGCAAATCAATCCGGTGAGCACGCCGCAGACGGTGCCGATCTGCAGTGCGTTGCGCCGGCCCAGGCGCCGCGCCAGCGCGCCGATCGGCAGCGTCCCCATCCACATGCCGAGGACGAAAATGCTGATCGGAAGCGTGGCCAAACTCTTGTCCGCCGCCCGGGAGCGCCTGCGTCACCGCCAGCACCAGCGCGTTACGCCGGGCGAGATGATCGCCCGCGGCCACGTCCACGACTGGTTGAGCAAGAGCCGACATCCGCGGTTCTTCCAAAGGGGATTCGCGTAGACGTAGTTTTGATAGCGGCGCATCCGAGCACAAGCCAGTGCGCGGAATGCAGATCAGAAGTGCAACGCACCCGGATGGCGGATCACCGCCGAGCGTGCTTGCGCTGGGCGCAACGCACCGATCTGGCCGAATGCCGATTTCATCTCGTCGATGATGAGATCGATCACGTGGAGTGGACCTTCCGCGCCGAGCGCGCCGAGGCCCCATAGAAAGGCTTTGCCGGCGAACGCGGCATCGGCCCCGAGCGCGACCGCTCGCACCACGTCGAGCCCCGAGCGCACGCCGCTGTCCAGCATCACGGTCGCCCGGCCGCCGACGGCGCGGGCAATGGCCGGAAGCACGTCGATGGGCGCGGGCAAGGCTTCGACCTGGCGTCCGCCATGGTTCGACACCACGATGCCGTCGACTCCGAGCGACACGCACCTTTCCGCGTCGGCCGGGTGGAGGATCCCCTTGATCACCAACGGCGCCTTCCAGCGCTCGCGATAGCGCGCGACCTCATCCCAAGTGAAGGCGCCACCCATTTCACGCCGCACGAAGGCTGCGACCTCATCCACGTCTGCGGTGTCGGCGGTGTAGGGCTTGAGATTGCCGAAGCGCGGCTGCCCGTGTTTCCACAGCGATCTGAGATAGGCGGGCGAGGTCAGAATGCCGGCGAGCATGCGTAGATCCGGCCGGAACGGCGAGGTAATGCCGGCCGCAACCTCGCGCGGGCGCGTGGTGCGCACCGGCACATCGGCGGTGAGAACCAGGACATGCACTCCGACGGCTTCGGCGCGGCGGACAAGATCGAAGCCGATGGCGTGCTCGTTGCGGAAGCAGCGACAGAGTTGGAACCAGAGCACGTCGG
>WNGJ01000516.1_pt1 | contig 38855 bp, 40 predicted proteins | sample 5400611 | NCBI WGS metagenome assembly WNGJ01 (sample SAMN13153375, study PRJNA577476) | soil metagenome | isolation source: 40 cm soil or saprolite under Garry oak tree replicate 1 | place: USA:California | collected 2016-06-15
TCAGGATGCGCATTCCCCACTTCTGCGCCACGCTGATCCACGGCTCCATCACGCTCGCCGCCGCGACCTTGCCGTCGCGCACCGCCTCGAGGCGCTTGAGCATCGAGCCGACGGTGATCCGCTTGACGTGCTCGGGCGCAAGGAAGCCTTCCATCATCTTGAGCGTCGTGAACTCCGAGCCGTTGTTCGGCGTCACCGCGATCGGTTTGTCCTTCAGCATCTCGGGCTCGTAGATCTTGGAGTCGCGCGCGACGACGATGGCGAACTTCGACATGGACGCGCCCAGCGCCACGATCTTCCGGCCGCGCAGCCCCTGCGCGTTGGCCTCGACGGCGCGCTTCATGATGCCCCATTCGCACATCCGGTAGCAGTCGATGCCGCCCTCGTTGTAGACCGAGTCGAGCGGGCGCTCGAAGACTGAGTCGAACTTGACGGTGTGCGAGGTCGTGACCTGAGCCATCCCCGGCGTGGTCACGAACTCGAGGTCGAGCCCCTCGTCCCGGAAGAACCCCTTGTCGCGTGCGACCAGGACGGGCAGGTCGTGGACGGCGTTCATGATCGCGACCTGGGGTTTAGCTCTGGTCTCGGGAGCCACCGCGCCTCCTTTGGGCCGCATCGAAGCGGTCAAGCCACGTGAAAGCGCTCCGACTCAGGGGGCTTCGACCACAACGCCTCGGCCCCTTTCATGGCCGCTGCGCGCTCTGGGCTTGCCCGCCATTGATCATAGATATCGTTGCTCGCCCACACCACCAGCGTGGTGATTTTCGTCGGATCGCCGGCCGAGTACAGGGTGTGGCGGCTGACGAAGCCTGGAGCCTTACTCTGTGCTAGGCCGTTACCATCCAGGAGTTTCTTCGCCTCGTCGACTCTGCCCACTTTGGCCCAGTGATGGGTCAGCACTCCGATCACGAATGCCTCACCCCCGTTCTGAAATCGTCTGGTGCTGGAGATCGTAATGGCAAGTCTACTCCTTCTCGGCGGGGGCGGGCGCCGATCAACATTGAGTGCCGCCTCGTTCAGATCATCCCGATCGGTAATCTCCCGAGCATCTCGTGATCGGCCAGATCGTCAACCTGCACGTGCGCGACGACGTCTACGATCCGGCGAGCGGACGGCTCGACATGCACCGCCTGCGCCCGGTGGGTCGCCTCGCCGGCCACCTGTACACGCACGTCCACGAGATCTTCGAGATGAAGCGCCCGGCGGTCGACTACAAGGGCTGATCCCGGGGTGCTACTGGGAGGATCTTATGCGGCAGCAGCCGGGAGCTCGTCGGCCCAGACGCTGAATTCTTTGAGGGTCGTGTTGCCGAAGGAGGTCGTGAGGGCGACGTCGACGGCGTCGCGGCCGCGCGCCATCAGCACCCGGCCGATCCGCGGTTGATTGTGGCGGGCATCGATGGTGCGCCAGGCGCCGCCCACGTACGCTTCCGCCCACGCCGAGAAGTCCATCGGCGAGGGCGATGCCGACACGCCGATGTCACCCAGGTAGCCCGTCACATAGCGCGCGGGAATGTTGAGCGCTCGCAGGAAGGTGATCGCGAGATGCTGGAAGTCGCGGCACACCCCCTGCCGCTCCGTATAGACGTCGAACGCGGTCTTCGTCGGCCGCGCGAACTGGTAGCCGAAGGCGACGTTGCCGTGCACCCAGTCGAGCACGGCCTGCACGCGCTGCCAGGACTCAGGCGTCTTCCCGAACAGGTCCCAGGCGACGTGCACCATGCGATCGACTTCGCAGTACCGGCTCGCGAACAGGTAGCGCCAGCACTCCGGCGGCATCTCGTGCACCGGGGTCAGCGGCAGGCCCGCGATCGGGACGTCGTGGCGACCGCTGTCGTCGATGACGTTGTCGTAGCGAATTCGTAGGAGGCCGGCCGGCGCCAGGATGCGCGCCGCGCGGTTGCCGAACCAGTCGACGAAGCTGTCGACCGCGATGGGCGGCTCCACGACGATCGATTCCGGGCGCTGCAGCGCCGGTGCCTGCTCCGGGTGCACGTAGAGCATGAGCTGCATCGGCGTGGGCTGGGGCACCTCGAAGCTCAGATCGTAGCCGATACGGATCTGCACGACCCCACAGTAAGTCCGGGGTAGTCGCACGTCAATCGAGTAGCCCTCTGCTACCATGGCTCGGTGACCTACTGCCTCGGCATCTGGACCCGACACGGACTCGTGATGGCCTCCGACTCACGCACCAACGCAGGCCACGATCAGGTGAACGTCGCCCGCAAGATGCACCTCTTCGAGCAGCCCGGTGAGCGCGTCTTCGTCCTGTTGAGCAGCGGAAGCCTCTCCTGCACGCAGTCGATCATCACCCAGCTCCGGCGCGACTTCGATCAGGGCGAGGGCCTGGCCCAGGCGCCGTCGCTCTACGACGCCGCGCGCATCATCGGCGAGGAAATTCGGCGCGTGTCGGACCTGGATCGAGCCGCGCTGGAGCGCGACGAGTTCAAGTTCAACGTCAACCTGATCCTCGGCGGCCAGGTGCGCGGGGAGAGCCCGGGGCTGTTCATCATCTACCCGCAGGGCAACCCGTTGCAGGCCAGCGAGGATTCGCCGTACTTGCAGATCGGCGAGACGAAATACGGACGGCCCATCCTCGATCGCGGCATCCGCTTCGACAAGACGACGCTCGAGGAGGCCGCCAAGTATGCGCTCCTCTCGCTGGACTCGACGATGCGCTCGAACGTCACCGTCGGGCCCCCGATCGATCTGCTGGCCTACGAGGTGGACGAGCTCGAGATCACGCGGCGCCGCCGTTTCCCGGCGGGCGACCCGGATCTCATGAAGATCGGCGCCCGCTGGGAGCAGGCTCTCCGTCAGGCGGTCGCGCGCCTGCCGCAGATTCGCTTCCGCGCCAGCCGCGAGGCCGGCCAGCCGCAATCCCCTCAGGAAGAGACGATCCAGCTCGTCGAGCCGCCCAACCCGTCCTAGTCCACGCCCCGTGACGGCGGCGGCCCGAAGTCGCGGCCCGGCCGGGTCAGGAGACGATCGAGGTGATTGGCGAAGCGCTGCCGGTCACTCTGGTTGAACGGCGCAGGCCCGCCGAGGATATCGCCGGTAGACCTCAGCTCTTGCATGAGATTGCGCAAGGCCAGGCGCTCACGAACATTGTCTTCCGAGTAGAGCTCTCCTCGCGGGTCGAGCGCGTGAGCCCCGCGTGTGATCACCTCGGCGGCCAGGGGGATGTCGGCGGTGATCACGAGGTCGCCGGGCTGGATCTGCTCCACGATCTGATGGTCGGCGACGTTGAAGCCCTTCGCCACGCGGACGCTCTTGATGAAGGGCGATGAGGGGACGCGAAGCAGCGTGTTCGCGACGAGCGTCGTCAGGATCTGCGCCCGCTCGGCAGCCCGGAACAGGATCTCCTTGATGACCTGAGGGCACGCGTCCGCGTCGACCCAGATCTGCACTCAGCGTTTTGTGGCTGTTCAGAACCCAGCGACGTACGGGAGCTTCTTCGCCGTCGTCTCGATCGCCGCGCCCGCCTCCAGCAGCACCGCCGTCGAATCCCACATGCCGCCCACGAGCTGATTGCGCGGGCCGTCGGGGATGGTCGCCTTGATCACGCGGTTGCCGAAGCGGACCTCTTGCTTCTCGACGTCGACGTTCACCGGCGATTGGGGCGAGCGGCTGATCTCGCGCTGGAGCCACTCGAGGTCTTCCTGCGAGGCGCGCAGGCAGGGGATGCCCAACATCACGCAGTTGCCGAAGAAGATCTCACCGAAGGAGCCGCCGACGATGGCGGCGATGCCCCAGCGCATCAGCGCCTGGGGCGCATGCTCGCGTGAGGAACCGCAACCGAAGTTCTGGCCGACCACGAGCACAGAGGCGCCGCGATACGCGGGCGAATTGAACGGGTGCTCGGGGTTCTGCTTCTTCGCGTCCTCGAAGGCGTGCTCGCCCATGGTCTCGAACGTAACTTCCTTGAGAAAGCGTGCGGGGATGATCCGGTCGGTGTCGATGTCGTTGCCGGGCAGGGGGATGCCTCGTCCTGAGATCTGCCGCCTCTTGTAGTCGGTTGTTGCGCTCATTTCAGGATCTCCCTCACGTCGGCGACGGCGCCGGTGATCGCGGCGGCGGCGACCATGGCCGGGCTCATCAAGAGCGTGCGCCCGGTCGGGCTGCCCTGGCGGCCGATGAAGTTGCGGTTGCTCGACGAGGCGCTCATCTCGCGGCCCACGAGCTGGTCGGGGTTCATGCCCAGGCACATCGAGCAGCCGGCCTTGCGCCACTCGAAGCCCGCGGCCTGGAAGATCTCGGGCAGGCCCTCGGCCTCGGCGGCCTTGGCGACCTGTTGAGAGCCGGGAACAATTAACGCGCGCACGCCCTTGGCGACCTTGCCCTTTTTCGCGACCTCGGCGGCGATGCGCAGATCCGAAAGACGCCCGTTGGTGCACGAGCCGACGAACGCCACGTCGATCTTCGCGCCCTTGATCGGTTGGCCCGCCTGGAAGCTCATATGGGCGAGCGCCTCGCGGAAGGTCGAGCGATCGGCTTCGGACGCCGACTCGGGCGCGGGGATCCGCTGGCTCACGCCGACCGACATGCCCGGGTTGATGCCCCACGTCACCATCGGCTCGATCGCGGCGCCGTCCAGGCGCGCGACGTCGTCGAACACGGCGCCCGACTCGGTCGCGATCGATTTCCACCAGGCTGCGGCCTTGTCGAAGGCCGAGCCCGCGGGCGCGTACTGGCGGCCGCGTAGATAATCGATCGTCGTCGTGTCCGGATTGACGTAACCGAAGCGCGCGCCGCCCTCGATCGACATGTTGCAAACAGTCAGACGCTCCTCCATCGTCATGCGGTCGATCACGGGCCCGGCGTACTCGTACGCGTAGCCGACGCCGCCCTTCACACCGAGCTGGTTGATGATCGCGAGGATCACGTCCTTGGCGTACACGCCCTTCGCGAGCGCGCCCTCAACACGCACCTGGCGCAGCTTGGGCTTGGCCATCGCCAGGCACTGCGTGGCCAGCACGTCGCGCACCTGCGTGGTGCCGATGCCGAAGGCGATGGCGCCGACGGCGCCGTGGGTCGAGGTGTGGCTGTCGCCGCACGCGATCGTCATTCCGGGCTGCGAGAGGCCGAGCTCGGGGCCGATCACGTGCACGATGCCCTGCTTGCCCGTCGCCATGTCGAAGAGCGGCAGGCTGAAGTCCTTCATGTTGCGGATCATGTGGACCGCCATCTCCTCCGCCAGCGGATCGGCGTAGGGGCGGGTCTGGTCGGTCGTCGGAATGATGTGGTCGAGTGTGCCGAACGTGCGCTCGGGCATCCGGACTTTCAGCTTCGAATCCCGGAGCATCTGAAAGGCCTGCGGTGTGGTCACCTCGTGGATGAGATGCAGGCCGATCAGGAGCTGGGTCTGTCCAGACGGCAGGGTCCGGACGGTATGTGCGTCCCACACTTTGTCGAGCAGCGTGCGTGCCATACGGCGTGTCTCCTTGTGCGGCGTATGCTGCCTCAGCCCAACCGTGTAGTCCAGTGAAACGTTGTGTAGCAAATGATAAGCTCTGCTACATGGTCGACGCCGCGCTGTTTCCCGCCCTCGAGACCCTGCTAGCGGTGGCGCGCACGGGCTCGGTCGGGGCGGCCGCGCGCCAGCGCCACATCACCTCGTCGGCCGTGAGCCAGCAGATCCGCAAGCTCGAGGCCCACTTCGGCATGAAGCTCTTCGAGCGCGCCGGCCGGGGCGTGCGGCTGACCACCGCGGGCGAGGCGGCGCTGCCCGTCGTGCGTGAGCTCTGGAGCGGGGCCGAAGCGGCGTTCGGCCAGCTCTCCGAGCTTGCCGGGCGCCCGGCCACGACCTTGCGGGTCGCGGCCAGCGACTATCTCGGCAAGGGGCTCCTGGCGCCGGTGCTGCGCGACTTGCTCGACGAAGACCCGCCGGTGCGCTTCGAGCTCGTCACCACGCACTCGCGCGCCGGCGTGCGTCTGGTCGTCGACGGCGACGTCGATCTCGCCGTGGTTACGGGTCAAGAGACACCGCGCGGGCTCGAGGAGCGACATCTCTTCGATCAGCCGTTCGTATGGGTGGGCCCGCGCCGCGGCCGGGATCGCACGCCGCTGACGGAGCGGCTTCGCCGCGAGCCCGTTCTGCGCCTGGCCGCCGAGAGCCGCGGTCGCGCGCTGCTCGACCAGTATTTCGCCGATGAGCGAATTCGCCCCGTGTCGACGATCGACGTGCCGAGCGTATCGCTGCTGCTCTCGTACGTGTCCGGCGGACTCGGCATCGGGCTGGTTCCGGCGCTAGCGCGCGCCGAGGCGCCAGCGGACCGAGTCGTGAGCGCTCCGGCGCGCGTGCCCGCGTTGCCCGTCGTGCTGATGTGGCGAGCTACCGCGCGCCGCCAGCCCGCTCTCGCCCGCCTGGCGTCGCTGCTCGCCACTGCTGGAGCGCGCGCCGGCGCTCGGCTCGCTCGGCGCCGAAGCTGATCGCATCGGCCGCGCGCAAAAGCAAGCCATTGCGTGCCGCAGTAAGCTGAGCGTATGCAGTAGATTGAAGCTATGTCGGTGGCCGGCGAATTGGGCTTTTCCTGGCCGCCGCGCTGGTGCATTCTGTTCGGCATGGCGTTCGGCCACAAGCTCTATCATCACTGAGTCGCAATACGGAGGCGTACATGGCACTGCGGATCAACAGCGAAGCACCCAATTTCACCGCCGAGACCACCCAGGGGAAGATCAACTTCCACGACTGGATCGGTAACGGGTGGGCCATCCTCTTTTCGCACCCGAAAGATTTCACGCCGGTGTGCACCACCGAGCTCGGCTATATGGCGGGGCTGAAGCCCGAGTTCGACAAGCGCAACACCAAGATCATCGGCCTCAGCGTCGATCCGGTCACCGACCACGAGCGCTGGAGCAAGGACATCCAGGAGACCTCGGGTCACGCCGTGACATATCCGATGATCGGCGATCCCGAGCTGAAGGTGGCGATGGCGTACGACATGCTGCCGGAGGGCGCGGGCACGACCTCTCAGGGGCGGACCCCGGCCGACAACGCCACGGTGCGCTCGGTGTTCGTCATCGGCCCCGACAAGAAGATCAAGGCGATGCTGACCTATCCGATGTCGACGGGCCGCAACTTCGACGAGGTGCTCCGGCTCCTCGACTCGTGCCAGCTCACCAGCAAGCACAAGGTCGCCACGCCGGTGAACTGGAAGCAGGGTCAGGACGTCATCATCGTCACGGCCGTCTCCGATGACGAGGCGAAGAAGACCTATCCGGCCGGCTTCAAGACGGTGAAGCCCTACCTGCGCACCGTCGCCCAGCCGAAGTAAGTCGCTCCGCCAAAGTCGCGACGGCGCGGCGCTCGGCCGGTGGCTCTAGTCAGAGCCGCCGGCCGGCGCTCTCCGCTCAGCCGCGAGTGACGTGGGCCGACACGGCCAGCCAGCGGCCGTTGCGGCGCGCCCAGACGTCGGTGTAGCGGCCGGATGCCGCGCGGCCGTCCGGCATCGTGTAGGTCGTCCGCGCGTGGATGATCGCGACGTCGCCCATGATGCGGATCTTCACGTCGCGCGCCTCGAGATTCGAGATCGTCACCGGACGCGCCGTCTGCACCAGGAACCCGGCGCGATCGACGAGCGACCCGTCGGGGTTGCTGCACAGGAAATCCTGCGCGAGGATCTCGTCGAATCGGCGCACGTCCGAATTCTGGACGGAGCTGATGTAGTCGCGATTGAGTTGCTCGAGGGTCTGCAGATCATTGGCGGCCATCGTGTCAGCCGGCATGGATGTGGCCTCCCGTGTTCGAATTCGTCACGCTCTCACCCTAGCTCGGCCTCCGGGCCGAGCCAAGAGCCAATACGCGCGTTCAACCCCCGAAGATGGCCTCGGGAATCAGCGCCGACACGACGTAGTTGGGCACGTCGACCACGTTGCTGATTCGCAGATCCGCGGTCACGCTGCAGAGGACGTACGCTTGCTCGCGGCTCCATCCCCGCTCTTGCAACAGGTCGATCATGTTGAGCAGCGCGTTCCGGCAGGCGAGCGTCAGGTTTTCCCCCTCGTTCACGCCGTCGTCCCGGATCGGCATACCCATCGCGGCGACGAACCCTCGCGGCGACGCCCACTCCGGCGGCGCGAAGTAACCCGCGTGGGAGAAGCGCGGCCCGCGCAGCGCGCGCGCGGCGCCCGAGCCCTTCAGGACGCGGAAGCGCGCCGAGACGGTCGCGCCCATCTCGACCGCGGTCACGCAGACCTCGCCGTCGCCCTGCGCGAAGTGGCCGTCGCCGGTGGAGAAGAGGCCGCCCTCGACCGCGACCGGAAGCAGGAGCTTCGAGCCCTTCGTCAGCTGCTTCACGTCGAAGTTGCCGCCGTTCTCGCGGGGCGGAAGCGTCCGGAGGCCTTCGGTGGCTGCCGGACCGCGAACCGGCACGGCGCCGGTGGCATCCGGTGGAAACACCATGCCGCCCCGGCCCATCAGCTCGTTCTCGCGCGCCGTCCACGCGCGGACCTGGGCCGCCGACGGCGCGACACCGGACACGCCCATGAAGGGCGCGCCCGGAATGCGCACGCCCGGAAGCTTCGGCGCCGTCGCCCAGCCGTCGCGGATCTGCCAGTGGACCAGGAACGGCGTCGTGAACAGATCGCGAAGGAAGCCGAGCCCCGGAACGATCGCCGTGAACGCGTGCGGCTGCGGCACGATGTCGAGGAACTCGACCTCGAGCATGTCGCCGGGGCGGGCGCCCTTCACGAACACCGGGCCAGTCAGGGGATGGATGGCGCCGGCCTCCATCTTGGCTATGTCCGCTTCGCTGGTGCCGGGCCCGAGCTGGCCGTCGACGCCGTCGCGCGTGGCCAGGACCACTTCTTCACCCTCGTCCACGGTGACGAGCGGCGGAATGTCCGGATGGAACCGGTTGTGGCCGGTCGTCGGCTGGTCTCTCAGGCGCTTGCCGCGGTCGATCTCGACGCTCTTCATCGACTGCCCTCCTGTAAACTACGGAGCCATCATGACCGACAAGTCCTCGCCCGTCTACGTCATCCTCGGAAACGCCCAGTGGGATTTCGCCGATTGCCAGACCGCGCTGAGCCGCGTCTCAGCGCGCATGATCCAGCTGCCCCACCTGAAAACCGAGGACGAGATGATCTCGCGCACGCGCGACGCCGACGCGCTCGTCGTGTCGTCCTGGCCTGTGACACGCGGCGTGATGAGCGCGCTCGAAGGGCTCAAAGTCGTGGTGCGCACCGGTGTGGGATACGACGTCATCGACGTTCCGGCCGCGACGGAGCTGGGCGTGATCGTCGTCAACATCCCCGACCTCTGGATTCGCGAGGTCGCGAACCACGCGCTCGCGCTGCTCCTGGCCTGGAATCGCGGGGTCGTCGTCATGGATCGGCAGGTGCACGCGGGTGTGTGGAACGGGAGAGTGCCCGGCGCTCACACGGGTGCCTTGCACGGCGAGACGGTTGGCATCGTCGGCCTCGGCAACATCGGTAGCGCCTTTGCGCGGCGCATCGCCGCGCTCGACACCAACGTCATCGCCTGCGATCCCTACGTCGACGACAAGCGGTTCGCCGCGCTCGGCGTCGAGCGCGTCTCACTCGAGACTCTGGCCGAGCGCGCCGACTACGTCTCCGTCCACACCTTGCTGAACGCCGAGACCCGCCACCTGATCGGCGAGTCGTTCTTCCGGCGCATGAAGCCAACGGCCATCTTGATCAACACCTCGCGCGGCCCCGTGGTGGACGAGCAGGCGCTGGCCCGCGCGCTGCGCGAGAAGCGCCTGGCCGGCGCGGCGCTCGACGTGTGGGAGGAAGAGCCGGTGTCCGCCGACAACCCGCTCCTGAAGATGGACAACGTCATCGCCACGCCGCACGCCGCCTATTTCTCGTCGGCGGCGGTCGCGCAGATACCCGGGCGATGCGGCGAGGAGGTTGCGCGCGTGATCACGGGGCAGCGGCCGCTCAACGTCGTGAACCCCGAGGTCTATGCTGTCGGAGCCGCGCGCCGCGCTGGATAGGCGCCCGAGGAGCGCCACGGCTACGCCGGGGCGCTTCCGAGCGCGGGGGGCTTGGGGGCCCTTCGATCCCATGCCGCTGACTGACGACAAGATCTACCCTCTTCAGTAGCTCCCAGCGCCGCCTTGTGGCGCCGACTTATTCCGACGCAGCCAGAGCGGCAGCTTCCACAGCGGCGGCGTCGGAACCTAGGCGCATGGCGCGACACCAATCGCGCAATGCGATGAAGTCGTAGTGTCCAAGATGCCCCACGTGTTTGCCACCGCCTACAACAGTCTTGTCGTCTCTAGCCTTCGTCAGCGCAGAGACGATGTTCTCAGGCAGCTTCGGTAGCGGCTTTGTCGTCTGTGTTGGACTGTTCGTCTCGACGTCGTCGCGTATCCGAATGCGGGCCAGGGCCTCGCCAAGTATGAACTCGCTGGCCTGTTCTGGCAGGCTCGACACGCGGTCAAGAATTCGGTTTATCGTGGCGATCGGCAGCGTCACAATCATCGGCGCCTAGCCTTTCTTCTTTGCCCACCGCGCCCGCGCCGCCTTGCGTGCGATCTCGCGGCGCTGCTCGGCGGTCAGCTTCCTCGCGCGTGCCCGCCGCGAGGGGCCGCCCATCTGGCGGTGCTGACCGGGCGCGGCCGCCGGCTCGATGACCTGGGCCGGCGCCGATGTTACCCTAATCCCTGGCGCGCACCCGGTTCGGCGGGCTTAGGCCGGTTCGATCCCGGCTGGCGCAGCAGAAGGAACGCCGCTCCCAGGACATCGGGAGCGGCGTTCGTGTGTCCTACCGCTGGCGCCGGCCGATCACGCCCTCGAACCAAACCTGCAACGACTGGAGGGGCGCGGTACCCATGGTGGCGAGGCCTCTCAGGGCCCCCCATATCCATACCTGTGCTACGCTTCGCGCGCGCGCCGGCGACCGGCGATACCCCAACGCAGTGTGTGCTGCAGGTCGTCGCGGGGCTGGGGCCCCGCCGGCCGGGCGCACCTACCATGAATGAGGTGCAACAGTGCGGCCGAACAAGATCAAACAGATGTGGCGCGATGGGAAGTTCGTCACCCTGGGCTGGCTCTCTGTGTCCCACGGCTTCACCGCCGAGGTGATGGCGCGCCAGGGCTTCGACGCCCTCTGCGTCGACATGCAGCACGGCACGACCGACATGAACGACGTCTGGCCGATGCTGCAGGCGATCTCGCAGACCGACACGGTGCCGGTCGTGCGAGTGCCGTGGAACGACCCGCCGACGATCATGAAGGCGCTCGATCTCGGCGCCTACGCCATCATCGTGCCGCTGATCAACACCGCCGAGGATGCCGCGAAGGCCGTGGCCGCGTGCCGCTATCCACCGGTGGGCATGCGCTCGTCGGGGCCGGTGCGCGCTGTGCATTACGGCGGCGCCGATTATCTGGCGAAGGCCAACGACGAGATCGTGGTGATGGCGATGATCGAGACCAAGGAAGGCCTCGCCAACCTGGACAAGATCTGCGCCACGCCCGGGCTCGACGCCGTCTACATCGGGCCGTCGGACCTCTCGTTCGCGCTCGGCCTCGCGCCGCGCGGCGACAACCCGGAGCCGGTACACGTCGCCACCTGCGACAAGATTCGCGACGCGGCGCACAAGCACGGCATCAAGGCCGTCATGCACTGCGCGAGCGCCGCGTTCGCGGCCGGGGCGGTGAAGCGCGGCTTCGACATGGTGATGCTCACCTCGGACCTGGCGTCGATGATCGCCGGCGCCCGCCGACAGCTCGACGATCTGAAGGCCGCCACCGCATAGGCCTCGAAGGTGAGTAGCCTCCCGGCGCGCCCGACGATGCTCGAGGTCGACCTCGACGCCGCCGCGCACAACATCCGTGCGGTCCGCGAGCTGGTCGGCGCCGAGCGCACGGTGTTCGCCGTCATCAAGGCGGGCGGCTACGGGTTCGGCGCCGCCGAGATGGGAGCCGTGTTCGCGCGCAACGGCGCCGACTGGCTGGGCGTGGCCGATCTCGCCGAGGCGATCCGGCTGCGCCTGCGCGGCATCGACACACCCATCCTCGTCTATCCGAACTCGTTGCCGACTGCCGCCGCCGATGCGCTGGCTCACAATCTCGTTCCGACTCTCGTCGACCTCGACTCGGCGCGGGCCTATTCGGAGGCGGCGACGGGTCCGTGCGACATCTTCGTGAAGGTCGACGTCGGGCTCGAGCGCCTGGGCGTGCCGGCGGAGCAGGCGGTGAAGACGATCCGCGCGATGCTCGATCTGCCGCGCCTGCGCCTCGGCGGGATCTGCGCGCATCCGCACGCCGATGTCGGCGACGATACCTCGTACGCCGACTGGCAATTCGCTCGATTCACCAGTGTCATCGACGAGCTCGAGGCGCAAGGCGTTCGCGTGCCCGTGCGGCTCTTTGCGGCGACGCCGTTCGTCCTGCGGTTTCCGCACACCTATCTCAACGCGGTCGATCCCGGCCGGATGCTCTATGGCATCATCATGCCGGACGAGACGCCGCCGGTTCCCCTGCGGCCGGCGCTGCGCGCCCTGAAGACCCACGTCGTCGCGCTGAAGGAGCTGACGCCGCGCGAACGCTTCGCCGAGCGCGCGCCGTTCCCGGTGACGGCGCCGATGCGCCTGGGCGTGGTGCCGATCGGGTCGGCCGACGGCATGCTCTGGCTCCACGCGGGCCGCGTGCTCGTGCGCGGCCACGCCGCGCCGCTCATCGGCTCACCGTCGCTCGAGCACACGCGGATCGACTTGACCGGGGTTCCCGACGCCGCCGTGGGCGACGAGGTGGTGATCATCGGCCGGCAGGGCGATCTCGAGATCACTCCGGCCGAGGTGGCCTCCCGCCATCACCTCGGGCTCCACCACGTGGCGACGACGGTCGGGCCGCGCGTCCCCCGCGTCTATCTCTCCGCGACACCGCGAGGATAACCATGCGCTACCGTGCGTTCGGTCGAACGGGGTTACGCGTGTCGGTGCTGGGCTTCGGCTGCTGGCCGATGGCGGGCGACCGCTATGGCGCGATCGAGGACGACGAGGCCGTCAAGGCGATCCACCGCGCGCTCGACCGGGGCGTGAACTGCGTGGACACCGCGCCGGCCTACGGGTCCGGGCACTCGGAAGAGGTCGTGGCGCGCGCGCTCGAGAAGACTCGGCGCGACGTCATACTGGTGACCAAGTGCGGCGTGAAGCCGCCGCCGCCCGGCCAGCTCGGGCCGTTGCGCGACTCGAGCCGCGCCAACATCATGCGTGAGGTCGATCTGAGCCTGAAGCGCCTGCGCACCGACTGGATCGACGTGCTCCTGGTCCACTGGCCCGACGCCAACACGCCGTTCGAGGAGACGATGCGCGCGCTCGAAGAGGTCGTCGTCTCGGGGCGCATCCGCTTTGTCGGGGTGTCGAACTTCACCGGCGCCATGATCGCCGAGTGCCTGCGCACGCGCCGGGTCGACGTCTCGCAGGTGGGCTATCACATGCTCGACCGTCGCCAGGAGCAGGAGACGTTCCCAGCCTGCCTCACCAACGGCATCGGCGTCATGGGCTACGGCTCACTCGCTCACGGGCTGCTGACCGGCGCCTTCACCGCCGCGACGAGCTTCGGCGATCCGTCGCGCGACTGGCGGGGTGGCGGCGTGGCCTTCGGCCAGCCGATCTTCCGCGGTGAGAATCTGAAGACCAACATCGGTGTGGTCGAGCGCCTTCGCCGCGAGGTCGCAGAGCCGCGTGGCGTTCCGCTGAGCCAGATCGCGCTGGCCTGGGTGCTCGGCAATCCCGCGATCAGCACCGCGCTGGTCGGCGCGCGGACGCCCGCCGAGGTGGACGCGAACCACGCGGGCACCGAGCTCGATCTGACGCCGGCGGAGCGCGCCACGATCGACGCGATCCTGGCCGGCGCGGCCGGCCGCGTCAAGGAGTTCACGCCGTTGCGACCAGCCATGGAACCGTGGGGCGAGGAGATTCCCGCGGGCCGGCCGGTCTGAGGCGGGGACCTGTGCACATCGGATTTTCGCTGCTCAACAACTGGGGCGTCGACGACCCGCAGGCGCTCGTCGATCTCGCGGTTCGCGCCGAAGAGCTCGGCATCGACTCGATCTGGGTCCACGACCACGTCTTCAATGTGGGGCACGTCTTCGATCGGATCGGTGGCAAGCCCTACTACGAGCCGCTGACTCTCCTGGGCTTCGTGGCGGCGCGAACCCAGCGGGTGCGCCTGGGCACCTCGGTGCTCGTGCTGCCCTACCACAACGCCGTGAGGCTTGCGAAGACGGCGGCCACGCTCGACGTCCTGAGCGGCGGCCGGCTCGTCATGGGCGTGGGTGTTGGGCTCATCGAGAAGGAGATGCGCGCGATGGGCAGCCCCTACGCCGAGCGCGGCGCGTTCACCGACGAATCGATCGCGGTCATGCGCGCGTTGTGGACGCAGGAGGACCCGAAGTTCGTCGGTAAGTACTACCAGTTCGAGGGGATGAAGTTTTCCCCCAAGCCCCGGCAGAAGCCGATTCCGGTCGTGATCGGCGGCGTCAGCCGTGCCGCCATTCGTCGCGCCGTGCGGCTCGGCGACGGCTGGCAGCCGCTCGGCCTCTCACCCGAAGCGCTGGGGCAGGGCCTTGCGCAGCTGCGCGAGGAGGCTCGGGCCTGCGGCCGCGACATGTCCAAGATTCCCGTCTCGATCGCGATGTCGCTCGCGACGGCCAGGGCGGGACGACACGCGCTCGGCACTAAGCCCGCCGAGATCGTCCAGAACGCGAAGGCTTACGCGAGCCTCGGCGTCGAGACGCTGATCATCTCGGCCAACACGAGCGAGCCGCGCGAGGCGCGCTCCGCCCTCGAGATGATCGCCCGCGAAGTGTCGCCGTCCGTCCGCGGCTAGAGCGCTAGCTTCGCGCGTTCAGTCGTCATTGGGCCAGCGCTCCGCCGTCGATGACCAGCTCGCTGCCGCTCATGTACGCGGAGTCGTCCGAGGCGAGATAGAGCACGAGCTTCACGACCTCGTCCACCGTGCCCATACGCCCGAGCGGCACGCGCTCCATCCGTCGGCGCAGGACCTCCGGGTCGGGCATGGCGCTGTGGAGCATCTCGGTGTCGATCGGGCCGGGGTGCACGGAGTTGCAGCGGATCCGGTCCTTGGCGTGCTGGCTCGCCGTCACCTTGGTGAAGATGCGGATCGCGCCCTTGCTGGCGGCGTAGGCGGGCTCCTGATGTAGCGACTGGCCGATCCCGGCGACCGACGAGATGTTGACGATCGAGCCGCCACCGGCGCGGCGCATGGCGGGGATCGCGTACTTCGTGCCCAGGAACACGCCCTTGGCGTTCACGGCCATCACACGGTCCCACTCGGCGGCCGTGCGGTCCTCGATCGCGACCCGCGGGATGACGATCGCGGCGTTGTTGACGAGGATGTCGAGCCGGCCGTGGCGTCCTGTCGCGAGATTCACGGCGTTCTGCCAATCGGCCTCGCTCGTGACGTCCAGGTGCGTGTACGAGGCCTCGCCGCCGGCTCCGCGGATAACGGCCTCGACCTTCTTGCCCTCGGCGTCGAGGATGTCACCGAAGACCACCTTCGCGCCCTCGCGCGCGAACGTCTCGGCCTCGGCCGCGCCCTGACCCCTCGCCCCGCCGCTGATCAGCGCGACCTTCCCATCGAGCTTTCCCATCTCTCTCTCCCTGTGGGCTAGCGCGCCGGCGCCGGGTGCGTCGCGACCCAGTGCCTGGCGATGTCGAGGCGCCGCGTGAACCATACGCCTTTGTGCTGCTGCATGTAGTCGAGCGCGCGCTCGAGCCCGGCGGCCCGCGACGGGTGCCCGATGAGTCTCAGGTGCAGGCCGAGCGACATCATCTTGGGCTGCGTCCGGCCTTCGCGATAGAGCACGTCGAAGCCGTCCTTCACGAACGTGAAGTAGTCGTCCGCGGTGAAGAAGCCGCCGCGGCCGAACTTCGAATCGTTGGCGGTGAGGCTGTAGGGCACGACCAGGTGTGCGCGGTCGTTCACGCGCACCCAGTACGGCAGCTCGTCGTTGTAGGCATCCGAGTCGTAGAGGAAGCCACCCTCCTCCACGATGAGACGCCGGGTGTTCACGCTGGGCCCGGAGCGGCAGTACCAGCCGAGCGGTCGCTCGCCGACGGTCTTCTGCATCGACTCGACGGCCATGCGGATGTGCGCGCGCTCCTGCTCCTCGGTGAGCTCCCAGTGCTTGATCCAGCGCCAGCCGTGCGAGCACACGTCGAAGCCGGATTCGCGGATCGCCGCGGCCACGGCCGGGTTGCGCTCGAGCGCCAGCGCGCAGCCGAAAACGGTCAGCGGCAGGCCGCGCTCCTTGAAGAGACGCAGCACGCGCCAGAAACCCACGCGGCTGCCGTACTCGAACAGGCCCTCGGCCGCCAGGTCACGGCCCTGCACCCCGGAGTCAGCGCCGCCGGCTTCGGTCAGCGTGGCCTCGGAAAAGCCGTCGTCGTGGGCGTTGTACTCGGAGCCTTCCTCGTAGTTGATGACGAAGTTCACGGCGATCCGCGCCTCGCCCGGCCAGTGGGGATGCGGCGGGTTGCCGGCGTAGCCGATCAGGTCGCGCGGATAGGGAGTGGACATTGGCCGGATTCTAGAACATCTTGGCGTCCAGGAGGGTAGCCCGATGGTCCCGGCGGTGATTCTCTCGTCCGACTCCCACGTCTTCGAGCCACCCGCTCTCTGGTCGACCCGCATCGACACGGCCTTCCGCGCTCGGGCGCCCCGGATCCAGCGGATCGACGGCGCCGACCAGATCGTGATCGAGGCTGATCAGGTCCTATCAGGCATCGGCCTCATCTCGAACGCCGGGGCGCGCTTCGACGCGCCCGAGACCATCTCGGGCCAGGGACGATTCGAGGACGTGCCGCGCGGAGGGTACGACCCCGAGCAGCATCTGTCGGATATGCGGCTCGACGGGGTCTCGGGCGAAGTGCTCTACCCCTCGCAAGGTCTCTTCTATTTCCGCGTGACGGATACCCCGCTGATGTCGGCAATCTTCCGCGCCTACAACGACTGGCTGGCCGAATTCTGCGCCACGGATCCGGCGCGCCTCAAGGGCATCGCGATGATCAACCTGGACGACGTCCAGGAGGGCATCGCGGAGCTCGAGCGCGCCGCGCGCCTGGGTCTCGCCGGCGCGATGATCACGGAATATCCGCTAGAGCACCGGCGCTACGATCAGCCGGAGTACGAGCCGTTCTGGGCCGCGGCCGAGGCGCTTGGCATGCCCCTCAGCCTGCACACGGCCACCCGGCGGCAGGGGAAGATCCGCGGCGCCGGCGAGAGGACCCTGCGCGACGCGAGCAGCCGGGCCACGAAGGCGTTCTATCCGGCGCTCTCGATGTGCGACATGATCTTCTCCGGCGTCTTCGAGCGCTATCCGCGGCTGACCCTGGCCATCGTCGAGTTCGAGCTCTCGTGGGCGCCGCACGTGCTCTCGACGATGGACTACACGTACCGCGAGCGCCACGGCGAGGCGATCTATCGCTTCAAGGACGGCATGCGCCCGAGCGACTTCTTCCATCGGAACATCGTGCTGAGCTTCCAGGAGGACGCGATCGGCATTCGCCTGCGCGACACGATCGGTGTCGACAACATGATGTGGGGCTCGGACTATCCCCACAGCGAGTCCACGTTCCCGCAGTCGAGGAAGATCCTGGCCGAGATTCTGTCCGGGGTGCCGGAGGACGAGCAGGCGAAGATCATCGGTGGGAACACCGCGCGCGTGTACGGCTTCGACGTGGCGAGGCTCGAGGCCCATGCTTGAGGAGCCGACCTCTCTTCGAATCGAGGACCCGGGCGTCCGCGCGCTCTTCACCGAGGCCGCGCGCTTCCAGTCGTGGCTCGACGTGGAAGCGGCGCTGGCCCAGGCGCAGGCCGAGCTCGGCATCATTCCCGCGAGCGCCGCTCGCGAGATCGTCACCAAGGCGCAGCTGAAGTATCTCGATCTCGCCGCCGTGCGGGCCGGGCTCGCGAAGACCGGCCATCCGCTGGTGCCGCTGGTCTGGGAGCTCGATCGCGCGTGCGAGGGCGACGCGGGCGGCTACGTGCACTGGGGCGCCACGACCCAGAACATCACGCAGACCGGCCAGCTCCTGCAGGTGCGCCGCGCTCACGAGATCTTCCTGGGACAGCTCGCGGCCGTGCTGACCCACCTCGCCGGGCTGGCCGAGCGAACCAAGGATGCGCTGCTGCCGGGTCGCACGCACGGGCAGCACGCGGTGCCGGCCACGTTCGGCTTCAAGGTGGCGGTCTGGATCGACGAGCTGTGCCGCCACGTCGAGCGCCTGCGCGCGTGCGAGGGGCGGGTGTTCGTGGCGATGCTGGGCGGCGGCGCCGGCACGCTCGCCTCGCTGGGAGAGCTCGGCCTGGCGACCCAGGAGAAGATGGCCGCACGGCTCGGGATGCGCCCGATGACGGTGCCGGCCCGGACGATCGGCGACCATCAGGCCGAGTACGTCACGCTGCTCGGCCTGCTCGCCGCCAGCGCCGGCAAGATCGGCCGCGAGATCTACACGCTCATGAAGCAGGAATTCGGCGAGGTCGAAGAGCCCGTGCCGCCCGGCACGGTGGGCAGCAGCACGATGCCGCAGAAGCGCAACCCGAAGCTCTCCCAGGACATCATCGCCGCCGCGGCCCAGATCCGCGCGCTGGTGCCGCTGGCCCTGGATGCCATGCAGACCGAGCACGAAGCCGACCGCACCACGAGCATCATGATGAGCCGGGCGCTGGTGCAGGCGTGCGAGCTCACCGGCGACATGCTCCAGCGGATGATCTCGCTTTTCGAGGGCCTGCAGGTGTTCCCGGAGCGGATGCGGGAGAACCTCGACCTCTCGGGCGGCCTCATCATGGCCGAAGCCCTCATGCTCGAGCTCGGCAAGCAGATCGGCCGGCAGCGCGCCCACGACGCGGTGTACGACGCCGCGCAGGCCTCGGTGAACCAGACACGGCCGTTCCGCGAGACCCTGGCCGAGGATCCGCACGTGAGCGCGGGGCTCACGACCTCGCAGGTCGACACGCTGCTCGACCCCGCGCGCTATACCGGGCTCTGCCGCCAGTTCGCGGAGCGCGGGGCCGCGCGGGCGCGCGAAGTCGCCGGGGCGATCGGGCGTCGCTAGGCGCTCGATCCCATCAATTCGCCTTGAGCTTCACGTCCTCGTAGGGGCCGGAGAACGGGAACCCGGTGATGAGCCCGAGCCCGGATTCTTCCACCCGGGGCCCGAAGCCACCCATCGCCGCGAGCTGCCAGATCGGCGCGAACATCGCCTTCTCGTGGACGAGCTGCTGGATGCGGTGGAGCATCACCTCACGACGCTTGCGATCGAGCTCGGTGCCCTGCTCGCGGAAGAGCCCGTCGATGTCGGGATAGCTGCCGTACACGTAGGCGCCGCCTCCGGCCACGAACGCCTCGAGCCGGGTCGGCGCGCTGCCGAACGCGGCGCTGGCGCTCAGCACGAGGTTCTTGAACGTCTTCTCGACCTGTCCCTTGTTGTAGGCCGCTCGCTCGAGCGGCCGGAGCTTCACGCGAATGCCGGCGGCCTGAAGATCGTTGGCCACGGGCTCGGCGATTCCCACGTGCACGGCGTCGCAGGTGAAGTCCCCCGCGTCGAGTCCGTTGGGATAGCCCGCCTCCGCGAGCAGCTGCTTGGCGCGGGCTCGATCGTAGGCGATGACGGGCGGCTGCCAGAAGAACTCGAAGTTGGAGGGAATCATGCTGTACGTCATGCGCGAGAAGCCGAGGGTCTCGGCCTGATTGATCGCCTGCCGGTCGATCGCATGATTCGCCGCGAGCCGGACCCGACGATCGTGCCAGGGGGATTTCGGATCCCACTGCTCGACGAAGTAGACCCAGTAGGAATTATTTGCGAGCGAGGGCTTGAGCGTGAGACCCGGCGTCCGCCGAAGCTCCTCGCCGAGCGAGGCCGTCATCCAGTAGCTGACGTCGATCTCACCGCGCTTGAGGGCGGCGAAGCGGGTGGCCGGGTCCGGGATCGTCCTGAAGACCAATCGCTTGACCTGAGGGGTTTTCCGCCAGTAGCGGTCGACGGCCTCCAGCACGAGCTCCACGCCCGGCGTGAACGAGACGAACCGGTAAGGGCCGGCGCCGATCGGTAGCTTCTTGAAGCCGTCGTCGCCGACCTTCTCGACGTATTTCTTCGGCACGATCCACCCGGCGCCCGTCGCGCTCGAGTAGAAGGTGAGAAAGTCCGGCCACGGCGCCTTGAGGCGAAAGCGGACGCGGTTCGGGGCTGGCGTCTCGACCGCCGCCACCCGTTCCTTGAATGCCTTGTTCGCGGCACCACGGTACCGCTCGAACGAGAACTTCACGTCCTCGGCGGTGACCGGATCCCCGTTGTGGAATCTCGTGTCCTTCCGGAGGACGAACTCGTACGCGAGCCCGTCCGCCGAGGTGGTCCACGACTCGGCCAGGCTCGGCGCCAGCGGGTTGCCCGGGAGCGGTTTTACCATCGCGTCGTGTAGCGCGTACATCACCATGAACGGCGTCACGATCCCGGTGGTCTCCGCGGGGTCGAACCAGGTAGGGGCGAGGGAGATGTGAATCCCCCAGGTCATCTGACCTTCGGGCGCGGCGGCGGCGCCCGCCACAGCGCCGGCTAGGAGGATCAAAACGAGCACCGTGATCGACAGGCCGCGGATTCGCGTCATTGTGATCGCCTCCCCGGGACCCATCCTCTTGTCCCGAGCAGAATGCCATGGTTCTCCCCCGGCGCGTTCAGACCGTAGATCCGCCGCGTCGACCAGTCGAATCGCGACGTCAACTCGGTCAGGGACATTCGGTCGACAGTTTCGTGGACCTGGATCGCGCAGAGGAGTTCTGATCGTGGCCTCGAGGCCAGGCGAATTCGACGCCCGGCCGCTAGTGCGGAAGCCCGAGAACGATCTGGGCGTTGTGGTGAAGAATCTTGTCCACGTCCTCGGCCGGCAGGATCGACTCGCGGAGATAGAAGAAGTTCTGGCGGTACGTCTCGTACGCGAGGAGGACTGGGTAGTCGCTTCCGGCAACCAGGTGATCGGCGCCGAACGCTTTCCAGGCACACAGGAGAGCGGCCTGTGAGCCGTGACCGACGATGTCGTAGTAGAAGCGCCGCGCGGTCGCGCTCGGGCGCTCCGGCAGATTCGGGTGCTTTTGCGGCGCCTGATTGTCCAGACGCTGGAGCAGCATCGGGATGATGCCGCCCAGGTGCGGGACCACGTACTTGATGTTCGGGAAGCGCTCCGGCACGCGCCGGGCGATCAGGTGCAGCACGATCGCGGCGTCCTCGAGCGAGGCGCCGACGGAGACCGTGAAGCCGTAGTCGTTGATCATCGGCGAGCAGATGCCGTTCTGGATGGGGTGATAGTTCAGCACGGTCCGGCGCCGGTTCATCTCCTGATAGAGCGGCTCGAACTCGGCCTCGGCGGTCGAGCGGTCGAAGCAGGAGCACGTCATCGAGACGCCGAGCATACCGAGCTGATCGAGGCCCCTTTCCATTTCGCGCAATGACGCGTCGATGTGGGGCAGCGGCAAGGACACGACCGCGTTGAAGCGGCCGGGATACTTCCGCGCGAGATCGGCGTAGGCATCGTTGATGAGGCGCGCCGCGGCGACGGCGTCGGCCTCCTTCTCGGCGTAGGGCGGGCTCGCCGCCGGCGAGAGGACCTGCAGCTGCACCTCGGCCTCTTCCATCTGCCGCAGGCGTTTCTGGATTCCGGCGAGATCGTCGTTCCGCATCGGCCGCGCCGTGGCCGCCCGAGCCGCCTCCGGCAAGCTGCGCCCGCCGATACGCAGGAGGAGGTCGTTGTACTCCTTCGGGAAATAGTGCGCGTGGATGTCGACGATCATCAGAGACTCCTTCGCATCACACGGCGGTATAGCCGCCGTCGATGAGCAGGTCGCTGCCTGTCATGAACGCCGAGGCGTCGCTGGCCAGGTAGACGGCGGCGCGGGCGATCTCGATGGGCAGGCCCAGCCGGCCGAGCAGGTGCTTGGGGCCCATCATCTTGCGCGCCTCGTCCATGTCCTTCCAGCGGCGCAGCATCCGTCGGGTCTCGATCGCGCCCGGCGAGATCGTGTTGGCGCGAATGCCCTGCGCCGCGTGGTCGGCGGCGAGCACCTTCGCGAGCTGGATCAAGGCACCCTTGGTCGCGCAGTACGCCGGGCGTCCCGGCGAGGCGACGCGACCGAGCTGCGAGGCGATGAGAATCACGCTGCCGCCGCCGCGGGTGATCATCGCGGGGATCGCGGCCTTCGCCATCAGGAAGGCGCCGGTGAGGTTGATCCGGATCACGCGGTCCCAGGCCGCTTCGTCCATCTCGAGCACCGTGGCCGCATTGTCGCTGTCGGCGGCGCCGTACATCAGGATGTCGAGGCCGCCGAAGCGCTGCACCGTGTCGGCCACGGCGCCGCGGCAGCTGGCGCCGTCGGTGACGTCGAGATGCACCGGGAGCGCCTGGCCGCCGCCGGCCTCGACCTCGGCGGCGGTCGTCTTCACGCCCGGCTCCTCGACGTCGGCGCACGCGACTTTGGCGCCGGCCGCCGCGAAGGCGAGCGCGGTCGCGCGCCCGATCCCATTCGCGGCCCCGACCACGATGGCGACCTTCTTCTCGAGCGTGAACCCCGAATCGATCATCACGTCCTCCATGCGGTCCCGAGCACTCCCGCCGGCGCTCGGGCCGGCGCCACAGTGTACGATAGCGCGCACCTATCCCGCCGGGAGGTCGAACGCGATGCTACCGACGCACGGGCGCTACGACTACTCGAACATCACCAAGAGACCCGACTATGCCTGGCCCGGCGGACGCCGCCTGGCCGTCTACGTGGCGCTCAACATCGAGGCGTTCAGCTTCGGCGCCGGCAAGGGGGCCGCGATCGCGCCGCCAGACCAGGCCCAGAGCCACAGCGTCTTCAGCTGGCGCGACTACGGCAATCGCGTGGGCATCTGGCGCCTGTTCGAGCTGCTCGACGACCTCGGTATCCCCGCCGAGGCGCAGATGAACACCGCGGTCTACGAGATGGCGCCGGACATCCCCGAGCGGCTGCGCGCGCGCGGCGACGAGATCCTCGGACACGGGGTGACGAACTCGGACGAGCAGGGGCATCTGGGCGAGGACCAGGAGCGGGCGCTCATCGAAAGCGTGACGGCCACGATCGCGCGGCACGAGGGCGCCCCGCCGGTGGGCTGGATGAGCCCGTGGCTGTCGAACAGCGCCGTCACGATGGATCTCCTGCAGGAGGCGGGCTACCGGTACGCGATGGACTGGACGATGGACGACCAGCCCATCTGGATCCGCACGCGCAAGGGCCGGATCCTCGCGATGCCGTACCCGATCGAGGTGAACGACACGCGCGGGATCGTCTGGTACCACTACACCGCGGACGAGTTCGCCGACCTGATCGTCGACCAGTTCGACGAGATGCTCGAGCAGTCGGCGCGCCAGCCGCTCGTGTGCCCGATCTCGCTCCATCCGTTCGTCACGGGACGGCCTTACCGGATCCGCCGTCTTCGCCACGCGCTCCAGCACATCCTCGGGCACCCGGACCGCGTCTGGCTGACGCGCCCGCGCGAGATCTGTGCGCACGTCGAATCGCTCCCGAATGGGGTCGTGCCCGGAAGCCGCTGACGCTCGCCGGTCGCGGCTCAGGCCGTCGGGCGCTGGAAGTGAGGCAGCCCCGTATGGGCGGTAAGGCCGCCATCGGCGACGATGGCCGCGCCGGTGACGAACGACGCCTCGTCGGAGGCCAGGAAGAGCACGGTGCTCGCGATCTCGTCGGCCTCGCCGACGCGGCCGATCGGATGCGCCGCGGCGTACACCCGCCTGAGCTCGTCGGCGCGGTCTCGTCCGAGGATCTGGGTGGCGCGCGTGTCGATGAAGCCCGGGCAGACGCAGTTGACGCGGATGTTGTGCCGGGCGTTCTCGATCGCGGCCGAGCGCGTCAGGTTGATCACGCCAGCCTTGGCGGCATTGTAGGACGAGAGCCCGTAGTCGCCCGCCGTGCCCGAGATCGACGCGGTGTTGACGATGACGCCCTTGCCCTGGGCGCGCATGATCGGCAGGGAGTACTTCATGCCGAGGAACGCGCTGGTCAAGGTGACGGCGATGACGCGGTTCCAGCTCTCCAGCGAGATTTCTTCGAGCGGCGCCGGCTCCGCGAGCCCCGCGTTGTTCATCATGATGTCGAGCCGGCCGAACGTGTCGAGCGCCAGTTGAATCGTTCGCTGGACTGCCGCGGAGTCTGACGCGTCCATCTTGATGGCGGCGGCGAGCCGGCCATCCTTCGAGATCCCCGAGGCGACCGCTTCGGCGCGTGTCCCGCTCAGATCGGCAATGACGACCGCGGCGCCCTCGCCGGCCAGGCGCCGCGCCGTCGCGGCGCCGATCCCGGAGCCGGCTGCAGTAACGACCGCGACCTGACCGGCGAATCGTCCGGGCATCGCGCGAGCGCTAGACGACCCGATGACGGCGCACCGCCGCCTCGTCGAGCTCGAGCCCGAGGCCGGGCCCTTGCGGCGCGACGAGCTCGCCGCTCTCGATCCGCGGCATCGCCCGGAGGATGCCCGCGGAGCGAGGCACGTACTCGACCATGTGGCCGTTCGCAACGGCCGAGAGCAGATGCACCTGAATCTCAGGGACCACGTGTCCGCACACCGGAATGCGATAGGCCTGCGCGAGCCCGGCGATCTTTCGCCAGGGCGTCACGCCACCCACCCGCGCCAAATCCAGGATCACCACGTCTACGGCGCGCGCCTCCAGGAGCGTCCGAAACGCGTCCAGGTGATAGAGGTGCTCGCCCGCGGCGATCGGCACCTCGAGCTGGCGGCGGAGCTCGGCGAGCCCGGCGACGTCCGAGTGGTGGACCGGATCCTCGAGCCACGCGATGCCGGCTTCCTGCAGGACCTTGCCGGTTCGCCGCGCGCGAGCCAGGGTCCAGCTCTCCACGGCGTCGACCATGATGCGAACGTTCGAGCCGACCGCGTCGCGCACGGCCTGGACGCGCCGCGCCTCCGCCTCGGGCGCCGTCTCCTTGCCGAGCCGCAGCTTCACCGCGCTGAATCCGTTGGCCACGTGCTGCTTCGCGGAGGCGGCAAGCTTGTCCGGAGACAGGCTGACCCACAGGCCATCGCTGGCGTAGGTCGGGAGTCGGTCGCGAAAGCCGCCGAGGAGACGATGCAGCGGCTGGCCGAGCGTTTTGCCGTTGGCGTCCCACACCGCGATGTCGAGCGGGGCCAGCGCGCAGTGGAGCAAGCCGCCCGGCCCCACCCAGTCGCCGCGCCGGGCCAGCTTTTCCCAGGCGGCCTCCGGCTCGAGCACACTCATGCCGATCAGGTGCTCGCCGAGCTCGCGCGCCGCGGAGCCGATCGTCGTCATCAGATCCGGGCGCGGGTAGACGATGTAGCCGATGCCTTCGATCCCATCGGACGTCGTGATCCGGGCGAGCACGTGCCAGTTCGCGTCGACGGCGCGCCCGCCCGCCGTATAGGGGCGCTCGACCGGAACGCTCACGACGTCGACGGCGACTTGCGAGATTTTCACGGCAACCTCAGAGCGAGAGGGTGCGCTCGCTGACGATATAGCGCTTGTTGAAGGTGTAGGGGCGCACTTCGGGCTTCCAGCGTCCGATGTCCGAGGTGTCGTTCCAGAGCTTCGACATCGGCAAGGTCGTGTTCTCGACCTCGTAGGCGCAGAGATAGCGCGGCTCGCCCGGAGCCGTCGTCCGATAGCGCACGGCATTCACGGAGCCGGGCAGCTTGAGCAGCAGCGGCAGGTGCTCGTGGTCGTAGAGATCGTTGAAGAGCGTCTCCCGATGCGACTCGACGTCCATCATGACCCAGAACACGTACGGGGTCTTACCGGTGAGCGTCGCCGCGCCGCCGACCCACTCGTACTTGGTCAGGTGGCGATTCATCGTGTGCGGCCGGATCACGCCGGGCCACCGCCCGGCTTCGCCGGCGGTCTTCCACGCCGGGGTGTCCATGACGTCGAGCCCATCGAGCTCGTACGCCGCCAGATAGCGCGGCTCGGTCGGCGAGGGCTGCTTGTAGCGGGCGGCGCGCCGGACGCCGGGCACCACTCTGAGATTCGGGGCGTGCTCGCGGTCGTAGACCTCGTTGAAGGTGGCTTCGTGGTCGTGCGCCACGTCCATGCGAACCAGAAACAGCGCGGGGTTGCTCATGGGATCCCTCCTGGCGCGCTAGCATAGCCCACTACGCGGCCCGAGGGTGGAGGGTCGCCTCAGCCCTTGATGGCGCCGGCCGTCATGCCCTTCACGAACCACTCGGACAGGAACAGATAGAGGACGAGGACCGGCAGGGTCGCGATCATGAGCCCGGTGGCCAGCATGCCGATGTCCTGGTACTGGTCCGAGACCAGGAACTGGATCGCCAGCGGCAAGGTCCGGATCTTCTGTTGCGTGATGAAGACCACCGCGTACAGGAACTCGTTCCAGAAGTAGATGAAGTTCAGGATCACCGTGGTCGCCACCGCCGGCAGGGCCATCGGGAACATCACGCGCCAGAACATCGCCCAGTCGCTGCATCCGTCGATCCGCGCGGCCTCCTCGAGCTCGCTCGGGATCTGGGCGAAGAACGCGCGCAGCAGGTAGATCGTCAGCGGCAGCTCGGTGACGACGTAGACGAGCGTGAGCCCGGTGAGCGAGTTGAAGAGCCGGTACTGCACGAGGATCTGGAACAGCGAGAGCAGCATGATCTGGGGCGGAAACATGATCGACAGGAAGATCAGCAGGAAGAGCGGCTCGCGTAGCGGAAAGCGGTAGCGCCGCCGGGCGAACGCGAATCCCGCCATGGCGCCGATCACCGTGACGATCAGCACCGAGGCCACCGAGACCAGCGCGCTGTTCCTGAAGTAGACGTCGTAGCCGAACTGGTTCCAGGCCGCGGCGTACTTGCTCCAGTGCGCGGGAATCGGGAGGGCGTAGTGGCTTCGGTAGATCTCGTCCGTCGTGCGCAGCGACATGATCGCCGTCCACACGTAGGGCCAGGCTGAGAACACGGTGTAGGCCAGGACGGGCAGCAGGAGGAGCCAGCGGCCGACGCGGTCGTGCGCGCTGCAGGCCGTCGCGGGGCTGGGGCCCCGCCGGCCGAGGCGCGCTTCTGAATTATTGTCCACGCTCAGAACTCCAGGGACTGGCGCCGCTGGAGCGTGCGCGTCAGGAGCAGGGTGAGGCCGAAGATGATGACGAACCAGATCACCGCGATCGCCGAGGGGTAGCCGAGGTCGAGCGTCTTCCACTCGAAGGCGCGCTTGACGACGTAGGTCGCGACGGTCTCGGTGCCCCACATCGGCCCGCCGCGGGTCATCACCCAGACCAGCGCGAACTGTTTCATCTTGCCGATGAAATCGAGGATCGCGAGGTTCACGATCGTCGGCCACGCCAGCGGGATCATGATGTGAAGCGTCCGTCGCCAGGCACCGGCGCCGTCGACTGTCGCCGCCTCGAGGTACTCGGCCGGGATCGCGTGGAGCGCGGCCAGCAGCACGACCATGTTGAAGCCCGCGAACATCCAGGTGGTCACCAGGATCAGCGCGGGCAGGGCGGTGGCGGGGCTCGCCAGCCAGGCCTGCGCGTAGGCGCCCAGACCCACGGAGCGCAGCACGAGGTTCGCGATGCCCCAGTCGTAGTTGTAGACCCAGAGCCAGATCACGCCCACGACCGGGTACGACATCAGCACCGGCGTGAACCACACGGTGCGGAAGACGCGCGCGAACGGCACGCGCGCGTAGAGCGTGAGCGCGAGCGCCAACGCCAGCGGGATGTCGATCAGCGGCGCCACGACACCCCACACCAGTGAGTTGCGCGCGGCCTTCCAGAAGACGTCGTCGGCCGTCAGGATCTCGCGGAAATGCTCGAGCCCGACGTACTCGGTGAGCATCCCGAGGTCCATCCGGAGGGTGTGAAAGCTGTTGTAGAAGGTGACGAGCACCGGATAGATGCAGAACGCGGCGTAGAGGACGACGGTCGGTCCGAGGAAGACGGCGATCGCGCCCCACGGACGGCGCGAGCGGGGGCGGCGCGCGGCCGCCCCCGTCAGGACGATCGACTCGGTGCGCGCCAGGCTACTTGCCCTTGAGGCGAGCGTCTTCGAGCTTGGCGAGGGCCTCGTCAGGCCCGAGGAGCTTGTTCGGCAGGCCCTGATTCACCGTGGCCACGTAGGTGTCCCAGAGCCCCGGCTTCATGACGACGCGCACCTGCTGCGCCGTCAGATCCACCCACTTCGTGGTCTTGTTCACGCGGCCGTACTCGTCGAAGTACCACTTCAGCGGGCTGTCGATGCGCGCCGGATCGGTCTTGATCCCGGTCTGCACGCCGGTCTTCGCCATCCACATGTTGCCGATCTCGACGTCGGCGAACGCGTCGGCGACCTTGATCGCGAGCGGCAGGTTCGGGCTCTTGGCGGCGACGCCGAGCGAGCCCGCGACGCCCAGGAACTTCTGGCCGTGCCCCTTGCCGTCCTTCATCAGCGGGTTGTTCAGCATGCCGAGCTCGAAATCCTTCGGCTGGCCGCCCTTGTCGGGCGGGACGAAGGCGCGCCCGGTGTACCACGAGCCTACCGGGAACATGCAGGCCTTCTGCTCCGTGTGGAAATAGCGATGCGCCTCGGCGAGCGTCATGCTGTTGAGGGTCTTGGCGTAGGCGCCGAGATCGATCAGCTCCTTGTAGTAGTGAAACACCTCGACGACCCGCGGATCTTTCCACGAGATCTCACCGCGCAGCAGGCGCATGAACTCGTCGGCGCCGAGCTTGTCATTGAGGAGCGCGTTCGGGATGTAGTGCGCGGCCCAGTCGCGGTCGGCGGCGCCGGTGGCGAAGGCCGCGTAGCCCGCCTTGGCGCATTTGGCGACTACTTCTTTGAATTGATCCTGAGTGAAGGAGTAGCCGGCCGGTACGGCGATGCCGAGCTCCTTGAAGAGCTTCCTGTTGTAGTAGATCTCGTCCGACGCCGCCTCGACCGGAAGGGCCCAGGTGCCGGTCTTGCCTCCGGCGCCCGGCCGAGTCCAGAACGATTTGCCGTAGGGCTCGATGTTCTCCCAGCGCACGCCTGTCGAGAGGTCGGCGAGCCAGCCGGCGGTCATGAACTCCGGCACGTCCATGTCGTAGTAGAAGACGTCGGGAAAGCCCGACCCGGCCGTGAAGGCCGCGCGCAGCGCCGGCCACATGTTCTTCTTCTCGTAGAACGTGATCGTCACCGTGTTACCCGGGTTCTTGGCCTCGAAGCGCCGCTTGGCTTCGAAGAGCACCGTCTTCTTGGCGTCCTCGATCGCCCAGTGGCTCCACCACTGGAGCTCGACCGCGTGGGCCGCGGCCGCGCCGGCGAGCGTGAGACAGACTCCGAGCACCAGGGACCGCGCGAACGTACGCATGAAGGGGCCTCCCCGTTAGCTCGCCCAGGGCAGGACGAGCGGCTTGATCTCGCGAAACGCGCGCATGTTCTGGATCGCGTCGTTGATGCGGTCCAGGGGATAGCGCGTGGTCAGCATCGCCTCGAAGTCGTAGCGCGAGGCCGTGCGGCGCACGAACTCGAGCGCTTTCCAGAACTGGCCGATATCGGCGGATTGCACGCCGAGGATCGTGGCCTGCTTTCTGACGAAGAGCGCGGCCTGCACGGGCGTGAGGGGGCCGCCGAGCTGGCCGACGACGGCGTAGCGGCCGCCCGGCCGCAGGAAATCAAGACCCTCAGCGAACGCGTACGGGGCGCCCGATAGCTCGAACACCACGTCAGCGCCGAGGCCGCCCGTGAGCTCGCGCACGCGGGCCAGACGCGCCTCCGCCGTCGGGAGCTCCTCGACCGACACGACGGCCGAGGCGCCCCAGCGCTTGGCCAGATCGAGCCGACGGGTGGGAGCGCCGACCACGATGAGCTCGCTCACGCCCGCGTGGTTCGCGACCGCGGTCGCGAACAGTCCAAGTGGGCCCGCGCCCTGGATCACCACGCGCTGGTGCGGCTCGACGCGGCCGACGCGGTCGAAGGCGTGGATGACCGTGCGCAGGGCGCAGCTCGCCGCCGAGGCCACGCCGTCGGGCACGCCGTCTGGAATGCGCACGCGTCCGGAGGGTGGGAACACGTAGCAGTACTGCGCGAAGCCGCCGACCAGATAGGGAAAGCGCTCGCAGTTGGTCCGCATGTACTGCTTCTTCCGCCGGCAGAGCGTGGGCGTATGCTGCACGCGGCACTCCTGACACTGACCGCAGTACACGTGGGTCCACAGGAGCCGATCGCCCTCCTTCAGCGGCTGGCCGATCGAGTCCTCGCGCGGGCCCGGGCCGAACGCCACCACCGTGCCCATCATCTCGTGGCCCAGCACGATCGGCAGCTGTGCCGGCGCGAGCGCCTGGGTCATCCCGTCCCACTGGTGGACGTCCGAGCCGCAGATCGAGGCGACGTCCACGCGCACGAGCAAGGCACCGGGCTCGAGCTCTGCTTCTTGAGGCACCGGCAGCTCGCGGATCTCGATCGGCTTGCCATACTCGGCGACGACGGCGGCGCGCGCGGTCTTGGGCAGGCTCATGACGACCCTCCTCTTGAAGGCGCGCCTCGACCGGCGGGGGAGCCCCGACGGCCTGCGGCGCGGACCACCGCTGGATTGCCGGAGTATACCGATGTTCGCGATCCGTGACCCGATTCGGTAGGATGACAGCAGGGAGTCAGACCTGATGAGCGAGTGCAAGCACGGTTTGAGGCACGGCTGCGCGTACTGTCACGTCACCACCACCCAGGCGGCATCCCGGCCCGCCCCGCCGAAGAAGAAGACGAGGGCCTCGGCACTGTCGGAGAAGATGAACGACCGGATGACGGCCCTGAAGCGGCGACTTCGCGAAATTCGGGGCGAATAGCCGCCTGATCCGGGCCCCCTCGGTATTTGGGGGCGTTCGCGCACTGGTGCATAGTGAGGGGTACTGCTATGCCGCAGACCCGCACCGCTCGAGCGCCGGTCCGCGCAGCCAGAGCCCCGTCCCGCACGGCGCGAGCGAGTCAGTCGCGGTTCTCGCGCGTGCGCTCGATCGTTCGGTTCCTGCGGCGCCTGGGGCTGGTGTTCCTGGCGTTTCCGCTGGCGCTGCGCATCATCGTCGCCACGGTTGTCATCCTCGCGGTGTGGTCGGCGGTAAACTGGGCGTATCAGGTGATGCGCAAGCCGACCGAGCTGTTCTTCCCGGTGAGCGGGGCCCTGTCGAAGACGCCGGCCGAGACGTGGCGTCAGTATGTGCCGCTCTTTCGCGAGCATTCTACCCCCGTCATGACGCCCGAGCTCCTCGCCGCGCTGGCTCAGGTCGAGGGCGCCGGCAACCCGGTGGCCCGGACGTACTGGCGATGGCGCCTGTCCTGGAATCCCTTCGAGCTGTATCGGCCGGCTTCGAGCGCGGTCGGCATGTACCAGATCACCGATCCGACGTTCCGGGAGGCACGGCGCTACTGCATTCACGACCACGTGGTCGTCGAGGACGGCCCCTGGCACGAGTGGAAGTCGTGCTGGTTCAATGTCCTCTACATGCGCGTGGTGCCGAGCCACGCCGTGGAGCTGACGTCCGCACTCCTCGATCGGAGCGTTTCGGGCACGCTGGCGCGCCAACGGGTCGCCGTCGCGACGCTCCAGCAGAAGCAGGATCTGGCCGCCATCATCCATCTGTGCGGCGCTGGCCCGGGTGACGCGTACGCGCGTCGGGGATTCCGACTGACTCCCGCCCAGAAATGTGGCGATCACGACGTGAAGGGCTATCTCTGGCAGGTCAACGCGATGAAGCGTCAGTTCGCGCGGATGGCCGCGGACTAGAGGGCCGGAGGTTTCGATGGTGACGTTTCGAATCAATGGCGCGAACCAGAGCCTGGACGTCGACAACGACGTCCCGCTGCTGTGGGTTCTGCGCGACGAGCTGACGCTCACCGGCACGAAGTACGGGTGCGGCGTGGCCCAGTGCGGCGCGTGCACGGTGCACCTGGACGGCCGCGCCGCGCGCTCGTGCGTGACGCCGGCCGCGTCGCTGGCCGGCCGCGAGGTCGTGACGATCGAGGGCGTCTCGGGCCAGGTCGCCCAGGCCGTGCAGGACGCATGGCGCAAGCTCGACGTCGCCCAGTGCGGATATTGTCAATCCGGTCAGATCATGTCGGCGATCGCGCTGCTCTCCGAGATCCCGCGCCCGTCGGACGCCGATATCGACACCGCGATGTCCGGCAACGTCTGCCGGTGCGCGACGTACGTCCGAATCCGCGCCGCCATCCACGAGGCGGCGGCGACGCTCGGAGGATGATCATGGTCACGCGCCGGCGATTCCTCCAGTCCGCCACGCTCGGAGGCGCCGCGCTGCTCGTCGGATTTCGCCTCGACGGGCGCGGCGCTCTCGCGGCCGACGAGGTGTTGGCGCCGAACGCGTTCGTGCGGATCGCCCCGGACAACACGGTGACGATCGTCGGCAAGCATCTCGAGATGGGCCAGGGAAGCTACACGGGCCTGGCGGTCATCCTGGCCGAGGAGCTCGACGCCGACTGGGCGCAGGTGAAGGTCGAGGCGGCGCCGGCGGATGCCACGCGCTACAACAATCTGAAGCTCGGTCCGATGCAGGCGACGGGCGGCAGCACGAGCCTGGCCAATTCCTGGGAGCAGCTTCGTCGCGCCGGGGCGACGGCGCGCGCGATGCTGGTCGAGGCCGCCGCGCAGGAGTGGAGCGTCCCCGCGGCCGAGATTACCGTGGACCGCGGCGTCGTCTCGCATCCGCCGTCGGGACGTCAGGCCACCTTCGGCGAGCTCGCCTCGAAGGCGGCGACCCTGACGCCGCCGACCCAGGTGACCCTGAAGGACCCGAAGGACTTCAAGCTCGTCGGCAGGGTCGTGCGTCGGGTCGACGGGGCCGCGAAGACCGACGGCTCGGCGAAGTTCACCCTGGATTTCTCGGCGCCCGGGATGCTGACCGCGCTCATCGCGCGGCCACCGCGGTTCGGCGCCACCGTGAGGTCGATCGACGCGATCGGCAGCCGCCGTGTGAAGGGTGTGACGCACGTCGTGCAGGTCCCGTCCGGCGTCGCGGTCGTCGCGACCAGCTTCTGGGCCGCGCGCAAGGGCCGCAACGCGCTCCGCGTGACGTGGGACGAGAGCCGCGCCGAGAGGCGAGGCAGCGACGACCTCTTCGCCGCCTACCGGGCGCTGGCCCTTGGCCCGGGGCGGCCCGCGCGCCGCGAGGGTGACGCCGTCGGCGCCTTGCGCCGGGCCGCGAAGGTGATCGAGGCGATCTACGAGTTTCCCTATCTCGCCCACGCGCCGATGGAGCCGCTCGACGCCGTGGTGCGGGTCGGCGCCGAGGGCTGCGACTACTGGGCCGGCTCTCAGCTTCCGACGATCGATCAGGCCGTGATTGCCCGCACGCTCGGTCTGCCACCCGACAAGGTACGCATCCACACCCTGCTGGCCGGCGGCAGCTTCGGGCGACGCGGAACTTTCGAGGGCGACGTGGCCGGCGAGGCTGCCGCGATCGCCAAGGCGATCGGCCGTGACAAGACCGTGAAGCTCGTATGGACGCGCGAGGACGACATCCAGGGCGGCAAGTATCGGCCGCTCTATGTCCATCGGCTGCGCGGCGGGCTCGACGCGCAGGGCAACATCATCGGCTGGGAGCATCGGATCGTCGGTCAGTCGCTCATGGCGGGCACACCGTTCGAGCGGGCGCTCGTCAAGAACGGGGTGGACGGGACCTCGGTCGAGGGCGCCGCGAACCTCCCGTACGACATCCCGAATCTCACGGTCGAGCTCCACACGACCCAGGTCGGCGTTCCCGTGCACTCCTGGCGCTCGGTCGGCAGCACGCACACGGCGTATTCCACGGAGACGTTCCTCGACGAGCTCGCGCACGCCGCCGGCCGCGATCCTCTAGAGGTGCGGCGCGCGCTGCTGGCGAAGCATCCCCGCCACCTGGGCACGCTGAATCTCGCGGCCGAGAAGGCCGGCTGGGGCGAGCCGCTCCCCGCTGGACGAGCACGCGGCGTCGCGGTGCACGAGTCGTTCGACACCGTGGTGGCGCAGGTCGCCGAGGTCTCGCGGCGACCCGACGGCCTCCCGAAAGTCGAGCGCGTCGTGTGCGCGGTCGACTGCGGTACCGCCGTCAACCCGGACGTCGTGCGCTCGCAGATGGAAGGCGGTATCGGCTTTGGCCTGGCCGCCGCTCTGTGGAGCGAGATCACGCTCGTACACGGCCGGGTCCAGCAGCGAAACTTCGACGGCTACCGGCCGCTGCGCATCGAGGACATGCCGGCGGTCGAGGTGCACATCGTACCGTCGGGCGCGGTGCCGACCGGAGTGGGGGAGCCCGGCGTCCCGCCGATCGCCCCCGCCGTCGCGAACGCGTTCTTTCAGCTCACCGGCCAGCGGGCGCGACGGTTGCCATTCGCGCGGTTGATCCCGGCCGGAATCAGAACGGCATGAGGCCGCGCACGTCCGGCGTCCTGGCGGCCGCCGCGGCGGCGGTCGCCCTGGCGGCCCTCACCGCGTCGATCGGGCGGGCCCAGACCGCGCCCGTGAATCGTGCCGGGATCGTCCGCGAGCTTCGGTCACCGGGTGCGTTCGCGCGCATCGGCGACACCACCGCCCGATCGGCGGCACTCTTCACCGAAGCCGGCAAAGTTCTTCAGCACCCGCGCTGCCTCAACTGCCATCCCGACGGCGATCGCCCGTCGCAGGGCACCGGCTACCCGCACCAGCCGCCGGTGCAGCGCGGGGACGACGGCTTCGGCACGACCGCGATGCGGTGCTCGACGTGCCACCCGGCGGCGAACTTCGATCCCGGCCGCGTGCCTGGGCATCCCAAGTGGCATCTGGCGCCGGCCTCGATGGCGTGGCAGCGTCGCTCCCTCGCCGAGATCTGTGAGCAGGTGAAGGATCCCACCCGGAACGGCGGTCACAGCCTGGATCAGATCGTGGAGCACGTGACGAACGACACGCTCGTGGGCTGGGCGTGGACACCGGGCGCCGACCGCGAGCCGGCGCCGGGGACTCAGGCGGCGTTTGGCGCCCTGATCAAGGCTTGGGCGGACTCAGGCGCCGCCTGCCCTGTGGGCCGCTGAAAAGCGGCTCACGCAAAGCCCGGTAGCTGCGAAGCGCGTTTGCGGGTCAGCTGCGCATGACGGCGGCGAACGCGTCGAGTCTCGGAAGAACGGCGTCGCGGCCTTCGGAGGGGAGGCCGAAGACCGCGCGTTCGACGCCGGCGGCGGCGAGGGCGTCGATGGCCGGCTTCTTCGGTGGGGCGCATGATCGGCATCCACCCGTCGCCGAATTCGACGACGCGGTCGAATGTCGTCGCGCCGTCGCCGCCGATGATGATCGGCGGGTGCGGCTTCTGGATCGGCTTGGGATCGGCCCAGATCTTGTCGAAGTTCACGAACTCGCCGTGGAACTCGGCCTCGCGCTTGGTCCAGATCTCCTTCATCGCCAGCACGCGCTCGCGCAAGAGCCGCCAGCGGCTCTTCCACTCGGTTCCATGATTGGCCATTTCTTCCTGGTTCCAGCCGCCGCCGATGCCGAAGAGCACGCGGCCGCCCGAGAGCCGGTCGAGCGTCGCGACTTCCTTGGCCATCGTGATCGGATCGCGCTCGATGACGAGGCAGATGCCGGTGCCCAGCTTGAGCCGCTTGGTCGTCGCGGCCGCCGCCATCAACGCGACGAACGGATCGTAGGACGACCAGTAGTCCCTCGGGAGATCGCCGCCGCCCGGCCAGGGGCTCCGACGGCTCGCGGGGATGTGCGTGTGCTCCGGGAACCACACCGATTCGAAGCCGCGCTCCTCGAGTGCCCGCGCGAGCTCGTCCGGTGCCATCGCGTACTCGGTGGGGAACATCACGACGCCGTAGTGCATGAAGACCTCCTTGGGTCGATGTAGCATACGCCGAGTGAGCCCTCCTCGGCACGTGCTCGTCTGCGGCGCCGGCGTCGTCGGTGCCTCGGTCGCCTACTTTCTCGCCCGGCGCGGCGTCGCCGTGACCGTGGTCGAGCGCTCAGGCGTCGCGTGCGCCGCGTCGGGGAAATCGGGCGGGTTCCTGGCGCTCGACTGGTGCGACGGCTCGCCGCTCGGGCCGCTGGCGCGCGCGAGCTTCGCGCTCCACGCCGAGCTGGCCAAGGAGCTGGGGACCGACTACGGCTACCGGCGCATGGATACGTTCATGCTGGCCGCGCGCGAGCGCGGAGCCGTGACCGGCGGCCACCGCGTGGCCGCGCCGCCCTGGCTCGACGGCTCCGGCGCCGTCACCGCGACGCTCGGCTCCACCGAGACGACCGCGCAGGTCACTCCCGCACGATTCACCGGGGCCTTGCTCGATGCCGCGCAGGCTCGCGGCGCGAAGCTCCACCTCGGTGTCGTCGAGGATGTAGCGCGACGTGATGGCGCGGCCGCTGGAGTCGTGACCGCCGATGGCCAGACGCTCGAAGGCGACGCCGTCGTCCTGGCGATGGGGCCGTGGACCGGTCGCATGGCCGCGCGACTATCGCTGCCGCGAGTCTACGGACTCAAGGGCTACAGCGTGACGCTCGCCGCGCCCGACGTGCCGGCCCACGCGCTCTTCGTCGACTACCGCACCGCCGACGGGCGCGCGCTGGAGCCGGAGATCTTCCCGCGGCCGGAGGGTGAGGTCTACGTGTGCGGGATGGCCGATCCCGCGCCGCTGCCCGAGTCGCCGGAGCTGGTCGAGGTGAACGAGGGCTCCTGCGCGGTCCTGGCTCGCGCCGCCGGTCGTGTGTCGACCGCGCTCGCGCAGGCACGCATCGTGCGGCGCCAGGCCTGCTATCGCCCGGTCACCGACGACGGCCTGCCGCTGATCGGTCGCGTGCCCGGCGTGCGCGGCGCATTCGTCGCGACCGGCCACGGCCCGTGGGGGATTCTCAACGCGCCGGCCACCGGTCTCGCGCTGGCCGAGCTCGTCGCCGAGGGGGCCGCCACGTCGGTCGATCTGCGGGCGTTCGATCCCGCGCGTCTGCAGGCCGCGCGGTGATCTCGGCGCGGATATTGAATGGCGCGATCGTCGTTGACGCGCTACGCTATCGGCATCGTGGCGACTACGATCGTCCGCAATCTCATCAGCAGGCTTCGGCGCCTCCTTGCGATTGGCACACAGCCGAGCCGTGCGGAGATCGCGGCTCGGGCCGCCGAAATCCGCGCCCGCCAACGACCACATCGTTCTCGCGGCATCGATCTCATCAGGCGCGATCGCGACCGGTGACGGTACCTCCGGCGCGAGGGCTAGTCCGGCCACGCTCATGAGCGACTTTCTCCTCGCCGGTATCCGCGTCATCGACGCGGCCAGCTTCATCGCCGGGCCGGTGGCCACCACGATCATGGCCGACCTCGGCGCCGACGTGATCAAGATCGAGCCGCCCGACGGCGACCCGTATCGCAATCGCACCGGCGGCCCCGGCGTCGCCGAGAGCCCCTATAACTATCGCTGGATCATCGACAACCGGACCAAGCGCGGTCTCGCGCTGGATCTGCGCCAGCCGGCCGGGCGCGCGGTGCTTTACCGCCTGGTCGAGCGCGCCGACGTATTCGTGACCAACACGCCGCTCGAGTCGCGCGCGCGGCTCGGCATCCGCTGGCCCGACCTGGCGCCGCTCAACCCGCGGCTCGTCTACGCGTCGATGACCGCGTACGGCGAGCGCGGCGACGAGGCGCCGCGCACCGGCTTCGACGCGACGGCCCTGTGGGCACGCACGGGCCTGATGGATCTGGTCAAGCCTTCGCCCGACTCGCCGCCCGCCCGCTCGCTGCCCGGAATGGGCGATCATCCGACCGGCGTCTCGCTCTTCGCCGCGATCATGACCGCGCTCTACCAGCGCGATCGGACCGGGCGCGGCACGATGGTGTCGACCTCGCTCCTGGCCAATGGCCTGTGGTGGAACGCCACCCAGATCCAGGCCGCGCTCTGCGGGGCGCGCGTCGAGCCGCGACCGCCGCGCGAGGAGCCCGCGACCGCGCTCGCCAACCTCTATCGCTGCGCCGACGGCCGCTGGTTTCTCCTGAACGTGCTGAACGACGATCGAGACTGGCCGCTTCTCTTGAAGGCGATCGGGCGGCCCGAGCTCGGCACCGATCCGCGCTTCGCCACCACGCCGGCCCGGCGCGCGAACGCCCGCGCGCTCGTGCCGATCTTCGACCAGATCTTCGCGGCGCGACCGTGGGCCGAGTGGCGGGAGATCTTGAACCAGCATCGGCTCACCTTCGGGGAGGTCGGCAAGGTCGACGACGCGCGCGACGATCCCCAGATGGTCGCCAGCGGGGCGCTGGTGCCGCTGGACGATCCGCGCGCCGGCGCCGCGCTCACGGTGGCGAGCCCGCTCTGGCTCGAGGACGTTCCCAAGGTCGCGCCGCGCTATCCGCCCGAGCTCGGCGAGCACTCGAGCGAGATCCTTCGCGAGCTCGGCTACGGCGAGGCGGAGATCGACGCGCTGATCGGCGCGCGCGTCGTCGTTCAGGGCAAGAGCGCGTCCTGAGGCTCGCGTAGGGCCGTCATGGCGACGCGGGCGCGCGAGCTGGGCTACCTCGTCATCGCCGACATCTCCGGGTACACGTCGTTCCTGACCCGTACCGAGCTCGAGCACGCTCACGGTATCGTGGCCGAGCTGACCGCGCTCGTGATCGCGCGCCTGGGCGACCCGCTGCGATTCGTCGAGCTCGAGGGCGATGCCGTCTTCGCCTACGCGCCGGCGGCGGCCTTCGCCGACGCCGAGCGACTGCTCGACATGATTGAGGGCTGCTACGTCGCCTTCCAGCTTCGGCTGGAGGAGATGCGCCGCGCCGCTTACGCGCTCCTGACCGACGCGCTCCTCGAGCGCGCCGGGGGCACGCTCGGTCTCCCGGCGCACAGCGAACGCTACGAAGACCTCGGCGAGGTGCGCGGCCGCGTCGCGGATCTCGCGCACGCCGTCGCGCGTCACCGC
>WNGJ01001033.1_pt1 | contig 38805 bp, 45 predicted proteins | sample 5400611 | NCBI WGS metagenome assembly WNGJ01 (sample SAMN13153375, study PRJNA577476) | soil metagenome | isolation source: 40 cm soil or saprolite under Garry oak tree replicate 1 | place: USA:California | collected 2016-06-15
CGGGCGCACCCTCGCGTCCTTCCAGGCCATCCAGCATCAGCTTGCCCTGCTCGCCGGCCACACGGCGGCGGCCGGTATGGCGGCGCAGCACGCCTTCGCCACCATGGACGCGCGCGGCACGGCCAGTCTGGGGGAGGCCGCCTTCGAGGTCGCCGTCGCCAAGGTTCGCGTCGGGGAAGCGGCGGGCCTCGGGGCGGGCATTGCGCATCAGTCTCACGGCGCCATCGGCTTCACGTACGAGCACTCGCTCCACTTCGTCACGCGACGTCTCTGGTCCTGGCGCGCCGAGTTCGGAGGGGAGAGCCACTGGTCGCTCGAGCTGGGGCGCGAGGTCGCCGCGCGGGGCGCGGAGGCGCTCTGGCCCCACCTGACGTCTCGATAAGGAGCGCCGCGTGAGCCGCCCGGCGATCTTCGTCGTCAAGGCGACCATATCGCCCGAGCGGGCGGCCGCCTTCAACGAGTGGTACAACACCCAGCGGGCCGCCGAGGCCTCACGCGTGCCGGGCTGCCTCGCCATGCGCCGCTACGAGGCCATTCCGCTCGACAGTGACCACGTGGGCGCCGAGCCCTGGCAGTACATGGTGATCTACGAGTTCGAGTCCGAAGCGGCCCTTCACGCCTTCGTCCATTCGGACACGCTCAAGGCCATGACCCGCGATTACAACACCCGCTTCGCCGGCGCCGGCGAGCGCGCCCGCTTCACCTACCGCCAGATCTTCCCCTAAGACCAGACCACCAGGCGGCCGAGAAAGGTCCAGATGCGAGGCGGCGCCCCGCCGTTCGAGTTGAGCGGCGGCCAGCGGCCGACGCGAGACGAGGGCTGAGTTGATCCCGCACGCGAGGCGTAGTCTCTCTACGTTGAGCGTGCGGTCGAGGGCGCCGTCATCTGCTCGCTTGGCGGTGGGATTACTTTGGTTGACCAGTGGGCCTCTTCGCGCAGGCGCTCATCGCCGCAGATGGGCCTTTATCGGCCGCCTGGCGACTTTTGTCAGGGTGACGGCGCTCGATGTCCGTCTCCGGCGCCCAGAAGAACGGCGCGCCATCTTTTTTGTCCGATTCGGGGAGGTACGGGACCGCCCGACGCCCATATTCCGGGCTTTTCGCGTCAGCATGCTGACAGGCGCAGAAAGCGGGCCTTGGCACCGACCGTGCAATTACGAACGGCATGATGGACAGCTTGATTTCAACAATTACCGAGCGGCACTAACTCTCAAAGGAGACACGACCAATGTTGAGCTTCTGGCACACGAAGAGAAAGGCGCTGGGCAATCAGCGCGGCTTCACGCTCATCGAGCTGATGATCGTGGTGGCCATCATCGGTATCCTCGCGGCCATCGCGATCCCGCTGTATGCCAACGTCCAGACCCGCGCCCGCGTCGCCAAGGCCCAGGCCGACTCCCGGACCATGGGCTCGGCCATCAGCATTTTCACCGCCCACATGGGCGCGCTGCCGGCGGCGCTGACGGATCTCACCCAGCAGACCACGAACGGCCTCGGCCAGGTCGCTGGACCTTTCATGGCCAGAATCCCGACGCCTCCCCCGGGTGGCACACCTGCCTGGTCGGGTACCTACACCTACACGTCGAGCAGCACCGGCACCTTCTCGGTTACCGCCAACGGCGACGGCACCACGATCACCGTTCCGTAACCACATATCGGGATCCATCCGCCGCGCCGGAGAGGTCGAAAGTCCTCCCGGCGCGGTGCTGTTTTCACTCCACCCCTCCCGCCTCCCCTTCGGGCGTCTCACCTCAGGCCTTCGCCTTTCAGCTCGAACCGGCACGTTGACAAGGCTGCCGGGTCGAGGCAGAGTCACGGCACCTGTCCGTACGTATTCCCCCGATGGAGGTGGCGGTATGGCGCGATCCGGTTTGCTTCGGCGGCTCTTCACGGCAAGCATGGCGGTCCTGTTCGGGCTCGCCGCTCTGGCCACGGCGGCCCATGCGCAGACCAAGGGCGGCGTGATCCGAGTCGGCAATCTCGGAGAGCCCCCGGCGCTGGATGCCCACTGGACCACCGCCAGCATCACCGAGACGTTGACCAACCACATCTACGAGGGCCTCTTCAGCCTGGACAGCAGCAACCGGCCCATCCCCATGCTGGCGGAGAGCCACACCGTCAGCAAGGACGGCCTCGTCTACACCTTCAAGCTCCGCCAGGGCGTCAAGTTCCACAACGGCAAGGAGATGACCTCCGAGGACGTCGTCGCCTCGCTCGGCCGCTGGGGGAAGCAGTCGATCTACGGTAAGGGTCTCTTCACCCAGGTCTCGGAGCTCAAGGCCGTGGACAAGTACACGGTCGAGCTGCGGCTCAAGGAGAAGTCGGCCATCGTGCTCATCTCGCTCGCAGTGCCGAACAACTTCGGCGCTATCTATCCCAAGGAGATCGCCGAGAAGTTCCCGCCGGAGCAGAAGGCGACCGAATGGATCGGCACGGGGCCCTTCAAGCTCGCCGAGTGGAAGCCCGATCAGTACATCCGCATGGTCCGCTTCGACGATTACAAGTCGCGCAACGAGAAGCCCAACGGCTATGGCGGTGGCAAGACGGCCTACGTGGACGAGATCCGGTGGATCCCCGTGCCCGAGGTGGCGACCCGCGTGGCCCAGGTGGAGACGGGCGAGCTGGATTTTGCCGACGACCTCAACCTGGACTCCTATGATCGGCTCAAGAAGAGCGCGAGCGCTCGTCCCATCGTGTCGAAGCCGTACTACTGGCTGGTGGCGGTCATGAACAAGAAGGAAGGTCTCATGACCAACCAGAAGCTCCGTCAGGCCTGGCAGGCCGCCATCGACATCGAGCCGATCATGAAGAACGTGGCGGGCGGCAAGTCCGAGCTTTACCGCATGGACTCGAGCCTGATCCCGGTCGAGATTCCGGCGTGGCACACCAAGCTCTCTGGGCTCCCGTGGAACGAGCACAATCGCGACAAGGCGAAGCGGCTCCTGCAAGAGTCCGGTTACAAGAAGGAGCCGATCCGCTTCATGACCACCCAGGAGTACAAGTGGATGTACGACTTCGCCCTCCTGACCAAGCAGCAGCTCGAGGATGTGGGCTTCAACATCGACCTGCAGGTGGTGGATTGGGCCACGCTGGTCAAGCGGCGCAACAACTCGAAAGAGTACGACGTCTTCACCACGGGCATAGGCGCCATCTACGATCCGTACCACACCGTCTTTCTGAGCCCGAACTGGCCGGGCTGGACCAGCGACGAAGACATCCTCCGGATTCAAGCCGAGCTGGCCCGGGAGACGGACTACAAGAAACGGTTTGCTCTCTGGGAGCAGCAGACGCGGCAGTTCTTCGAGAAGGTACCCGTCATCCGCTACGGGGATCTCTTCGGGCTCCGCGCGATGCGCAACACGGTGAAGGGCTTCAACGAGAAGACCGAGCGCATCCGCTTCTACAACGTCTGGCTCGAGAAGTAATGCGTGGGGCCTTACCTCGTCCGACGGGTCCTGGCCCTCCTGCCCGTGATGGCGGTGGTGGTCACCATCGTGTTCCTGCTCATCCACCTGATTCCCGGCGACCCGGTGTCCGTGATGCTTGGCCCGGACGCCACGCCTACCCAGATCGAGAAGACCCGCCAGGCCCTGGGGCTCGACCGGCCGCTCTACGATCAGCTGCTGGGATTCTACGCGCGCATCCTCCGCGGTGATCTCGGCCAGTCCTACTTCCTCGACCGGCCCGTGACACGCGCGCTCTGGGAGCGCGCGGAGCCGACCCTGGTCCTCACGGGGCTCGCCCTGCTCGTGGCCGTGATCATCGGCGTGCCCTCGGGCACCATCGCGGCCGCCTACCGCGGCTCTCTGTGGGACCGCGGGCTGATGTTCGTGTCCCTCCTGGGCGTCTGCATTCCCGGCTTCTGGCTGTCCCTGAACCTCATCTATCTCTTCGCGGTGCGCCTCGGCTGGCTCCCCGCCGCGGGCTACGTGTCGATCTTCAGCGATCCCGCGGCCGGCCTCAGGTACATGGTCCTGCCCGCGCTGTCGCTCGGCTTCAACCAGTCCGCGCTGATCGCGCGCATCGCGCGCTCGTGCATGCTCGAGGTGCTCCAGCAGGACTACATTCGCACGGCGCGGGCCAAGGGCCTCTCGAACCGCGTGGTCATCTACGTCCACGCCTTCCGCAACGCCCTCGTGCCCGTGGTCACCGTCATCGGGATCACCACGGCCGTGCTCATCGGCGGCGCCGTGGTCACGGAGATCGTGTTCAACATTCCCGGTCTCGGCCGCCTCATCATCTCGGCCATCCTTCGGCGCGACTATCCGGTGGTGCAGGGGGTGGTGCTCGTGACCGCGGCCACCTATGTCCTGATCAACCTGACCGTCGATCTCCTCTATGCCGTGATCGATCCCCGCATCCGCTATGAGTGAAGCCACCTCCGACGCCGTCAGGGCCGCGCCCGCGCGTTTCGAGGCGGTGGGAATCCCGCGCTCGGACTCACGCTGGCTCCAGAGGCTTCTCGCCAATCGCGCGGTGGTCGTGGGCGCCCTCATCCTGCTCGTCTTTGTCGTGGCGGCCCTTCTGGCCGACGTCCTGTCCACGCACAACCCGATGCGCCTGGTACCGGCCGATCGCCTCAAGCCGCCGGGAGCCGGGAACTACCTGGGCACCGATGAGTTCGGCCGTGACGTCTGGAGCCTGGTGCTCCACGGCAGTCGCGTCTCGCTCCTCGTCGGGGTGACCACCATGCTGCTCACCTCGATCGGCGGCATCGTGGTCGGGCTCGCCGCGGGCTATTCGCGACGGCTCGATCCCATCATCATGCGGATCATGGATGGCCTCATGGCCTTTCCCGCCATCCTGCTCGCCATCGCCCTCATGGCGGCGCGCGGCCCCGGCGTGTGGAACGTCATCTTCGCGCTCTCCGTGGTCTACACGCCGAGAACCGCCATGCTGATCCGCAGCACCGTGCTGTCCATCCGCGAGCTCGACTACATCCAGGCCGCACGCGCCCTGGGTCGGCTGGACATGGCCATCGCCGTGCGCCATATTCTTCCGAATTGCGTGGGGCCGCTTCTGGTGCAGGGGAGCTTCATCTTCGCCTACGCGATTCTCGCCGAGGCCATTCTGGGATTTCTCGGCGTCGGCGTCCCGCCCTATGTTCCGTCGTGGGGCAACGTCATCGCCAGCGGCAAGAACGTGATCCGCGAAGCCTTCTGGGTCAGCCTCTTCCCCGGGCTGGCGCTCACGCTGGCCGGGCTCAGCCTGAATCTCCTGGGCGACGGCCTCCGCGACATCCTGGATCCGCGCCTCCGCGTGCAGTGATTCCGCTCGAGCGCATCCCGCTGGCTCCCCGATGCACCATGGGCGTGGGCGGGCCGGCGCGCTACCTCGTCGAGGCCCTGGACGAGACGACCGTGCTCGCGGCCTGCCGATGGGCGGGCGCCCGCGATCTGTCCCTGAGCGTCCTCGGCGCGGGCTCGAACGTGGTCGTGGCCGACGAAGGCGTGGACGGCCTCGTGCTCGCCATCCGCATGCGAGGAGTGACGACGCATGAAGCGCCGGGCGCCATCGAGGTCACTGCGGCGGCCGGCGAGCCGTGGGACGAGCTCGTGGCGCGGGCGGTGGAGCGTGGCTGGGCCGGCCTCGAGTGCCTGAGCGGCATCCCGGGGCTGGTCGGCGCCACACCGATCCAGAACGTGGGCGCGTATGGCCAGGAGGTCTCGCAGACCGTGACGGCGGTGCGCGCCCTCGATCGGAAGACCGACCGGATCGTCACCCTTGCCCCCGGGGACTGCGGCTTCACGTATCGCGAGAGCCGCTTCAAGAGCGACGAGGCAGGGCGCTACGTCGTCACAGCCGTGACGTACCGCCTGGAGCCCGGAGGAAAGCCGATGGTGAACTACGCCGACCTCGAGCGCGATCTGGCCGCCCGGGGCCATCGCGCGCCGGGCCTCGGCGACGTGCGCGCGAGCGTGCTCGGCATCCGGCGCGCCAAGTCCATGGTCCTCGATGCCGGCGATCCGAATAGCCGGAGCTGCGGCTCCTTCTTCCTCAACCCCATCGTCGACGCGGAGACCCTGTCGCGCGTGGAGCGGGCGGCCGGGGACCTGGCCATGCCACGCTGGCCCGAGCGCGGCGGGCGCGTCAAGCTCTCCGCCGCGTGGCTGATCGAGCGCGCGGGCTTTGCCCGTGGTGTCTCCCGGGGCGCGGTCGGACTCTCCACCCGTCACAGCCTGGCCATCGTCTGCCGCGAGGGCGCGCGCGCGGCGGAGATCGCGGCCTTCGCCGGCGAGATCCGCGCGGCCGTCCAGGCGCGCTTCGGGGTGCGCCTGGTGCCCGAGCCCGTCCTCTGGGGCGGGCTCTCTCTCGAGCGGTGACCGAGAATCCCATCGCGGAGATCGTGGCCGCGCGCGAAGAGGCGCGCCGCCGCAAGGACGCCCATGCCGACGTCTGCTTTCTCGTGACCGTGGGCGAGCATCAGCGACCCGAAGCGCGCCCCGTCTCGCTCCGCGACGTCGACGAGCGCGGGTTCGGCCTCCTGCTCAATGCCCTGAGTCCCAAGTGGCGGCAGATCGAGAAGAGCGGCCAGTGCTCGCTGACCATCCTCTGGTCGAGCGTGGAGCGGCAGTATCGCGTCTACGGCGAGCTTCGTCCCATGGACCCGGACCGCCTCCGCTTCTGGTGGGATCGCAAGGTTCTCGGCTCGCGCTTGCTCGAGCACTACTACGACGCCTACCGCCCGCAGAGCGAGCCGGTGGCCTCGCGGGAGGCCTTCCTCGAGGGCATCGCCGAGCTCGGCCGCCGCTGGCCCAACGCCGCCGCCGTGCCGCCTCCCGAGAGCCTGCGCGGCCTGTGTCTCTGGCCCACGGAGATCGACGTCTGGCACGGCTCGCCGTCCGATCGCCTGCACGACCGCCGCCGCTTCCGGCGCACCTCGGGCGGCTGGACGGCGGAGACGCTCGTGCCCTAGGCACAGCCGGTGGCTCAGCGACGCCTCGCCGTGGTGGGGACGACCGGTGCCGGCAAGTCGACGCTGGCGAAGCGGCTCTCCGAGACGCTAGGCCTGAACTTCGTCGAGCTCGACGCGCTCTACTGGGAGCCGGGGTGGAGGGCGGCCTCTGTCGTGGACTTTCGCGCTCGCGTCGTTGAAGCTACGGCGGGCGACGACTGGGTGGTGGCGGGAAATTATCGCCAGGTGCGCGATATCATCTGGCCTCTCGCGGACACCGTGGTCTGGCTCGACTACTCGCTTCCCCTCCTGTTCGCGCGGTTGACCCGCCGGACCCTCCGGCGCGCCGTCACACGCGAGGTTCTGTGGAACGGCAATCGGGAGGACTTCTGGCCCCACCTCAAGCTCTGGTCGGAAGAGTCCCTCTACTACTGGCTGTTCAAGACCTACAGGCAACGCAGGCGGGAGCTTCCGATCCTGTTCTCGCGTCCCGAGTGCGCGCACTTGACGGTCATTCGGTTGGCGTCGCCCCGCGGGACGGAAGACTGGCTGGCGCGAATGGTCGCTACTCGCCGCCCCGGCTTGCCATGAAGGCGGGACGGCATCAGGGCCGGGCGCTCTCGAAGGTATTGCACTGGGCCACTTCACCGGAGTCGAGGCCGGCCCGGAACCAGCGGACCCGCTGAGCCGAGGAGCCGTGGGTGAAGGACTCCGGAGAGACGCGCCCGCGGGACTGTTGCTGAAGGCGATCGTCGCCGATGGCGGCAGCGGCCGCGAGGCCGGACTCCACGTCACCCGGCTCCAGCAGGTTCCGCTCCTTGGCGAAATGACCCCAGACCCCCGCGAAGCAATCGGCCTGCAGCTCCAGCCGCACCGACAGCGCATTGCTTCGCGTCTCTCCCGCGCGCCCGCGTTGTCCGGCAATCTTGTCCATGACACCGAGCTGGTTCTGCACGTGATGCCCGACCTCGTGGGCGATCACGTAGGCACGGGCGAAATCGCCCGGTGCCCCGAATCGCCTCGACAGGTCTTCGAAGAAAGAGCGGTCGAGATAGACGCGGCTGTCCTGCGCGCAGTAGAAGGGGCCCACGGCCGAGCTGGCCAGGCCGCACGCGGAGTCCACGGCTCCCCGGAAGAGCACGAGCCGCGGCGGACGGTACTCACCACCCATCCGCTTGAAGAGCGCGCTCCAGGTGTCCTCCGTGTCGCCGAGGATCCGGGCGATGAAGTCCTTGGTCTCGTCGCGGGCCCCCGGCCCGGCCGCCGGGGGCGGCGCGCTCTGCGTGGGCGGCGAGGACGACGACCCGCCCTGCAGTGAGTCGAGCACGTCCATGGGATTGAGACCGAGGAACCAGCTGATGGCCACGACGGCGATGAAGCCGATGCCGCCGAGCTTGAGACCTCCTCCGAAGGCCGGCCCCGAAGCCTCGCGGTCTTCGAGGTTGCCGCTGCTGCGCATGTTTCCCCACCGCATCGTGAGCCCCCCCTGCTCGAGAGAGTCGGAATCGGGGAACCTGAGTCATCGGCTGCATCTCCTGTGCCCGCGTCCAGATGACGGCTGCTCCCATGAATCGGCCGTGGACCGGGGGATCTTCGTCGGGTCCGCTGATCATCGGACAGCCGGGCCGTCCGCCTTTACCGAGTACATCCTGCCCAGTCCAGACGCAGGACGGCGTCGGCGAGCGCCTTTTCCGCCTTGCAACGCTCACATGCACGCGCATCGGGCTCGGCACGGTCCTTGCCGACATCGCCTAACGTCGGGAAGGCCCGCGACGGATAACCGTAAACCGAAGTGAAGGAGCCGAACGTGAATACAACGAAAGACGGACAGCCCAGCATGACCGGCGGGGTGAACGTGGGACACAAGGAGCGACTCGCTTCCGTTCTGGCAGGCTCCGGTCTGCTGACCTTCGGGCTCTTGCGCCGATCGCGCAGTGGGTGGGCCCTCGCGGCCACGGGCGCCACGCTCCTGTATCGCGGCCTGCGGGGGCAGTGCGCCCTCTACCGGGCGCTCGGGATCGACCGGGCGGCCGCCGAGGAAGGTCGCCGCGGCAATCTCGGCGTCAAGGTCGAGCGCGCCGTCTCCGTGGAGGAGCCCGCCGAGAAGGTCTACCGGTTCTGGCGTGACTTTCGCAACCTGCCGCTGATCATGGCGAATCTCGAGTCGGTGTCCGTCCAGTCGCCGACCCGGTCGCACTGGGTCGCGAAGGGGCCGGCGGGGACGAGCGTGGAGTGGGACGCGGAGATCATCAACGACAAGCCGAACGAGCTCATTGCCTGGCACGCGGAGGGCGCGCTGGTCGAGCACGCGGGCTCGGTGCATTTCGAGCCCAGGCCCGATGGAGGTACCTTGGTGCGAGTGTCGCTGCAGTACGATCCACAGGGCGGCGAGCTCGCCCACATGATCACGACGCTCTTCGGCGAGGATCCGGGCCCGCGCATCGAGGAGGACCTGACGCGGCTCAAGGAGGCCATGGGGCGAGCGCATGAGGACCGCGACGGCCTCCAGCCGGCCACCGTCGACGCCCTCGGCTATGACCCGCCGTCTCCGGAGGCGGAGACGCCGCGCTGGCCCGCTACTCGCCGCCCAGGCTCGCCATGAAGTGCACGAGGTTGAGCAGGTCCAGCTCCTGGAGGGGCTGAGCGGACATCGTCATCATGCCGTCCAGGTCGGAGGCCGTCTTGGCCTTGAAACTGCGCAGCAGCTTGAGGAGATAGTCGAAGTCCTGGCCGGCCAGGCGCGGCACCTGCTGCTGGCCGACAAGCCCGGGCCGATGACAGGATGTGCAGTGGTGAAGGTTGGCGAGCTGGGCCCCGGCCACGACTTTGGCAGGATCGATCTTGGCCGGGCGCTGGCGCGGCCGCTGTGCCTCGTAGTAGGCGGCCAGATCCGCCATGTCCGTGTCGCTCAGGTTCTGCGCGGCGGGCGACATCTGGGGATCCTTGCGCCGGCCGTCCCGGTACTTGATGAGCTGCCAGTGGGTAAAGAACACCGGCTGCCCGGCGAGCGAGGGAGTTCCGGGGACCGTGGCATTGCCATCGCGGCCATGGCAGGCCGCGCACGGCTCGGCCTTGCGGCGTCCGGCTTCTACGTCGGCGGCGGCCGCCGGCGCCGTGACCAGGATGACCAGCGTGAACGCGAAGCCTGCGATGCCAGGGGCTCCGAGCCATCGGAGGAACCTGGCATTACGCGATTTGCCTTGGTCGAGATTTTCCGAAGTCAAGGTCGTCACGTCCTGGAGATTTGCCGCGGCTCGAGCCCCGGCTTCGCCGGCGCACGTCCCTTCTTTGAAGGGCGGGTCTGGGAGGGGGCCGCGGCGACCCCCTCCCTCTATGTTACCGCTGGTAGGTGACCCGGTAGATCGCTCCCGCGTAGTCGTCGGCGATCAGGAGCGAGCCGTCCTTCATCTGCTTCGTATACACGGGCCGGCCCCAGATCTTGTCGCCTTGTAGCCACCCCTCGGCGAACGGCTCGTACTTGGGCACGTCACCGGTCCGGAGCGTGACCATCATCACCCGGAAGCCGACCTTCTGGGACCGGTTCCAGGAGCCGCGCTGGGCGAGGAAGGCGCGGTTCTTGTACTCGGCCGGGAACATCGAGCCCGTGTAGAACTCGACGCCATTTCCGGCGACGTGCGCGCCCGTCTTGAGCAACGGCGCCGCGAACTCCGCGCAGGCGCGCCCTTTGCCGAACTCGGGGTCGAGGATGTCACCCTGGTGGCAGTAGGGGAAGCCGAAGTGCAGGCCCTTTTTCGGCGCGGTGTCGAAGCGGTCGCTCGGCACGTCCTCGCCCAGCCAGTCGCGGCCGTGGGTGGTGAAGTAGAGCTCCTTCGTCACCGGGTGCCAGTCGAAGCCCACGCTGTTTCGTACGCCGTGGGCGAAGTACTCGAAGCCCGTCCCGTCGGGATTGACGCGCGAGATATTGGCATTGGTGTCCGGCGGCATGCAGATATTGCAGGGCGCGCCAATATTGAAGTAGAGCTTGCCGTCCGGCCCGAAGGCCAGGTACTTCCAGCCATGCGGCACGTCACGGGTCAAGATGTCGTAGACGATCTCCATCGCCGGTGGATTGTCGAGCTTGTCCTCGATCCCTACCATCTTGGTAATCCGGTGGATCTCGGCGATGTAGAGCGTGCCGTTCTTGAAGGCCACGCCATTGGGCAGGTTGAGTCCCTTGGCGATCACCTTGACCTCGCGCTGCCCGCCCTTGTCCACGATCGCGTAGACGTTGCCGGCGACGCGGCTGCTCACGAAGAGCGTGCCCTTGTCGCCCCAGGTCATGGCGCGCGCGTTGTTGATCCCGCTCGCCCACACCGAGACCTTGAAGCCGGGTGGGACCTTGATCTTGTCGACCTGGAGCTCACCGAGCGCCGCGGGTGCCGGCGGCTGGGGGATGGGCGCCAGCATCGAGTCCGCCATGCTGGCGGGCTGACCCTGCTTCCAGGTTGGAGGCGGCTGCTGGGCCTGCTGGGCCGGGGCCAGTGGCGCGAGCGCAAGTCCAATGACGAGCGCCGCCGTGAGCGATGCGAGGATGATGCGCCGCATGGTGAGCCTCCCCTTTGAGGATGGGTGAGGACCGAGTCAGCAATCGTCCGCCGAGCGCGGACTCCGTGTCCCGGCGGGACGATACGGTGCAACCTTCCACCTTGTCAAGCCAGGATCCGTTCGTTCATCGCCGGGCAAAGAGCGTGTAGAGCCACTGTCCGAGCCAGCCCAGAGCCGGGGGAAGGAGCACGCCGGGAATCAGACGCGCCAGGGTCAGGGGCCAGCCCAGCAAGGGCGCCTCGTAGGTGAGCATGCGCACGGGGCTCACGAGGGTCTTGGCCGTGAGAAGAGCGATGAGGGGACCGGGCGCCGCGCCGCTCCGGAAGAGGTTGGCCACGACGGGGAAGACGAGATACGGCCCGCCCGGCATGATCAATCCGGCCGCCCAGCCCACGACGATCCCACGCCCCAGCTGCTCACCGCCCATCCATCGCGAGAGGACGGGAGCCGGGATGAGCACATCCAGAAGGCCGGCGAGCACGAATCCCAGGATAAGCTCGATCCACACGCCTCCGAGCAAACGGCCGGTCGACTGGAAGCCGCGGAGCACGAGCTGAGGATCCCTGGCGAGCGCCACCACGAGGGCGATCGCGGTCAGGGCCAGGAGGATGACGAGACTCGCGTCCATGCGTTTCATTTGGTACTGGGGGGGAGCGAGCGCCGCTCCTCCCCCAGGCCCCCCCACCGTTCGGAACGGATCTCCCGGGCGGGGGCGCTCCGGTAGATGAATGGGGTCGGCTGAGTTTCCGTCGCGGCTTCGCGCGCCTTCTCGATCAGCCCGTGATCGGGCGAGAGACGGCACGCGGGATCGGTGGCCGCCGCATTCCCGGTGAGAAGAAAGGCCTGGCAGCGACAGCCCCCGAAGTCGAGCTCGCGGCGGTCGCAGCTCCGGCACGGCTCGGGCATCCAGCCTAGGCCGCGGAAGGCCGCGAAGCCCGGGGAGTCGCGCCAGATCTCCTCGAGCGGACGCTCTCTCACCGAGTCGAAGTGAAGCCCGGGGAGGGTGTGGGCCGCGTGGCACGGCAAGACGAGGCCGTCGGGGCTGATCACGATGAATCGCCGCCCCCAGCCATCCATGCACGCTTTGGGAAACTCCGCGTAGTAGTCGGGGGTGACGAAGAGGACCTCCATCCGGCCGCGCAGCCGCTGGCGGGCGTCGCCGGCGACGGCGCGGGCACGATCGAGCTGCTCGCGCGTCGGCAGCAGCGCGGCGCGATTGGAGAGCGCCCAGCCCACGTACTGTGCATTGGCCAGCTCCAGGCGGTCGGCGCCGAGCCGCTCCGCCAGCGCGACGATCTCCTCCACGCGGTCGAGGTTCTCGCGGTGAAGCACGGTGTTGAGGGTGAGGGGGAAACCGAGCTCCTTGACCCACGAGGCGATCTCGAGCTTGCGGTCGAACGAGCGCAGCCCCGCGATGCGGTCCGAGGCCGGGGCTGCCGTGTCCTGGATCGAGATCTGGACATTGTCGAGGCCGAGCGCGCGGAAGCGGGCGAGGCGCTCGCGGCGGAGGGGGATGCCGCTCGTGATCAGGTTGGTGTAGAGGTCGAGGCGACGGGCTTCCTCGACGAGGGCCTCGAGGTCGTCGCGCACGAGGGGCTCGCCGCCCGTCAGGTTGAGCTGGACCACGCCGAGATCTTCCGCCTCGCGGAAGACGCGCTGCCAGGTCGCGGTGTCGAGCTCGCGATCGTGGCGCCCGTAGTCGAGGGGATTCGAGCAGTACACGCAGCGCAGGGGGCAGCGATACGTGAGCTCGGCCACGAGCGTGTAGGGTCGGTACGCCTCGGTCACATCGCCGCCTGCACGAGGCCGCGATCGGCCATGGTCTGGAGGAAGTCCATCACCTCGCGCTCCACGGCGGGAGTCTCGTGCCCGTACTTCTGGGCCAGCTCCTCCACGATGGAGCCGACGGTACGCTCGCCCGTGCAGCGCTGGAGCACGTCGGCGGCGGTGGGGTTGAGCACGAGGCCGCGCTCGGGGTAGAGGAGCATGTAGCGCGACGACTTGCGATCGAAGCGCAGGCGAGCCTTGGGGGCGAGGCGGGGCCGGCTCGAGGCGTCCATCAGGTGGCGCGGGCGCCCCCAGGGCCCCAGCCCGGCTCGATGTAGGCGGCGAAGGCGCAATCGAGCAGGTGCCAGAGAATCTCCGTCTTCCGGATCAGGGCGGCCACGCAGCGCTCCTGCATCTCGTAGGTGGTCGCGTGGGCGACCACGAAATCGATGGCCTCCTCGGAGTCGCGCCGGGCGCGCGGGACGCGCGAGCGGAAATACGCCAGCATGTCTGCGCTCACCCACGGGTAGTGCTTCTCCCAGGCGAGCACGCGCTTCGACATGAGGTCGGGGGCGAAGAACTCCGTGAGGGACGAGGCCACCGCCTCCACCAGGCTCCGCTCGCGCACGAGATCGACGTAGGCGTCGCAGGCGAAGCGGACGCCGGGCAGGACGGACCGGCAGCTCGCCACCTCCTCGCGGTCGAGGCCGACCCCGTCGGCCAGACGAAGCCAGAGGTCGAGCCCTGCCTCGCCCCCTGCCTCGTCGCCGTCGTGGTCGCGGATGCGGCGGATCCACATGCGGCGGAAGGCAGGATCTTCCGACTTGGACAGGATGACGGCGTCCTTGATGGGGATGCGCGTCTGGTAGTAGTAGCGGTTCAGCACCCACTGCTGGAGCTGGAGCTTGGTCAGCCGGCCCTCGTGCATGAGCTCGTGGTACCGATGGTGATCGTGGTAGCGCTGCTCTCCCTCGCGGCGGACCCAGGCGATGAGCTCGTCGCGCGACAGCGGGGGCCGTACCGTCACAGGGTGACCTCCATGCCGTCCGCCGCGATCTCCCACCCCGCCGCCTCCGCCACCGCTCGCTCCTTGGAGTCGTCACGCAGCATGGGATTGGTGTTGTTGATGTGGATGTAGATGCGACGCGACGCGGACAGGTCGCGCAGGGCGGCGAGGCTGCCCGCCTCACCCCCCACGGGCAGGTGTGCCATGTCCTCGGCGCGCTTGGTTCCCAGGCCGAGGGCGGGCAGCTCGTCGCTCGACCAGAATGTCCCGTCGAAGAAGACGCAGTCGGCCCCGTCGAGCGCCTTCCGCACGTTCGGGGTGAGGCCGCCCGCCGCCGGAAAATAGGCGAGCCGCCGCCCCGTGGAGGCTTCGCGAATCCTGAGGCCGACATTGTCCTCGGGATCTCCGGCCCCCATCTGCTCGAGGTGAATCGGAAGCTTGCCCGGCACGGCCACGGCCTCGATGAAGAGGCCGCTCTCTCGGCCATTGACACCGGCCAGGGGCGTCTCTCGTCCGGGCTCGAGAGAGCGCCAGGTCACCTGCTCGCGAAACCGCTCGAGGGTCCGATAGAGAACATTGCCCTCGGTGAAGCCGCGATGCACACGATCGGTGGCGTAGACGACGAGCGGGTGGGATTCGCGGAGGGAGAGCAGACCCAGGGTGTGGTCGAGGTCGCCGTTGGTGAGGACGATGGCGTCGATGGGCGAGTGCCGGGGCTCGCGCGGGTGAAGACCGGGGAAGCTCTCGATCTGGTGACGGATCTCCGGAGAGGCATTCAGCAGGAACCAGCACTCGCCGTCGGCGCTGACGGCCACGCTTTCCTGGGTGCGGGGGGTGGCCATGACGAGACCTGCGCGGACGCCCCGGCAGTTCGGGCAGCCACAGTTCCACTGGGGAAAGCCACCGCCCGCCGCGGCGCCCAGCACTCGGATGCGCACGATAGACCCCCAGAGACACCACAGCCCCCCGCTCGCACATGGCCGGGCGGAGGGCTGTCGGCGCTGATCGGGCGGCTGATCCGCCCTTAGAAGCGGTCGTCCTGCTCGCGGTCGAAGTCGTCCTGGTACGAGTTGATCTCAGCGTCCATCTTCACTTCGATGAAGTCCGGCGCTTCCCAGCTCATGACGCTCACCTCCCGTGAGAAGTCCCCCAGGGCCACTCTGCTTGCGGCCCCGATATTATCGGGGGCACCCCGTGGCCGTCAAGGGCATTGCGAGACCTCGGCCTGCCCCTATCTGGCCTTGAGCTTGACGTCCTCGTAAGGGGCGGAATAGGCATGGCCGCCGATGAGGCCGAGCCCGCTCTCCTGCACGCGCGGCCCCACGCCGTTCAGGAAGGCGAGCTCCCAGATGGGCGCGAACATGACCTTGTCGTGGACGAGCTGCTGGATCCGATGCAGGGTCGCCTCGCGGCGCTTTCTGTCCAGCTCGGCCGCCTGCTCCTGGAAGAGCCCGTCGATGTCCGGGTAGCTGCCGTAGGAGTACGTGCCCCCGGCGACCACGAACGCCTCGAGACGGGTGGCGGCATTGCCGAATGCTCCGCTCGAGCCCTGGATGATGTTCTTCAGTTTCTTCTCCGCGTACTCCTTGAAGAATGCCGCGCGCTCGATGGGGCGAAGCCTGGCCCGGATCCCCACGGCCTGGAGGTAGTTGATCCCGCCCTCGGCGAGATTGCCGTAGGAGACGTCGCAATAGTAGTCCCCTGCGTCGAAGCCGTTGGGATAGCCGGCCTCCGCGAGGAGCTGCTTGGCGCGGGCTGGATCGTAGGGAGTGGCGGGAGGCTGCCAGAAGAACTCGAAGGTGCTCGGGATGATGCTGCCGTTTATCCGGGAAAAGCCCAGCGTCTCCGCCTGATTGATGGTCTGGCGATCGACGGCCTGCGCGGCGGCCAGCCGCACGCGCCGATCGTGCCACGGCGACTTCGGATCCCACTGCTCCGGGAAATAGAGCCAGAAGGTGCCCTGGATCACCACGGGCTTGAGGGTGAGGCCGGAGGTGCGCTGCAGCTCCTGGGCGAGGGCGCCGCGCACCGAGTAGACGATGTCCACCTCACCGCGCTTGAGGGCGGCCAGCCGCGTCGACTCGTCGGGGATGACCTTGAAGACGAAGCGCTTGACGCTCGGGGTCTTGCGCCAGTACTGATCGAAGGCCTCCAGCACCAGCTCCACGCCGGGCGTGAAGGAGACGAACTTGTAGGGACCCGCGCCCACGGGCGCCTTCTTGAAGCCTTCTTCGCCGACCTTCTCGACGTACTTCTTGGGCACGATCCAGCCCGCCCCGGTGGCGCTGGCGTAGAAGGTGAGGAAATCGGGCCAGGGCTGCTTGAGGCGGAAGCGAACGCGTCCCGGATCCGGCGTCTCCACGGCGACCACCCGCTCCTTCAGCGTCTTGTTGGCCGCCCCCCGGTAGCGCTCGAAGGAGAACTTCACGTCCTCCGCGGTCACGGGCTCGCCATTGTGGAAGCGCGCGTTCTTTCTCAGGACGAATTCCCAGGCGAGATGATCCTTGGAGACCGACCACGACTCGGCGAGATTCGGGGCGAGCGGCTGCCCCGGCATGGGCTTCACGAGCGCATCGTGGAGCGCGTAGTACACCAGGAAGGGCGTGATCATCCCGCTCGCTTCCGCGGGGTCGAACCAGGTCGGGGCGAGCGTGATGTGGACGCCCCAGACGATCTGGCCCTCCGGGCCCGCGGCCCCGGCCGGAGGCGCCGACGGCGGGGAGAGGAGGACGGCGGGCAGGAGAAGGAGGGCGAGGAGCGCAGAGAGGAGACGGCGGAAGCGTGGCATGAGCATTTCTCCTTGCCGGATCGAGCCATCCGGGAGCCGGCTAGCTCGAGGCTTTTTCGATCTTGCCCCAGGTGTCCCGCAGCCCCACCGTCCGGTTGAAGACCGGGCGGCCGGGCGCCGAATCACGCGTATCGACACTGAAGTAGCCCGTGCGCTCGAACTGGAAGCGCGTGCCCGGCGGCGCCGACGCGAGCGCAGGCTCCACCTTGGCCCCGGAGAGCACGGTCAGCGACTGCGGATTCAGGGCGGCCGTGAGATCCTCCTCGGCGTCCGGATCGGGCTTGGTGAAGAGCGTCTCGTACAGCCGCACCTCCGCGTCCACGGCGTGCGCCGCGGACACCCAGTGAATGGTGCCCTTGACGCTCCGTCCCTTGCTGTCGCCGCCCACGGTGGCGGGATCGTACTGGCAGCGCACCTCGATCACCTCGCCCGCGGCGTTCTTCTTGAAATCGGTGCACTGGACGATGTAGGCGTAGCGCAGGCGGACCTCGGCCCCCGGCGTCAACCGGAAGTACTTCTTGGGAGCGACCTCGCGGAAGTCGTCCTGCTCGATCCAGAGCTCCCGGCTGAAGGGCACCTTTCGCGTGCCCGCGGCGGGGTCTTCGGGGTTGTTGACCGCCTCCATCTCCTCGACCTTGCCCTCGGGGTAGTTCTCCACGATGAGCTTGAGCGGGCGCAGGACGGCCATGCGACGCTCCGCCCGCTTGTTCAGGTCCTCCCGCACGCAGTGCTCAAGCAGGGCCAGCTCCACCGTGTTGTCGGACTTGGCCACGCCGATGCGATCGCAGAAATCGCGGAGCGACTCGGGAGTATAACCGCGGCGGCGCAGGCCGGCGATGGTGGGCATGCGCGGGTCGTCCCAGCCGCTCACGTGGCCCCCTTCCACGAGACGGAGCAGCTTCCGCTTGCTCATCACGGTGTGGGAGAGGTTGAGGCGGGCGAACTCGATCTGCTGCGGGTGATAGATGCCGAGGGTGTCGAGGTACCAGTCGTAGAGGGGCCGGTGGTCCTCGTACTCGAGCGTGCAGATGGAATGCGTCACGCCCTCGAGGGAATCGGACTGGCCGTGGGCCCAGTCGTACATGGGGTAGATGCACCAGGCGTCGCCCGTGCGCTGGTGGGTGGCCTTGCGGATCCGATACATGACGGGATCGCGCAGGTTGATGTTGCCGGAGGTCATGTCGATCTTCGCTCGCAGGGTCTTGCTGCCGTCGGGGAACTCGCCCGCGCGCATGCGGCGGAGGAGATCGAGGTTCTCGTCCACCGAGCGGCTCCGGTGCGGCGACTCGCGCCCCGCCTCGGTCAGGGTGCCGCGGGACTCGCGGATCTGGTCGGCCGAGAGATCGTCCACGTACGCCTTGCCCTTGCGGATCAGCTCCTCCGCCCACTGGTAGAGCTGCTCGAAGTAGTCGCTGGCGTGGTAGAGGTGCTCGCCCCAGTCGAAGCCGAGCCAGCGCACGTCGGCCATGATGGCATCGACGTACTCCTGGCTCTCCTTGGTGGGGTTGGTGTCGTCGAAACGCAGGTGGCAGCGGCCGCCGTAGTCGCGCGCGAGGCCGAAGTCGAGGCAGATGGCCTTGGCGTGCCCGATGTGCAGGTAGCCGTTCGGCTCGGGCGGGAAGCGGGTGATCACCTTGCCGCCGAAGCGGCCCGTGCGGTTGTGCTCCTCGATGATCTCGCGGACGAAGTTCGAGGGCCGGCCCTGTTCGCTCATCGGGCAGATCCTATCACAGCGGGCTTGTGGCCCTCCCGGCGCGAAGGTTCCCGGTGGATCCTGATTGGACGCATCGGATATTTTTTCTTCGTAAATCTTACAAAGTGTCTTGCAGTCTTACACTCTCGCCAGCAGTCAAAAATTCCTCAAGCCAGACTATTCAAGTCCTTGAGTCGCTGGCACGCGCGTTGCCCGCCCGTGTAGGTTCGCTCGGCGAAGATCGTCGAGCCCGAAGGCAGGAAACCTTAAAAACAGGAGGAATGCGGGCAATGAAAAAAGTTCTCACGATGGTGATGGTGGCGGCGGTGGCCGCGCTGGCATTCGCGCCGGTGGCCTTCGCCACGGATGTGCAGGGCAAGGTCAAGTCCGTCGACGCGTCCGGGCGGATGGTGACCCTGGAGGACGGCATCCAGCTCATGATTCCCACCAACGTCAAGGTGGACCGTCAGGCTCTCCAGCCTGGCGCCGAGGTGAAGGTCAGTTACGAGACGCAGGGCAGCCAGCAGATCGTCACCTTCATCGAGGTGCGTCCCGCGACCAAGTAGTCGGGCGCGTCCGGCGATCCGGGGCCCGGAGCGATCCGGGCCCCGCTTGCCAGGCTAGCGTGGGGTCGGCGTCGCGAGAGCCGCCAGGAAGGCGCGGACGCGCTTCGCGTTCGCGCCCATGTCGCCCCGGCCGAAGCGCGAGACCGAGCGGACGTCCACCCGGCTCCCGTTGAGAGCCGGGACCACGCGCACCACCACGTCGTCCTTGAATCGAAGGAGGGGCGTGGTCGCCGTGGCCTCCAGCCGGCCCTCCGCGGGCACCGCGGCCACGATGCGCCATCCCAGCCCACGCGCGGCGGCCTCGATGCGCGCGAAGGCGCGCTCGGGAGGATCGGGAAGGAGGAGGGGAATGATGTCGGGATAGCCCTTCTTCTGTTCGGCGGCTACCGCGGGTCCGCCGTACACCGCGCCGTTCGACGAGGCCTGGCGCGTGGCCAGGAGGGCCACGAACTGCGGCGGGTCCTCGGTGTCCGTCGTGATGTCGTGGATGCGGGGGACCGAGGCCATCCTGAAAACGAGTAGGCCGATGACGACGACGACCCCCGCCGCGATCGCGATCCAGGGCATCGCGCCCCTCCTGTTCGTGACCTTGCCGTGAAGCTCCGTCATGGCCGTCCCGCCTCCGGATGGGAGCATACCGCGCCTTGACAGGGCCTTGACGGCCCGACTAGAGTCGCCTGGCCATGACGATCTCCGCGTCGCGGCTGGCCCTGGCCGCCCTGCTCCTCCTCTTCGCCGGTTGCATGGCGGAGCCCCAGGGTTATACCCAGCAGGATCTCCAGGCGCGCTGTCTCATGACGGGCGGCGTCTGGCACCCGAACGCCCTGCGCGACGGCTTCTGCGAATACCAGTCCCCGGGCTTTCTCTGAGCCGGCGCGCAACCACATGTCCTCCCCTCCGGAGCTCAGAGCCGTGCCGACCGTACAGATCGACGACGATCGTGTCCGCGTCACGGAATGGCGCTTTGCGCCGGGAGCGGCCACGGGCTGGCACCGCCACGAATACGCCTACGTGGTGGTGCCCATGACCACGGGACGGCTCGCCATCACGGGTCCCCAGGGGACGTCCTCGGGCGAGCTCGTGAGGGGACAATCCTACACGCGCCCCGCCGGCGTGGAGCACGATGTCAGGAACGCGAACGCCTTCGAGTTCGTCTTCGTCGAGATCGAGCTGAAGGTGCACCGCTGAGCGACCTCCGCGGCGTCTCGGGCGGAGCCCCTCTCCGAGCTACCTAGCGCGTGAGCCGGGTACGGCTGTCGCAGATCGTCCGCGTCTTCGCCTGGACGGGGCTCACGAGCGTGGGCGGGGGCCGTTACGCCTACTTCTACGAGTCATTGGTGTCGCGGCGCGCCTGGGTCACGCGGGAAGAGTTCGTCCGAGACCTCACGCTCTGCCAGCTCCTGCCCGGACCCAACTTCTCCAACCTCGCCGTCGCCCTTGGCTTCCGGCTCGGCGGGGCGAGCGGCGCCGCCTGGGGCGCGCTGGCCCTCATCCTGCCCGGAGCCCTGATCCTGCTCGTCCTGAGCGCGCTCTACTTCCGTGGCGACTTCAGCCCGGCCATGGCGCATGGGCTTCGGGGCGTGGCGGCGGCCATCGTGGGCCTCGTCTTCATCACCACGGGGCGCCTCGTGTCGGTCTCGCTGCGGAGCTGGCGCGCGATTGCGATCGCGGCCACGGTGTTTCTCCTCGTCGGCGTACTCCGCGTCAATACCGCGCTCACGATCACGCTCGTGGCGCCCGCGAGCCTGTGGCTGTTCCGGGCACGCGCGGGCTCGTCATGATCGCCGATCTCGCCCGGCTGACCTGGACCTTCCTCTGGCTCTCGCTGATCTGCATCGGCGGCGGGCTGGGCGTGGTGCCGGAGCTGGAGCGGCAGGTGGTGCGCCACGGCTGGGTCACGTCACCGGAGTTCATCGACGGCTACGCGCTCTCGCAGCTCACACCCGGACCCAGCATGCTCGTGGCCGTGTTCGTCGGCTATCGCGCCCACGGCCTCGTGGGTGCGCTCCTCGCGGGGACGGCCATGTTCCTGCCCGTCTCGCTTCTCGCCGCCGTGATCGCGCGGAACTGGGCGGAGATTCGCCAGCGCCCGTGGGCGCAGGTGGCCGAGCGGGCCATGACTCCGATCGGGATCGGTCTCACGGCGGCGGGCGTCTACACGCTGGCGCGCGCGGGAATCCACGGCGCGCCGTCCGTGATCATCGCCATTCTCGCGGGTCTCGCGCTGTGGACGGGACGGGTGCCCGCCATCGCGCTGGTGCTGGCGGGCGCGGTCGCCGGCTGGCTCGTCGCGCTCTGATCGACGGTCAGTCGACTCGGGAGATCAGGTCGGCGCTCAGTCCCTTGACGCTCGTCTGGCCGCAGAGGGCCATGGTGGTGCGGAGCTCGCGGCGGAGGATTCCCAGCGCGCAGGCGACGCCCGCGGCGCCGTCGGCGGCCAGACCCCACAGCGCGGCGCGGCCCGCCGCCACCACGGTGGCGCCGAGGGCCAGGCCCTTGAGCACGGCCGTGCCGCGATTGAAGCCGCCGTCGATCACGATGGGAGCGGCCCCGGCCACCGCGTCGGCGATCGGGGGCAGGGCGTCGATCGTTCCCTGGGTATGGTCGAGCTGGCGGCCCCCGTGGTTCGACACCCAGATCAGCTCCACGCCCGCCTCGACGGCGCGCTTGGCGTCGCGCGCGGTCATGATGCCCTTGATGCCGATGGGCAGCCGCGTCGTCTTCTTGAGCCACGCCACGTCGTCCCAGGTCAGACGCTCGGGATAGCTTCCGTCGGGCCCGCGCGGGTTGGGGGCGTGCGCCATCGCCTCCCGCGGATTGAAGCGGTGGACGATGTCGCGCTCGCGACGGCCATACACCTGCACGTCGACCGTCAACACCACCGCGTGATAGCCGGAGGCCTCGACCCGTGCCATGAGGTCGGCGACCCACGCGCGGTCGCCGTGATGGTAGAGCTGGAACATCTTGGGCCCCGCGCTCGCCTTGGCCACCTCCTCCACCGACCAGCCCGCCGCACCCGAGAGGAACTGCAGCGTGTCGCCCTGGGCGGCGCCGCGGGCCATCTCGAGGTCGCCCTGAGGATGGAAGAGGATGAGACCGCCCATGGGCGCCACGGCCACGGGCCAGGACATGGGCACGCCGAGGAGTCGCGTGGACAGGTCGATCTCGCGAATGTCGACGAGAATGTCCTGGCGAATGGCCAGGCGGTCGAGGGCGCGGCGATTCCGCTTGCGCGTCATCTCGGTCTCGGCGGCGCCGTCGCCGAAGTTCCACGCGTCGCGGGGCAGGACCTTCTTCGCGTGCTGACGGATCTCTGGAAGGGTGACGAATTTGTCGGCCATGGGTCCGTACAATACTGCGACGCGGCGCCGCAGGTCAAACGCGGATTTCACGGCGAAACAAATTGCCCCGGTACCATTTGACAGCGTGAAAGCGCGAGCCTACAGTGGCACACCAACTTCCATCCAGAGGAGGCCACGTCCATGATGTACGAGCTTCGCACCTACCACGCCATGCCCGGCCGGCTCCCCGATCTCAACAAGCGATTCGCCGAGATCACGCTGGACTTTTTCAAGAAGCACGGTATCGACGTCGTCGGCTTCTGGACCAACGAGCTGGGCGGCTCCTCCGACCAGCTGATCTATATGCTGGCCTACGAGAGCCTCGCGGACCGCGAGAAGAAGTGGCACGCGTTCTTCACCGACAAGGAGCGCCTCGCCAAGTTTGCCGAGACGGAGAAGAACGGGCCCCTGGTCGCCCGGCTCACCGCGCAGATGCTCCGGCCCACGCCCTATTCGCCGATGAAATAGCGGCCGTGCGTGCGCGCTCTGCGGCGGTCGCCGCGCTCCTCATGGCCGGGCTCGCCGTGGTCGCCTGCCAGCGGGAGCAGAAGGCCATCGAGCAGGATCTGCCCGCGGCGCGGGCGACCAAGGCGCGCGCCGACGCCCAGCAGATCGCGGGGGCGGTGCGTCTGTACTACACCTCGTTTGGCGCGCTGCCCGGCTCGCTCGAGCAGCTGACCCTGGCCCAGACCGTGAACGGCGTCACCGGGGGACCATTTCTCGCCCGCATCCCCACGCCGCCCACGGGGTGGGCGCCCTACGCGTACGCCAAGCAGGACGAGACGAATTTCACCGTCACCTCCTCGGGCGGTGGCGTCACCGTGAGCGCGCCGTGACGATGGGCGGCGCCGCTCGACCGCGCCTGCCCCTGCTGTCGGCGGAGAGCCTCGATCCCGAGCTGCGCCTCATGCTGGATCGCTGGCAGGCCGACGGCGGCGATCCGAACTTCATCCTCACCCTCGCGCGCCTGCCCGAAACGCTCAAGCGCTTCGTCGCCTTCTACTCTCCGCTCGTCCGCAAAGGCGTGGTGGAGCATCGCACCAAGGAGCTGGCGCGGCTTCGCCTGGCCCAGCTCAACGACTGCGCCTACTGAATGGCCACGCGCTACGCCTCGGGAAGGCGCGAGGGCATCACCGAGGAGCTGGTGGCGGCCCTCGCCGACTACGAGCGCGGGCCCTTTTCCGCGCGCGAGAAGGCGGCGCTCCGCTATGCCGATCGCCTGTTCTTCGACCACCACCGGGTGGACGACGCGCTCTGGGACGCGCTGGGCGACGTCTTCACCGAGGAGGAGCGCCTGGAGCTGACCTGGGTGCTTTCGGAGTTCATCGGCCTGGGCAAGGTGATGTACGTCCTCGGCGTGCAGTACGGCGGCCATGCCCATGTCTGAGCGTGGGCGCGAACCCACGGGAGCCTATCGCATGAGCGCAGTGAAGGAGCTCGACACCCCCGCCGTGACCATTCGTCTCGACATCATGGAAGACAACATCCGACGGGTGCAGGCGCACCTCGCCAAGCACGGCATCGGGAATCGTCCGCACATCAAGACGCACAAGATTCCCGCCATCGGAAAGCTGCAGATGCAGGCGGGAGCCATGGGCATCACGTGCCAGAAGATCGGAGAGGTCGAGGTCTTCGTGGACGCGGGCGTGGCCGACGACATCCTGCTCACCTTCAACATCCTGGGCCAGGCCAAGACGGATCGCCTGATGGCCTTGTGCCGGCGGGCTCCGGGGCTCGCGGTGGTGCTCGACAACGAGGTGGTGGCGCGCGAGCTCAGCATCGCTGGCGCGCGCCACGGCGTCGACGTCCGGTTTCTCGTCGAGTGCGACACGGGATTCGGTCGCACCGGCGTGCAGACGCCCGCGGCCGCCTTCGATCTGGCCCGTCTCGCCGCGCGGCTCCCCCGCATGCAGTTCCGGGGTCTCATGACCTTTCCCAATCGCGAGCCGACCACGCGGGAGTTCTTCGAGCGCGCTCTCGCGCTCTTCAAGGGGGCGGGGATGCCCGTGCCCGTGGTCTCGGGCGGGGGAACGCCGGCCCTCTTCACCGCGCAGAACATTCCCATGCTGACGGAGCATCGCGCCGGCACCTGCGTGTTCAACGACGTCATGGTCGTCTCTTCCGGCACCGCCACCTGGGACAACTGCGCCATGCGGGTACGCGCGACGGTGGTGAGCCGGCCCACGGACGGCCGCGCCATCCTGGATTGCGGGACCAAGGTGTTGACCTCCGACCAGTATGGGCAGAAGGGCTTCGGCCACGTCCTGGAATATCCCGAGGCCGTCGTGGGCAATCTCTCCGAGGAGCACGGCATCGTGGACCTCTCCGCCTGCGCGGAGCGGCCCCAGGTGGGGGAGATCGTCCACGTGGTGCCCAATCACTGCTGCGTGGTCAGCAACATGGTGGACGAGCTCTACGGCGTGCGCGGCGAGGCGGTGGAAGTCGTCTGGCCCGTGGCCGCCCGCGGCCGCGTACGCTGAGAGGCGACGCGTGCCCGAGCGTGGCGCGGATCTGGTCGTCGAGGCGCTGGTTGCCGCCGGCGTGCGTCAACTCTTCTCCCTGTCGGGCAATCAGATCCTGTCCCTCTACGACGCCACTATCGGCTCCGGGATCCGCATCATCCACACGCGCCACGAGGCGGCTGCCGTGCACATGGCCGACGCCTGGGGCCGGCTGACCGAGGAGCCGGGCGTGGCCCTCGTGACGGCGGGGCCCGGGCACCTGAACGCGCTGTCCGCGCTCTATGGCGCGCTCATGTCGGAATCGCCGGTGGTCCTCCTGAGCGGGGCGTCGCCGCTGGGCCAGGCGGGGCGCGGCGCCTTTCAGGAGATGGACCAGGCCGCGGCGGCCGCCCCCGTCACCAAGGCCGCGTGGATGGCCAGCAAGGCGGAGCGGCTCAGCGAAGACATCGCCATCGCGCTCGATCTCGCGAAGAGCGGTCGGCCCGGGCCCGTGCACGTGAGCCTGCCCGGCGATCTCCTCGAGCACGAGGTGGAAGGAAGCCAGGATCGGCTTCCTGCCATCCATCGGCCGCCCATACCGGTAGCGAATGCGGATCTGCGGCGCCTCCTCGAGCTCCTCGAAGCCTCACGGCATCCTCTCATCCTGACCGGCTCGGCCATGTCACGCCCGGCGCGCGCGGGGAGCGTCGAGCGCCTCTCCGCGGCGACGGGAATCCCCTCCCTCGCCATGGAGAGCCCGCGCGGGGTGAAGGACCCGTGGCTTCACATGGCGACGACCTATCTGGAACGGGCGGATTTCGTCCTGCTCCTGGGCAAGCGGCTCGACTTCGCGGTGCGCTTCGGGGGGCCGCCCGCCTTCACCTCTGCCTGTCGGTTCGTGCAGGCGGACTGGGATGCCGAGGCGCTCGACGGCAGCGGCCGCGTCACGCTGGGGATGATGACGGATCCGGCCCTGCTCGCGGAGCGACTGGCAGATTCGTGCGGCGCCATGAGCGGGCGGTGGCGCGCCTGGGGCGAGCTGATCGCGGCGGCGCGCCGGCTCGTGCCCGACGAGTGGCACGCGCTCCGTCGAAAGCCGGGCGCGCCCATTCATCCGCTCCGCGTGAGCGCGGCGCTCCAGCCTTGGCTCGATCGCGGCGCGATCCTGGTCGCCGACGGCGGCGAGTTCGGCCAGTGGATCCAGGCGGGCTGCGAGGCGGACACCCGGCTCATCAATGGCCCCGCGGGCTCGATCGGCAGCGCCTTGCCCATGGCCCTCGGCGCCCGCCTCGCCCACCCGGAGCGCACGGTGATCGCCGCCCTCGGCGACGGCACCTTCGGCTTCCACGGATTCGAGCTCGACACGGCCCTCCGCTACGACCTGCCCGTGGTCGTCATCGTGGGCAACGACGCGCGCTGGAATGCCGAGCACCAGCTGCAGCGACAGCAGTATGGCGCCGACCGCGCGGTGGGCTGCGAGCTACTTCCCTCGCGTTACGACAAGCTCGCGGCCGCTCTGGGCGGGCATGGGGAATACGTCGAGGAGCCGGACGATCTCGAGCCCGCCCTCGAGCGCGCGGTCCGCTCCGGCCTGCCCGCTTGCGTCAACGTGATGATCGACGGGCTCGCCGCGCCGACCTACCGCCACGCCTCCCCGTCTCACTGAGACGGCGCGTCAGGCGCTGCTGGCGAACTTCTCGGCGAGAAGCGTCAGGTCCTTCGGGCCGACGTCGCGGTAGACCTCGAGCCGGCCCACGCGCTCGAGCCCGCGGCGGGGCCAGGGCAAACCCTCGGCCTTGACGACGAAGACGGAGACGGAGTGCAGTCGCCGGCCATAGACGAGGGTCGCGGCCTTGCGGTCGAGGAAATATCCCACCGCGCCGCCGCGCAGGGGAAAGTCGGCGTCGCCCGCGAAGCGCACGCCGGGCGCGAAGTCGAGCCGGCCAGAGAACCAGGGGATGACCTGGTGGATGCCCTTGCTCTCGATCTCGAGCGGCCGCTGGCTCTGGAGGAGACGGACATGATCGTTGACCGCCTCCGTGACCATCGCGCTCCGTCCCGTCGCCGACGGCGCGAGCACGACCTGCCAGGCGAGGGGTGCCGTCACCAAGACCAGCACGGCGGCGACGGCGAGGGCCGCCCACCTTTTCGGCCACGGTCGGCGTGTCGCCGGGGATGAGGCCTCGGCGGGCCACTGGGCGGCAAGCCGGCGCTTGAAGCCGACGGGGGCGGGGTACTGAGGGAGCCGGCGCTCGAGGGCCAGGGTGAGCTCGTGCTCCAGGCGATCCTCGTTGGCGCAGCTCGGGCAACCGTCGAGATGGGCCCGCACCTGGCCATGGGCCTCCGAGGCGAGCCGGCCCTGCTGGTAGTCGAGGAGCACTTCGCGGACATCGCCGCAGTCCATGCGCCTCAGGTCTCCCAGTCTCGCAGCGCCTGACGGAGGGCGGCGCGCGCGCGCGACAGCCGGGACTTGACCGTGCCGACGGCGCAGCCCAGCACCTGCGCGGTCTCCCCTTCCGTCAACCCTTCGAGGTCGAGCAGGATCACCGTGCGCCCGTCCTCCGAGAGCCCCATGAGGGCGCGCTCGATGTCCTCGGAGGCCGCTTTCCTCAAGCGGTCGAGCTCGATGCTGTCCCGCTGGCGCCCGATGTCCGCCGCCGGGGGCAGTGACGGAGTGACCGTGTCGAGCCCGCCCGTGACAGGATTGTGACGCTCGCGTCGATAGTGGCTCACGAACGTGTTGCGCAGGATGCGGAAGAGCCAGGCCTTGAGATTGGTCCCCGGCGTGAACTGCGCGGCCGCGTTGAACGCACGCGTGTAGGTCTCCTGGACGAGATCCTCGGCATCGCTCTCGTTCCTCGTGAGATAGCGCGCCAGATTATAGAGACCATCGGCATAGGCCAGGGCCTCGCGGCCCATGGTCCCCGGCTGTTCGCCTTCGCCTCGGCGCTCCATGGCCTCACCATACGCTTAACGCAGAAGCCGCGGAACCGTTCCCCCGCACCCTCGATGGAACCAATGGCCACCCGCGGCGTTAGCGCAGATAGGGCGCAACGCGCTCATTCAAAGGAGGAAGCGATGAGGCGACTGGCGGGGGGTGTGGTGGCGGTGGCGCTGGCGGCATGGCTGACCGGATCCGCGGCGGCCGCGGGGCCCAAGGCCTACGTGGGGCTGTTCAAGGACGACGCGGTGGCCGTGATCGATACGAGCCAGAACCGGGTGGTGGCGACCATCCCGGTGCCCAAGGGCCCGCACGGCCTCGTGGTCACTCCCGACGGGCGCAAGGCCTACGTCAGTAGCGACGGCGCCTCGACGGTGAGCGTGATCGACACAGCGAGCGACAAGGTCGTCGCCACCATCGACGTCGGCGCCAACCCTCATGGCCTCGCCATGTCGAGCGACGGGCGCAAGCTGCTCGTCTGCGCGTTCGGCACGAATCGCGCGCTCGTGGTCGACACGGCCACGGACAAGGTGGCCGGCGAGGTCGCCGTGCCGCAGGGTCACAACGGCGCCATCTCGCCCGACGGGAGCCGCGCCTATGTCGCCTCGCAGAAGCAGGGGGAGGCCGCCCTCGTCATCCTCGACCTCAAGACGATGACGCGCGCGGGCGCGGTGCCGCTCGACAAGACCCCGCGCGCGGTCGACGCCTCCCCCGACGGCAAGCGGGTCTACTTCACCCTGGCCGGCGTCAACGCCGTCCAGGTCCTCGACACCGCGACGAATCAGATCGTCGCCCAGATCGCCGTGGGCGTCTCACCCCACCAGGCCCCGCCCACCGCGGACGGCCGCTGGGACCTCGTGGTGGCCCAGGGCCCGGGCGAGCTCGACATCGTCGACACCAGCACCAATGCCCTGGCCGCCGCCGTACCGGTCGGGAAGACGCCGCACTGGGTGGCCATCGCCTCCGACGGCCGCACCGCATGGGTGACCAACGAAGGGTCCAACGAGGTCTCCGTCGTGGACCTGGGGAAGCGGACGGTGACCGCGACCATTGCCGTGGGCAATGCCCCGAGGAAGATCGCCGTGCAGCCCATGGGCGCCCCACGGTCGGCCGCGCCCGCGGGGGCGGCCATGGCGGCGGCATCGCAGAAGAGCGCGAAGTCCGTGACCATCGCCGGGGTTGTGTACCACGACCACGGCACGCGGGACATCTCGGGCCAGCGCGTGGTGAAGATGGAGGCGGACGACTACTACTTCGGGCCCACCTTCCTTCGCGGCAAGCCGGGGCAGCGCGTGCGCCTGCGCGTGGAGAACGAGTCGGGGACGCTCCACAACATCACGATCGCCGATCAGCAGATCGACCGCGACATCCTGCCGAAGAAGACCATCGAGGTGGACGTGACGGTGCCGCCCTCCGGTGTCGTCACCTTCACCTGCAAGTTCCACGGCCCCCTCGGCATGAACGGCCAGCTCGCGACCGCGGACCCCAAGACCGGAGCTTCCCGCTAGCGCGCGTGCCGGCAGTGCGGCGGGTGGGGGCGGGGGCATCCCCCGCGGACCACGCTGACTCGCTGCCCGCTTGAGCACTCTTAAGGGGCCACGAGATTCTGGTTTTACGCTTCGGCAACGCGCAGAAGATACGGGTCCACGGGGGATGCCCCCGCCCCCTCCCGCCGCCTCGCGGTGCTCCAAGAGGAGTTGCGCGAGCTTGTCGGCGCATTGGGAGGGCGGGGCTGAGGGGTGGCCGGTGGCGGGTTGCCGGCGGGAGCGAATCCGACGAGCCGTAGCGCGCCCCGAAGCGCAGGGCGCCTCCGCCGCGCGAGTCGACCCCGCCGCAGGCGGGGCGGCGAGCGCAACCCCCGTCTCGGGGGATGGGGGGCGGGCGGAGGCGCCCGAGCGAGGAGGCGCGCGAGGCGAGGAGGTTGAGCGGACGCCGGCAACCCGCCACCGGCCACCCCTCAGTCCCGCCCGATGGAAGCTCGCGGGAATCGTCGACGGCTAAAGCGAGATGCGGCGGCGGGACATGGCGCGGTCCCATTTGGTGGCGTAGGCGTCGTCGAAGATGATGCCTGCCTCGGCGGCGGCGATGAACCAGTAGCCGCCCTTGATCTCCGTCTCGAGCTGGTCGGGGGCCCAGCCCGCGTGGCCGAGCGTGAAGACCGACCGCTTGGGCCCGCGCCCGGCGGCCATGGCCTGCAGAATGTCCGGATGAAAGGTGACGGCGACCTCGCTGCCAACGCGGAACGTGTCGGAGGCGGCGTACTCGGGGCTGTGCAGGACGAAGATGCGCGTGGGCTCGACGGGACCGCCCACGTGCAGGCGCACCGAGCCCGCGGCGCCTTTCGGGTCCATGCCCGCCTGCTCGAGCAGCGTGGCGAGCGGCGCGTCCGCGAGCGGACGATTGAGCACGAGACCCATGGCGCCCTTGGCGTCGTGGCGGATCATGAAGATCACCGTGCGGATGAAGCGAGGATCCTTCAGGTCGTCAGTGGCGATCAGGAGCTGGCCGGTGAGATAGGCGCCCTGCGCGCGCGCGGAGGGCAGAGGGGCCGGCGCCGTCGCCAGCACAAGGGCGCCGGCAAGGACGCCGACGGCGATCCAAGGTGACCGGGCGCGAGGCAGACCGAGCATCCGTGGCACAGTATAGTCGATGGTCTGGCCCACCGCGCTGCGCGCCTTCCGATATCGTGATTTCCGTCTCTTCTGGACGGGGCAGCTCGTCTCGCTCGTGGGCAGCTGGATGCAGAGTGTCGGGCAGGCCTGGATCGTCCTCGAGCTGACCCACTCGCCGTTCAAGCTCGGGGTGATCAGCGCGCTCCAGTTCGGCCCCATGCTCTTCCTGTCCTTCCTCGCCGGCGCGCTCGCCGATCGCGTCCGCAAGCGACGCCTCCTCCTGCTGACGCAGAGCGCGCTCATGCTTCAGGCCTTCGCGCTGGCCACCCTCGACCGCACGGGACAGATCCAGTACTGGCACGTCGCCGTGCTGGCCACCCTCTACGGCATCGCCAACACGCTCGACCTGCCCGCCCGACAGTCCTTCGTGGTGGAGATCGTGGGCAAGCACGATCTCATCAACGCCATCGCACTCAACTCCGCCGTGTTCAACGGCGCGCGGGTGGTGGGACCGGCTGTAGCCGGGCTCCTCGTGGCGCGCTACGGAGTGGGGATCGCGTTCCTGCTCAACGGACTGAGCTTCATCGCCGTGATCGCGGCCTTGCTCGCCATCCGGACCGAAGGAGAGCCGCGGCCGAGATCGGGCGACACCCTGGGGCAGGAAATCCTGCAGGGCATCCGCTACGCCTGGGAGACACCGCTGATCGCGCTTGTCCTCTCCCTCTTGCTCGTCATGAGCCTGTTCGTCATCAACTTCGGGGTGCTCGTGCCGCTGATCGCGCGCGACGTGTTGCACGAAGGCGCCCACGGCTTCGGTCTTCTCATGGCCTCTCTTGGGATCGGGGCGGTGACGGGAGCCGTGGCATTGGCCCTCGGCGGGCGTGGACGGGCGCCGGTGTGGCTGCTCGCGGGCACGGCGCTCGTCGCGGCCGCCGGCGTGGGCGGGCTGGGCGCCGTGCGCCAGTTCTGGGTAGCGGCCGCGCTTCTCGCGGTGGAGGGATTCGTCATGATCGTGTTCATGGCCAGCTCCAACACGACGATGCAGGTGACGGTGCCCGACGCACTCCGTGGCCGCCTGATGGGTGTCTACGCCTTCGTCTTCGTGGGGATGACTCCGTTCGGCGCGCTCCTGATCGGGACGGTGGCCGAGCGCTGGGGCGTGCCGGCCGCCTGCATGGTGGGAGGTGGCTGCGGGGCCGTGTCAGTGCTGGCGCTCACGCTGTCGTGGGGCCGCCGAGCCTCGGAAGTGCCGCCGTTGGGCCTGGGCTAAGCATGACGCGGCGGGTATAATCCAGCCTCCGAGAGGAGCGACCCGCATGGCCGGCGAGACGACGCTGACGTCCGACACGATCGAGGTGCGCGAGACCCATCGCTTCGACATCGCTGCCCTCGAGCGATATCTGTCTCCGCGCATTCCCGGGTTCGGCGGGCCGGTGACGGTTCGCCAGTTCCAGGGCGGGCAGTCGAATCCCACGTATTACCTCGGGACCCTCGACCGCGAGTACGTGCTCCGGCGCAAGCCTCCGGGCAAGCTCCTGCCCTCCGCGCACGCCGTCGACCGCGAGTATCGGATCCTCACGGCGCTCGGACGAACCGATGTTCCCGTGCCGAAGACCTATGTCCTCTGCGAAGACGCCGAGGTCATCGGCACAGCCTTCTATGTGATGGACTGGGTGCGCGGGCGCATCATGGTGGATCCGCTCCTGCCCGGACTGACCCCGCCCGAGCGGTCGGCCATCTATGATTCGATGAACGACGTGCTGGCGCGGCTGCACCGCGTGAACTGGCAGGGGCTCGGGCTGGCGGATTTCGGAAGGCCGGGCAACTACTTCGCGCGGCAATTCCATCGCTGGAGCCAGCAGTATCGCGCCTCCGAGACGGAGCGCATCGAGGCGATGGAGCGGTTCATGGAGTGGCTACCCGATCACATTCCGTCCGACGACCTGACCACTATCGTCCACGGCGACTTCCGGCTGGGCAACGTCATCATCCACCCGTCGGAACCTCGTGTCGTCGCCGTGCTCGACTGGGAGATCTCGACCCTCGGCCACCCCCTGGCCGATCTCGCGTACAACGCCATGTCCTATCACCTCGAGCCCGACATCCTGGGCGGCGTCCTCGGGCAGGATCTCAAGGCGCTCGGCATCCCCACGGAAGAGGAGTATCTCGCCGCGTATTGTCGCCGCACGGGCCGCAACGACATTCCCGACTGGAGCTTCTACGTCGCCTTCTCGATGTTCCGCCTCGCCGCCATCGCGCAGGGCATCATGGGGCGCGTGATCGCGGGGACGGCCAACGACGCCAATGCCCGCGCCCGCGGCGAGCGCGCGCGCCCGATGGCCGAGGCGGGCTGGCGCCTGGTCGAGCAGCGGGCCCGCTGATCTCTTTCCCGGAGGACACGCGATGATCGAGAAACGAGCATTCGGACGGACCGGTCACCGGAGCACGGTGACGCTCTTCGGGGCGGCGGCGCTGGCCCAGGCCAGCCAGGGAGACGCGGACCGCGCGCTCGAGGTGCTGCTCCGCCACGGCGTCAACCACATCGACACGGCGGCGCGGTACGGAGACTCCGAGCTTCGCATCGGCCCCTGGATGGCCCGTCACCGGAAGGACTTCTTCCTCGCCACCAAGACGGGCTCCCGCACTGCCACCGAAGCCCGCGCGGACATCCACCGCTCGCTCGAGCGGCTGCGCGTCGATCACGTCGACATGATCCAGCTCCACTCCCTGGGCCATCCGGACGACTGGGACCAGGCCATGGGCCCGGGCGGCGCCCTGGAGGCGGCGGTGGAGGCGCGCGCGCAGGGGCTCGTCCGCTTCATCGGCGTCACCGGGCACGGCTGGACGATCGCCGCCATGCATCGACGCAGCCTGGCGCGCTTCGACTTCGATTCCGTGCTCTTGCCCTTCAACTTCTTCTTCGCGCAGAACGAGCGCTACCGGCGGAGCTTCGAAGAGGTGCTGACGATCTGCCGGGAGCGGAACGTGGCTGTGCAGATCATCAAGACGATCGCGCGCGGCCCGTGGGCGACCACGGACCGGACGCACACGACGTGGTATCAGCCGCTGGAGGCCCAGGCGGACATCGACCGGGCCATTCACTGGATCCTCGGCCTGCCGGAGATCTTCGTCAACACCGCCGGCGACCTCGCGCTCCTCCCGAAGATCCTGGACGCGGCCAGCCGCTTCGAGCATCCGACGCCGGAGGCGGAGATGGCGGCCATGCTCGGCTCGACCAAGATGACGTCGCTGTTCGGGCTCCCCGCGTGACGAGAGGGGAAAGACTGCCCATGCGAGTCCTGATCGCGATCGTGGTGGTGGCCCTGGTGGGCGTGCTCGGCGCCACGGAGGAGGCGTCAGCCCAGGGGCCCGTGCGCATCGGCTTCATCTCGCCGCTGTCCGGGGCCATCGCTCAGGCCGGCAAGGACATGTACAGCGGCTGCGAGCTCTACTGGGAGGAGACGGGCTGGCAGCTCGCCGGTCGCAAGCTCGAGGTCATCCTGGAAGACAACGAAGGCGTGCCCGCCACCGCGGTGACCAAGGCCCGCAAGCTGGTGGAGTCGGATCGCGTCCACATGCTCGCGGGCGTGATCCTCTCGAACGTCGCCTATGCGCTCGTGCCCTACATCGAGGCCCAGGGCATCCCGACCATCTGCCCGAGCAATTCCGCCGACGACCTGACCCAGCGCAAGCGCCCCAAGTGGCTCATCCGCACCGGCTTCTCGGCGGGGGGCAACATGCATCCCTTCGGGGAGTACGCGGCGCGCGTGCTCGGCTACAAGAAGATCGCCATCGTCTCGCTCGACTACGCCTTCGGCTGGGAGATCGCGGGAGGCTTTCAGAAGACCTTCGAGGACAACGGCGGCCAGATCATCCAGAAGGTGTGGATCCCCCTCAACGTGCAGGACTACGCGCCCTACCTCGCCCAGATCCGGAAGGACGCGGACGCCGTGTTCGTGCTCGCCCTCGGGCGGTGGACCCTGCTCTTCGCCAAGCAGTGGGCCACGAGCGGGCTCAAGGATCGCATCCCGCTCATCGCGGGCGGCACCTACACGGACGAGCACGTCCTGCCCGAGCTGGGCGACGAGTCCATCGGAGTGATCAGCGCCCATCACTACTCGGCCGCCCTCGACACACCGGCGAACCGGCGCTTCCGCGCCGCCTTCGAGAAGAAGAACAATCGCCTGCCGTCCTTCTACTCGGAGAACTGCTACACGGGCGCGCGCGTGGTGGCGGAGGCGGCCAAGGCGGTGGGCGGCCGCCTCGAGGACCGCGCGGCGTTCATGGCCGCCCTCCGCGCCGTCGAGATCGGGGATGCGCCCCGCGGGCCGATCAAGATGGATCCCTACGGCAATCCCACTCAGAACATCTACATCCGGAAGGTGGAGCGGGTAGGGGGCAAGCTGCAGAACACCGTCATCTACACCTACCCGGCGGTGAGCCAGTTCTGGAAATACAGCCCGGAGGAGTTCCTGAAGCAGCCTGTCTACTCGCGGGATTTCCCGCCGTGCCGCCATTGCTGATGCCCTTCGGAGGAGCCATGTCAAAGACGACCGTCCGCATCGTCCTCACGCTGATCCTGTCCGGCCTCGCGATGGGTGGAACCGCCATCGCGCCCACGCCCGCGGTGGCCCAGGCGAAGCCCATCGTGTGGAACCTGCCCACGGTGGCGGCGCCGACCTACTACCACACCGTCAACTACAACGCGTGGGCGGCCAGGGTGAAGGAGAAGTCGCAGGGCCGGCTGGAGATCCGCGTCCACCCCGCCTCCTCGCTCTACCCGGGCCCGGAGCTGATCCCCGCCGTCCTCGACGGCCGCTCGGAGATCGGCACCGTGCTCGCCTCGTACCTGACCGACGTGCTCCTGGAGATGGGCCCTCTCGAGCTGCCCTTCATGACGAGCGGCATCGAGGAGCACAAGAAGGCGGCCTTCCAGCTCCGGCCCTTCTACACGGAGATGCTCGCCCGCAAGGGCCTCAAGCTCCTCGCCATCAGCACGTGGCCGTCGCAGCAGATCTTCTCCTCGGTGCCCATCCGCACGGTAGCGGACTGGAAGGGCAAGAAGATCCGCGTCTACGGCGCCGACTCCGCCAACGCCGCGCGCCTGCTGGGGGCGGCGCCCGTCAACATCGCCTTCGGCGAGGTGTATTCCGCCCTCGAGAAGAAGACGGTGGACGGCGCCATGACCTCGGCCACCAACGCCGAGCCCATGAAGTTCTTCGAGGTGGCGAAGTATCTGGACTACTGGTACCTGGCGGGCGCCGCTCAGGAGTGGCTGGTGGCCAACCAGAAGGCGTGGGACGCTCTGCCCAAGGATCTGCAGCAGGCCGTGCTGGACTCGATGAAGGACGTCAATCTCGAGGAAAAGGAATGGCAGGACGCCACGGCCGCCGACGAGAAGGTCCGCAAGCGTCTGCCCGAGCTGGGCATGACCGTCATCGAGCCGTCCAAGGAAGAGATGGACAAGGCGCGCAAGATCGCCAAGGGCGCCTGGGACATCTGGCTCCAGCGCACGGGCGCCGACGGCAAGCGCGCGCTCGAGCTCGCCCTCAAGGCCCTCGGACGCTGACCGCCGGCGCGGTGAAGCAATGAGCACCGAGTACATTCGCACGCTCTACCAGTACAGCGCGTGGGCGAACGGGCGCATCCTGGACACGGCGACCGGCCTCGCCCCCGGGCAGCTCACCGAGGGCGCCGGCGCGAGCTACGGCTCCGTGCGCGACACCCTCGTGCACACCATGAGCGCCCAGTGGATCTGGCTCCAGCGCTGGAAGGGCGTCTCCCCGCGCGCCATGCTCCGCGCCGACGATTTTCCCGATCTGGGTGCCATACGGACGCACTGGGCCGCCCTCGAGCGGGAGACGCGGGACTTCGTGGAGGGATTGGATGAGGCCCAGCTCGCGCGGGTGCTCAGCTACACGAACACCAGGGGCCAGGAATGGGCCTATCCCCTCTGGCAGATGCTGATCCATCAGGTCAATCACGCGACCCAGCACCGCAGCGAGGCGGCCCTGCTCCTCACGCAGATGGGCCACTCTCCCGGCGACCTCGATCTGCTCGTGTACATGGACGCCGTGAACGCGCGGAAGGACACGCCCGCTCCGCGAAGCGCCTGACCCGTCCCCGCTCGCCTCACCCGCCGGCCCCGCACATCGGCCTTGACAGCCCGGCCGTCCTTGTTGAATACTTATGTCGGATCATGAATATAAATTCTATCAGCCTGGTCCGGCGGCGCCGCGCGGCGATCCTCGAGCTGGTGCGGGAACACGCGGTGCACTCGCAGGAAGAGCTCCAGCAGCTCCTGCGCCGGCGGGGCTTCACCGTCGCCCAGCCGACCCTGTCCCGCGATCTCAAGGATCTGGGACTGGCGCGGACGCCCACGGGCTATGCCGCCTCCGCGCCGCCGTCCTCGTTCGTGCCGGGGGCGCGCCGGGAGGCGGCCCTCGACCGGGCCCTCGCGCATTCCGTCCTGATCGCGCAGGCGGCGGGGACCCTCGTGGTCGTCAAGACGCCCCCCGGGGAGGCGCATCCGGTGGCCCGGGCCGTGGACGAGAGCGGGCTGCCCGGCGTGGTGGGGACGATCGCGGGAGACGACACGGTCTTCATCGCCACGCCGAGCCCGGCCGCCGCCCTCAAGGTCGAGCGCCGGCTGCGTGTCCCGCTGTCCGCCATCCGTCAGACGCGGCGCGCGCGCGCCTGAGCGCGCCGACCCACGAGGAGAACGATCCCATGCTCCACGAATGCCGCCCCGCCGACCTGGCGATCATCACCGACCCGTCGCGGCTCGACCTCGACGTGATCCACGGGTTCCTCTCGCGGTCCTCGTACTGGGCCGCGGGGATCCCGCGTGAGCTGGTGGCCCGCGCCCTCCGCCATTCCACCTGCTTCGGCGCCTTCGACGGAAACGAGCAGGTGGGCTTTGCCCGGGTGATCTCGGACCACGCCACCTTCGCCTATGTCTGCGATGTCTTCGTGCTCGATTCCCATCGGGGCCGCGGCGTGGGCAAGCAGCTCATGGCCGCCGTCAAGTCGCATCCCGACCTCCAGGGCCTCCGGCGCTGGGTCCTCTTCACGCGGGACGCCCATGAGCTCTACCGCCAGTTCGGCTTCAGCGAGGCGCGCCATCCGGATCGGCTGATGGAGATCCAGAGCGGCCCATACCCGGCCGCCGCGGCGGCACGAGAGGGAGAGCCCACGGCATGAGCCATGACCTCCGGCGGATCATGAAGGTGGCCGATCGTCCCCCCCTCGTCATGGTCGAGGGCAAGGGATCCTGGCTCTGGGACAGCGAGGGGAGGAAGTACCTCGATTTCGTGCAGGGCTGGGCCGTGAACTGCCTCGGCCATTCGCCCGACATCATCCTCGACGCGCTGAACGATCAGGCCCGGCGACTCCTCAACTGTAGCCCCGCGTACTACAACGAGCCCATGGCCCGGCTGGCCACGCTCATCGCGGACAGCACGGGGCTCGACGAGGTCTTCCTGTGCAACAGCGGCGCGGAGGCCAATGAGGGCGCCATCAAGCTGGCCCGGAAGTGGGGAAGCCGGCATCGGGGCGGCGCCTTCGAGATCGTCACCATGGAGCACGGATTCCACGGGCGAACGCTGGCGACCATGGCCGCGTCCGGCAAGCCGGGCTGGGATACCTTGTTCCAGCCGAAGGTACCCGGCTTCCCGAAAGTGCCGCTGGGCGATCTCGAGGCGGTGCGCAAGGCCGTCACGCCCGAGACCGTGGCCGTCATGCTGGAGCCCATCCAGGGCGAAGCCGGAGTCTTCGTGGCCGCCGACGACTGGCTGCGCGATCTGCGAAAGCTGACGAGGGACCTGGGCATCCTCTTGATCCTCGACGAGATCCAGACGGGGATCGGGCGGACGGGGCGCATGTACGGATACGAGCACGCCGGCATCGAGCCGGACATCATGACGCTCGGCAAGGGCCTCGGGGGCGGCACCCCCATCGCCGCGCTGGTCGCGTCCGCGGGCGCCAGCGTCTTCGAGTATGGCGACCAGGGCGGCACCTTCAACGGCAACGCGCTCATGGCCGCGGTCGGGTGCGCCGTCGTGACGGCCGTGCGGGCCCCGGGCTTCCTGGATTCTGTCGCCACGAGCGGCCGCTATCTCGCCGAGCGGCTGGGCGCGCTCGCAGCAGAGCTCGGCCATGGCGAGGTCCGGGGCCGCGGGCTCCTCGTGGCCCTCCAGCTGCAAGGGCGC
>WNGJ01001793.1_pt1 | contig 38781 bp, 27 predicted proteins | sample 5400611 | NCBI WGS metagenome assembly WNGJ01 (sample SAMN13153375, study PRJNA577476) | soil metagenome | isolation source: 40 cm soil or saprolite under Garry oak tree replicate 1 | place: USA:California | collected 2016-06-15
GCTGAGATTGATGCAACCTGGGCAATCTGTTCCTGCGTCTCGACCGGCTTGCTCATCGACTTGATTTCGGCGACGACGGCCTCAACGCCTTTATCCAGGCCTCTGCGCAGGATCATCGGGTTCGCACCTGCCGCCAGGTTCCTCAGACCCTCGGTAATAATCGCCTGTGCCAGTACGGTAGCGGTTGTGGTTCCGTCTCCGGCCACATCGTTTGTCTTGGTCGCTACCTCTTTGAGCAACTGGGCACCCATGTTCTCAAAGGAATCGGGCAGGTCTATGTCGCGAGCAATAGTCACGCCATCGTTTGTAATCGTCGGCGCGCCAAACTTCTTATCCAGTACTACATTGCGGCCTTTTGGCCCAAGTGTAACTCTTACTGCACCTGCCAGCACATCCATGCCCTTCTTGAGGGATTGACGTGCTTGCTCATCAAAAAGCAATCTTTTTGCCACGAAACAATACTCCTAATTTTCTTTTTAAAGGTCCCACTTTTATCTCACCTGCGTCTACCGTGTCCGGTCGTCTACCTCCAGGAGTGCGCGGGCGTGATAAATCGGGCCACTACTCAACAATACCCATAATGTCGCTTTCGCGCAGGATCAAATACTCTTCGCCATCCTGTTTGACTTCGGTACCGGCATATTTAGCAAACAGTACCTTTTGCCCAACGCTCACCTCGGGTTTCGTGAGCTTGCCATTGTCCAGCACCTTACCTGGCCCTACTGCCAGGATTTCCCCTTCCTGGGGCTTCTCCTTCGCAGTATCCGGCAACACAATGCCACTCTTGGTGACGGATTCACGAGATAAGGGCTTGACTAACACGCGGTCGCCCAGCGGTCGAATCTTTACGCTCACTGTAGTCATGCGCCAATTCCTTCCTATTATTTTCGGGTGTGAGTCTAAACTCATTCCAAATTTTAGCACTCTCGGAATGAGAGTGCGAACCAGCTATATAATACACCATTTCAGGCATGGCTGCAAGGGGAATTTGGCTGAAATCCACTCCTAAATCAGGGGTGCAGGGGGCGAAGCCTCCCTGCCGGGGTCTGGGGTGTCCCCAGCACACTTCCCTCTCTCACGTGTGTGCCTCCGCAGGAGGCAAGTTATGAGTGGATGTCAGGAATTTGGGATTTTACAATGCTCCCCCGGTAAGAAGTCATTCAAAAAGCCTACTTCGATTATGTATTGTGGTACAATAGCATCGGTTTCATTTGCCGCGATATACAGGCGTCGATCTGGACGCTTAAACTTTTTTAGAGATTATGATGATGTTGGAACAAAAAGATTTATTAGTAGGACTCAACCAGCCACAGCGACAGGCCGTTACTACTACCGAAGGGCCCGTCTTGATACTGGCAGGGCCGGGGAGTGGCAAGACCCGCGTTATCACTCACCGTATCGCCTACCTCGTGCGCAGCAAGCCCGTCTCCCCCTGGCGCATACTGGCGGTCACCTTCACAAATAAGGCCGCCAAAGAGATGCGCGAGCGCCTTGAAAAGCTGGTAGGCATCAATGAGTCCAAAGAGATGACCATTGGCACCTTCCATGCTATCTGCGCTCGCGTGCTGCGCGTTGAAGCTGACTATCTTGCACCCCTGGGACTCAATAAATCATTTGTGATCTTCGATACAGATGACCAGCTCACGCTTGTGAAGCAGGCGATCAAAGCATTGAACCTGGATGAGAAACAATACCGGCCGCTAACCATGCAGGCGATGATCTCCCGCGCCAAGAATGAGCTGCAGGGCCCGGATCAAATGGCGGAACTGGCTGCAAAATATCTTGAAGAGGTAGCGGCCCGCGTCTACAAGCAATACCAGAGGCTCTTACGCGCCAATAACGGGGTCGATTTCGACGATCTGTTGATGCTGACGGAACAACTGTGGCGGCGCGAACCAGAAGTGTTGCGCAAGTACCAGGCACGCTGGCAGTATATCCATGTTGACGAGTTCCAGGACTGCAACCTGCCGCAATATAAGTTGATACGCTTGCTGGGCTTCGGCACTGATGATAGGCATGAGGGACTGGGAAATGTGTGCGTAGTGGGCGACGACGACCAGATGATTTACACCTGGCGCGGGGCAAGCGCTGAAAATGTAGAACGCTTCGAGCGCGATTTCCCCCATACGAAAATCATCATGCTGGAACAGAATTATCGCTCAACCCAGACTATTCTCGACGCGGCGCAGAATGTAGTGCGGCGCAATCGACTGCGCAAGGATAAGAGCTTATGGACTGAGCTAGGTGAGGGCGAGAAGATTATCCTGCACGAAGGGTATGATGAAGAAGAGGAGGGTCTCTTCACGGCGCGCGAGATCAAGCGCTTGCTGGCGCGTGGCGACATCGATAGGCTTGGAGATGTCGCCGTGATGTATCGCACCAATGCGCAGTCCCGCGCACTGGAAGAGCAGTTCTTACGAGCAAACATTCCTTACAAGGTTATTGGCAGCCGCAAGTTCTACGAGCGTAAAGAAATTAAGGATATGCTGGCCTACCTGCGCCTGCTGGCAAACCCCTATGATGACCTGAGCCTGCAGCGTATCATCAATGTGCCTAATCGCAAAATCGGGCCTAAGACGTTCGGTGAGCTACAGCAATGGGCCGCTCAAAGACAGATCACGCTTTACGATGCCATCCAGCAGATAGATAAGCATCCTACACTCGCTAGGACGGCAAAAGCTGCACTGTCAGGCTTTGGACACCTGCTTGTTGACCTGACCAATGCTATCGAGGAATTGCAATTGCCTGAACTGCTCGATCGAGTCGCTGAGCGCAGCGGCTATGGTCCTGACCTGCGCGAGACGCCAGAAGGCGAGGAGCGCTGGAGCAACGTGCTGGAACTACGCCGCGTGGCCGAGGACTACTCGGAGATCGAGACACGCACCGCGCTCGAACTGTTCCTGGAGAACGTCGCGCTCGTAGGTGGTGCAGATACCGCGCAGACCAGCGAGGATGGCACGCTCGTGAAGGAAGAGAACCACGATGCTGTAACCTTGATTACGCTGCATGCCGCGAAGGGACTGGAGTTTCCGGTCGTCTTTATCGTCGGCATGGACGAAGGCTCACTGCCACACGCGCGCTCGGTTGATAAACCTGAACAGTTGGAAGAGGAACGCCGCCTGGCCTATGTCGGTTTTACGCGCGCTATGCGTCGCCTCTACCTCGTGCGTGCCTACCGCCGCTCGTACTTCGGCGAAACCCAGGTAACCGAGCCTTCACGTTTCCTCGAGGATATTCCGGTAGAACTCGTTAAGAGTGAAGGTGGTGCGGGCAGTACTCGCCAATCTGGGAGCTCGCGTGCAACGGTGAGGCAGCGCAGCAGTTGGGATGACGACTACAACCAGGATAGCAGTTCAGCGCGTGAGACCGGCCGCGTATTCGGCTCGGGCAAACCGCCGGTGAGCAGCCAGGCTCCGCAGTGGACACCACGTACCTCATCAAAACCGGCGTCACTGCCACCAAAGAGCAGTAACAATGTAACACCTCCACTGTCATCATCAAATGTGCCTTCGATGCCGGCCAAACCAAAGGGCCAGCAGTTCAAGCCCGGCGACCGGGTGCGCCACGATAAGTTTGGAGAAGGTGTCATCCTCAAAAGCGAGATGGTGCAGGATACAGAATTCGTCGATGTGCAATTCCAGGGCAAGCACGGTAAAAAGCGCCTGAGCATGGATTTCGCGAATCTGGAAAAGATATAAAAATTATCCAGATTGAGATGCATACCAGATTGAGATGCATACGGGAAATGCGTGGGTGAGAACCAGAGCCGATAATGAAGTTTAGGCAAGGTTCAAAGGTGAAGAAGAATCCTTGACCGTGTGACGAGTCACACCCTGTCACCCTGAGCGCAGCGAAGGGTCTGTCGCGAGCAGCAGCCAGATGCTTCGCTGCGCTCAGCATGACAGGGCTGGACCTTTTTCCCAGGAATGAGCGAATGCTCGCTTAGAGGGAGCCAATCAAACGCAGCAACTGCTGGCATTCACGCTCCTCATCGGCGACCGGTACCAGTGTGATCAGCAGTTCATCCAGGCCACTGGCCAACAGCTCTCGCATGCGCTGCTGCACCGCGACTTCATTGCCTGCCACCACCAGGGCATCTACCAGCGCATCTATCCCCGATCCGTCGGCTGCAACCGGCACACCTGCCTCAGCAAACATGTGGGCATAAAAGGGGGATGTAGTGTATAACAAAGCGCGCTGGCGCGTGGCGGCCCGCACGGCCGCTCTGTCGGTGCTCATGGCGAGCAGCGTGTGCGCCACCAGCGGCGGAGCCGGGCGCTGGCGAGCCTCGGCTCCAGCTCGTAAGGCTGGAAGGGCTTTGTTCAGCAAATAGGGAACCGGGCACATCCAGGAAATCGCGCCATCGGAGATCTCGCCCGCAAGCCGGAAGGCCTTCATGCCCAGGGCCGAGACCAGCAGGGGGATCGGCGCAGTACGCGGCAAGGTAAACACAACGTTGAAAAAGGTTCCATGATGGTCAATCTTGCCCTCCCACAAACCGCTGCGCAGTATCTCCACGTACTCTCTGAGATAGGCGAGCGGCGCTTTCATTGACAGGCCATACATCTGCTCGATGATATGACGATGGCTTGGACCGACACCCAGGCGCAAGCGTCCCGGGGCGAGATCATGGATCGCTAATGCCTGCTGTGCCATGACGAGTGGATGGCGTGGATAGATGGGCACGATGGATGTCCCCAATCTGATCTGCGTGGTTTGCACCGCAGCGGCGGCATAGAACGTCAAGATATCAACCTGGCCCGCAGCACCACTCGTCATCCAGACCTGTCGTACCCCGGCATGCTCGGCCTCACGAACTCTGGCGAGCGCGTCTACGGCGTTCCTGGCTTGTATGCCGAATCCCACACGGTCACGTACCGGCAGTTGAGAAACAGCCGCTGCTGTATATACCGGGCTCACATTTCCCTCATGTTGCATAACGATTCTCATCCTTCTTTCTTATGAGGAACTCTATACTCTCTGGTACTACAGATATAACGAAGGAACGACATGAAAACGTCATGAAAACGCCTGGAGCAGCGTCATGAACGGAAAGCTTTTACTCCTCAGAGCGATCGAGCGCCTGGCAGTCTTGCAGTCCCAGACGCCTCAATGCCGTCTCAGCTAGGCGGGGTCTTGCGGATCCGACTTGGCAAGGCGTTGGGCTTGCTGCATCACCTGTTGGATCTGCGGCCCGGCCAGAAAGCGCGCACGCCTCGCTTCATCCCCGATGACCTCGGCCAGCCCCTGGATGATCCTCTCCGCCTCGGCAAACCCAGTGTGTGCTTGCGCAGGCTCGCCAGCTGCCTCATACACCCTTCCCAACGCTGCCTGGATCTGCCATCGTTCTCCTGGCAACCCGAGGTCTGCCGCCAGCTGGGCGGCCTCGCACAGGTGGTCGATAGCCTGCTTTGTGTGCCCATCCCACGCGGCCAGTACGGCCAACGAGCGCAGGTAGGGAATGCGGAAGCGCCGATAGGGTCCCAGGTTTTCTCCGAATCGGTGCACTTCTGCTCGCGCCTGGCGCTCATCCCCCGCCTGCAGTAAGGCCTCCGTTTCATACTGAGGGGAGAAATCCCACGCGATCAATGCCCCGTCAGTGCTCTTACGGAGGACGATGACTTTCACGGCATAGCGATAGGCTGCTTCCCACTCCCCTGCCAGGGCATAGTGCATGCACAGTCGCGTCAGGGTGGGCACGCGCAAGGGTCCCAGGTCTAACGTCTCGGCAACGGCTTCTGCCTCTTCGAGCGTGCTGCGTGCCTCTTCCCACTGCTGCACGGCTTGATAGACACTCCCCAGGGCCGTGAGCAGGCGCGGGAAGTTTATCGTCAGCGGAAGGGTCCGCGCCAGCGCAACGGCCTGTTGTATGAGCACGAGCGCCTCTTCATACTCCCCCGCGTCCAGCAATCCTTGCGTGAGGCTGAGCGTACTGAGGATGTGTGCCCAGACGTTCTTGCTCTCTTGGGAGAGCGCGAGCGCTCTGCGGCCACTGCGCAGGCTGTCCTGCACCTGCCCGCCATTCACTTGTGTGAATGCCAGGACCGCCCAGCACAAGGCTTCTGACGCGCGATACGTCAAGGGTTGGGTGAGCGGAGCGCCAATGGCAAAGGAGGGAAGTGAAAGCACCCGCGAAGCGCTCTGCTCGTTACCCAGGGCGGCATACAGCGCCAGGGATGCTTCCACACAGTGTATGGCCTGTTGAAAGTCTCCTCCACGAATATGGATCCATCCCAGTGAGGAGAGACTTCTGGCTTCCAGTTCCTGGTCCTGTATGCCGCGTGCCAGTTCCAACGCATGCTCTCCATGAGACAAGGCGCGCTTTGGATCCTCCCACACGACGCCTAGGATCTGAGCCCAGTTCCACTCTGTTTCCGCCAGCGCCCGCTGATCCTGACTGGTCTGGGCCATGCGCCAGGCTTCCTCCAGCAGGGCTCGCACCTGTAAGTTGTCGTTGGACTGTTGCACTGCCAGGATCGCCAAATGGTTCAAGGTCATGCTGCCCAGCATGGGCAGCTGGTGCTGCTGCCCATAGGCTACAAGCTCTTCATAGGCCTCCTGGGCCTGCTGCCAGGCGTTCTGGTTGGTATAGGCCCGTCCCAGGGAGACGTAGAGGTGTTCGACTTCCGAGGCTTCCAGCACGCTCTGCATCCGCCGCTGCTGCTCCTGCAGCAAGGAACGCGCCCGTTCGTAGTGCCCGATGGCGTCTTCGACGGCAAAGACGGCCAGCGCCTCATCCCCAGCCTGCATGCTGTAGCGAGAGGCCGAGGTGGCCTCTCCGGCTGCCAGCGCGTGATACGCCAGCTCGGAAGCTCTCGCTCTCTCGGTCTGTAGTAGCGCCAGGGCGCGCTGGTGCAAGACGTGCCGCCGCGCCTCGCCCAGTTCAGTGTAGACCACTTCGCGCATCAGTTCATGCACGAAGCGATAGCTGCCCGGTCGGCCTGCCCGGGCTCGCTCTTCGCGCAGCATGCCACTGCCGACGGCTTCCTCCAGGGCCTCCACACCTGCCTGCACCCCCAGCTCGGCCACCTGCCACAGGCGCTGCGCGCTCGCCTGGGTGCCCAGCACGGCACCGGCCATCACCAGCTGGCGTGTCGCCTGGGTGAGCTTGGCCAGGCGCGCCTGGATCATGGCGCGCACCGAGAGCGGTAACAGCTGGCGCCAGGATCGCTCCTGCGCGATGGCCGCGGTCATCTCCACGACCAGCTCCAGCCGCCAGGTGCCATCAGCCCCCAGTCGGGGCACCAGCCACTCCTGCTCCCGCAACAGCTTGAGCGTCTCCAGCAGATACAACGGCTGCCCCCCGGTGTGCGTGAACAGGAAGTCGCCCAGCGCGACCAGCGGCGTCTCCGACGCCTGCGCAGGCGATGCTCCTGCAGCTGAAACCTGCGCAGAGCCATGCTGGCGCCTCTCACCTCCACTCCGCGCTCCAGGCGCCCCCTCTCCTACGATGGCCTCAATGAGTTGGAGGGTCTCCGCCTGGCTCAGCGTCTGCAAGGTGACCTGTGTGAGCGGCAGGTCGCGTCCCAGGTCGGCCAGCTGGGTGGAAAGCTGTGGGTTCAGCGCCAGCCCTTCACTGCGCACGGTGCCCAGCAGCAGCGCCCGGCTGTCATGGCCCCTCCAATAGTGGCCCAGGTAACGCAGCAGGTCGAGGGAGGCGCCATCCACCCGGTGCAGGTCATCCAGCAGCAGCAGCAGCGGCGCGCGCTGCGCCAGGGCGTCCAGCAGGCGCGCTACCGCTTCAAACAGCCGGAGCTTGGCCGCCAGTTCATCCTGCGTGGGGGCCGGCAGATCGGGGTAGCGCACCCGCAGCTCCGGCAGCAGGCGCGAGAACTCGGCCAGCCACAGGTCGTCGAGCAGGTCCTCCGGGGCGTTTTCCTCCTCCAGCAGCCGCCGCAGGGCCTCCACCAGTGGCTGGTAGGGCAGTCGTCCCCCCATCTCGAATGCTTGCCCACTCAGCACTTCGGCGCCCTGTGCCCGGGACCAGGCCACAAACTCGCGGGCCAGCCGCGTCTTGCCGATGCCGGCCTCGCCCACCAGCAGCATTGCTTGCGGCTGCCCCACCCGCGCCTGCTGGTAGCAGCCCACAAGCTGGCTGAAAGCCGCTGTCCGTCCGACAAGCGGCGCGATCAGCTCGCTGGGCGGCTGGTTTTCAGCCGTAGTGGTGGAGGAACGGGCAGGCGGGTTCCCGCGGTGGCGAGCCGCGGTGGCGCGAATGCGCTCAGCCAGGGCGACGGTTTCCGGCGAGGGCGAGACCTGCAACTCCTCGGCCAGTCGTGCCTGGCAGGTGGCGTAGACCTGCAAGGCGGCGGTCGCATCGCCCAGCGCCAGGTGCACCCGCATCAGGCGCCGGTAGGCCTCCTCCTGCAGCGGATCGAGTGCCAGCCAGCGGGTGAGCGTGGCTCGGGCCTGTTCCTGTTCCCCGGCAGCCTCGTACCCGGAGGAGAGCCGATCAAAGAGCAACTGCAGGCGCACCTGCCACTGGCGCTGCTGCTGCTCATGCCACTCGTCAAAGGGGGCTTGCTCGCCCAGCCAGAAGCCGTCGAGGAACGGCCCGCGCACCAGCGAGAGGGCGTATTGCCACTGAGCGACCGACTCGGCACGCTGCGGCTCAGACAGGAACGCGGAGAGCCCCTGGGCCTGTTTCCAGGCCTGCTGCACCACGTCGAGGTCGAACTCCAGCGGGGTATGTGGGTCCAGGCCGAGCAACTCATGCTCACTGAGCAGATGACTGTGCTGCTCAGCAGAGGAGTCGGCGTCGGCGAGCAGGCTGCGTAGCAGCGCAATGGCATTGCGCAAGGCATTGCGCGCATCAGAAGGATCACTGTCGGGCCATAGTAAGGCTGCCAGCTTGCTGCGAGGATGCATGCCCCCTTCGACCGCCAGGTAGACAAGCAAGGCCTGCGCCTTGCGTAAAGAAAACGCAAGGTGACTGCCGTCATGAAATACTTCGGGCGGGCCGAGCACGGCCAGATATAACAAACCCATGGCATGTCCTCGTCAACAAACAAGCATTGCATCACAAGACAGCTACTGGCCGAGAGAGAGACTGTGTGAAAAGACTCCCAAGGCGGATGTGTGTATCCGCACCAGGAAGAGCTCGTAACTCGTGTAAGTGGGTCTTTTCACACAGTCTCTTCTATTTCCTTGCATTCAGATGAATAGCTCTGGTTACAGCCTTCTTATGCCGCAGCGTGCCTCTGGCTATACCTGATCCAGCCCATTGGTAGCTGGACGGGACCATGAGCATCCTCGAGTAGATCAGCCAGGGCAATATACCAGGCAACCAGTGCACTCACAATGCCAAGCCAGCCGCCAATCCTGAGCAGGATGGTCATTCCATACGCCAAATTGCCGATAGCCAGGAGGAGGTAGCTCACAAACAGCAGCAGGAGGACCACCATGAGCGCCATATTGGTCCTCAGTGTGCCAAGAACCAGCACACCTGTGAAGATTGTCCAGCAGAGGAATAAGAGACCAAAGGGGGCATTAAAGATCCCTGCCCCTGCGAGGGGACCTAAGGCGCCAAAGATGGCACCGAGCGCGACCAGGAATCCTCCATAGGAGGAGAAGATGGTCGCAGCCACCGTGTTGGCCTTTTTAAACTCCCACATGCCTGCGAGAATCTGGACAATGCCCCCAAAGAAGAGAGCAGTACTGATTACGATGCGAGCACCTGGACCGAGTGAAGGAACAATGAAGCCTGCATAGAAGCAGCCAAGGAGGGCTGTGGTGAATGCAAGAATACCCATACCAAGCGGTATCGGATCGGCGACCGGAGTCACCACTGTTTCGACTTGTTCATGTTCATGTTCTTGTTCATGCTCATGTTCATGTTCGAATGCGTACTGAGCCATTGAAGTTCTCACCTTTCTTTCACGAAACTGCGCGACGAACCATAAAATCAAAGGCGTGGTACGATAGCATGCCATACCACTAAAGCACTGTTTGTCGAGAGGCCTCCTTTCTGTTGCTCTTCAATCCTTTGAGCTGCTTATCGTCCTCTCTGGTGCTAGTATGACGAGGAAGCGTCATGAAAACGTCACAAGCAGCGTCACGAACGGAAAACAGTATACTTCCCGTTCGTGACGTTTTCATGACGCTTCCTCGCCTGGCTCAGGGAACGCTTCTCTCCCGCAGACAATCATCAAGGAACGCTTGGAAGCAACGGTTTAGCAACGATGCATGTCCTACACTCTCCTCAAGATGAACAACAACATCCTTGCAGAACACAGAGTCGTTCTGTGGGAAAGATACCAGGAGGGAGTGCATGAGCATGGAGAAACCGAACGTGCGTCCTCGTTCTCATCTGTTTACAGTACATGTATGGGAAGAATATGAATAAAACTTTTGAACTTGAAAATGAGCAAAAACCCGGTTCGGCACACAAAATTGTCATGGATGTGCAGGATATTACGAAAACCCTTCCCCTTGGTCGAGAGCATATTGAGATTCTCAAAGGTATTAGCTTCCAGATTCTCAGCGAAGAGTTTGTCTCTATCGTAGGGCCATCCGGCTCTGGTAAAAGCACGCTGCTGGGCATTATCGCTGGCCTGGACAATCCCACGAACGGCCAGGTGCTGATTGATGACGTCGATATCACACGTATGACCGAAAGCAGGCTGGCAGCTGTGCGCAATAGCAAGATTGGCATGGTCTTTCAGGCCTTTAATCTGATCCCGACCCTGACAGCGCAAGAAAATGTGGAGATCCCGTTGTATGTCGGCAAACACCCGGGCTCTCCCTCCACGCGAGCGCGGGAACTGCTGACCCTGGTAGGGCTCGCGCACCGGCTCAACCACCGTCCCAATCAACTCTCCGGTGGCGAGCAACAGCGTGTAGCTATTGCGCGCGCACTGGCCGCCGATCCCGCCCTGGTCATCGCCGACGAGCCAACCGGCAACCTCGACGCCCGCAACGGGGAAAATGTGCTCAAGCTTATCACCGAATTACGTGCACAGACTGGCAAGACCTTTATTATCGCCACCCACGACCCGCTCGTTGCCTCACACGCGGATCGTGCTATCCGCATTGTTGATGGTAAGATCGCCGAACTCGATAGCTCTCACGGCGTCATTACGCAATAGCGCCCACGAAAGGAGAAGAAGACGATGAAAACCTCGATGTACTTCAACTACACCGCGCGTGCGTTGCTCCGGGGCGGGCAGCGCACCATCCTGGCCATATGCTGTGTGGCTGTAGGCGTGATGGCGGTGGTCTCCCTGCAACTCGTGGGCTTGATGCTGCAAAACTCGCTCACGGCTAATGTGCGCGAGACCAATGGCGGCGATATTGCGGTCACCACACCAGGCGTGCCACTCAAGCCGGGCGACCTGACCCTATTCGACCAGCTCAAGCGCGCGGGAACCATTAGCAACTACACGGCCGTGATCAGTGCCACCGGCGGGCTTAACAGTACGGCCACCTCGATCCAGTCCTTTAGCGTTGAGGCAGTTGACCCCAACAACTACCCGCTGGTTTCCCAGCCGGCGTTCGTTGAGCCGAGCGGTGGCACGGTGGCACATCTGCTGGCGAATGATCAGGTGCTTGTCACGCAGAATTTCCTCGACCGCTATCAGAAGCAGTTGGGCGATACGTTCAATCTGTATATCAAGACAAGTATGGGTTTAGGCCAGGCGCTGCCGGTAAAGATCGCCGGGGTCATCGCCAACTTGGGCATGTTTGCCCAGTCCGGCAACCTCTTGCTCATTTCGAAGCAGGACTACCTGGCCACAGCCCCCACTGCGCTCGCGGAATATAGCCTTGTTGATATCACTACGGCGGACCAGGCCCATACTGGTACGGCGGTCAAGGCCATTACGGCGCAGTTCCCCCTGGCTTCTACCCAGACGGTCGCGGACGTGTTGAAAAACCAGCAATCCTCGGTCGACCTGGTCAACAAATTCCTGGAGATTGCAGGCCTGCTCGCGCTCCTGATCGGCGGAGTCGGCATTGTCAATACGATGCAGGTCTTGCTCTCGCGGCGCAAGACCGAGATTGCCATGCTCAAGACGGCCGGCTATCGACGCAGAGATCTCTACCTGCTCTTTGGTCTGGAGGCCGGTTTGCTCGGACTGATCGGTGGGATAATGGGAGCCGCCGCCGCGACAGGTGTGAGTTATATCGTCCGCGGCCTGATGGAGAACCTTGGCTTCAACATCCTCTTCGAGCTGAACTTCCAGGTTATTCTCAGCGGCGTGGCCATCGGCTTTGCAACCGCGCTGATCTTTGGCCTGCTGCCGATTGCCCAGGCTGCCAACGTGCGCCCGTTGCATGTGATCCGCGAGTTTGAGCCCAGGAACGGGGGTGGGAGAGCATTGACGCTGCTGCTGCTGGTGGTGCTCTCTGCCCTCTTCTGTCTTCTGGCAACATTCATCCTCAACAGGGATCTCGTGTTGGGCATCGAGGCGACGTATGGCACATTTGCCAGCTTGCTGGTGCTGAGTGCTTTTTTCAGCCTGCTCATCTTTGCTGTGAGCAAATTGCCTGTCCCTGAGCGCCTACATCTCAAGCATATTGGGCTGATCCTGGTGGGAGTGGCTGTCTCAGTGGCGGTGTATCAGGTATTGCCCGTGTTTGGCATCTTCTTGCTGGTAGCCTCGCTGCTGGGCGTGGTGGTTGTGCTTCTCCCGCGCGGCTGGAAAGTCAGCACAAAGATGGCTCTGCGCAACCTTGACCGGCGCCGTGCCCGCACCATGACCACTATGCTGGCCCTGTTCATCGGCGTTTACGGTATCGGGCTGATTGTCGGCCTGGGTCACGATGTGGTGACCCAGACCAGCAGCGTGGTGAACCAGAACGCTCCATATAATCTCGTCGCAACGGTATCAGGAAAGGATAGCAGCGCGCTGCAGGCGAGATTGTCTAGCATTCCAGGACTCGCGAGTCACCGCGAAGACCCTTTTGTCGCGTCTGTTCCCAGGTCGATCGACGGTCAGCCCATCCAGCGCGTGCTGGGGAATAATCTCCAGAGTGAAATCGGCGTCCTGGGAGGGATCGAGGGCTACAATCTGGCACAAAACGTGCCGTCGGTGACGATTAGTCAAGGACGCAATCTGAACGCCAGCGATGCCAACACCAATAACGTGCTTGTCAGTGCCATCATGACAAGTGGCGGCTGGTTCAATATGGGCCTCAAACCCGGCTCGACCATCACCCTGGCCAGCGCGGATGGCAAGCAGCTTCGGACGGTTACCGTCGTGGGCATCATCTCCATTCCTACCAGCTATGAGAACCTGGGTGACGTTCTGGCTCCGGCCTCTGTCGTGAACGCGCTCAGTGCGGGGTCGAACGCTGGCACGACCGTCTTCTACATGAACGTCGCTTCCGCGCAGCTCAACCAGGCTCTGGACACGCTTGGCCTGATTGCGCCCAATGCCGCGGTTCAAAATCTGACGGATAGCGCGACAGCCTTCCTGCAGGAATTCAGTCGCCTCCTGAATATGCTGGTCGCGATCGCCTTGCTCTCCGTGCTAGCGGGGGTGATTATTATCGCCAATGCCGTGGCTCTGGCGGTGCTGGAGCGCAGGCGCGAACTGGGCATCCTCAAGTCGGTTGGCTATACCAGCGGCACCGTTTTGCGTGAGATCCTGATTGAGAATGGCATCATCGGAGGCCTCGGCGCGTTCATCGCCATGCTGCTGGCTTCTAGCGGGGTTGCCATAGGCGGCAAGCTGTTCTTCCAGGCGTCCTTCAGCGTGGAGCCACTGGTGATTGTGTGCCTGGTCATTGGCCCGGTGCTTCTCGCGATGCTCACGGCTGCTCTGGTTTCCTGGCGAGCCGTCCGCGTTCGCCCGTTAGAGGTTCTGAGATACGAATAAATAAAAAGAGTGTTATACCGGCGAAGCGCAGTAGCTCCCCACCGGCATAACATTCTTTTTATTGAGAGGAGGGAAATTGCCAGGAAACGAGAACAACTTTTAAGAAGCCCTGATGGACTATCAGAGATAGCCCATCTCCTCCGCAAGAGGCGCTGCCTGTTGGAGAAGAGCACGAGTCTCTTCCTGTTGTCCGGCATCCCAGGCATGGAGAGATGATTCAAGGAGCATTCTCAATGTTTCGGGAGGGGGCTGCTGTGTGGGGTCGAGCAGCATGCGCACGCAGTCCATTGCTTCAGCGCTCTTCTCCTGAGCGAGCGCAGCGCCAATGAGGGGCCATATGCCCGCCCACTGAAACCCATTGGTCCTCTGCTGCTCTTGCCTGTTCTCTAATGAAGCCCGACCGTAGACCTCAGTCTCGACCAGATTGCCATCGCGCCACGCAACCCATGCTCGATGCCCTTTGATAATAGGAATATTCCTCGCTTCTGGCATAGCCAGCGCACGCGTGACAACACCTCGAACATCTTCGACCAGTCCACGTTGCCGGAATACGAAAGGCAAAAACATCAAGCAGCGGGTGAGCAGCCTGGTGTTGCCTACCTGTTCTGCAACGTTCATAGCTGCACGCATCTCTTCCTCCGCCTCATCAATGTAACCTAACCACAGGAGGCGATTTCCCAGGACAAAGTGAGCAAATCCTATCAAGCTCGTGTTGCCTGTTTGTTGGGCTTCAGCCAACGCATTGCGGCAATATGAAAGCGATTCTTCCGATACGACATAGCGATCGCGCTGGCTATCTCGTGCTACCACCGCCTGAAAGAATAGGCCACGCTGCTCTGCTGTACCATAGTGCTGCACAAAGGGCTGCGCCTTCTCGATGATCGCCGTCATTTCATCCACGGAACCGCGCAGCGGGAGCAGTTGGTCAATCTGAAGATCGATCCACTCCTGCAACCACTCTTTACTCGACTTGACCTCCGCTTGCTCTAAGACGCTTTCAGTTTCCTCAAATGTCCTTTGGGCATTGATATGAAAGGTGTCCAGGGGGTTGTCAGAGGCAAGATTCCATGTGCTTGCCGTCTTCCGTAGCAGGCGCGCCTGCCAAATATATCTCTGATCCGACTGACCGGGCGGTGGTATAAAGTCAATTCCGCGTTGATAGGCCTCTCTCGCTTCCTGCTGTCGTCCCGTCATCGCGAAGATATCCCCCAGCGATGCATATATCGCGGCAGCCTCCTTCCACCATTGCTCCCGTTGCGTGCGTCCCTGCATACCAGCTTCAAGCAGCGCTGCTGCTCGCTGAAAAGCTGTAATGGCATCAGCATACGCATAGACCCGCAGAGCAGTCTCGCCGACCCGTTGATAATAGGGGATGGCCCGCTCTAGAAGTCCTGCCTGCTCATAGTGGGCGGCAATCTGGCCACTGACAGCATCCAGGTCCGCTGCATACACTACTTCAAACGCCTCCGCGACATGGCGGTGAAGCAGACGTCGATATGCCGGACTCAAAGAAGCAGAGGCCAGCTCTCGAAGCTTATCGTGGCTAAAATCATAGGTCTCAGCCGCTCCCGCACCTTGTTCACGTACGATACGCCGCTGCCACAGTTCATCCAATCCTCGCACCACGATATCTTCACGCTCCCCACTGGCTCGTGCCAGCACCGGGAAGGTGAACGCGCGCCCGATGACAGCAGCCACATTCGCAACGTCATGGGCTTGTGGAGAGAGTTGCGCCAGCCGTGTCGCCAGCACGCTCTGCATCGATGGCGGAAGGGTAGAAGCAGGTTGTGTGAGCAGAGGGAGTGGACGTTCAGCGGCGTATTGTGCTCTTCCGTTTTGCTCCAACGTTCCTGCCCGCGCCATCTCTACCACGAACAGCGGGTTGCCCTCTGTCTCGGCATAGAGCGTGTTGCTCATGGCCGGATCGAGCTGGTGGCCAATGGTATGCTCAGCCAGGGAGGTCGTCTCCGTTGCCGTGAGCGGTCCGAGCGCCATCTCTGTCACCAGGCCTTCGCGTTGCAGCGCCGCCAGCAACGCAACCAGGGGATGTCCAGGCAGGGTCTCCTCGGCACGCACCGTCCCGACGAGGAGCAAGCGCGCTCCCGGCTCAAAACGCAACAGGTAATGCAGCCATTGCAGGGTCTCGTCGTCGCACCATTGCAGGTCATCGAGCAGCAGCAGCAACGGTTGACGAGCGGAGAGTACGGCGCGCGCGAGCGCCTCAAAAAAATGCTGGCGCTGCCACCCCTCGGTCATGGGAGCGGGCCGAGGCAGCTTTGGGCGGGTGACCAGCACCTCCGGCACCAGCCGTGCGATCTCTGTGAGCCAGGCGGGATCAAGAGCGGAGAGGCCGGTTTGCACAGCCTCCGCCCGCAGCCATGCAGTTACGGGAGCGTAGGCCAGTCGCCCCTCGGCACCATAGCAGTGGGCGCTGGCGGTTGCCATACCCTGCCGGCCGACCCAGGCCTCCATTTCCTCGGCCAACCGCGTCTTACCGATGCCCGCCTCCCCTGAGAGAATCACGATGTGCGGACACCCTGTCTGGGAGACAGGTATCCCGCCTGCGGCCTTGCGCCATGCCTCCTGGAGTTGCCGCCACTCTGCTTTCCGGCCTAGCAGTGGTGCTGCTGTCCCGCGTAACGTGAGCGGGCCGGTCTGCGTCTCGGGGGAAGTATCCGACTGCAAGAGCGATTCGTAGACGGCCCGCGTGACCTCGCTTGGCTCCGTCCCCAGTTCGCGCTCCAAGACCGTGACGCAGGTGTGGTAGACGCGCAGCGCTGCGGCTCGGTCGCCACGCAGGGCATACAAGCGCATGAGCTGCCGGTAGCTCGCCTCGTGCAAGGGGTCCTGGCGGAGGAGCTGTTGGGCTGTCGTGATCGCGGCGTCATAGTCACGCTCCTCTTCCAAGAGCGCGATCAAGCGTTCAGCAGCCTGGAGAAACAACTGGCGCCAGTAATCACGTTCAGGCAGAATCCACTCCTCGTAGCAACTGGGTAACAGGTCACCGCGATACAGGTGCATCACCTGCTCGAGTGCCTGCCGCATCGCGGTTGTGTCCTGGACCCGTTTCGCTTGCTCTGCCCGGACCAATGCCTTTTCAACCTCCAGGATATCAAGGGTCCAGGAGGCATCCGCTTGTGCTGGCAGCCACTGCAGGCTGTGTTTGTCGGCATGGAGGAAATGGTCGACGTCCGGGAATGCCTGCCGCAATTGATGCAGTAGTTTGCGCAAATTGGTGTGTGCTTGCGCTTCAGTCGAATCGGGCCATAGGAGAAAGGCCAGGTGAGAGCGATCCTGGGGCGCATTTCGATGCAGGAGAAGATAGGCAAGCAAGGATTTTAAACGGGGGACAGTCACCGTCGTCACTGGTGTGTCACCCGAAACGAGCAGGAAGTCGCCCAGCAGATGCAGGTGGAGGGTTGGAATCATGCAGAAGTCCTGGTTCCTTGTGTTGTTTGTTGCTAAGGTATCTTAGGCAGCAGTATATCACATCAAGAGATGAAAATATATATACAATCATGCCGAACTGCCAACAGCATAGTCGCGGAAGAGCTTCTATGTCAAGTTGACCTGACAGCAAAGCACTAGCAAGAATAGATGGCTAACGGTGATGACCACACGCGTGGGCTATTATTTTCCTTATGGAAATATGCCCTGGCTCGAGAATGCTCTTGACAAGAGCTTATAGTTCCGTGATAATCCATAGTATACTTTTCCCATTTTCCCGCCAAGTGGAAGGATCTGTTATGGAGACCTATGGATCGCATGAATATCCAGGCCGGCTCTTCGTTGTTGAAGGAGTCGATGGCTCTGGAAAGAGCACGCAAATCGCGCTGCTGCGGCAGTGGCTAATCAGTGAGGGTTACACAGTTTTCTTCAGTGAATGGAATTCGTCTCCCCTGGTGAAAAGGACCACCAGCAAGGGGAAGAAAAAGCAGTTGCTGACGCCGACATCGTTTAGCCTGATCCATGCAACGGACTTCGCAGATCGCACGGAGCATGATATTATCCCTCCTCTTAAGGCGGGTGCTATCGTGCTGGCGGACCGCTATATATACACTGCATTTGCCCGTGACGTGGCGCGCAACGTGGATCGCCAATGGGTACGTGAGTTGTACCAGTTTGCGGTGAAACCGACCGTGACATTTTATTATCGTGTGCCTCTCGAAGTTTCGCTGAACCGTATCCTGACAGGACGCACCGAGCTCAAATACTACGAAGCGGGCATGGACTTAGGGCTGAGTAATGATCCTCAAGAGAGCTTTAAGTTATTTCAGCAGCGCATTGTATACGAGTATGAGTCGATGGTGGATGAGTTTGAGTTGACGGTGATGGATGCGACGCTGCCCATACCCGAGCAGCAGCGGCGTATGCGCAAGATTATTCGCCCCTACTTGCAAGGAGTGCGCCGTATGCGTTCCTCAGCGAAAGAATCGGCCTGGGCGGGCCTGGCACGAGAGATGCGTCCATCTCAAGCTGATGTGCTGGGGAGAAGTGCACGATGACAGAGCTTGTATTTTACGGCATTGACGCCATCCACCTGCGAGAGCGCGAGGAACTTTTACCTGGCCGCCTGATCGTGATTGAAGGCACCGATGGCGTTGGGCGCTCCACACAACTACACCTGCTGCGCCCCTGGTTGGAGAGCAGTGGTTACGCAGTCGTTGATACTGAGATGACCAGGTCGGAACTGGCCGGGGCTGGTCTCAAACAGGCCAAAGAGGGGCACACGCTCGGCCCGATCACGCTCAACCTGTTCTATGCTACCGATTTTGTAGACCGCTTTGAGAGCCAGATCATACCCGCATTGCGCGCCGGGTTCATCGTGCTTACAGACCGCTACATCTATTCACTGATGGCTCGTGCCATAGTACGAGGTGCTGACCCCAGGTGGATTCGCTCCATTTATGGCCTGGCGCTGAAGCCGGATGCCATCTTTTACCTGAAGGTAGGCATCGATGACCTGATACCACGGGTACTGCAGCGCGGCGGCTTCGATTACTGGGAATCGGGCATGGACATGCGTTTAGGCGCGGATCTCTTTGAAAGTTTCGTCAATTACCAGGCACTCCTGCTTGACCAGTACGAGGCGATGACGAATGAATATGGCTTCCAGGTACTCGATGCCAGCCTGCCTGTTGAGCAGCTTAATGAGCACTTGAAGGAGAGGGTTTTGCCGCTTTTGCCGCATGGCTAACTGGTTACTCCAGTGCCTGGGCCTCTTCCACTATGTAGCCTGCCGCACGCAGCCGCTGCAGCAGTTGATCGCATTGTGCCCGGTCACGTGTTTCCAGTGTAAGCGTTTCTTCACGCTGCATGATGGGCAAACGGCTGGAAATACGTTGGTGACGTACATCGATAACGTTGATGCGCATCTCAGCAATGATGGTCAACAGGCGCATCAGTTCGCCCGGACGGTCGGTCAGGCGCGTGTGGATGACAAAGTAGCGACCGGCAGTCGCCAGGCCGTGCTCGATGAAGCGACCGACAAGATTGATATCGATATTTCCCCCTGTTAAGGGCACGAGTACCTTCATTCCCTGTAAGTTGACCGCTCCGCTCAACAGGGCTGCTACCCCTGCCGCCCCTGCGCCCTCGACGAGCATTTTGCTGCGTTCCATCAGCAGCAAGACTGCGCCAATGATCGCCTCATCGTTGACCAGGACAACATCATCAACCAGGTGCTGGATAATTGGGAAGGTCAATGCGCCGGGCTGCTTGACTGCGATGCCATCAGCGATGGTCGCGATAGATGGCAGCTCTCTTAGCTCTCCTGCATCCAGGGAAGCGCGGCTGCTAGCTGCCCCTGCCGCCTGCACACCGATAATCTTAATATTGGGTCTGAGTGCACGGGCTGCAATAGTAATACCCGCAATCAGTCCACCACCGCCAATGGGCACGACAAGCGCATCGGCATCGGGGAGATCACTCAGCATCTCCAGGCCCAGCGTTCCCTGTCCGGCTATCACATCTGGGTCGTCGAATGCATGGATAAAAGTTGTACCCGATTCTTCCTGCAGCTCCAGGCAGTGTTGATAAGCGTCATCGTAGGTAAATCCATGCAGGATCACCTCAGCCCCGTAGCCCTGAGTAGCCATCACCTTGGCCAGTGGTGCGGTTTCTGGCATGACTATTGTACAGGAGATGTTATGCTGGGCAGCGGCAATCGCGACTCCCTGGGCATGGTTGCCCGCCGAGGCCGCAATCACACCACGGCGGTATTCCTGCTCACTCAGGCGCGAGAGCTTGAAACTGGCTCCGCGTACTTTGAAGGAGCCAGAGCGCTGCATATTTTCTGCTTTCAAATAGATGTCTGCGCCGGTGAGATCGCGCAGAGTGCGCGAGGGCGCAAGCGGCGTATGATGAAGGCGCGGCTTAAGCAGTTTATAGGCCTCCCAGATATCGGCGATGGTTACCTGGGTGCGGGTCTTGCTGTCGTTAAGAGTTTCAGTCCCAGCATCATTCTCTATGAAACGCATGACGTAGTACGGTCCTTTCAGTGCAACGCTGAACCATACCACGGTCATTGTGGTTGATGTGTGTAGCAATGCTGGAATTATAGCGCAAGTGGCAAGACGTTACAATAGTTTCGTGCTTTACGACGAACGATGTAGAGCCGCTACGCAAGCAACTCTGGACTATCCCGCTTCGGATCATTTACCAGGCGCGAAACGGGCCGTGCTGTCATTTCTTCTGCCGGGTAGGGGGCGAGCCATTGTGACAGCACCTGTTCATCGCGCATGTCCGGATCGAGCCAATCCTCATAAGTGCCGGGTAAAAGAATAGCGGGCATGCGATTATGAATAGGCACAACCAGTTCATTTGGCTGTGTGGTGATGATCGTGCAACTGCGTACCTGCTCTCCATCGGGGCTTTTCCAGAGGTCCCACAGGCCCGCGAAGGCAAATGGCTTTCCACTTTTTAGCGTAATATACATAGGCGTCTTGAAGCCGTTCTCTTGCTTCCACTCGTAAAAGCCATCGGCGACTATCAGGCAGCGTTTCGAGCGCAATAAACCCTTGAAGCTGGGTTTCTCGGCCAGCGTCTCGGCCCTGGCGTTTATCATGCGCGAGCCAATCGACTCATCCTTAGACCAGGAGGGAATCAATCCCCAGCGTAACCATGCCAGGTGGGATGAGCCATTGTGCATAATAGAAACAACTTCCTGTGTTGGCGCGATGTTGTAACGTGGCGCAGTGTCAGGGATGGCTGGCACACCAAATTGTTCAGCGACGGTTTTGATATCAACAGTGAGTGTATAGCGACCGCACATAGGGTTTTCTCCTCATCAAGCGTGACTATCCGAATTTGCTCTTTATTATACAATTCTTTTTTAGCATTGCGTATGCGGTTAGCCAATGCGAAGCCAGTACAACTTCACGACCTCCTTTTTTATGCACGAGCTGACATAGTGATACAACAGACACAAGTGATACAAATGATACAAATGATACAAACCTCATTGGAAATGCACTAGGAAAGATGAAGCACATGCCTGGCTGTCATGCTGAACCTCATTGGAAATGCACTAGGAAAGATGAAGCACATGCCTGGCTGTCATGCTGAGCGCAGCGAAGCATCTCTGTGCCCTTCGGATGTCATCCTGAGCGCAGCGAAGCATCTCTGTGCCCTTCGGATGTCATCCTGAGCGCAGCGAAGGATCTGCGCGGAGGCGTGACAAACAGCCTGTTCTCTGCCTTGACCGCTGTCCTGGAGGAACTGTTGAGCATGCTTCTCTCCAAAGGTCTGCAGAAACAGGCAGAGAACAGGTCGAAGAAAGACCAGGGAGATGCCTGACTCATGGATGTCAGTTTCTGACATTCGTAAGGTAGTGCCACACCAGGGTACCGTTAACTGCTCGCAACGCGTACACCATACCATTGCCTGCACCGGTATAGACTGTTGTACCGACTAGAAGAGGCTCATTGAACGCATTCCCTTCAATAGGGTAGCTCCAGAGCAGAGTGCCATCACGCGCTCGCAGGGCGTACACGGCACTACTGCTTGCAGCACCTGCACTGGCGTAGATCACTCCGCCAGCAAGCAATACTCCAGATGGAGAGTCATTGATCGTATCCTGCCAGATCACTGCACCATTACTGCTTTGCAGCGCAGAGATAGTGCCTGTATTGCTGCTATTCGCAACAGCAACCACGCTCGTGTAGACGACTCCATGCGCTATCTGGAGCCAGGCGGCGAAGCTATCTCCTCCATTATTCATTGGATGCTGCCAGAGAACAGTTCCATCGCTGGCCCGTATGGCATATACGGACGACTTCCCTTCTTTCAAAGGCGTCGTTTGCTTGACAGCGATGGCCTGTCCATTGCTCCAAAATAACGACCCAACAGCCATCGTCTGGGGAAGAAGGCCAGCACTACGAGCAGTAGGAGTCTCGAGAGAGATCTTTGTCGCCATAAAGTAGATCACTCCTGCGAATAGTTGCGGTGACTGGTAAAATGTAGCGTCCATAGGTCGGTTCCAGAGTTGGTGACCGTCGCTGGCTCGTAGCGCGGACAGCTTGTTCTGTGAGAAGACATAGACCTCTCTATTCTGTACCGTGAGCGTGTCCACAGAACCACTTGTCGAGTAGCGCCACAGCACTGTTCCATCGCTTGCTCGCAAAGCATAGACAATACCCGATTGTCCGTCCACGCTTGCATTCACATAGAGTACCCCGTTGACCACGGACGGCGTTTGATAAGCTGACCCTGGAAAATGCCACAGCCGCGCCCCATCGCTTGCTCGCAGCGCAGTTACACCGTCACCTTGTGAAGCGATGTAGACTACGCCGCTATCCAACGTCGGCCGCGAGATATAACTGTTGCTGCTATAGTGCCAGAGCACGGTTCCATCGCTTGCACGTAGGGCATAGAGGTGGGCTGGTCCATTCTGGCCCACAAATGAATCGACATAGATGACGCCATTGACCACGACTGGCAACTCCTCAACTGGTCCATCTATCCCGGTGTGCCAGAGTAAGGAACCATTGCTGGTACGCAGCGCATACACAGCATCATCAGACGTACCAGCATAGGCTACGCCATCTGCTATCGTCAGGCTCACATTGTGGTCTGACCATACCGGCGCGTTGATCGGTGTTGCTGCCGGTGTGGGTATGGACCTGGACATAGCTGTTGGTACGGGCACGGGCCTGGAATGAGAAGGTTGGTGCAACGGCTGGCTGCGTGAAGACAGCACACTGGCGAGAATCACGACAAGCACGAGAAATACTGTTCCTCCCGCGAGCACATAGCGCCAGTTACGAGGCAGCCTCAGCTTCTTCGTCATTGTCATGCCACCTGGGGAAGGCCGCGCCTGGGGTTCTTCACCTGCTGGCCGCTCTGTCATCTTAACTGCTGAGTCATTTTGCGAAGACTCATGCTCAACGTTGTGCATATAGGCCTCCATCTCTCGTGTATTGCCCACTCTTCTCTATCCTGATTTCCTTCCTCTGCAAGTGTAACTCGCCTGTCTGAAATGAAGCTGAAACAGGTTTGAATCTGAGGTATCTTCCAACACTAGACATTCACCCTTTCCCCTGCTACGATAGAACAAATCAGCGGAACAAGGAAAGGACGCCAATTTTATGACACAACTAGAAACTTACATAACAGAGAACGAGGGGCGTTTTCTTGATGATTTGAAAGGCTGGCTGCGCATTCCCAGCATCAGTACGCTGCCAGAACACGCGAGCGATATCCGGCGTGCAGCAGAGTATGCCGCCGACCAGTTACGGCGTATTGGTTTTGAGCAGGTGCATTTGATCCAGACAGGTGGTCATCCGCTTGTCTATGGCGAGTGGCTCAAGGCCCCTGGTAAGCCTACCGTGCTCGTGTATGGGCATTATGATGTACAGCCGGTTGACCCGGTTGAACTGTGGCAATCGTCTCCGTTCGAGCCAATGATTCGCGGGGATAACCTGTACGCCCGGGGTGCCTGCGATGACAAGGGTCAGACGATGCTTGTATTTAAAGCCCTGGAGTCGCTCATGACGGTCAACGGTACGTTACCCGTCAATGTGCGTGTGCTGATCGAGGGAGAGGAGGAGGCCGGAGGCGAGTCGATTGACCACTATGTCAGGACCTACCCTGACCGTTTGAAGTGTGACGCAGCTTTTATTTGCGATACGCATATGCCGTCTAAGCAAATCCCTGCCATCATCAACGGTCTGCGCGGCATCGTCTATACCGAGGTCGAGGTACACGGAGCAAAGCATGATCTGCACTCAGGCACCTTTGGAGGCATTGCGCCCAATCCCCTGCATGCATTGGCCCTTATCATTGCCGGGCTGAAAGACGCAGAGGGACACATCCATATACCGGGGCTGTATGACAAGGTACGCGAAGCATCGGAAACAGAAAAGGCGTTCTGGCGCGATGATCCATTACATTTGAACGAAATGTATCTTGAGGAGATGGGCGTCTCGGAGTTCTCAGGTGAGAATGAGTACCCGCCCCTGGAACGTATCTGGGCGCGTCCGACTTTAGAGGTACATGGTATCGCCGGCGGCTTTGTGGGCGAGGGAGCCAAAACGGTGATCCCCGCGGTCGGCAAGGCCAAGATCAGCCTGCGCCTGCCCGCAGACTTGAAGTCAGACGAGGTATACACACTCTTCGAGCGGCGTGTAAAAGAGTTTGCTCCTGCAGGGGTAGAGGTTACAGTGCGCAAGATACACGGTGGCGAGGCGGTGATAGTGCCGGTAGATACTCCACCCATGCGCGCGGCCGCGGCCGCGCTGAAGGAAGTGTACGGGAGAGAGCCCGTCTTCCTGCGTGAAGGTGGCTCGATTCCCATAGCGGCACTGTTTTATGAAATCCTGGGTGTGCCGGTGGTGATGATGGGTTTTGGTTTGCCAGACGACAACCTGCACGCTCCGAACGAGAAATATTCGCTTTCCCAGTTTTTTAAGGGTATTCGCACCGTAACCCGCTTCTTCCAGAAAATGGGGGAATAAAAAGATTTGGGGACACCCCAAACCCTGGCAGGAGGCTTCGCCCCCTGCACCCCCTATTTCAGGCCCTGTTCGTCGGCGATCTTTGTTAATTCGTTGCGCAGCTCCCAGAGTTCAGGGTAGAACTTATCTTTGAGAGTAAGCTCGAGCAACTCCATGGGGGTGCCGCCGGTGCCGACAGAACCGGGGCCGATCATGCGTTGCGCCAGCTTGAAATGCTGGGTACGGAAAAGTTGGAATACCTCGTCGTAGTCGGTCAGTGCCTCGGCAAACGCCATCAGCAGGGGATAGCGGTCGGCGTGGATGTAGATGTCTGTGAGTGTGACCCTCTCATGCACAAGCAAGGCCCGGAAATCATCCCATAAGAGCGGCGAAAGCATCATCAGCTCATGAAATCCGGGAGAGTCTGTACCTGCGCCATCGCCGAGCATTTTGCGGAAAGCGTGAAAATCCCAGGGGATCATCGTTTCTAACATGCGCAAGTTGCTCAACATCAGGTGCTGGGTCTGAATCACGCGCTGTAACAGGCGTAAGGTAGGTGGGACCTTGTACTCCTGGAGCAACTTGCTGATGGTACGCAGCTCAAACGCGGTTTCTTTCCACCACAGCTCGAATACCTGGTGCACGATCTGAAACTGTAGCTCGTCGTGGTGCTTTAACTCGTTCTCAGGTTTTTGCAGTGAGAGAAGTTCCTGAGTACGCAGGTAACGTTCGTACGTGCTTTCCCCAGGCGCGTGTTTCGCTTTATGTATAGTTATGTTCTTTGCCATAATTGATGCACCTTTCCTTCCATGGAATGTGAATAGGGACGGCACCGTCCCTCTGACCAACAGCATAGCACAGAATTAAGGGGGTGAGTAGAGTAATAACTACTTGCACAGGGCAATTTAAAAGTTGAGCAAAGCAGGGATCCAAGGGGCAGCAGCCCCTTGGCGGGGTGTGGGGTGTCCCCACCTTTTCCCCTTTTCCAGGGGTAGGGAGGGGAAGAAGACGACTTTTAAATCACCCTGGTATGATGAAATAACTACTTGCACTTATGACTTGAGCATACTATGATAGGGTAAATGATGTGCCTACAAGCATTGGAGAAATTTTATGGGTAGTATTCCTTTGTTCTCATACATCTACATTAATATTGACCCGGTAATCGTCCATATTGGCTCACTGGCTCTGCGCTGGTATGGGCTGATGTATGTCGTCGGCATCGTTATAGCGTTGTGGGTTATCCGGGGCTATACCAGGCGCAAAGGCATAAGCACGGAGATTGTGTACCGCTTACTCTGGTGGTGTATTGTCGCCGGTCTGATTGGTGGACGCCTGTATTTCGTAGTGCAACAACCAAATCTATTTTCGTACTACCTTGCTCAACCCTGGCATATACTCGCAACCTGGGAGGGTGGTATGGCTTTCTTTGGGGCCATCTTCCTGGTTGTCCCTGTACTCTTCTGGCGAGCCAGGGCTGAGCGCATTAACCCATTGGTGGCGCTTGATGCCGGCGGGTTGTTTGCTGCCACAGGGCAGATCTTCGGGCGCATCGGCAACATCATTAACGGCGATATTGTCGGTTATCACAGCACACTTCCCTGGGCAACGATCTACCAGAATAAAAACAGCTTTTTCTGCATGGGTCTTCCTGATCCAAGCCAGTGTGGGCAGGTAGCAACAGCAGTTCAACCTGCTGCTGCCTATGAATTGCTCGCGAACATTGTTTTACTCGCTCTACTGCTTTACCTCTCACGTCGCTTACGCCGCCCTGGAACGCTCATACTGGCCTACTTGTTTGGCTACGTGATAACGCAGTTCCTGCTCTTCTTCGTGCGCGATAATGTTGTCGTGAGCTTCCTGGGACTGAACTGGGGCTTGAAACAGGCTCAATGGACCTCGCTGGTAGTTTTCATTCTCCTGATACCGGTCACCCTCTTGATCTTGCGCTTCTCGCAGCCCATACCAGCGGGCGAAGTCGCAGCGACCTACGGCATTCCGCAGAAGCCTGAGCAGGGGCCGAAAGCGGAGGTGACGGGAGGGGAAGAGAAAGCGGAAACGGAGGAAGAAAAACCAGGTACAGGAGAGGCAGAGGTAGTAGAAGAGAAGATAGAGAGCAAGCAGGCGTTTGGAGATAAGACTTCCCGTGAGCGGACTTGAGCGGGGCCCTGGCTGTCATCCTGAGCGCAGCGCAGGATCTCTGCGGCAGGCTCGCCAGACCCTGAGCGTAGCGAAGGGTGACAGGCCTTCTCTCCAAATGTCCAGAGAACAACAGGGCTTCTCACAAGTCGCTTTGACTGGCGGCAAGCCCCCCACCCCAGATTAGTAAAGAGCGTGTTGCCGGTGTGGCGCGGCCGCGCCACACCGGCAACACGCTCTTTACTCTTTTTTGGGGCGGGGAGGGGAAGAGGAAAAAGATTTTTGAGAAACCCTGCAGAGAGCAAGTCCAGTGATTGACAGGTTCTAGATCGATCACTTACACTGCTCATAATAACTGATATAAAAGCTTGCGATGCATCACAGAGATCAGGGTATCAGTAAGCGTCAAGATCATCTCAAGCTGTTCGGCTTGCTTCTCGGGAGGCAGGCCTTCTTCTCGCCAGCGAGGAAGCACGTACTGCTCTAAAGCGGCATTTTCGCTGCGTACAAGCTGGCGCAGTTGAAAACGAATCAGGCCGGGTAGGGCTAAGGGAAGTCCAAACTGCTCAAGACGCTCATAAATTTTTAGCAACAGGATATCGTCACCGCTATAGGTCATTCCTTCTTCCGCTTGCTCGGGCACGAGAAGTTCCTGGCGTGTCAATTCGTCGATCCACTCTCCGGTTGCACCGGTTTGCTGCATCAAGGCTTCTTTAGCAAGACGTACTTCTTGAGCATGCGAGGTAAGAGGACGCAGCAGGCGCTGTTTGAGCGCCAGGTTCATTTGTAAATCGCCGTACCTGGCGCGTATCTCCAGCATTTGCTTAATGGTTTCCAGGGGAAGCTGTTGCTGCTCTCTCAATTCTTTGATAATATTCAGTACCAGCAAATGTTCCTCACCATAATAGGCTACGCGCCCGCGCATGGTGGGAGGAGGCAGCATGCCCTGTGTGTTGTAGAAACGAATCGTTCTGCTTGGCATGCCGGAGAGGTATGCCAATTCATCAATAGTATGCATTACTACACTGTCCAATTTCAGTGAGATTGTGTCATTAAAATCGTACCATATACACTGTTAGCATGTTTTGTACCAATGATACTGTACCGTAACTATTGTAACACATCTACTGTCATAATCCTCGAAGATGGTGTCCTGTCCAAATAGCTGAGCCGTTGTCTAACGTGCTGCGCGCAGAAGCCGGTAGAAGGTGATCATAAAGAGAGAGTCGGGGCTCACGCCCCGACTCCTTGGGAAGTCTCCTCCCGCTCTTCACATGAAGTGACTCGTTCGCCCTCACAGCCGCCTCCGCGGTTATCGAGAAGCAAACTCTCGTTCTTGCTGTATCGAGCTCTCAGTCGCCTCGACCAGCTGCCGTGAGAAGGAAAGCGGAGCGAGGAGGAAGTCCATGTAGGTCTGCATCGAAGCAGATGCCAACTTCTGGTAAGCTTCCTGTTGCTTCCGGAACTGCTGTGCCCACTGCTGCTGCACATGCTGCATACTCTCGGTCTGCTGCGTGAGTAGCTCCATCCAGTTCAGGAAGACGTTTTGGGTCAACTTCGCGTTACGATCTTGAAAGTTCACTAGGCTGTCCATAACGGTCTGGTTGGTCTCACGAAAGGAATTGACCAAATCCCAACTGGCGTCATGGACTTGCTGGGACTGCCTGTTGTTGTCTGCCAAAGTCTTTCTCCTTGTCTTTGTCTTTTCTCGCCGATGCCCGCTAGAGTTCATGAGTATCGCTTGTCCTCATTGACAAGGAGCAGCGTTTGCAGGAAGCGATTATACCCTCTCCAGCCGATGATGCCGGAACGGGGAGTAGAAAATCATCGCCTGCTTGCTTACTCTTGCTTTTCCACTAATTGTTGCGTTGGTCGACCAATGCAAAGTCCAAATGATGCGTCCATCATCTGGTCTGGGATAGAGATGCGCCTCAGGCGTTCGGGCAGGCATTGCCTTCGACATTCGGGCAGACATTGCCCCCGGCATCGTGTACCTGCGTGGTACCGATCCGGCCGTCAGAGCCCCCAACGGGACCTAACGCTCCTGTCTCTCCCGTTCCTAAGAAATATACTCAAGGAAACGCCGCTGTGTTCAGCGAGCCCATTCCAAAAGAAGATTCACATCTCTGTATATATCATATCATACCGTTTTGAGCAGGATTTTAAGCGCGCTCCATGCCCACGTTAGAATGCGTTATGCGTTGAAGTGGCTCTTATGTATGGTTTACGTAATGTTAGCTCGACTACTATTGCCCTGGGGTAAGGGTAAGGAATTTCCATAAATTTTTTTGATGGAAAAGATAGCATAGTGGTTATACTTCATCCTTGACAAGCAGTGACTGGATAGTTTCCAGCAATAAATCCTGCGGACAAGGTTTGGTGAGGTAGGCGTGAGCGCCCAATTCACGGGCACGCTGCTTATGCTTTTCGGAAGAGCGAGAAGTGAGCAGGACAATTTTGAGTCCAGGGAAGCGCTGCTGAGCACGAATGATCTTGAGCACATCATAACCGTTCAGGTTGGGCATTTCTATGTCTAATAAAAGCAGGTCGAGGGCTTCTTTTGACAACTGCTCCAGCGTTTGTATACCATCCTCTGCTTCCAGCACGTCGTAGCCCTCGCGGCTAAGGGTATGGCTTACAGAGCGTCTGATGTACACAGAATCATCCGCGATCAGTATTTTCTGGCGCAGCTTTGCGGTATGTTCAGGTAGTGCTACTTCATGGTGATGTAACATACCTGTTCCTGTGACTATCTCCCCATCGTGCCGTTGTGCTTGCTTCAGTTGTACGATTTCAGGTAAATTCACTACCAGCAGCACATTGCCGCTGCCATCAATAGCTGTGGCTGCTATGCCTGGACGGCGTAAATGAGCTGCAAGCGGCTTCATCACCAACTCCACTTCCCCTTTCACTTCGTCTACCTCTATCGCAACTTGGGGTCCATCCACCTGGAGTAGTAATGCAGTTCGGAGCGTCTTAGCAGCAAGCTTATTCACGCCAGAGAAGCCCAGCAAGGTGCTGAGGTGATATATTCCGGGCAAATCAGCGAAGGGCTCATCTTGAGGATATGCCTGGCCTGGTTTCTGCTTTTGATAGTATATGCGTTTTACCTGCGAGAACGGCACGACGATGCCCTGATCCCTCACCTGCACAAGCAAGCCCTGTATAATACGCTGAGAACGTGGAAAATGCAGGTGCAAGACCATACCCTCCGGGTATTGATCTTGTAGAGAGATCGAGCCATACAACTCATAGACAGTTTCTCGTAACCCTGCTATTGCTCCGGGTGAGATGGGCAGCGAGCAGCCTATCTCAATACTCACCTCGTTACCTATAGCATGCGCGTTGAGCCAGATACGAAGCCTCTGCTCATCTCCTTGCGTGAAAAACAACCCTTCAGCAGTGCTACTTTGTACAAGTTCCAGCAATGGGGGTGTTAACGTCTCTAGAATATCCTGGTCAATCTCTGTCGTTTCACCCGATACCTCAAACTGGACCCGGCCTTTTTGCTTTCCAGCTATAAGCTCGATGGACTGTTGCAGGCGTGTTAGCAGAACACTGAATGGCGTTGAACTTAGTAAATGTGCATTGCTGCGTACAATGTTCGCCTGGTCCACCTGCCACGTTATAATGGCATTGAGTTGCTCAAACGCCAGGTGCAGTTGAGAAGTGGCTGTAGCTACATCAGCAATAGCCTCGGTGAACGAATGCGCCAGTACGTTCGCTTCTGCAAAACGATCTATCTCCATTTCGTCCCATAGCACGGTCTCTCGCACCGGTAATGGTTGAGGGCGTAATGCACTCTCGGGCTGGTGAATATGCCCTGTACGTTTTACCGCCCCTTGCAGGATACGCGCGACGAGCGACGAGGAAGCATGTACAGTATTAGCAGCCATCGTATTAGATGTGGTATTCAAAGAGACGGACAGGGTAGATAATAGTGGCTCTAAGCGGCGCAAGCGAGCCTGGGCGGCATGCAATTCATAGAGCGCCGTTTCGACTTGTTTCTGGGCATTGCCCAGTGGAGTATGTAGTTCTATCAATTTCTCGGTATGCAGTACGAGTTGATGCAGATGCCGCAGATTAACAGGCGGCGAGTTACGATAAGTGCCGGGCATGTGTTGAGATGCAGTGTGAAAGAGCGCATCCGCTGTGTCTTCAAGTAAAAGGTGCTCGGGAGTGCTTTTGGCATGTACATCGATATTGACTGCCATGTATTCTTCCTCGAGTTCCAGCAGAGGATTTTTGCTTTCATACCCATGAGTAGCAATACTCTCCAGGGTCAATTCGAGGGCTTGTACTGCATGTGTCAGGGCAATCAAACCTGTCAGGAAAACGATAGCTCCTCCCGCCAGCAGCTTGATTATCGCCTCCATATGACGCGCGATTGTAGACATTGAATCACAGCCAATTGCTGCTGCTGTTCCTGCCACTTTATGTGCAATACGTTTCAGAGCCACAAGGCCGGGGGAATCTAAACGTTCGTCCTGCTCTAATTGTTGGAGAGCCAGGCGCATGGACGCAATATCTTCATCGGCCTCAGTGGTGAAGAAGACAAGCATATCCTCGTCAGTCATGGTCGCGGCAGACTGCGTTTCGTACGGCTGATGCGAGGGAGAAGCCGGCTGTGACACCTCCTGGAGTGTTGGAGTATCGGATGCTGGCTCTTCCAGCATATGGAATGCTCGCAGCACTTCCAGGTCTTCTGGAGTGAGTTCGTTCTGCTGAAAGGGCTGTTTTTCATCATCCATAAAGGGCGGCCCTTTCAATCTGTTGTACTATACCGGCGAGTAGTGCCGGTATATCCAGTACGGATGCCCCGGCATATATGCCTTTCGCCATACCTGCTTGCGTAGTAGATGGCAGCATTTGTTCAAGCTGAACGGTGATGATCGGCCCAATACCTGGAACGAGTAACCCAACTGTTAACTCAGCATGGTTTGCTAGCAGCAGTATGCCATCGGGCGAGGAAATGCTTGTATCGGATAGATACAAGTCGAGATCAATCACGGCTATGGTTTCACCACGCCAGGCTGCAACACCATGCATCCAGGTGGGAATGACGGGCAGGCGAGCTAAACGATGTGGGGGAGGCACAACCTCAAGGATAGCGTTCAGGGGAAACAGGCAGCTTCCGGAACTCAGTTTGAGTTCCAGGTATTGATCCTGGTCGTCTTCTGCGCGAGAAGAATCCCTGGAAACTACATTTGCGCGCTCGCGTGCGTAGTCCCAGAATTCTTCGTCACTTATTTGCTCAAGGCTATATGCCGGTAAGCTCTGAAGAGGCAACATTACTAACTAATCGAGTGAGAACTCAGGTGCGCGTGTACTACAGACATAACATCTTGAGTTCTGAACGGTTTGGTAATATAGTCTTTCGCACCGACAAGACGACCCTTGAGACGATCGATCACCCCATCTCGTTTAGAGAGCATTACAATTGTAGTATTACCAAACTGCTGTTTTGTTTTCAAATGGCGGGCTACTTCATAGCCATCCATTTTAGGAAGGCCGATATCAAGTAATACCAGGTCAGGTACGGGATGTCGATGCTCGTTTAGCGCGCGCAGCGCCTCGATACCATCGGGATAGCTCACGGATGCGAAACCTTCGCGCTTCAGGCTGGTTTCCATAATTTTACGTACTGTGAGAGAATCATCGATAATCATCACCAGTTTGCTCATAACTGCCGTCCCCTTTCTGTCTCCACTCTACCACTTGCATCCTCACCTCAGCCTACTCATGGTGCAATAAATAACGCCCCACACAGGTAGGACCGCTCTTAACCCAGAGACCCAAAGGTATCGCGTTTCAATGAAGTAGTAAATAGTCGCGAATCGAGTTAAGCGTTGGTCCGGTTTTGTGAAATGCGGCTTCCGTAGGGCACGAAATATGGATGTTAGTCCGAAATACTGATCCCTTGAAAATAGTAACATATATGCCTGCTAAGTTCAATACATTTGTGTAAAAATGTAATTAAAATATTCGGTGCAGGTCAAACAATGTCAAAGAGGTTCTATTCAGGTGCGAACTGTCACAGGCAAGGTAAAGGTGAAGGTGCTGCCCCGTCCAAGCACACTTTCGGCTTTAATACGACCTCCATGCGCTTCTACTACATGGCGGGCAATTGCCAGGCCTAAACCGCTACCTCCACCACCTGGACCAATGAAATCGGCCCTGGAACGAGCTTGATTTACTTTGTAGAAGCGCTCAAAGATGCGCGGCAAATTCTCTGGACGGATGCCGACGCCTGTATCACGCACAAAAAAGCTTTGCATGTTTCCTTCCGGCTGCAAGTGTGTTCCGATTACCACTACCCCGCCGGAGGGCGTAAATTTAATAGCGTTGTGAACAAGATTGACCAGTACCCGCGCAATCTGTTTACTATCGGCGGCAACCAGCGACTTGCCCTGCTCGATCTCCGTGCGCAGCGTGACACGGTGTCGTTGTGCCAGCGGCAGCATGCGTGCCATGGCTTCGCGTACCAGTCGCTCGGCTTCTACCGGCTCGATGGTCATAGGTACCTGTCCCGATTCGATACGCGACAACTCAAGAATCTCCGCGACGAGCGCGTTGAGATGCTGCACCTCCGTTTCGATTTTCGCGACGAACGTTTGCGCCTGTTCGGGGTCCGTATCGATGGCTTCTTCCAGGGTCTCCACCAGCAGGCGAACAGAAGTCAGCGGGGTGCGAAGTTCATGCGAAATGTTGGCGATAAAATCACGTCGCACACGCTCCAGGCGGCGCAATTCGGTCAGGTCTTCGATAACGAGGGCGAAATAGTGGTATCTTACTTTAAGGACTGAATGCTGCTGTGCCTTTTGTATGTTGTGAGGGTTATGTTCCAGTGGTGTGACCGAGATTTTCCAGGCGGTACCCAGGTTGCCTCTTGTAAATTCTCCCTCAGTAACAGTTTCGGCCTCTATACTCTTCTGCACTAGCTGTAAAATCGCTATGCCGGGGACGAGTTTATCCAATTTTTTGCCCTGCAACGGCTCTTCTGCTTCCAGCAGTTTGACGGCAGCTTGATTATTGTAGTGGACACTCAAGGACCGATCGAGGATCAACATTGGCCAGGGTACGGCCTCGAGCAGCGCCTGGAAGAAATGCTGATAATCGATAATAGCAGATTCAACCAACTCAATCACCTCACTTTCTCCTGCTTTAACTAGTCAGCAGGGGGTTCCAAGGGGCCTTGCAGGCCCCTTGGCGGGGTGCGGGGCAAGGAAGCCTGGGGGGCTTCCAGGGACCGCCTTTCTCCCTCACCCCGCCGCCGCAGGCGGCGCAAGAGAAAGGAGACCTGAATAGTTACCTCCTGCTTTACATGCAGAAAGGCCACCGACCGAAACGGGTGGCCCTTCTGTGCGGCTCCTCGAACAGGATTCGAACCTGTAACCTACCGGTTAACAGTCAGTGTATCATAAAAATACCGGTTGGTTGATTTATTACGGCCAGAGAAGCCAGTTCTCATAACGTAATAATTCGGAAGCACGAAATAGTTATCCGGTCATAAGCATACAGAGCCAGTCGCTCAATGCCTCCTGGTAGGAGTTTACCACATAAAACGGAGTAATAACAATTCTCACACATCAATGCAGATAGTGGCGGATAAACTGGGCTGGAACGCTTTTCAATCATCGCGTATAATATCCAAGTAAAATTTACCTTAGCTGAATTTCGTGGTGATTTGCTGCAAAAGCAAACATAGAACGATTTTTCATCGATCGTTGTCATGTCCCTGGTTAACACGTATCTGGTATTTCATGCCTCAGGCGTTTTAGCAGCTGGAGACGCCAACTCGAAAGGAGAGGAAAAATGGAACTGGCATGGAAGGTTGAGGCAGGCAGTAAAATCAAGTTGAAGGACTATGATCCAAACCATGTTGATGAGCATACCGATCCTGTCTCAGCGAGGGCAGAACTGGAAATACTCACCAGGGAGCTCGGTGAGTTACAGGAGTTGTTGGCGGCGGCACAGCATCATAGCCTGCTCGTGGTGCTGCAGGGGATGGATACGAGCGGCAAGGATGGCACAATTCGCCGTGTTCTCTCGCAAGTCAATCCGCAGGGATGCGAGGTGCGTTCGTTTAAAGCACCCACAGGCAGGGAACTGGGCCATGATTTCCTCTGGCGTGTCCACCGGGGCACCCCAGGAAGGGGTATCATAACCATTTTCAATCGCTCACACTATGAGGATGTTCTAGTCGTACGCGTGCATAACCTGGTGCCAGAAAAGGTCTGGAATCGACGCTACGTAGCCATTAACAACTTTGAGCGCTTGCTCGCCCAGAATGGCATGATTATCCTGAAGTTCTACTTGCATATCAGCAACGAGGAGCAGGAAAGGCGCTTACTCGCTCGTCAGAAGGATAAAACCAAAGCATGGAAACTCTCCGCCGCCGATTGGGCTGAGCGTAAATACTGGAACGCTTATCAGGAAGCTTATGAAGATGCGCTCTCCAAGTGTAGTACAGATGAAGCTCCCTGGTATATTGTACCCGCGAACAAGAAATGGTCCCGAGATTTGCTCGTGGCACGGACCCTCGTCCACACCCTGCGTCCCTACAAGGCTCAATGGCTGGACAAATTAGTAGTGCGTGGGGAGCAAGAACTGGCGCGTATCGAGCAGATGCAGAAGCCAGCAGGATGAACACCCCAGAACAATCGCCGGCACAAGAAGACGACATCGAGAAAGGGGAAGGACGATGCAACTCGCTTGGAAAGTTGAAGCAGGCAGTAAAGTCAAGTTGAAGGACTATGATCCAAACTATGTTGATGAGTATACCGATCCCGCATTGGCAAGGGCAGAGCTGGAAATACTCGGCGCGGAACTTGGTGAGTTACAGGAGTTGTTGGCGGCGGCACAGCATCATAGCCTGCTCGTGGTGCTGCAGGGGATGGATGCGAGCGGCAAGGCTGATACGATTTTCCAGGTCCTCTCGCAAGTCAATCCGCAGGGATGCGAGGTGCGTTCGTTCAAAGCACCTGCACTCAGGGAACTGGCTCATGATTTCCTCTGGCGTGTCCACCGGGTGACCCCGGGGAGGGGTATCATAACTATTTTCAATCGCTCACACTATGAGGATGTGCTGATAGTACGTGTGCGCAACCTGGTGCCACAAGAGGTTTGGAGTCAATATTACGCGGCCATTAACGACTTTGAGGACTTGCTCACCCAGAATGACATGATTATCCTGAAGTTCTATTTGCACATGAGCAACGAGGAGCAGGAAAGACGCTTACTCGCCCGTCAGAAGGATAGAACTGATGCATGGAAACTCTCCGCTGCCGATTGGGCTGAGCGTAAATACTGGGACGCTTATCAAGAAGCCTATGAAGATGCACTTTCCAGGTGTAGTACAGATGAAGCTCCCTGGTATATCGTACCCGCGAACGAGAAATGGTATCGCAATTTGCTCGTGGCACGGACCCTCGTCCACACCCTGCGTCCCTACAAGACTCAATGGCTGGACAAATTAGTAGTGCGTGGAAAACAAGAACTGGCACGTATCGAGCAGATGCAGAAGGAGGCAGTCCAAAAGCCGTCACGCAAAAAAAAGTAGCATGCATTGGCCGCGAATGAATGCGAGGTGACACATGATTCTTAAATACAGCTGTGCTTTTGAATAAGGATTGATCTGGATGACCACAGTACTCTTTGCGTTCCTTTACAAATTAGAAATAGTATAGCCAACACAACCATCTTGTGCTATCATAGGTGCCGAAATCTTTCCCAATTTAGGCAATCGGTTGTTGACGTAGAGTGAAATTAATATGAGAACCTTTCTTCGCGCTAAATGGATTCTCGGTAGTCTATTTTGTGTTTCATCATTAGTAATATTTCTGCTCATCACTAAAACCTCATCAGCTTATGCCACTACAACCCCGTCAATAGCATCATTAAAATCTACTGTAATATCAAAACCCAAAATACAAACATCCCCGACTACGGCCAAATATGTATTACAATCCTCATCCTACTCAGACCCATCTTCAGTAATTGCTTTCATAGCGATAGGCGTACAGGCAGTAACCCTAGCTTTTATTATTAAATATGTGATAGATACTGCTGCGATGGCGAGAGCCACGAGAGACTCTGCGAGAGCTACACAAAAATCATCAGAAGCGGCAGAAAACACCCTTCGCGAAATGAAGAAAACAAGAGAAGAGGAAAATGCTCCTTACGTTGTAGTCTCAACGGAATACATTCAAAACCCACCATTCTTCATCTATTTGGTGTTCCAAAATATTGGTAAAAACATTGCTAGAGACGTTAAAATGGAATTTTCACCGCCTTTGGAAAGCGGCCTCTATAGAAATGAAGCACTTGACAGTAGCCTCTTAATCAAAAACGGTTTCCATTCAATTGTCCCGAACGAAAAGATATCAATTCCTCTCGATTCCGCTATCTCTTATTTTGAGCAGAATCGACCCTTAGAGTACACTGTTAATGTTACATATTTTGGAGATATACCTGAATATCAAGGAGAACTGACCTATGTTTTAGGTCTAACTCATTATAAATATATTCTTGCTAATGATAAAAATAGTTTAAGCGCTGTAAATAATAATTTGGAAATAATATCTAGCAACTTTTATCAATATATGAGCGATATTAAAGCACTTATATATAAATCAACCGAAATTTCTAATTCGCTTAATTCAATAGCGTCACAATATAATGGTTCACTCATCGATAATATCGAAACAGATGTTATAACAAGAAAACTAAAGGAATATTCACTGATATGGTTGCTTGAATATGGAAAAGAGGAAGAAAAGTTCAAAAAGACATTTCTTTTTAGTTTGAGAAGCAGATGCCTACATCTCAGCCAAGAACTAATAACATATGTTGCTTCTAATAAAGAAGAGGAATGGACACAAGCAGTAAAAGGCGTCATCCAAAAGCTATCTAACTTAGGAAATATGCAGCTAATATTAGATGGATATGTAATAGCGCAATCTAGGCAAGGAAAACCGATAGAAAATTTTAACCATCTAGGAGATGAAATTATCGACGATATCAAAAAAATCATCGGACTGATCGAGAAAGGAAACGAAAAACAGCCAGACAAAATAAGTGGAGAGGAAAAACTTGATGGATTAGGGATACCATTATATCAAAATAAAGGTATTCCCGACTAATATTATTATTTGCCCCAATATCCTGTACCAACTCTATCAGAAGCAACAGCCTGCTTCGCGCAGCGGATGTAGCAATTGAGGCGCTTCTACATTTCAACAAGTCCAGTACTAGACATCACCTGAAGACCGACCGGCATACAACCAAAGCGCTAAAGCCGCTTCAGGAGAGACTGTATACTAGTTTGTGTAAATGGTCAGAGCCTAAACCGATAAGAACTTCATGAGGAGGAACAGATGACCATTCGACGCGAACTGATCGATGAATTACTCAAAGACTATGAGACGCCCCAGGATATCCTAGGAGAAGGGGGCCTACTCAAAGAACTAACCAAAGCCGTGATTGAACGCTGCCTAGAAACAGAATTGGATAGTCACCTGGGCTACCCAAAACATGGACGTAAAGGCAACGCTACAGGAAACCTGCGTAATGGACATAGTCAGAAAACACTCAAAGGCGAGCAGGGGCATCTTGAAATTGAGGTGCCGCGTGATCGGCAAGGCAGCTTCGAGCCGCAGTTGGTCAAAAAGGGCCAAAGCCGTTTGGAAGGCTCGATGAAAAAATCCTGGCCTGTATGCGCGTGGCATGACCACGCGCATACAGGCCCAATTGCAAGAGCTCTATGGCGTGGAGGTCTCGCCCACACTGATTTCCAATGTGACTGAGGCCGTGATGGACGAAGTGCGCCAATGGCAAACGCGCCCTTTAGAGCCCATTTATCCGATTATCTACGTCGACTGTCTGGT
>WNGJ01000761.1_pt1 | contig 38716 bp, 30 predicted proteins | sample 5400611 | NCBI WGS metagenome assembly WNGJ01 (sample SAMN13153375, study PRJNA577476) | soil metagenome | isolation source: 40 cm soil or saprolite under Garry oak tree replicate 1 | place: USA:California | collected 2016-06-15
ATGTCGACATGATCGCGTTCATGCGAGTGACACACAGCCGCCGGATTTTCGTTCAGCAGCTGGGCCGGGGCCTCCGTGTCAGCCCGAACAAAAACAAAGTCGTCGTGCTTGATTTCGTGAGCGATCTGAGGCGCATCGCGGAGGTCATCGAGCTAGATAAGGCTGTGAAGGGCGACATAGAAACGCTCAGGCTTGGCGGGCGCATCGTGCAGTTTCGCGACGCCGGGGCGAGCAACTTCATGCTCGACTGGATGAAGGATCAAGCGGACCTCTTCAATCGCGAAGGCGATCCGACGCTTGAGCTGCCCCGCTTTGAATATCCGGAGACCGGCCCCGGAGGCAACGTGCAATGAGGATTCCCGACGACGTTCGCGACCGCCTCCGCGAACTGATCTGGTCTAGGGCTGACAAGCTGGGATGGTCGGCTCTTAACGACCCGGAGCGCGCCCGGCGCTACGAGCAATGGACACGAGACCCGGAGATAGGGGGCACGCTCGCGCACTATATGGACGCAAGGAAGGTGCGTGTCTACATAAAAGACTCGCTTCTCAAGCCCTATGAGCGGGCGCGACTTTCCGGCACGGAGCAGCAGATTCTAGGGCGGCTCGGGATCCCGGCCGATTCCGAAGTCGCGCTGCGCTATATCAAGCCCCACGGGATCGTATTCGCTGACGGCAAGATTGTTTCGTGGGGGAACAGCAGGGATTGGAAGCTTGTCCTCATGGCGATGTTTGAGCGCGCTGCTTTGCGGCCCGGCTCGTTGCCGTTCGGGTCGGTTTTGCTTGAAAACGGAAAGACCCGCGACGCTGCGACACGAAAACTGGTGCGCGAGGCGGCCAGTCGACTTGGCATTGAACGAATGGAATGGCTTGACTGATGGGCAGGCCAGCTCGAATCTGACAGCAGATGAAAGAGACATTCCCAGGCTGGTACGCGAAGACGCCCGAGGACCTGAAGGCCCTGTGGGATCGCGCAATCTTTGTGCCGGACACGAATATTCTTTTGCACTTGATTCGGCATTCCGCCAATGTCCGCGCACAGCTTATGGCGGTGTTCGAGCGAAAAAAGGAAGCGCTCTGGATTCCATACCAGGTCGGTGCCGAATTCCAGCGTCACAGACTGGACGTTGAACAGCAGTCGAGAGACGCCTATGACAAGCTCACCGAGGAATTGAAAGGATCTGTCAACCAGGCTCGGAACAAGCTGAATCAATACCGCGCTCATCCGGTGATTGACATCGAGCGCGAGCTCGCGACGCTCGACGTTTACCTCTCGGACTTTGAAAAGCGCATGGCTGCGGCGCAGGCCAAACATCCCACTGAGGAACTCGCGGCGAGCTTCAACCGCGTGAGCGAGCTGTTCGCGGGGCGCGTGGGTGCCAAGCCCACTGAAGAGCGTCTCACAGCGATACGCAAGGAAGGCGAGGATAGATATGCCAAGAAGATTCCGCCTGGATTCGAGGACGCCAAGAAAGGCGGCGACGCGGGTGATAAGTTCGGCGACCTGATTATCTGGAAAGAGATGATCGAAAAGGCCAAAGCCGACAAGCGGCCGATTATCTTCATCACCGACGACGCAAAGTCCGACTGGTGGCATAGTCATCACGGCAAGAAACTCGGTCCCCATCCCTATCTTGTCGAGGAATTCCTTGCCGCGACGAGCCAACAGTTTCATATTTACGAGTTACCTCACTTCCTTCGCTATTCCGCAGAAACAGGTTCGACCATTCAGCCTGAAGCTGTTAAGAAAATCGCGGAGACAATGATCGCCGATACTCAGGCAGTCTCAAATCAGGCAGCTGCCAATGAGCGCGCTGTCGCAATCAAGGCCCTGCGGACAGAGCTACGAGGCAAGGAATTCGAGCTGGACGGCTTAATCAAATCTCTTATTGATTTTCCACCGAGGACAGGCGAAGAAGTGCCTCGCGATGATGCCAAGCGCTCCCTGAAGCTGCGCATCGGTGAACTTACTGAGGTTCTCAGCACTCTTCGGGAAAGGCTTGGCGCCCTGGAATCCGAGTCCGTCAGTACACAAGGACCCTAAGGTCTCGCTGAGGAGAACCAACATGGCCGTAGTCCGCCGAATGGAACACGTTTCACTGGACAAAGACAGCGCACACACGGATGTGGAATGTTACGTATTGAATCGTCACCGACAATCAAGGGCGCCGTTGTCTGCAGATTGACACCTATGGTTCGACAACGCGCAAAATACCAGGCAAGAAGAGTCAACCAATACGATTCGCACCGGAAGCCATAGAACAACTAAAGTCACTGCCACAGCGCAGTTTTAGGGTTTCCACTCGGAGCCGACCAGATTCGCTGAAAAAGTGATCTTGGAGCAAATTGGCCGCTTGCGAGCTGGGCTGGTTACATGGATAGATGCCAGTTTTCAGAATTAGCCAAAAAGGGACATTTCCAGCCGCCCTTTTACCGGATGCATCTACGTTCGCGCCGGCTGTCTGACCAGCACGAATCATTGTTGTCTTTGGAGCAAGCTGGCAACGAGGTGTTCTACGCCGCGCCGAGCTTTCACACGAGGTCGGAACTGAACACCTTCTATGCTCAGCGCCGTGTCTGGAGCCAGAGCTTCAGGATTCGGCCGGCGTCGATTGGCTCCCTCACCGACGACAAAGCCCATCACGTCACGTTCCAACAACCTAGTGGCGCGTGGCGATTTTACTCCGAAGAACCTTCCAAGGAGGGGCGGGCTCCGAGCACCGAAGAGATTAACGGGATTCTCGAACGAAAAATCGCCGAGCGAGGTAGGCGCGGACTACGCGAGCAACTGCCTGAATTAGATGCCAGTATTCTACGCATTGTGGAGGAACGAAATCTTGAGCGCAGGCAGCGTGACCGCGTCGACATCCACGAATTGCTTGAACCTGTTGATCCTCTGCGCCGCGTGGCGTACCTTGCTCGCCAATTCTTTGATTGTCAGCTTTTATATGTGAGCATCCGTTAGCAAACAATCTGCGAGCCAGCAGTCCCGCATCGGCTTCCACTCATAGATTATTTGATACCCGCGAGCCGCAGCGTGGGTGCGGGAACTAGGAAAGCGAGCCCCTGGAGAAGTCACATGGGCCGATCGAGCCGCAGCGCAGGCAAATGAAAGAGCGGTCCCAGTCGGCAAACCGATGTTGATAAGTTGCGTGATTGTGTCGCCAGACTAGAATCAACAGCAGGACAAAAATCCCTCCAGAAATCAAACCGAAAAGCATCAACGCGGTAGATGACACGCTCGAAGCCTTAGTGACCACGGTATTGGCATAGAAAACCAGCCAGCCAACAGACAGAAAGACCAGAACAGACCAAAACACGGCCTTCCGGTAAGACCATTTCGTGGGGGGAGTCAATTTGTTAGAGAGAGCGGACTGCTGTGTCTCGTGCGTTGTCGTCCTACCGACGATCAGGTCCGGTCCGCCACCGCCAACGGCGGCGGCCCGCAGCCGGGTACGGCTCTCGGTGCGGAACATTCCTTCCTCGTAGGCGACGGAAACTTTCTTGAGATCTGTGCTGTTGCACTTCGGGCAGCTCAAGTCCATCTTGTCACCCCTCGCAGCCCCACTCCGGTGTGGCTATCTATCCTTCCTGATTCAACCCAAAGCTATCGTCATTAAACCCGGCTTCGCGCAATTAGTTGCTCGCTGCTGCGCGACCGGTTCTCGCTCGGGCCATCTTCTGTGCCATAAAGAGGACTAACTTACGATCCTCTTCACCCATACGGCCGAGCACGCGGCGAATCTTACTCAGGAAACGAGCATCCTTACCCGTGCTACCCCAGGCGATGTCTTCCGCCGACCGGCGCTTTGGAAGATTCGGCAGCTTGGGCGGCTCCTCACCGTCATAGAAAGTTGGTACATGGGAATTTCCAGCGCGGGGGCCATCTTCTCCAGCGTTTCAATGGCCGGAACGGTATGGCCGTTTTCAACGCGGGAGATGTAACAGCGAAGCAACCCAGTCCTCTTCTCGATGTCACCCTGAGAGAGTCGTTTTGCTTCGCGCAACGCCCGCAGCCGATCCGCAATAATCACGTCAACTTACCTCCAGCGACTCCCGGCCTCTTCCCCGGTCAGACTCTAGGCTCAAACTCATTTGCCCGCAACCGAGAATTCCCGCTTCCTTCCGGATCATGCGGTCACATGGTCTAAATTGCATCCCAACATCGTCTGACAATCTCGATCGCCCGGACGGGATTTTATCGTCGCGATTTGCAAACCCTCTTCCCAATCAGGATGAAACACGAGGACGCGAATCACAAGGTTCCCCTCTTCATCTTCCTTCGCCAAGACCCCGACGGAATGCCATATTTGTTCGATTCCGTCCCTTCGCACGCGCTGTCCCACTTTGACGGAAACGAACTCCGAGCCAACCGCCAGCCCGCCCTGCACTCTACCTCGAACTTTCGGCTGTCCTTGACGCTGAGCACATCGTCCTCTCGGTCCACAAGAACCTCGGCGCAACGCGCCGCTGTTAGTCACTTCGCCTTGGGAAGACCAGTAGATGGTCGGATCTTGTATTTCAGGAGACGGTCAATAGAGCGAGCCGCCTTCAACTGTTCAAAACCCCATTCCAAAATCACTTCCGCGACATTCCCGAGTTTCCGTCTTTCCCGAGCTGCGAAATCTTCGAGCTCTGCCCTAAACGCTTGGCGGACTCGCAAGCTGATCTGTGCCTTCCATTCACCCATTATCTGCTTTAATACGTCACGTGAGCGAAGCAAGCAACAAACGCAATGTCTGAGTCCGCTGTCCCCTCCGTGTCCTACGGGTGGATGCGAGGTCGACAAAAGCGAGACTGAAGCCACCACGTCCGGTTCCTATTCATTCCAAAAGATGCAAATTCAAGAAGATATTAACACTTACATGGTGAAATGGCAACACTAATTCACTGTGGGGCTGTGTGTCCTTCGAAGTGCTTCCTCGATAGTGTTCCAAGTGGAGGATACGCATGACCGCAGAGCAATTGTTCGGAAAACGGGTGCGCGTCGCAAGGAAGGTAGCGGGTCTAACGCTGGAAAAGGCCGCCGAACAACTGGACATCCATCTGAACCATTTGTCTGAAATCGAAAGAGGAAAGAGCCGGCCGTCGTTCGAACTGATTATCCAAATGGCTAAGATACTCGGTGTCTCCCCGATGAGTTTCTTCATGTTCGAAGGCGAAGAGACAGACGAAAAGGTTCTTCGGCGGAGGATAGAGGCTCTACTCAACAAATATTCGGCAGGTCAACTAGCGCAAGTCTATCGCTACATGATTTTTATGGTTAGCCCGTAGCCTCGGCATTAGATACGTGCCAGTGATGCACTCACTCGGAATTGGGATTTACTCCAACATTAAATCAACTCGGTGAAATCCCAAAAATTACCTCGAGGTCCTTTTCTTAGTTCCTCGTCTGCGACCGAGGCACTGCTAGCACGTCCCCCAGAGCGGCCGATTCGTCGCGCAGCTTCGGTCGCAGACAGTGTCAACAGCCCACCCGCCTTTGCCATAGTGTTCAGCGCTGTGTCGAGGCCGCATCCGATGCACATCCCTATGAACGGCGTATCCGCTCCGGGAAACACGACCGCCACGTATCCACCTAAGAGCGTGTATGCGAGGGAAACCAAGAGGTAGTATCTGCTTAAAACGAATTGCGGAAATCGACTTCTGATGCGTCGCCATTTGTGCAAACGAAGAATTTCGGGAGCCACTGCTCCAATGCACCCTGATATGAAAATGGTTCCGGCCATCATCTAGATGCATTCTCCGTATAGACGAATCTGTGAATGGATAAGTATTTCTTCGGATCGTTCCCCATCCGCGTCGCACAAACCGCGCCGAATCAGCCCATTACTAAACCTTTCCCGAAGAGTAAAGTCCAGACGTACGAGATTCGCCCCCGCTCTAAAATCAGGACGATTTGAAAGATCTATCTTGTTCTCTTCGAGCAGCGAAAGCATAGCAGCAGCGGCAGCAACAATTTCCTCTCTGTCTCCGCCATACAAAGGTTTTGGACTAGTCGGCGATGCGAGACCGAGAACCGGCATTAAATGGATGAACTCATGAATCAAAGTCTCGGCCAATGCGGCCTCGTCAAGGCCCGGCCGCACGAGAATTGTTCCGGCCCGCCAGCCAACGATCTTTGTCACGGCGAAAAGCTTCGTTGGAACGAACAAAACCTTCACGATGAATGACACTCCAGCTAAAAGCAGTCCCATGCCGATCGCCAGAAGGAAAACTGAAGATGAATGCGTAGTTGCTAAACGTATTCCGACGCATGCGAGTGTCATCGATAGGATCAACCGAACGACCATCAGAGGGTATGTAAAAAAGAAGTTGCAGAGGGACAGTTGATGGACTCTTGAAACAAGCATTTCAACCAGCTTCGGTGAGGGATCATCACCGCGCGATGTGCCCCAATACCGAAGAATCTTTCTTGCAGCCTCTTCAATAACTTGTTCGGTCAGAGTTGCCATCTTGGCGACCGCAGGTACCGAGCATGATAGCAAAAGACAAGGCACTGATTGTATTGACTTATGCAGTCACTCAGACGTCGAGGGCGTGCTCTTTGACCACGTCCCGAGGATTCTTGTCCTCGCGAAGTCCGCCAAACTTCGAGTGTCGCAACCTATCTGCTTCGGTCCATTCGAGGAACTCGATCCGAGCGACGGCTTCCGGCTTCAACCAGATCGCCTTCTTCATCCTCTCAGCGTTGAGTTCTTCACCGAATCGTGATCGCCTCGTCGCGAGGCCGGAACGAACCCGTTACGCGTTCTTGCCACATACATCAGCTTGTCGCCGTCATAGTAGCCCAGTATCAGTGAGTCAAAGCCGTGCGGCCCAGGAAAATAACCACCGATGACGAACTCTTGTCCACGATTCACACGATACTTAATCCAGGCACCACTTCGTTTACCCGGTTGGTAGTGGCTGTCCTCTTGCTTCCCGATAATGCCTTCTAACCCTTGCTCGACCACCGCAGACAGTAGAGCCTCCGGCGTAGCCTCTACGTAATCCCAAATTCTGATTCTCTTGTCGCGAATGACGACGAGAGACTTTAGCAGCTCCCTCCGCTCGATTACCGAAAGGCCCGTCACGTTACGTTCCTTCCAACGCAGCAGATCGAAGATGTAGTAGTGAATTCGCGATGCCTCCGCCCGGAAATTCTGCAGCAGATTGAAATCCGGGCGGCCGCTGTCATCGATTGCGACCAATTCTCCATCAACGACTGTTCCCTCGGGCAAATCCGCCAGCGCGTCCACGATGTGGGCAAACTGTCTATTGAAAGATTTTTCCCTCCGCGAGAACAGCGTGAGACCAGCTCGAGACTTCACCGCAAGGGTGCGATATCCATCAAGTTTCCCAGATCCATGTCGCGCCTTCTGGCAGTTTCGACACCGAGAGGCACTCCATCGGCTCGACAAATGACGCTTCTGTTTTGGGCAACGAGTCCAAACGCGCGCGGATTTCCTTCTGCATCTTGTTCCTTAGGAAAACAGACGCCAGCTAAATAAGCAAACACGAGAGCCATTCATTTCGTTCGGCCCTTCCTACCAAAAGACTGCGCTTCACCGCCTGCTTCTTCTGTCAAGGCTCTTCACTTCGCTCCGATAAACGCAAACTGCGCGGCCTTGACAGCGCACGCGGCGAAGCGCCCGGGACGGCTAGGAAGGGCTTTGTTTTTTGTGCAGCACAGTGCCGCTGCGCAAAAGGCAAAAACCCAAAAAGCAAAAGGAGCGAACAATGCAACCAGAACGTGCAGAGTTGTATTTCCAGCAAGGCAGTTCCGACAAGGTGTACCACTTGCAGTTGGAGAACGTCGAAGACCAATGGTCTGTTCAAGCGCAATGGGGGCGACGCGGCTCCGCCTTGCAGAGTGACGTGAAGGTAAGCGGCACGAGCTACGAGGAGGCGAAGCGAGTTTATGACCGCATCCTTCGAGAGAAAACAGGCAAGGGCTATCAAATCGCGCACGCGAGTGCAAACGCCAACGACGCAATTGCGGTCGGACTGCCTGCCACAAAAGAGCAGTCCGGCCATACCCCGGAGTTGCTGACTCCTATCGAGGAGCCGGAAGCACTGTTATTGGCGCAGGACGCCGCCTGGTGGTTCCAGCAGAAATTTGACGGGCGTCGTCTCGCAGTTCAAAAGTCCGAGGGAAAGTATTCAGGCATCAACAAACTCGGCCAAATCATTCCTATCGACGCTCGGCTAGCCGAATCGCTAGACGGAGTGCAGGCGCAGGGTTTCCTAGCGGACGGCGAAATCACAGATTCACGGTTCTACATCTGGGATTTGCTCAGCGTCAACGACACGGACTTGCGCGTTCAGCCATACGAAATCCGCTATGTGCACCTGACCCAGCACTTTCGCGGAGTTAGCGACGTGTTCCGAGTCTGCGAAACAGCCATGACAACGAAGGCAAAGCGCGACTTCGTGAAAAAGATGCACAGCACAAACGCCGAGGGGTTTGTCTGCAAGAACCGGAACGCCGTGTACGCAGGTGGACGAGCAGGACAGCACTTCAAATGTAAGTTCGTCGTCTCAGCATCCTTCATCGTTGGCCCCAAGCCCGAGAAGAAGGCGAATGACGGACACCGCTCCATCGCCGTGTATCTCTTGGATGACACTCGGCAACGATTCATGGGGACAGTGGGAGTGCCCGACCGCTATCGGCTTCCGAAGGAAGGGGAGATTATTGAGGTTCAATATCTCTACTGCCATCCCGGACCTGACGGTAAGCTCATTCAGGCGAAGCATTTCGGCAAGGTTCGCGATGACATCGAAATCGCTGAATGCGGTGTCAGCCAGCTAAAGGTCAAGGCTAACGACAGCGACTCAATCGAATCCTGATAACGGATTCCGTCTATTGCTCGAACACTAGCCCGGTGGCATCTGTGGTGGGATGCCGCCGGGCTTCTTGTGACTCAGGGGCGCTCGCACGTATTATCTCCGAAGAGGAAGGTCAGACCTTCTCAAGGCAGGTTCGTTAGTGTCCGGTAAAACCAGGGAAATTGGGGGTCAAACTCAAAGTGAAACCACCGGTCGGATCAACGGTAACACGACGTGAGAAGCCGCCGTCAGAACATGGGGTGGTCACAGAAGTCGGCAAGGACACTGTGACTGTACGCTGGCATTTGAAACAAGATGAGACCCGAGGACGAGCAGGAACCCCCGTGGGAAAAGTGTACGAAGACCCGGCGATTCTAACGCCCGACACTCCTTGCCCGTATTGCAAGGTTTCCTAGGCCCGTCGTGCTCTGGCAACCACTCGAAGGCGTATCGCAGCCGCTTACTGGGATTTAGTTCCCAGCAGGACCCTCGAAAGCAAAGAACGCAATGCAGTTGGGATGCCATCGGACATATCTTTGCACTTTCATTCAGAACCTATCTTTGTGAAGGAGGTTGATCGCGCCCCCGTAAAATCGGAAGGACAATGTCGGTTTGATTCTTAACACGGCCGTCGTATGCGAGAACCGACTGGGCTCGTTGCCGAATCCTTTCTCATAGCGCTGTAGCTTGATAAGGAGTAACAGCTCGGCTCGCTTCTCTGCCAGTAGTTGACGCAGGAATTCCGAAGAACAAATTAGGCGCTGGCCCGTGGAACTACCGTCGTCATCTTGGCGGCTGCGTCGGCCCCATGCCTCAGAATATGCAACGCGTTTACCGCCTGGCGCGAGCCAAGCACGATTGAAGACATCCCCCGCTTTCAAAGCCCACAGTTGCCTTATCCCGTGCACGAAATACGGGCGAGTCTGCGCGGAACCGGCACCCAGCGGATCATCACCGTCGAGTCGGGTTTCTAAGGATGGTGATACGATCCACGATTCGCAATTCGGCTTCTTACTCGGTTCATACTCGTCGTCGCCTTCCCGTCGCGAAGGCAACCACACCCTGAACGGTTCTTCGATGGCAAGCTCGGTCGCCAACACCCCCGCGTGCTTTGCAGCCACAAGCGCCGACGATATATCGACGCTGATGTTGTCGGCTGACCGCCAACTTCCGTCAACGACGAGCTCTTTCGGAATTTGTAAATGAATACCTACCAGGCTAAGTAGTTTTCTCCTTTTGCCCGTAATAACAAGTCCGGTTTCGCCTTCCTCGAGAAGATTAGTTTGGGTATCAAGAGGAGTCGCGTCCATTCCGTCAGCCAACCACAGACCGTCGGCTCTTGTGAGCAACTCGCCGTTCAGCCAGTTCGACCAAGGGTCGTCGCTGTAGGAACGGTTGGTCACCGGATACTGTCGGAGGAATTGACCCGCAACAAGATATAGGCCGTTCCATCCTAGTTGTTCACCGTAGAAGTGGTACTCCGACGTCATCCTCCCGAACCGACTGGAGTGTCGCTCCCGTCCGCCCCTGTCGTACATACTCGTTACGTCCGGATCGAGTCCTCGGACGAACGTACTAATCGAGTCCTTGACTTCCCAGGGTGTCTTGCCGAACACCTCACTCAGACTGTGCACGCGATATTTCTCAAAATCGTAGTCCAGGTGAAACTCATATTGGGGTTTTGGCAAATTCTTCGGGCGTGAATCGTAGAACGAGTCATGTCCCCACTCTTGCCTGGTTTTCACCAACATCGGGAATGGGGAAGCGTTGGTGTTTTCGACCTCCTTGAGCTCCTTTTCTGAAAGGCGTGTGTTCCCAGTTCTCGCACACGTAAGAAGTGTTTGAGCCGCAAAATGGCGCAGCAGAACGTGCGGCATGTCGGTATCGAGCACAACCGCTTTCAAAGGCTTCTCATATCGCGCGATATCCGCAGGATGATCTAGTGCCATCCTGGCCAGCGCAATAAGGAGCCACAACCGTGCGTGCAAAAAATAGAAACTCAGTTCGGACGCCTGAAATGGACCCGCGTCTTTCGCTTGCAGACGCGAGACAAGCGCATCGACCACTGCCCACTTTTCCAAGCGTCCGAAGCATCTCACACTGTGAGCCGCCTGCCATCTGTCACTTGCCGCGGGCGAACCAAGCTTCAGCCACACCAAGCCCGCGGCGATTTGCATTTCGCCGTCCTTTGGATATTGTCCCTCTTTCCACTCTCCATCAACTACACCCGAGGCTAGCTTCGCAGCCGAACTGTTTAACAGCCTCCTTAGCGCGACCTGACCTTCTCCAACTTTCGCTTGCCCGCACGCAATTGAAGCGAGTGCCATCCACACGGCGGCAGGAACATGCGTGTCTGGTCTGGAGAATATTTTCACCAACTCCAGCATGATCACGGGCTTCGGGATGTTGCATAGCTGGGCCATCTCTGCCAGATGGTACCCAGAGAGGCGGTCGTTGGAGATGAAGTCATCGGCATGGATTTGCATCAAAGGAATTCCGATCCGTTCATAGGCTCCATCTAGCGATGCGGAGGAACGCCCCCAGCGCTTTTTGCATTCAGCTAACTCGCCTAACTTACTGTAAATGTTTAGATTCTCCAGCCTTGCCACGGCCTCTATGTATTTCGCTCTATCCCCGAAGCTCAAACGCTCCCGCAATTTCGTGAATAGCCGTCCTTTCAAATCATTGTCGTGTCGTAGGCTGTCCAAGGCCGCAACGGCATTTGAAATCGACGTCGAGTCAGTTGGGAGGATATTAGCCACAATCTTTTTGAAGGCATGATTCGTCCCCGGCTTCCTACGAGAAGGTGTGATTCGCAACTCTGCGTGGTGCTTTCCATGATAGTTCAAGTGTCGATTTCGTTCGTCATTGACCCGCTCGAACCGATGAGCGGCAAGCGAAAGATAGGCGCTTTGTCTCGTGTCGCCTCCAAATATGTCGTCTGCAATTGAGGCTAACGCGGCCAAGGTCCTGGATGACCAAATGCCCGGCTCGTTGTCGTTGTATTGTCGAAGCATCTCTGTGAATAACTCCTTGGCATTCGTGCACTTCTTGTTGTGTATTGCGTCGGCGAATGTGGCGGTGTCACATTCATACAGCTCTACAGGGTCCGAAAGCCGCAAGAGTCCAAGCGCCGTCTGAGGCGAGATTTTGTCATCTTCGATCAGGGCCGTCATATAAGGCAGCAATGAAATACGCAGCGAAACCTTCGACCGATCATCCCATCGGCCAAGCTTTGCGAGTCCACGTAATCCCGATACTCTCGCTAGGCCTTTGCCAAACGCACGCCACGCGAACTTTTCGGCCTCGTCAGGCATGTTGAGTTCGCATATGTTGGTAAGCGCGTGAATTTCCCGCTCTTCGAGCTCACCCCCTTTCAGCGAAGCGGCAAACAGTAGAAGTTCGTTTGTCAGTTGGTAGTCTCCCGACCCAACCGCGTCCATTTGCTCAAGGCCAGCTCGAAAATAAGAAGCAGCTTCATCCCTACTTGCTGGCAACATGGCCCGTGCTAGTCTTGCGTGTAGCGAAGCTCGATACGCGACTTCATCTTCCTTCTCGATCAGTCGCTTTGCTTCGACCGCAGTTTCGCCGCTGAGTTCATGTAACGCGACTCTCTGCGCCAGAATACTAAGAACCTCAATGACCGTGGGAGCGCCCAACCGCGCTCCGTCTTTGAGTTGCGAAAGAAAAGTTCTGACTGATGTTTGTTTCAGGTCTGCGCGCAGCCAGAGCGCGAAAAGTGTGAGCCGTTGCCCCAAAAGATCAAAGAAGAACTCCCCTCGGCGGCCACCCGCATAATAGCCGCGGTCTTTTCTTAGTCGCGACCACGAACCGACCAGCGCTAAAAAGGCGTTATCTGCTTTGTGGCGCTGTGCGGAAAGAACGGCGGCAAACGCTCGGGTCAATTCCAGCAGCGAATCCAAGTACCCATCGATGAAATCCTCCGCGTCTCTTTTTACGTCATACGTGATGACCCTCTTCTTTTCGTCGAGTTGCGACTGCGCCTTGAAGCGCGTCTCAAATTCGTCCTTCAGCGCCTTACGAAGCTTGGCTCCTTGCACCGCGGACGGAATGCCAGAACAAAGATCCAATAGGTCTGCCGGTAGAATCGTTCGTTCTGTGATTGCTTCGCGCTCCGCCGCAGACCGGATTGCTCCATGACATACAAAATAAAAAACACTGTTGTCCGTAAGCCTATCGTTGAATGACCACAGTCTGGGCCTCTCTAGAGGAAGGACTCGCAGGATTCGCAAAGCATCGCGGCGCAATTTGAATGCGAGCGCCAGGCCCGAAGCCTTCAGCAGTCCATCCTGAATTGTTCGCTGCTTCTCCCAATGAAGCCTCGAATCCACCTCGATTGCTTTTCCGGTGTTACATGCTCTAGACAAATTGCGAACGAGCCGGCGAACCTCGGACTCATCCAGTTCTCGAAATGACAACGCGCCGGCAAGGAGACTGATATCCGCTCCGAGCACGCGCAAGAAGTCGCTTTGAAGAACGGCACGCTGCGGCGCCTCCAACCGCGCTTGGTTCAAATAGGAGAATAGGTATTCAGATATCTCAAAGCGGTACCATGACTTCCATTGTTGAAGAAAAGAGACCGCACGACGTGGCCGTCCCTGACTGATCAGACACAAAGCGATGGCGGCAATGTCCTGTCGTTCCGGGCCCCCTTTTTCGCGTTGATATGCATCGTCTTGCTGGCTATGGTGGTAGATCCACTCAGCGGCGGCGACTGCGTGCCGGTAAGCATCATTAGACTGTTGAGACAACGCGTTCGCTATTGCGAGCCTTGCGTGTCTGGTTCCTTGCCATGCGGTTCGAGTCTCAAATAAGCGCCTCGCTGCATCTACTTCTTTGAACGCGACCACCAGATCGGGACTCTGCAGAATGTATTCCGTTCCACGCTGATTCACCGCCGCGATGGTTGATAGTTCGACCAACAAATGAACCAGTCGGTCGTAATCGCTGTTCTTAGCCGCCTGTAGGGTTGCTGCTTTCAGCCGTGCGTACCGAATTATTTGCTTCCCGACTGAACTGGTTATTGTTTCCGGAAACCGCTCGTCGAACGCGAGCTTGAACAGGAGGTCGCTGTCGTCGAGCTTCTGCAGGAGCGCCGGGAGCGCGCTGGCGGCATATACGGAGCTGCCTTGTTTTGCTAATAGATTCTGTGCGACGCTGCGGAGCGCCTCTACGTTCGAAGAGTACGTCTCACGGATTAGAGTCTCGGTCGGTTCATCACGAAACATGAGGCCGTGTGTCGTGCGTTCTAGTAGCGGAGCAAGATCGGCAGCAAAGCTCTCAATCGCGCTCGGATCCATCTGAAACGCGTCCGCATATTCCTTGAGAGGTACGGGTGGGGGCAAGACTGCAAGTCCAGCCAGAAATTCTTTGACGGTGTCGTCGTTGGAGCCACGACGGGTCGCTTCCTTCAGGGCTTCCTGAATGCGTGATTTTAGAAGGCTATCCAGCTCAATTGTTTTCTTCGTCTCCGAGGGTTCTAGCAGCCCTCTGTCGCTCAATGCTAGATGTTCCAAGATTCGCGGATTTCCTCCCGACCTGGCGTACGCCACTTGTTCCTCCGTCACGCTTAGGTCTTTTACCCGGTGGCGGAGGTAGTCCCTAGACTCGACTTCGGAAAAAGGACGAAGTTCGAGCTCCTCACAAGCTACTTGCCCGCTGGATGTTTCACGGCGATGCGTGCGACAGCTCACGATCAACTGCACGCCCGGAATGCGGCCGCCATAATGAAAGCTTTCTAACAGAAGCCGTGGGAAGCATGGCTCATTCTTGTCCTTTGCGTGTTCGGCCGCATTGTCGATCGCGTCGAGAAATACTAGGAGCTGTGTTTCCGGTGCTCCACGCCTCAATGTGCTGACGGCCTGTCCGAATCTCCGTCTGGCTGCCTTGACCAACTCCTCGACATTTGAATGCAGCGGAAGGAGCGGATCACACAATCCTTCTCGTGCGAGCAAGTTGACTATGTGGACCAATCCTCGCCTCGGAAGATGCCTTGAATCCTCGGGAGCCCGATAAGCGCCGCCGCCGAAGCAATCGAACAAAACAACCTGATGCTCTTTGGCCAACACTTTCGACACACTCTGAAGGAAGACCGTCTTGCCCACACCGCCCGCCGAATGGATGAGAAGAGGCTTGTCGAGTTTCGGAATGAGTCCTGTCACGGCATTCAGTTGTTCGCGAAGGACGATCTTGCCGACGTCAGGGAAGCTAGCTGGGCATGGAAAGAGGTCTTCGATTCCTTGCAAATCCAATGCGTCAATGACATCGGTCCGTCTTATGACATTGGCACCTTGACCAGCGGACCCCGCTTTATCTCGAATCAGCTGGCGAATTCCTCCGAGGCAAGCCCGGGCGACTCCATCCGAGGCCGCTGCCCAGTCAACCAGGATTCGCGAAAGCTCACGCTTTTTCTCTCCCAACGAGCCGGCAAAGCCAGAAACGCTAAGTCTTTGCGCAAAGGCGACGAGAGCTTTTCCTTTGAAGCCGCACGCTGATTTGAACTGATTTGCTTGTCGCTGTGCTTCGGCCTTCAGGGCTTTGCCGGCTGCGATTCCCAAAATTCCAGTTTGCAACGACGAAGAAATCGGTCGGTTTGTGATGAGCTGAAACTCGAGCTTCCTTGTTACCTCACCGAGTCCGAATCTCTCTTTGTGATCGCTATATGCTTTCGCAAACTTCTGGATTGTTTTGCGAGCATCACTCATTCGAAACGGAACGTGGTGAGCTCGTAGCGAGTACTTGAACTGAAGGATGACAACCCTTTCGGCCAAATCAAATGTGGTCCCTTGCCCGTAATACAGAGTCAGATCCGCAATCTCTACACTCTCTCTGACGGCCCGTTGATTGTCGTCTGCGGACAGCCCTTCGACGGCGATTCCCACCAGATCGTCTGTCGGGAGCAGCAACTGCAAAGCCTTTCGCGCTGCCCATGCCTCATGGAACTCGTGTCCGTCGCGAGAAGCTCGTACCTTGTCTATTGAACCGAGCCGGGTAGCCATTTCAGTTCGCAGATCGCCTATTGACCACTGGAATTCACCAAGGAGGCATGGTAGTCAGACTTCGGGTGTCAGCGCAAACGGCCGGGCGCCCCTCGCGGCCTGGGAAACTTTATCTTCGAGCGACAACCGTTCGAAAAACTGCCGTTGTCCAGGACTAATGGAAATCATGAGACTGCGTTTCTGCAGCGGTAATCGAGATGGGTAGGACGCGGGAAGCCTTGATGGATATGCTGTTATCCTGATTCTGAAGGACGCCTTCGACCCGAAGGAATTTCTCACGGTTGATCACCGCGCGGTATTTCTCGTAAAGGTCAGGATTCACAATCACGTTCGAAATCCCTGTCTCATCTTCCAGACTCAAAAAGACGAAGCCCTTCGCTGTTCCCGGACGCTGCCGAGCGATTACGCATCCTGCTACTCGCGTGTATTGCCCGTCTGGCACCCGAGGCAAATCGCAGGCTCGTTTTACTTGCAGCTTGGAGAGCGCCTCCCGGCAATACGTTATCGGATGCGGGCCAGTGCTCATGCCCGAGCCGTGAAAGTCCGCAGCAAGACGCTCTTCGTCCGTCATCTGAGGCAGTGGCGACAATTCCATTTGCTCCGGAATCGCATCCAGTAGCGGACCGGCGAGTCGGCCCGCGCGTTCCACCTGCCACAGAGCAGTTCTTCGATGCATTCCCCTTCCAAGAGAGTTCAGCGCACCAATCTCGCTGAGCGTTACCAGCTCCGTTTTCTGCAGTTCCGGGACACGGCGGACCAGATCATCAATCCCCTCGAACGGCCGCCTCTGCCTCTCCGAGACAATCTTGTCCACCGCAGTCTGCCTCAGCCCCCGGACGTAACGGAACCCGATGCGTAGACACGGAATATCCTTGTCCCCTTTAATTGTGTGCTCGATGGTGCAGTTCCATTCAGAATTGAGGGCGTTGATAGGTTTCACTCGGAGGCCATGCAACTGCGCATCGTGCACAAGCACTGCCGGGCTGTAAAAGCCCATCGGCTGATTGTTGAGGAGTGCTGCCGTGAATGCTGCCAGGTAGTGGAATTTCAAATAGGCGCTGGCATAAGCAATCAAAGCGAAACTCGCCGCATGGGATTCCGGAAACCCGTAGCGCGCGAACGATGTAATTTGCGTGATGATCTCTTCCTGTGTTTCCGGACTGAAACCGTTCTGGGTCATTCCACTCCTTAGCTTCGCTTCAATTTTGTGCATCCGTTCTTCCGAGCGCTTAAAACCCATCGCTCTGCGCAGGTCTTCCGCTTCACCCCCTGTGAAATTCGCTGCAATCATCGCTATGCGGAGCAATTGTTCCTGAAATAGGGGGACACCCAAAGTTCGTTTCAGTACGGGTTCCAGCGAAGGATGAGCATAACCGACGGATTCCTTCCCCTGCCGCCGCCGCATGTAGGGATGCATCATTTTTCCGACAATCGGGCCGGGCCGAATAATGGCGACTTGTACGACAAGATCGTAGAACTTGACCGGAGCATTGCGCGGCAGGGAAGCCATCTGCGCCCGGCTTTCGACCTGAAACATTCCAACCGTGTCCGCGCGTCGCAACGTTTTATAGACGGGAGGATCGTCGGGAGGAAGTTGCGCCAAATCGATTGGTTTGGCGTAATGCTTGGGAATGAGTTCTAAGCAATCTTCGAGCACAGCCATCATGCCAAGTCCCAGCAAATCGATCTTGATGATGCCCATATCGGCGCAATCGTCCTTATCCCATTGCACAACGACACGCCCTGGCATCGTTGCTGGTTCGAGTGGAACAACCGAGTCAAGTTGCCCCTGACACACCACCATCCCCCCTGAATGCTGGCCCAGATGCCGCGGCAAATCCTGGATGCGTTCGCACAACTGCCAGTACTTGCGGACGCGGGGATGATTCAGGTCGAAGCCCACTTGATGAAAGTGATTTTCGAAATTGTCGGATGGACCACGCCATTCTCCGCTGTTCACCACGCTCGAAAGCTGGTCGAGAGTGCCCTGATCGAATCCAAGCGCTTTGCCCACTTCCCGTGCGGCGGAACGGTCCCGGTAGGTGATGACGTTCGCCGTCATCGCGGCGCCGAGTTGGCCATAGCGCTGATACACATACTGAATCGCCTTCTCTCTCTGGTCTCCGCTCGGCAAGTCGAGATCGATATCCGGCCACTCGCCGCGTTCTTCCGAGAGAAAACGTTCGAAGAGCAATTCCATGCCGACCGGATCGACCGCCGTGATTCCGAGTGAATAGCAGACCGCGCTGTTCGCAGCCGAACCGCGTCCCTGCACTAGGATTTTCTGCTCGCGGCAATATCGAATGATGTCCCAAACAATCAGGAAGTAACCGGCGAGTCTCAGCTTTTCGATCAGCGCCAATTCCCGTTCGACCTGCTTCTTGGCCCGTTCGAACAATTCCTCGTCGCGTTTCACCGCATAACGATTTTGAAATCCTTCCTCCGTCCGCTTTCGGAGAAGCGAATCCATCGTTTCCCCCTCGGCAACCGGATAGCGGGGGAATTCGTAGCCGAGTTCGGCCAGCGTGTATTCGAGTCTTGCGGAAAGTTCGCTGGTGTTGTGAATTGCTTCCGGCAGATCCGAGAAAAGCTGCACCATCTCTTCGGCTGAACGAAGATGACGTTCGTCGTTTCGTTCGAGAAGCCGGCCCGCCGTTTCGAGTTTGCAGTGGTTCCGAATGCAGGTGAAGACGTCCAGAATTTCACGCTCGGGTGCGCGGGCGTAGCGCACACCGTTCGTGGCAAGAAGCGGCAGACCGAGTGTTTCGGCAAGACGCACCGCCGCCTGGTTGCGGCGCTCTTCGGCAGAATCACAGTGCCGCTGGACTTCGACATAGACATTCTTTTTCCCGAATAGATTCGTCAGCTTCTCAATATTCTTGCGTGCTTCATCGTAACCCTTGTTGGAAAGCGAAGCAGCCAGCACGCCCTCCTCGCCGCCTGTCAAGCACACCAGTCCTTCCGCGTGTTCGGCGATCTCTTCCAGCGTCGCTGTTCCCGTTCCTTTTTCCTTTTCGCGCAATTTGTAGCGCGTCATCAGACGGCACAGATTCTGATACCCAGTCCGACTTTCCACGAGTAGAGACAACCGCACCGGTCGCGACGAGATAGAATTCGGCATCCACGAAGGCAAACCTGCTCGGTTTCCAAATCCTTCGACGGAAATTTCGGCTCCGACGTGAGGGCGTATGCCCACGGACTTTGCCGCCATGTGGAATCGCGGACAGCCGTACACACCGTCACTATCCACCAAAGCTATGGCAGGGATTCCCACTTCCTTCGCGCGAGACACCAGGTCTTCTGGGCGCGAAGCCCCCTCAAGAAAACTGAATGCAGATGCGGAATGCAGCTCGACGTACTTCAATCGTAGATTCCTTCCACGAACCAGCGCTTCGCACTCAGGTCCTTGTAGACGCGGTACAGCGCAGTCTCTTCTTCACTTTGCCGGCTACTTTCGCATTGAACTCTCTGACGAAACGGCCGCACCTTGATGTCCCATTCATCGCGTGCCCACTTCGTTTCCGACCACCAATCACCTTTCGTTCTCCACGGTCCAGCGAACGCCAGGATTCGCCTGCGCGCGCCTTCGCAACCGAGAAACGCCGGCTTTCCTTCCTGAAAATCAACGGTCGCCGGAAGCGGAGGGCGGAAAATTCGCATCGCTGCCGTTATTTGTCTTTCCGTGACCTGCCGCTTTTCTTTCATTTCCGGCAAAAGAAAACGGTTCTGCTGAAAGGCATTGGGACTGTGCCTATCAAGGAGGACGGGCGCACCTACCCGGTTTTCCCCTACCGTGCTTTGAATGCGTGCGAGCGCGACCTCAAGACGCCCTGGGTCAGGAGAGAGCGGCAGGAATAGCCCGAGCTGCTGCGCGGGTGGCTTCACGGGAATCGCCAATATGCGAACGACGGTGACAGGCAAAGAGGGACGGTGCTTCTCAAGATCGAGCTGCAAGAGTTTCAGAAGGAGTTTGCTATCTCGCGCCGGCACCGGGAGTCGAATCGTCCGGATGTGAAAGATTGGTTCCTTCGTGCGCGAGTCGTTGCGTTCCAGCCTGAGCGTCACTTTGATCTCGCCGATGGCGAGGATATGCATGCGCAAACGTGCACACAACTGTTCAAGAAGTCGATTCAGCACAAAGAGCAAGGGCTCCAGCAATTCCACCGGAGAGTCCAAGTCCAAGTGCTCTTCGAAATTCGAGGGGGACTCTTTGGCGACCAGCGGTTGACCGTCCGCGCCGCGTGCCAAACGCCACCAGTGGAGCCCTTCCTGTCCAAGCCGCTCGACAATAGATATCTCGGGAAGGGCCGCAAAATCCGCGCAAGTGTTTTTCCCCCAGCGCTTCAAGGTCTCTACGAACTCGAATGGAATTCGGAGAGCTTCGAGCGAAAGGCTTCCGATCCGAGCGCCCTCCTCTCCGGCAGGAATCACCGTGATACCGGCGAAACCCTGCGCTGCACAAACTGCGGCTAAAGGACTTCCGGCGACGGCGACATTGGTTTCAAATCCCACTTCAGAGGCAACGCGTTTTAGGTCGTGCGCGATTTTTTCTGGAGGACCGAAGAGTTTTTCGCAACCGGCGATGTCCAACACCGCCGTGTCGGAAAAATCCTGTTCCTCCCGCTTTGCTCCATCCTCGACGCGCGGCGAAATCGTCCACGCGCAATCGAGAAGTGCGGCATACCCCGTAGCTTCCTGAGAAGGGGAACGCCATCGCCAGGAGATTCCCTGGAATGCTTCCGCCTGCACTTTCGTCATTCCGGTTTCGACGCCCAGGTTTCGCCCTTCCCGATTGACGGCGAATACTTTCGTCAGGGGAGGAGCACCCGCAAGGATCGCAACAGGTTTGCCCTGAAGCTCCGGCTCAAGGCGAATGACGGCCTGCACGGGAAAATCCGGAACGAATAGACATGCGAAAGCCAACGTGCGTCCCCTGAACTTGGTAGAGGAAAGGGAAACAAACCGGACCCTCTAGGGCTTATGGCGTATGCGTCTGCCAGCGAGCGAAATCGGCGGGTTGCGACAACACTCGTGAACGTTTCACTTCTCCTTGAACTTCAAACCCCTCGAAAGTCGAAACTCCGGTTTCCACCCTTGCCGTAGCGCGGTGCCAGTTGTCCACTCTTCGCTGGCACCGGAGAACCAACGAAGCGCAGCTTTTCGCGCAGGACTCTTCTCCAAGCAAAAGCAGAATCGTTGGTGTGTTCTCAATCGCACGTCGAAACCGAAACCAAGTGCTCAACTCGATGCGGCGCGCATCCACCCAGGAGATTCCAGCGAGATCGAAGACCACCACGCCCCATCCCCCGCCGTGCAACAGCAGGTCGGTTGTTTTCAACGCTTGTTCGAGCCGTTTCCACGGTTTCAGACTTCTGCCGCCGCTTCGCAGTGGAGGCGGTGGACTGGATTCGCGAAGCAAAGGCAAAGATCGCTGTGGCCGAATCCCTCGCCGCGGAAGCTCCCTGTCTCGTTCGACTTGCTCTTCGGCGCACCGCGGGACCACGTGGATTTGCGCCGACTCCGCAAACGCGGCTTGCTTTCCTACCAGAGATGGAATGGCCTTATCGACTCCACGCATCAATTCACGCGGATGCCGCCAACCATGTACTGGCGTTGGCTTCTTGCTCGCGGAATCGAGACCGCGAGTCTTTCCTATTTCTTTGTCCGCAGGAGCAAAGTATGAAGACGTTTTCATATCCGGCGCTCGGTCCCCGGTTTCTCCGCATCGAATCCAAAGCAGTCGCGGGAGTTCCACTCCGGCAGCCGCGAGAGAAATCGGATCGAGGGAATCCGAAACATCGACGAACGCACATGCTTCCTGCCGTCCGGTGGCACATGCGAGCAATGAGAAGGCGAGGCTCGTCCGCCCCGAAGAAGCGGGTCCGCACAATTCCACAAGAGAGCCGCGAGGAAAACCCCCACCGAGTACCGCATCGAGTTCCGTAACTCCGCTCGGCTGAAATTTCACGGGGGCGCGGTTCTGAAATCCTTCAAGTCCTCGCCCGACAAGACATGTTCCGAATTTTCCTTGCTTCAAAGTGATGGCGGTCATGGCTAGGTTATTCGCTTTTTGTTCGCCTATGGATAGAATTCTCCTCAGGAGGGAGAGACTTGTCAAGGCTCTGGCGCAAGGGCGGAGAAGCTTGTGGGTCAGTGTCTCTAATTAGGACTCTATAAGGCAGCAGTTTGTCGAGTGCTGTGCTGCTTCCGTCTTGTAAGTCATAAACTCGCGCGCGCGTTATTCATCAAGCCAATCCGTCTGCAACGGCCCAGAGAACCAGGTCTCTTGTGTCACATCGACGGTCATGGGGGCTTGCCCTAGGTTCGAAAAAAGATTGTAGAGCGGAACCATGTGTCTGAGACCGCAGATGATGAGAAGGCTTTGGTGGGTGCAGCGCGTAGCCTGAATCTGATTGTACATATATTGCTCGCGGAGTTGATTCCACGCTTGTTTATGCGCGTCAGTATAGATGGGATTCTCGTTATACCCAGGCGGTATCCCTTGTGCTGCCCTCTGCGCTGGTGTCATGTCGATGTCGTCGTGGTAAGTGAGTCCTTGCTGCTGTGTTACGTCACGCGCTGGTGTGAGTTGGCCTTGATTCGTCTCTTCCCCGACGTATCCGCAACCGTGAGTGGCAATGAGTTCCTCAATCTTCGCGCGAAAACCGTGCCGCTGCGCCTGAGCTTTCGCAGTCTGCTCCACTCCAGCCCACAGACCTGTCGTAAAAGGCGGAAGTTGGAGACAGTGGTCGCACCCCAGTATGACGATCATGACAAAGAGGATTTACACGCGCCGAAATAGTTCTGCAAGGGAAATCCGTAAGCTAGAACAGTTTCGCCTGCGTTGGAGTATCTAACGTCACGGGCGATGCTGACTCGGCATCGTCAATTTTCGAATTGTTGAGTTTCCTGCTTACGGGGTACCGACGCATCAGATTCGCGTCGTAGGGCCTGAGAATGTCATGAATCACGCTGAAGTCATTGACGTCCGGATCGAGCCACACGTCGTACTTGTCGGGGGGCACAATCACAGGCATACGGTCGTGTAGATCGGCGACGAGAGAATTAGCAGCCGTTGTCAAAATGCTGCAACTCTCAATTATTTCGCCCTCGGGACTTTCCCATCGATCCCACAGTCCGGCGAGTGCAAAGAGCTCGCCTTCACCAACCTCAAAACAGTAAGGCTGCTTCACTGATCCCATCTTCTGCCACTCGTAGAATCCATCCGATGGAATGAGGCAGCGCTTCCTCAGGATCGGATCTCGAAATGCCGGTTTCGTTGTGACGGTCTCCGACCGAGCATTGAGAGTCTGGGTTCCGATGCTCATGTCTTTTGCCCAGGATGGAATCAGCCCCCAGCGCATGGTGGTGAACTTGCGAATTTTCTTTCCACCTTCTATGCGGACTGTGAGGACTTGTTGCGTGGGCGCGATGTTGTACCGAGGACGCTCTTCAATTTCACCGGCCGCCCCAAAACGTTCGGCTAAATACGGCTTCGCGTACGTCAATCTGTACCTGTTGCACACCGGTTGATTGTCGCAGATTCGGAAACGGTCCCGCTAAACAGAGTTCTGTTATCCCTGCCCTTCCTGCTGAAAACCTGCGCCTGGACCGCCCGCTCCTCCTGTCAAGGCTCTCCCGCTCCGCTCCGATGAACGCGAAAACCGCGCGGCCTTGACAGCGCGGACGCCAGGCGCCTCGCCCCGCCAGGAAGGGCATTTGCTTTTAATGTACCGCTCTCTGCGGTGCCTCTAAGAAGCAAAAAACGAAACCAACGAAAGGAGTTTTTCCAATGCAACAACTCAGCAAACAGCCTGCTTTTGAACTCGGCCAGATCGTCGCAACACCGGGCGCTTTGGCCGCGCTTAAGAAGGCAGGACAACAGCCGGGCGAGTTCCTCACGCGCCATGTCAACCGCGAGTGGGGCGATTTGTCCGACGAGGACCGCAAGGAAAACGACTACAGCCTAGAGCACGGGTTCCGGCTCTTGAGCGCCTACCGCACACACGCTGGCGACAAACTCTGGATTATCACGGAATCAGACCGTTCTGTGACCACGCTATTGTTGCCCGAAGAGTATTAACCCGAATGATTTCAAGAAAGAGAGCAAAAAGAAATTAGCGCAACGATGCAGTAGGTGAACAATGTCTTGAGTGAAGAGGAAAATAGCAATCATCGCACCGGGGAAGCTCGTATGACCACTCGATAGGATTACTTCTTGTTTGCGCATTCTAGGAAAGGAAAGCCCTTCTCCGCTTAGGATCCAGAGCTCGTCTCGTGACCACGATTCCACTCCCAAGAGAGCCTGTCTTCGACAAAAGGAGTTCTGCCGCTCGCATAAGGCTTGATCATCCGAAGAGTATCAATGCGCTGCCCGATGTTCGGCAAATCCTCCTTTTGGAGTTCAAGGCGGAGCGATGCAATAAGGATTTCACTGGTCAACCCAGGAAAGAAGGCGGTCATATCGGAACCATCGGTCACGTCATCAATCTGCGCACGCTTGCCGAACCTGCTTTTCAGCATTCGCTCGAAGACTTGCTCGTCATCGTAAAAAGCATTCAGTACTTTCGCCCCGGCTTCTTCGAGCAAAACCCGAACGAACTTAAGGACGCCGGGATTGAAACGACTGCCATCCTCAAGATCCATAAACACTAACTCATAGTTCTTCGCTCGTACGCTTTGCCAGAGTTCCATGAAAGCGGGGAAGCCCTCCGGCTGTTGAGGGTCATGCGAGCTTCGTGGAAGGTTTGGGTCTAGAAAAACCTTGGGGTGAGGGCCAGTTTCACCGTGAGCGGCGCGATATCTCATTACGCGCCAATATTGAAGCTCGATGAGCCGGGGTTTGTGCAACGAGCCGTGGCCCACGAGGTATATGGCCGAAGTCTGCTGATCCAGATTCATGGCACGACCTCAAAACTACCGCGACTTCTTTTTGGCAAGATACCACAAGAAGTTCCTTTAGATGTGTTACCTGATCCGCCAAACTTGCTGGCCGGGCGCGATGCGGCAGCCTCGGCTCTTGTTTGACAACGCGGTCAGCGTAGCCCGAGCCTCCTTAAGGAATCCACCACGGAAGACCCACTGCGTGCCGGAACTCTCTCTCTAAAACGCCTAGCCGATTTCACGAGTTGATTCAAGACTTGACCGCCTGGAGTACCCAATGACCATCTACAAGCAACCCGGCTCCCCGTATTACTACTACGATTTCTATTTCGAAAAGCGGCGATATCAGGCCTCCACACATCTCAGAAACAAGACCATCGCGCACCGCGTTGAGTGCATCAAAAAGGCTGAACTTGCCCAAAGACGCGCGGGAATTCTCCCCAAGAAGCAAATTCCCTTGTTCCGCGACTTTGCAGAACGTTTCCTTCATACCATCAAAGTCGAACGCCGAAGCAACACCCATCGCAACTACTTGAGCTGCGTCCGGAATTTGGAGCCAGCATTTGGCAGCAAGTACCTGGATGAGATTACGCCCGAGATGATCCGTGCCTTTAAGGAAGCACGCCTTGAGAAGCAATTGAGTCCTGCAACAGTGAATCGCGACCTGTCCTGTTTGCGGCAGATCCTCGGTATTGCAGTGAAGGAGGAACTGATCCAGAAGAGTCCGTTCTTCGGGGGACGAGTAGAGTTCTTGCATGAGAAGGGAAGGGAACGAACGCTTTCCTTCGATGAGGAGCGAAAATATTTGAAGGCCGCGGCCCCCGTGCTCCGGGATGTCGGGATCATCATGGTCGAGATGGGACTGCGGCCCGGTGAGATCTTTCAGTTGCGCCATGAGGACGTGCGAATCGAGCCGCCAGCGCCCTATGTGCATGTCAGGGAAGGGAAGTCGGACCGCGCCGTGCGGGATGTTCCGGTTACCTCACGAGCACTTCCTGTTCTCAATCGGCGGGTTTCGCGGGCAAAGGGCGAGTATCTCTTTCCACGGAGGATTGGGAATGGTTACGACTGGTCAAGGCCGATGACGGAACTCGAGCCGGCGCATCAGAGGGCGTTGCGGGAAAGTGGAATCGAGCCGCCATTCCGGCTCTACGATCTTCGACATACCTACGGAACGCGGGCCATCGAAGCCGGCATTGACGTATTCAGCGTGGCGAAGCTGATGGGGCACGCGGACCTTGACACAACGCAGCGGTACGTCCATTTGTCTAAAGGTCATTTGGAGGATGCGCAGAAGAAAATCGAGCGGTTCCGGGCGCGTCAACGGTCTCTATAAATCTCCCTATAGTCGAAGGACGCTCGGGAAGGGAACTGCTCGGTTGATGGAAAACAGCGGCCCGCGGCACTGTCGAGAAGCTGGAACCCGCTGAACGGGGGTAAACCCGGTTTTGCTCGTCGATGAGTTCCGACGGTACCCACGAAGCTCCGCAACGCTGGCACTTGCTCCTTCCAACCGAGTCACATGCTTTCGATCACCAGCATGCAATGTAAGCACTCAGTGTAGGCCCACAGTGTTTACGTTGTCTTCGTTCGTTTCGTGACGTATTAAGACTAGCAATGGGTGAGTGGAAAGCACCGTTGAGTTTGCGGGTCCGGCGTGACTTAAGAGCCGCCTTAGAGGAGGTCGCCGCCCGCGACAAGAGGTCACTTGGCAATCTTGGAGAGGTGCTGCTCGAGTGGAGCTTTCAACAATTACAGCTGGCTGGGTCCACAGAGCGTTTACTCAAATGCAGCATTCAGACAGGAGGTCGTCATCCGAAACCACGCTGAAAGTTCCGTCGAGTTTTTCGTGAGATCGAAAAACAAAGGGAGAGATCACGATGGACTAACATCTCAGCTGCCGGCTCACGAGGCCCTCCTGCGTCTCGCGACAAACCCTCAAGATGCTTGTGCTTTGGTTGCCGTTTACGACTCGTACGGCAATGACTTAAAGGCATCAGCAATTCGCTGGTTTGGAAGAGAGGCCGAAGTCCGCAACAGGGCGATCAACAGCATCCTGGCAGCGATCGGCCGGCGGGCGGGAAGTTACGATACGGAATCCATGAATGCCTCAGAATGGGTCAGCCGGGTGGTTGACGCTGAGGCGAGAAGACTGCGTAAAGCCTTGGACGCAGCCGACGGGCAGACTCCCTACGGCCGGAGGACCATGTGAGCGCCAGAAGCGAGCCCCGGAGAACGGGTGTCTCATGTGAGGCCTCGGACAAATGGCGGGAATATATGGGAGTGTCCGACGGCACGAGGCTGGTCGGAAAACAGAGCAGAAGTTCACATCTGAGCACCTCAACCCGGCGTTCATTTGCGGGAAAATGGTTCGCAGCGTTCGGCCTCTTCCATCACGCTAGGACACTATTCCGTCATTCATCTTTCAGTCCCTTAACTGATCCAAACAAGACTAAATCCTCATTCCTGAAATCACCAAGCGCCGTAGCTGTTGTGCAGGTTCCTAGCCGATTCCCTAATCGATTGAGCATAGGAGAGTTGGCGTCCTACACAACGTTGACATATCCTTGGGATAGGGTGTATGTATGCCTACGGCGAAGCAGGTTCAGGGGCACGGTTGCCCGCAACGCCGAGCAGTTCAGTCCCCCGGGCTGTTTACTCTTAACAGAGAGAACTCGCGTCTTGACTCCTTTCAGGGAAGGCCGGTCAAGAAATTCTTGGCGCGTCCAATGTGGTCGGTTTCCCGACCACCCTGGTATAGGTGTTCCAAGCTTCATTCTCTACTTTGGCCCCAAGAGCTTGAGCGCCCGCCCACGAGAACTGGGGGCAGCTTGAGCACTGCCCGCCCCTTTCCGGGAGTCTTCGCGAGGCGCAACGGCAACGGGGCACATGCGAAGATTTCCGAGGCTCCTCGCGAGACGTCGCCGCTACGTGCGCAAGGTGCGACAGATGGAGAATCAGAGGTCAGCGACGAAGCTCTCGTGCTCGAACTCTCAAGAGACATATCTGCGCTTGGCGTACTCTACCGCCGCTATGCCTCGCTCGTTTATTACATTTGCTCACGAATAATAAGGGATCCCGCCGAGGCAGAGGATCTGGTGCATGAAGTGTTCCTATCCTTATATAGAAGATGCGAATCGTTCGATCAGCAGAAGGGTACGGCCAAGTCCTGGCTGGTACAGCTCACCTATCACAAGTGTTTTGACTGGCGGGATTACTTGAAGGCGCGACACGGGTTTCGGCAGGGAAATGGCGACGGAGAGACGGCTGCGGCCTCATCACAGTTTACGACCGACCGAGATCCTTCGGATCAGGCAATGTGGAATGACCAAATCAGGGTTGCATTCACAAAACTTTCAAAAGAGCAGCGTCTAACAGTCAAGCTGCGCATGGCGGGATATACGTTCGAGGAAATCGCTCAAGCGTTGCGCTGCTCGGACGGAAACGCGAAGAATCACGTGTATCGCGGTATTCGGCGTCTGAGAGAGATTATTTTCAACGGCAACGGAACACGACTGGCCACGGTCACAGGCCAGGAAGCTAATTTTTCTGAGAAGAATACAGTCCAATGAGCTCAATGCACCTTAGTGACGATCTTTGTTTGGATTATCTCAACAGCGAGTTGCCGGTCGCAGAAATGCCGTCGTTAACTGAGCACCTCGACGAGTGCCCTCAATGCCGGCAGAGAATTGAGGAATTCGAAATAATTCTGAGAGATGGACCAGCGGTGATAGCCGCCGAGGTTTTCGACGAAGCAGTCCTTGATTCCGTACCGTGGTCCATTGAGCAGGGAGAGAAAAGGCTCTACGCGGCCATTGGAAGCGAGACTGGGGTTGCGAGTCCGCTCAGACACGTCAAGGACCAGATGGAGCCTGTCCTGAGAGGCGCTCCGTTGACTCGTCTCGCGAACTTCCTCACCCCATCAAATTTGCGCACATATTGCGCAGTTGCCGCCTCCTTGATTCTCCTAATCGCCACCGGGACATCTATCTACCGAATCGGTTTGATGCGCGGCCGTGAGCAATCTCAGATAGCCGGAAAATCAGAGAATAAAAATGACGCACGCTTGAAGGCACAAGTTGAAAATCTTGCACACGAAAGAGCACAAATCGAGGCGAGCTTGAGAGAGCGGGAGAACGTTATCTCTGTCTTGAGAGCCCAGCTCAAGGAACAACGAAAGCAGACGGAGGAGTTGGAAGGGAGTTTGCAGTCCGCGAAGCTGCAAGCAGAAGAACAGACGGGAGGCATTTCCTCGGAGCGTGACGAGCTAGCTCGGAAACTCGAGGATGGGCAAGGGGCCTTAGCATCTGCGCAGAAACGGATAGACGCCTTACAGGAGGCAGAGAGGAACGACGCGGTTCGGGTAGTCAGTCTCGAGAATCAGCTTCAGCAGCTGTCGCAGTTGGCTAAGGAGAGGGAAGGAACGATCGATGAGCAGCAGCGCCTGTTAGCGGCAAGCCGAGACATCCGCGACCTGATGGGAGAACGCGACCTCTACTTTGCGGAGGTCTATGACGTGGGCACTAACGGAAAGAAGAAGAAGCCCTACGGCAGAGTTTTCTACACGAAAGGAAAGTCCTTGGTCTTTTATGCCTACGACCTTGATCAGCAGCCTGGACTTAAGAACGCAAGCACTTTTCAAGCATGGGGACTGCGGGGCCCGGATCGCAGCACTGCGCTGAGCCTTGGTGTGATGTATCTAGACAACTCGAGCAATAAGCGCTGGGTGTTGCAATTCGATGACCCAAAGGTTCTTGAGCAAATCAACGCGGTGTTCGTAACTGTAGAACCTAAGGGTGGGAGTCGGACGCCGCGGGGGCAACAAGTCTTGGGTGCTACTTATTTGAGGGAAGAACCAAATCATCCTTAGCCGCTTGTTTTGGCGGAAGTGCTTTGCGAGCTTCTTTCCCGGGGCTGCGACAATCCTATCGTTATCTTCCCACCGTAGTCTAAGATATTGGGGAAAGTTTACTTGAACGATGATAACTTTTTTGAGTTAGCTCCGTAGACCATCTAGGTTCCCCGCGCGAAACAAAACTCCAATTAGGGAAGGAAAACTAATGTGAAGCAGCGTCTTGGTGTGTTCATAGCAGCTTTGCTGTTGTTCTCAGGTACTTGTGTGGCCCAGGCTCCAACGGCTGTTGTGAATGGCCAGGTGAGGGACTCATCTGGCGCAGCGATAGTTGGCGCAACGGTCGAAGTCTTCAACGACGCGACTCATGTTCGCTCCGCGACCGAGACGAATGACGAGGGAATTTACTCGGTGCCGAATCTCTCGCCTGGCGCATACCACATTCAGGTCTCAAAGGCAGGCTTCAAAACGGTCATCCATCCCGACATCACTCTCAATGTTCAAGATGCCAAGGCGATCGGGTTCAGCCTCCCGGTAGGGTCGATTTCTGACACGGTGACTGTCGAAGGTGGTACGCCACTGATCGAAACAGAATCGGCTGCAGTGGGTACGGTCGTGGACAGACAGTTTGCGGAAAACCTGCCGATGAATGGCAGAAGCTTTCAAACGCTTATTCAGCTTACTCCTGGGGTAGTTCTTACTCCCAGCACCCTTCGTGATTCCGGGCAATTCAGCGTGAACGGACAACGAACAACTTCGAACTACTGGGTGGTTGACGGAGTGAGCGCAAATGTCGGCATCTCACCCGCGAACCCCGGAAACGGTGCCGCAGGTGCGCTTCCTGCTTTCAGTGTTCTGGGGGGAACAAACAGTCTGGTTTCGGTAGATGCCCTTCAGGAGTTTCGCATCCAGACGTCAACGTACGCGCCGGAGTTCGGCCGGACTCCGGGTGCACAAATTTCGATTGTAACGCGGTCGGGCACGAACCAGTTTCATGGGACTCTATTCGACTACTTCCGAAATGACGTGCTCGATGCGAACGATTGGTTCGCCAACTTCAACAAGCTGCCAAAACCGCCAGAACGGCAGAATGACTTCGGAGGTACGCTCAGCGGCCCGATGCGGAGAGACCGGACATTCTTCTTCTTCTCTTACGAGGGACTTCGGCTTCGGCTGCCACGGGTCTCGCTTACAACCGTTCCTGATACCGTGGCGCGACAGAATGCGGTGGCGGCCATGCAGCCATTTCTGAATGTATATCCGTTGCCCAATGGGACGGACAATCCGGCAACGGGCGCAGCCCAGTTCAACGGCAGCTTTTCGAATCCTGCCTCGCTCGACGCTTATAGTCTTCGAATTGACCACAAGCTGACTGAAAAGCTAAACCTCTTCGGGCGTTACAACTATTCTCCCTCAAAAATTATTCAGCGTGGTGGACCCGGAGGAAATGCAGCCTTGAGCTCTCTTTTTACTTCAAATATCAACACGCAGACAACAACCGCAGCAATTACCTGGATGCTGTCCCCGGCAATTGCAGACGATCTGCGATTCAATTACAGCAGGACCCGTGCCGATAGTCTAGATTCGTTAGATAACTTCGGAGGAGCCGTACCTTTGACAGACCTGGGCCTTCCGAGCCCTTATGCCGCCCAGAATTCGTTCTTTGTATTTGGTATTTTTGGTGCTTTGCAGAACGGAATTTATCAATTCGGTGGCAAAGCGGGGGCGAACCTTCAGCGGCAGATTAATATCGTGGACAATCTGTCCGCACAGAAAGGGACGCATAACTTGAAGGTGGGAGTTGACTTTCGCCGCCTATCGCCAGTGTATGATCCGCTGCCGTTTAGTCCGCAGGTATTCTTCTTTAGTCTCCCCTCTGCTGAGTCTGGAAACGGCCCCATTACTTTCGTGCAATCGAGTCAAGGCTCGACATTGTTGTTCCGTAATCTTGGTGTCTTCGCTCAGGACAGTTGGCGGGTGCTTCCTCGGCTTACATTGACCTATGGGCTCCGTTGGGACTTTGATTTTGCGCCGTCGTCACTCAGTGGTCCGAACCTCTTGTCCGTGACCGGCTTCAACTTGAGTAATTTGTCAAATTTGGCTCTTGCACCGGCTGGAACGCCACCTTTCAAAACCACGTATGGCAACGTCGCCCCTCGAGTCGGGGCAGCTTACCAATTCTCTCAGAATCAAGACTGGGCGACCGTGCTCCGTGCTGGATTCGGAGTGTTTTATGACCTCGCGACCGCCGAAGCAGGGAACAACATCACCTTTTCATACCCATTTGGGGCGAGCGCATCTAGCTTCTTCGTTGGCACATTTCCTACCAGTTCTGCCGTGCCTCCACCACCTGCTATCACAGCGGCCCAGTTAGCTATGGGCATTTTGTACGCCTTCGACCCTAATCTAAAGCTTCCGTATACGCTCCAGTGGGATGTGGCGTTAGAGGAATCTTTGGGAAAACAACAGACCTTAACGGCTTCATATATCGGGTCTAGCGGAAGGCGGCTCATACAGTCGGCGTTCATAAACGCGCCGAATCCGAGTTTTAGGCAGGCCGTCTTGATCGGCAACACAGCCAATTCCGATTACAATGCGCTGCAACTCCAATTAAAGCGGCGGTTGTCGCACGGCCTCCAGGCGCTCGTTTCCTACACATGGTCACACTCGATTGACACAGGTTCCGCTGGTTCCTACGATAACCTGGGCAATACAGCCGTGCCAGCCGTCAATCCGAACGCGAATCGAGGACCTTCTGACTTCGACGTTCGGAACACGCTTTCCACTGGGCTAACATACGAGATTCCGGCGCCTAAAATCAACTCCTTCACGAACGCGGTTTTGCGTGGCTGGTCTCTCCAAAGTGCAATTCAGGCCTTTTCCGCACCCCCGATCAATGTGGTTGACGGGCGCTTTAGTGCGCTCTTCAACGGCCAAACGAGCGTTCGTCCAGACCTAGTTCCTGGAATCCCACTCTACTTGTTTGGTTCCCAATATCCTGGCGGAAAGGCCATCAATAACACTCCCGGAGCAGTGGCGGGAGGCTGTCCAGATGGATCCCAAAGCATCGGACCGTTTTGCCCTCCGCCCACCGACCAAAACACTGGCGCTCCACTTCGGCAGGGAAACCTCGGGCGAAATGCACTGAGGGGTTTCGGCACGACGCAGTGGGACTTTGCGGTTCACCGCGGTTTTGCGATTCGAGAGTCGCTGAAGTTGCAGTTCCGAGCCGAAATGTTCAATGTCTTGAACCACTCCAACTTTGGTCCTCCAGTACCGGATATCAACCAACCGAATTTCGGCCTCTCAAGGGAAACGTTGGGTCAGAGCTTGAGTGGTGGAAACGCTGGAGGTGGAGCTTTCAGCCCCTTGTACCAAATCGGTGGCCCGCGCTCCATCCAGCTTGCCCTAAAGCTGACGTTTTGATTTGGCCGAACCGGTCAAGCTCTAATTTTGCCGTGCTGCTGTGCCTGTTTTTTCTCTCGCGAGAGAAAAGCAGAGCGAGTGGCGGCTGAGGATCCGAGCAAATGCCTTTGATGCATGCGAGGTGGCACGACCATACCGACAACGATCTTCGTTGGCAGAAGGCGGTCTCGCAGAAACGAGTGTTATGGATCAAGGGTTATTTGAATTTGGCAATTTTGTTTTTGGCCGGCCTGTTGTACGGGACGTTCATAATTCATGCGGAGGACCTCACTCAAGGTGCCGCTGGGAAGGGTCAGACTGCGAGGCGTTCGGTAACCGTTGCAGATTCCATTCGTGAGACGCTCAGCGCACAATGGCCGTCGGCCCGCTTTTCACCAGATGGAAAGGAATTCATCGTCGCCCTCAAAAAAGGAAATTTACTTAGAAACACAGTCGATTACTCGCTTCTCTTGTGGAAGACAGCGGATGCATTTCATCCCTCGGTTCATGAAGCCCTTCAAACGATGTCTTCTTCCTCAAATCGACCTGGGATTGAGGATATAACTTGGCTAAGCGACAATGAAACCATCGTGTTCCTGGGAGAACGTCCAGGTGAGCTCCATCAGCTATTCTCATTCAACATCACCACACGGAAGCTAAGTAAATTAACTGACCATCCGACGAACATTCTCGCGTACAGTGTCACACCGAACGGTGACCGTATCGCGTACTTGGCCGAACCACCTTCTCAAAGCATATGGGCTGATAAAGCTAATCACGATGGATTCATTGTAACGACGGAACTCCTTCCGACGCTTTTAGAGGGCAAAATTGGGGCCGGATTTCCAGCCAATCTGCAGTTGTTCGTCGGTTCTCCCGGCAAGTCCGCCCATTTGCTGCGAACGCAGGACAAGGTTCACGTTTATCTAGGTGACAGGCCCGCTTTGTCCCCCGATGGAAAACACATAATTATCGCGACCCAAGTTTCCAGGATTCCGGAAAGTTGGAAGGATTATGCAGTCCCCGACATCCAACGTAAGGCCAGTATGAAGCTCAGCCCGGGACAAATCTCATTCTTGAGGCGTTTCGAGGTCGTCGACACAATCTCCGGAGCCAGCCGATTCCTCCTAGATTCGCCTGTCGGCATTTACGGATCAGATGTTGCTTGGTCTCCGGACAGTCGTTCGGTCGTGATTACTCGGGTCTTTCTTCCATTGGGTGCCATTCAAGGGGCGGAGCGTGATCTCCGCGCATCGAAATCGTTCACGGTTGAAGTAAATATCTTCAGTGGTGAGATTGCACAGATCAGTCAGAAGGACCTAAATGGGGCGCATTGGGATGCGAAAAGCAATCTTCTCGTTTCACATCTCTTACAGTTCGAGTCAAACACATTTTTCGGAGCCGGTGAAACACTAATCTACCGTAAGAATGGAACAAATTGGGAGCAGATACAGGATCTAAGCTACGAGAAGCCGCGCCCCGAGATTATTGTGGAAGAAGATATGCACACACCTCCTAAGATCTTTGCCATCGACCCTAAGAGCCATCAAAAGACGTTGCTGCTAGACCTCAACCCGCAGTTCAGAGAGCTGACATTTGCCAAGGTTGAAGAGATAGAGTGGAAGGGCACAGACGGGCACGATGTGAAGGGTGGGCTCTACTATCCAGCAGATTATGTGTCGGGCCGTAGGTACCCCCTAGTCATACAAACTCACGGCTGGTCTGCGAACCGATTCATGATAGATGGACCTACCACTTCTGGTTATGCTGCCCAACCTCTGGCGAGCCATGGCATTTTTGTTCTTCAGGCCGACGATAGTAATTTGACGATTGCGGCCACTTCGGGTGAGGCACTGAGAGAAACGGCTACGTATGAAGGCGCCATCGATTACCTAAATAGAGAAGATCTGATTGATCCCAGTCGAGTCGGAATCATGGGATTCAGTCGGAGCTGTCTTTTTCTTAAGTACGCTCTTACGCACTCAACTTATCGTTTCGCCGCCGCTTCAGTTACGGATGGCATCGATAGCGGATACATGCAATACCTTGAATTCCTTAACTCAAACCCTAGTCTTGCGGATGAGTTTGAACGAATGAATGGGGGGCGTCCTTGGGGAGATGGGCTGATCTCATGGTTGAAAAATTCTCCCGGCTTCAACATCGAAAGGGTTCAAACACCCATGCGCATTGTCGCGCTAAACTCAGGCTCTCTAATGGCGGAATGGCAATGGTTCGCAATCCTCACGCGAATGGGTAAACCCGTCGAGATGGTCTATTTGCAGGACGGCAATCATCAGTTGATAAGGCCTTGGGATCGTATTGCAGCACAGGAAGGCAACGAAGACTGGTTCAGATTCTGGCTCAAGGGCGAGGAGGATCCTGACCCTGCAAAGGCAACACAGTACGCGCGCTGGCGCGCGTTCAGGGACTCGGCACGAGACCACCAGTGACGATTGACGCTTGAACACAGCTACGCTTAGGTGTTATCTTCCCAGCTGCGTAAACAACTGGGAAGATAACCTTTGGAGATGTCGTTCCGGTGTAGGGATTCAGCATCTCCAGTGTCAGCTATTCGTCCAGATCATAGGCTGGAGGGGCCAGGTTCGGAGTACCTCCATCCAAGTTTGTACTGGTTTTCTGGCCCTGTTGGTTGAACTCGATTACTTCACGGGCCCTACCGATAAGGGTTACTTCGGGTTTTGTGTACTTCATTGTGTTCTCCTTTTCTTTCTTTGGTTGTCTCCAAATGTTCCAGAACCCCGCTAGCAGAGGCGCTGGAATGTCGTACTGGCCTCGGATCAGGCATTTGCAGTCAAGGGTGCCGTTTTTAGAGGCCCTGGTAGCGCGGTCGGTATGTCGAGCAATTTGTGCCTCGCCAGATCTCGCAACCAAAACTCAAGTGAAATAGCTCTTGCCATTCGCCCAATATGAATCTCTTTGGCGCCGGTAGTCGAACTGAGTGTTTCCAAAAATCGGTCTCGGTTGACGTATCCCAAGTAGGAAACAAGCGGCGAATCAAAGGCCACTTGCAAGCCCTCTAGATTCCTGTCAAATGCAATCAGAGGTGTGCGCGCCCCGAACTGCTTCGTACGTCGCGACAACACTTCCTGAGGTACCAGGCCAATAAGCGAACGGCGCATCAACGACCGTCTTTCGCCTGGGCGAAGCAACTGGCTTGCGGGGATAGATATGATGAATTCAATTAAATTTTGATCGAGGTAGGGATAGCGAATCTCTTCCTGCACTAATGTCGCTAGGCTCCACTTCGCCATTTTTCTTGCCATGGCTGTGACTCCAGCGATATGAGACGAGCGAGTTGGCAGCCAGAGACCAAAGTTGTATGCTGGTCCTAGCAACTGAGTTCCGAGCCTGGTTCGCTTGGCGAAGTCTTTTCTAATCCAGTGTTCGACTTTTGCCTGCTTGGTGAAATACTGACCCAGGGAAGGCGGCAACAAATCTACTACCGCCCTCCACAGCAATTGAATCCACGGCTGGCGCTTCACTAGGCTCCAAGCCATCAGCTGCTTGGCCAAGGTGAACAGTTTGAACTGTACGATCAAGTCGCCCAACTGCGCGTTGGGGACGGGAATCCCTCCCATAAACTCATCGCCGCCTACGCCTGAGAGAACCGTCCGGTAGCCGCCGTTTCGCACGATCGCAGCGCGCTCGTTATTGAGTTTACGTCCCGTGCCCAGATAACCCGGAAACGCGAAAAACTCGGGATACTCGAATGAGGCAGATTCAGCATACTTACTGGCATCAATGTGCACACCTGGTCTTCCGCGCAGTTTCTCTATCTTTGGAAAGTAAAGCCAGTCATCCCCGCTTGGCTCAGATTTATCGTAATAGGAAAGTGTGTCCAACCGAGGCGCTTGCGCTTCTTTTTTCCGGAGGATGTCATCCGCCACGCAAACGATCGAAGAGGAATCGAGTCCCCCGCTCAGTTCAGCCAGGATAGGGGAATCCGAGCGGAGTCTACGGCGCACGGATTGCCGGAAGACACAAATCTCTCGATAAGGTGTCACATGAGCCTCGGGATCGTGAGCAAAATATCCGGCGATGTAGCCATCGTCAATGTGGAACTTGTCGCCTGAGAGGAGCACGAGCGGAGAGAGAGCAGTCGACCACCAGATTCGGTCCTCCTTCTGGTAGTAGAAGATGTGCCGAATGGCCATGTAATCGCAGGCGAAGAGGAGTTCGCGCTCAAAGGGCCTCCAGATTGACACTGCCCAGTCGCCGATAATTCGGCGAAAACAATCTGTGCCCCAACCTTCAAAAGCAGCAGCGACGATTGCGACATCTGTTCGATCAGCCGTCATCTCTTCGCGGAGCTGGGAAATCAGCTCATCGCGATTGTCAAGGCGACCGTCCCAGGTGATGACGGTTCCGCGAGACGTGACGTATGGTTGACTCTCGAGGTGGGACTCCTGTGTGGTATGGAACGCGCGATACACCATTGCAATCGGTCCGCTGACGTATGCGCTGCCGCCGTCGGGTCCGTATTGCTCGATGGCCCGACTCAGCTTACCGAGAAAGCCTTCGTCCACAGGTTTGCCATCGAAATTCCAAACGCCTGCTTGAGCGCTCATTTTGCTATCTCCCTAGCAGCGTTCCCAGACGCCATAAATCGCCTGAACATCGGATCGCTCATTCACTGCCAGCCCATTCACTTCCACCCAAGCGTGTGCCTTGAAGGGGAGTTTCTGGGCTCCCAGCACCATCTGTGCCCGGACACCCTGCTTCCTGAGGAGATAAGTCGTAACGAACGAGCGTTGAAGGCAAAGAGCCTGCTTCGGATACCAGACGCAGGCGCAGTTGACTGCCTTGCAAACGTGGTCGATAGTGTTTTGGTCCGCCACCTTGCTGACAACTTTCCATCGCTTTACAGTCGAATGGAAGGATTTGAATGGACGCAAGGAGGTCAAGATGTCGTAGACCAACAATCCGAGTAAGGCTTGGAAGAACAGCATCAAGTAGACCTCCTCGACTGGACAAAGACTCCAAGTTCGTGGCAGAGGAAGGCGAGCCTGTCTGTTAAAGCCTCAATCTTGGTAGAAAGTGGCTGCACGGGCATGTGACCCCATGCCGGTCTGTAATCGAGCAGAATGGGGAATCCTGAGCTGCTCGCAGCTTGGAGACGCGCCGCCATTTTGCGAGCATGCATCGGGTTGCAGCGCGTATCCGCGTCACCCGAGATGAGAAGCACGGCAGGGTAAGGTGCGCCAGCTTTTACATGATGGTAGGGCGAATAGCTCAGTAGCCAGCGAAAGTCTTGCTCATCTTCAGGTGATCCGTACTCTTCCGCCCATCCAGATGCAAAATCAAAGAGGTGATATCGAGTCATATCAAGTAGCGGACCGAGGCAGATGGCCGCACGGAAGAGGTCAGGGCGCTGCGTAATTGCGGCACCCACGAGAAGACCAGCGTTCGAGCCACCGCCGATAGCGACCCGGTCCGGTATGCTGCGACGCTGAGAACGAAGCCATTCGGCAGCTGCGATGAAGTCGTCGAACGAGTTCTGACGGTTCTCAAGGCTGCCGGCCAAGTGCCAACCTTCACCTAGCTCAGAACCGCCACGCAGGGCGGGAACGGCGAACAGGAAACCCTGTTCGATCAGGAAAGTGGCAAAGGCAGTGAACCGGGGACTCACACAGCAGCCGAACCCACCGTATCCGGTGAGGAAGGTTGGCAGAGCTCCAGAATGCAGGAGGTCCTTCCTAGCGGCGAGCAAGAGAGGGACTGAGGTC
>WNGJ01000403.1_pt1 | contig 38661 bp, 41 predicted proteins | sample 5400611 | NCBI WGS metagenome assembly WNGJ01 (sample SAMN13153375, study PRJNA577476) | soil metagenome | isolation source: 40 cm soil or saprolite under Garry oak tree replicate 1 | place: USA:California | collected 2016-06-15
GAGGCATCGAGCTTTTGCTAGAAGCTCCCGCCGCCCTGAAGGCACAGCTCGCTGCGATCGTGGAGGCCGGCGCCGACGTGAAGCTGCGCATCCTGATCCCGATGGTGACGAGCCCTCAGCAGGTGATCGCGGTGCGCCAGGCCCTTGCATCAGTCCTGGCGGGACGCCCTTCACCCGAGCTCGGCGCGATGATCGAGACGCCGGAGTCGGCGCAAGGTGCATCGGAGATTGCGCTCGTGTCGGATTTCCTGAGCATCGGCACCAACGACCTGACTCAGCTGGTGCTCGGCCTGGACCGCGAGCACTCAAAGTCGGCTCCTGTCACCGACGTGAGGGTTATGAGGTTGATCGATGCAACTGTGCGGGCCGCTCACGCCGCGGGCATCGTGGTCGATGTGTGTGGTGAGTCTGCATCGGATGCGGTGGCGATGCCGATGCTCGTCGGACTTGGCGTGGACGAGCTCAGCGTGGCGGCTGCGCGGGTGGGCGAGGTCCGTAAGTGGATCCGTGGACTGGACTTTGCGGCCAGCCGCGTCGATTCGGAGAATTGGTTACTCGACCAGCCTGCTGACGCAGCCGGCAAGCGCCTCTAGCGCCGCCCGCGCGTCCTCACCCTCGGCGCTCAGGCGCAGCACGGTGCCTCCGGTCGCTCCAAGCGCGAGCACGGCAAGGATGCTCTTGGCGTTGGCTACCTTGCCATCGGTTTCATCGTTTAGGCCAACGGTCACCTGCGACCGAAACCGCAGCGCGGTTTTGACGAAAGTGGCCGCGGGCCGCGCGTGGAGGGAGACTCCCGCCGGCAGCGCTACCGTCGACTCAAAACTTGCTTGCACCGCGGGCTTCCTCTGCGGCCTTCGCCACGTCTTCGAGCGACTGGCCGGCGGACGACATGACCGCGGCCGCCACGGCTCCCTCAACGAATGGAGCGTCCACCAACCGGACGTGGCCGTTGGCTTTGCCCTGGAGCAGGTGACGCACCGTGAGAATAGAGCTGCCGAGGTCGGCGAGCACGACCACGCCCTGACCGCAATCGGCACGGGCGATGGCCTCTCGGACCGCGTCTCCGTTGGTGCCCAGCTTGCCGTCCGGACCACCGCCGGCGGGCTCGACCTTGACGTCGGCGCCCGCGACCTGGGAGGCGAGATCAGCCAGCCCGCGTGCCAGTTCCAGGCTGTGGGAGACCAGTACAATCCCGACCAAATTCGACACTCCCCGGCGGGGCCGGATATGCCCCGCAATCGCGTTCCCGAAGACGGCCGTAGTCTACACTACCGACAGGAATTCAGCAATGCCGAATGATTCAAAGGTCCGTAGGTCGTCGATCCAGTCCATCGACCGGGCCACGGCCATCCTGAAAGCGCTGGCGAGCGGGCCTCGCCGCCTGGGCGTCAGCGAGCTCGCCGACCGCCTGGGATTGGCTCGCCCAACCGTGCACGGACTCCTGCAAACGCTTCAGTCGCACGGGTTCGTCGAGCAGGACCGGACCTCGGACAAATATCAGCTCGGTCCCGGCCTGCTGCAGCTCGGCTACTCATACCTCGACCTGAACGAGCTGCGCGCTCGCTCGATCCCGTACGCGGATCGGCTGGCCGCGCGAGCGAGCGCCTCGGTGAGGGTCGGTGTCATGCACGGATCAAGCGTCGTCGTCGTCCATCACGTCTTCCGCCCGGATTCCACCTTCGGGGTGCTCGAGGTCGGCCTGCAGCTCCCGCTGCATGCGAGCTCGCTCGGCAAAGCGATCCTGGCGTTCTCACCCGACCAGGTCATGGATGACCTGCTGTCGGAACCGCTGCCTCGCCTTACCAAGCAAACCCTCGACGAGACTGCTCTCCGCGCCGAGATGGCGGCGATTCGCGACCAGGGTGTGGCGACGGAGCGCGATGAGGCGGTGCTCGGCGAGTCAAGCGCGGCGGCCCCGATCTTCGACCACGTAGGCTCAGCGGTCGGCGCCATCGGTGTTGTCGACGCCACCGAGCGGATCTTTCCGCGCGGGCTGGCGAAGGGACTGTCTGCCGCAGTCAGCGAGGCTGCGCGGGCGGTTTCTCGTGAGCTGGGCGCGCCGCGCTGGCCGCACGCCGCCGAAGCCTAGGCCCGACGGCGGTCGCGGCCGCCCACCGATAATCGTTACGGATGAAGCTCGATTGGGCACTCCTCGCCACCGCTGCCGAAGGGCCGCCCAACGGACTCGTCTACATCCTCGGCGCCGGCATCGACACCCTCTGGCGCGACCAGTTTCCTTCGGCATTCGGAGGGACCATGGTGCTCCGGCTGCTGACGACGCGCCTGGAATCCGAGCGTGCCCATAAGGTCGAGGTGCACTGCAGCGATGAGGACGGCGGGGCGATACTTCCGCAACCGATCGTCCTGACGATTCCACCGCGGCCGGTACCGCCGGACCATCCACATGGGTGGGACCTGGCGGCGCACATCGTGATCAATCTCACGGGCGTCCCGATCACAAAGCCGGGCTTCTACAACTTCGAGATCATGATCGACGACCAGCAGGTCCGGACCCTTCCGTTTCGCGCGGCGATTCCCCCGCGGACCGTCTGATCGAGCAAAAAGAAAAAGGCCTCGCGGTAATCCGCGAGGCCTTGCGAAATCAAACCTGGTCAGGCGCGAGCCATCCCGCGTCCGCGTGTCAACAGGCGGAACAGGAACAGCAGGATGCAAGCCCCAATGAAGGCGACAACGATTTCCACGAGGATGTTCGTTACCGCGATCCCGACGAGGCCGGCAAGCCAGCCGCCAAGGAAGGCGCCGAGGATTCCCACGACGATATCCCAGATCAGGCCGAGCCCGCTGCCGGTCATCACTTTGCCGGCCAGGAAGCCCGCGATCCCTCCGACGATGATCCAGACGATGATGCCCATCATTTTTGTCTCAACTCCTCTGAACCCGCCTTGCAGCGGAGATTTGATCCCAGTCGTAAGGAAAACGGGTGGCCGGCCGGTTCCACCCAACCGGGGTAGCCGCCCGGGTACATTCACGGCATGACCGCCTCCCTGACGAACCTGGTGGCGACCTACGGCCTGATCGCCATCTTCGTCACCATGGCGGCCGAAAGCGCCGGTCTACCCATCTCCAGCGAGATCGTCGTACCGCTTGGTGGGGCGCTGGCGGCGCAAGGCAAGCTTGGTGTCGGCGGCGGCTGGTCGACCCTGGTCGTGGTGGTCGTGGTCTGCAGCGCGGCCAACCTGGCCGGCTCGCTGATCGCCTTTTGGCTCACGAGGCGCTACGGCGAGTGGGTGGTCCTCAGTCGGGCCGGTCGGTGGGCGGGGTTGAGCCGAGGCCACCTCCGACTTGCCAATCGATTCTTCGGCCGGTTCGGCCTGTGGGCCGTCTTCATCGGCCGGTTGCTGCCAATCGTGCGTACCTACATCTCGTTTCCAGCCGGGCTGTCGAAGATCGGGTATGTGAGGTTCACCCTTGCCACCGTGGCGGGGGCCATCCCGTGGAACTTCGCCCTCGCCTATGCCGGATACAAGCTCGGCCAGCACTACGAGGCTGTCGCGGCGACGATGGGCCCCTTCGCGATACCCATCGCGATAGTCGTCGTGATCCTGCTCGCGGTGGCGTGGTGGTTTGGCCGGCGCATGGGGGAAGACGAAGAAGCGGCGATTCAGGAAGAGGAGCGCGCGCTGGGCAGGTAGCCCGACTCCTGTCGTAGCGGCTCAGGGAACTCGTGAACACGGCTCAGCCAGCGACTGCCGGCCCACAGGACCACAACCACGGCGGCCACGACATACAGGCTGGTCACGACCGGGTCACCGTGCTGGACGCTGTCGGCAGGTGGCACCAACCGAACAGCGAGGTTATGTCCCGCATGGGCCAGCATCACGATCACGAGGCTCCCGCGTGTGCTGTTGAACAGCCATGCGTAGATGACTGAAGTCGCGATCAGCCGGACGAAAGTGAGGCCCGCCTCCGACCATGTTGTCGAGCCCAGGCCACCAGGTGCTGCGACCGGCCACAGGTGCCACAAGCTCCAGATCACCCCGACAAGAACCGCCGCCCATAAGGCGCCGTATTTCTGCTGCAGCTCGCGCTGGCCGACACCGCGCCACCCGACCTCCTCGCCGAATGAGCCCGCGATAAGTGCGCCAATCAGGAAGGCGAAGGCAGCTGTACCCGGAACCGCAAACCACGTGCCCGGTAGGGCCGCACCTACAGCGAACCGGATGACGTCGCCAGCTAGAAACAGGAGCGATGGACCGACGAGAGCGATCGCGTACCAATGGACGCCCACCCGCCAGTGGATGACCGGTCGCATGAGCCGCCTGATACCGCCACCGCCGAGCATCAACCCAGCTACCGCCAGTGCGGCAAGGGTTGGCGCGTACGCGGTCAGCTCAATGCCGATGCCCACGATCAACGGGATTGGCGATGAGAACGTGAGCTTGCTGAGGTCGAGTTGATAAAAGAAAAGTGGTGCCATCCCGATGCCTGTAATGGCAAAGAGCGCGACCACCCAAGCTGCAACCAGGCGGTTAAGCGAAACCGGACGAGTCTGAGCTTCGGCCATTTGTTAGACGTCACCGCACGCGAGCGAACGGGGTGGCAGCAGTCTACGCGCGAGCCGCCCGTGTGACGACTAAAGCGAAAATCGGGACGCGGAAAAGCGTGAGATGTCCCTGACGGTGCGGCCGTAGGAGACAAGGTCCGCAGCGATGTCGCCGACCACTGGCGCGAATTTGAACCCGTGGCCCGAGCAAGCGCTGATCACGACGATTCGCGGATCGTCGGGATGTAGGTCGAGGACGAAGTCCTCGTCAGGAGTGTTGGTGTACATGCAGACGGCACTCCTGGTCACCCGCGTGGTCACGCCGCGCAGGTAGGTGGTCGCGAATGTCCGCAGCGGATCGAGCTCGGCGTCGGTCACCTCGCGACGGATGGTCTGTGGGTCGGTCAGCTCGCCGCCATGGTGGCGGGCGATCTTGAGCGACGTGCCGTCGAGCGTGGGCATGCCATAGACGCCGACGCCGTCGGTCTCGCGGATGAAAACCGGGAATCGTTCAGGTGTGATCCGGCCGGCGCCATCAGCTTCGATCTCGAACCAAGCCATCACCTGGCGCTCGACGCTCAGCGGCAATGGAAAGAGCTCGCTCGTCCAGGGGCCTGCCGCGATGACCACGGCATCGAATGTCTCTCGCGTCTCATCGGTCGCAACTACGACACCTTCGGCGTGAGGTGAAACGTCTTTCACAACGACGCCGCGGCGCACCTCCCCATCGAGCGCAACGATGCGGTCGATCATCGCGGACACTGCATCCTCGGGCAGGAGAAATCCGGCCTGGACGTCGAGGACTGCGACGTCGTCGCCGGCGATCACGTGAGCGGGATAGCGGCGGCGTAGCTCGTTCGCATCGAGGACATGTGCGTCGAGGCCATGCGCGATCGCGGCGGTCTGCGCGCCCACCACCGCCGTCGCCGAAGCGGGACCGATCATCAGGGCGCCGGTCATGGTCAGAAGGTGGGATCCAGACTCCTGCTCGAGGTCACGCCAGAGCTGGAAGGCCTCCTGGACAAGCGGCACGTACCACGGCCCCTCGAAGTAGGCGGTCCGGATGATCCGCGATTCGCCGTGAGATGAACCAAGGGAGTGGGGAGGAGAGTGGCGGTCGAAGCACACGACCTGCGCGCCTCGCGTCGCGAGCCTCCACCCGGTGGCGGCGCCCATCGCGCCGCAGCCGACCACCGCCACGCGCAGGGCGGCCAATGTCTACTCGGGCGAGATCCTGGCAATCGGCTGACCGGGCTTGACAGGATCGCCCACCTTCAGCAACAGCTGGTCGACCTTTCCGCTGAACGGCGAGGGGATCTCGGCGTTGACCTTGTCGGTGTGCGCCTCCATCAGCGTTTCGCCCTCAGTCACGTGCTCGCCTTGCTGCTTGCTCCATGCGCCGACCGTGATCTCATCCGCGCCTTGCAGCTCAGGCATCAGGACATCCTTCGACTCGACTCTCACCGCCCTATTCTCTCGCGCTCAATGCCATAGAGGACATCCCCATCCGGCGCTACGCGCCGACTTCCCCGGCGAGCTGGGAAGTACGAACCCATGTCCCTACGCCAGAGAGACGACGTCCAGTAGATCTTCTTCCCAGTAGTCCACCCGGCCTTCCGGCATGAACAGCACTCTTTGCGGTTTCAGGGCTTCTACGAACTCTGGGTCGTGGCTGACGATGACCATCGTTCCGGGCCACGCCGCCAGCGCGCGTGCGACTCCCGTTCGGGAGGGAGGATCGAGGTTGTTGGTTGGCTCGTCGAGCAGCAGCAGGTTGTGCTTTCCCGCGACGAGCTGAGCGAGAGCGAGCTTCGTCTTCTCGCCGCCCGAGAGCGTCGCCGCGTCCTGCCGTGCGATGTCTCCGGTGAGGTTGAACGAACCCAACAGGGCACGCAGCATGCGTTCGTCGGCGTCCGACTGCTCGCGCATGTGCGCGAGCACCGGGATGCCCGCACGGATGCCCTCGTGCTCCTGCGCGTAGTAGCCGAGCGAGACGCCGTGACCGAGCCGGAAGCTGCCGGCGTTCGGCTCGGTCTGGCCGGCGAGGATGCGCAGAAGGCTCGTCTTGCCGGCGCCGTTGAGGCCCATGATCACGATCCGCTGGCCGCGCTCAACCTCAAACGTGACGTCGCGAAAGACGAGTGGGCCGCCGTAACCCTTGCTCAAGCTTGTCGCGGTGAGCACGACGCGTCCGCTGTGTGGCGGTTCGGGAAATGTGACCTTCACCTTGCGCTCGCGTTTTGGAGCGGATACCTGCTCCGCCTTCATGCGGTCGACGCGCTTGAAGATGGATTTCGCCGTCCGCGCCCGCTTCTCGGTCTGGCGCCGCATGACCTCCGCGAGCACGCTCAAGCGCTTGATCTCCGACTCCTGCCGCTGCGCCAAAGAAGTCAACCGCTTTTCTTCCAGTACGCGCGCCTTCTGATACTGCGAATAAGTGCCGCGGTACTCGCGCATCCGCCCGGCATCGATGTGGAGCACGCGCGTGATCGAAGCGTCCAGCAGGACGAGGTCGTGGCTGACCACGATCACCGCGCCGCGGTAGTCGCGCAGGAAATCCATCAGCCAGGTCTTCGCATCGCTGTCGAGGTGGTTGGTCGGTTCGTCGAGCAGGAGCAGGTCGGCTTCGGCGAACAGGACCCGGGCGAGCTCGACGCGGCGTCCTTCTCCACCTGACAGGACGCTGACCGGAAGGTCCACCCGGTCGGGCCTCAGCCCCAGCCCGGTGACGATTCGCCTGGCATCCGATTCGGACGAATATCCGCCATCGAGCCGGTAGCGCTCCTCCGCCTCGGAGAAACGCTCGACGCTGGCCGGCGAATGATCTTTCTCGAGCTGCTTGTGCAGCTCGGCCAGGCGCATTGCGGCGCGATCGAGACCGCGCCCCGACAGGATGTGCGACAGCGCCGTCTGGGCCGCTTCAGCTCGCGGGCGGGGATTCTGCGGCACGTACCCGAGCGTGCCTCGCTTCAGGACGATGCCCGCGGCCGCGTCGTCCTCGCCCGCCAGCACCTTGAGCAGGCTCGTCTTGCCGGCGCCGTTGCGGCCGACCAATCCAACCTTGTCTCCGGCGGCCACGGTGAAGCTCGCGTCGGTGAGCACCCGGCGCGCGGCGACATCGATGGCGAGATTCCTGACCTGGAGCACGGGGGGTGATGTTACCCGCCGCCAGATCCAGCGTTTAGTCAGGCATCTCGGATCACCAATCAGGAGGCCGTCGAATGAAGAAAGTCCTCGTCATCATTGCCATCCTCGTGGCGGCGGCCGCATGCGGCGGCGCCGGAGGCGGAGGCACCTCAGCGACTTCCACTGGGAGTTATGCAGCTCAGCAAAATGCTTTGTCTGGCGCCCCGAGCAAATCGAACGGCAGCACCGATGCCGCCAACCCGACCGTCAACAGCGCGGTTCCGGCGATCCAGGGACCCCAGGTCATCCGCCAGGCACAGCTGACGATCAGCGTCGGGGCCGGCACGTTCGACTCGAAGCTGGCGGCGGTCCGCGCCCTCGTCCAGCTGCAGCAAGGCTTCATCTCCGGCACCGATGCGCAGGCAAGCCCCGCGAATCCCAATGAGCAGATCCGCAGCGGTGTGATCAGCTTCATGGTCCCCGCCGCCAAGTTCGACGACACGATCGACCAGCTGAGCCGGCTGGGAAAGGTTCAGAACGAGCACATCAGCGGCAATGACGTGAGCGCTCAATACGTCGACCTGCAGGCGCGACTCGCGAACATGGAGGCCCAGCGCAACGCGATGCTGGCTCTGCTCGGAAAGGCGCAGACGGTCTCCGACATCATCGCGGTGCAGAACCAGCTCGGCCAGATCACGCAGCAGATCGAGCAGCTGAAAGGTCAGATCTCTTACATCGAGCACAACACGACGTACAGCACCGTCTCGGTGAACATCCTCGAGGCGGGCGCGCCGGCGCAGACGACCTCGGTGGACAGCTGGGGCTTCGCGTCCGCCCTCAGCGCCGCAGCCCACAACTTCGTGACGACGATCAACTACATCATCACCGGGCTCGGGGCGCTCGGACCGATCCTGATCCTCCTCGGCGCTGGTTTCCTTCTGTGGCGGCGGCGTGGCTTCCCTCTGCCAAAGCGCGCATAGAGCGCGTAAAGAACGTATGAGCTGGAACCCGGATGGTTCCCGCTCATCGCCCGGTCGCTGCGCGACGGGGCTGCTCACCTTCCGGTATACGGATTGGACTTGATCAAGAGTCTGAAGGCTGGCAACGCAGGGAGGCCATGGGACAAAGTCGCAACCGGGCGACGCCCGGTCGCCCTGGCAACGCTGGTGTGCGCTCCCGGTAATCGAGCTGAAACCAGTAGTGGCTCAAGTAACCTGCAGCGGTAGTGCTCGAAAGCGGTGAGGAGGGAGTTTGAGGCCCAGGCAGGCTCTGGTCGTTTTCGCGACCATGGCCCTCTGCGTCGGGTGCGGCCGGGCAGGAACGGGCTCCCCGACGCCACCCTCACCAACTCCCTCGGCGTCCGTGAGCCCCTCAGCCTCGGCGGGCCCGGCACTCACGTTCAAGCTGAATGGTGTCAAGGCGAGCGCCAGCGGGTCGATCACGGTGACCGCTCCTCCGGGTCAGATGACGGTACGGCTCAAGATCACCGGGCTCCAGGCCAACTCATCGCACATCTCGCACGTGCACGTCGGCAGCTGTCAACAGAACGGCAACATCGCCCTCGCCTTGAACCAGGTCATCGCGGACGGCCAGGGCGAAGCGGACGTCAAGACGACGGTCAAGGCAACCTACCCGCCCGCGAACGTCTCGTGGTATGTCGTGGTCCACGCAGGCCCCGACATGCAGGGCTCGAACTCCTCCTACCTGCTGTGCGGAAATCTCTTCGCGTAGCCAGATGAACCCGGACCGCCCACCTGACCAGCAGGCGGTCGGACCGAAGGAGACGGAGAACGTGCTCCAGCTCCCGGCGACGGCGCGCGCGGCCGACATCGCGCTCGACGAGCTCGAGCTGGTTTACGCGTTTATCTACGCGCGAGTGGGCAATCGTGCCGACGCCGAGGACCTCACGCAGCAGGTCGCGATGAAGGCGATTCCCCGACTTCGAGAGGGATCTCCCGCGAGCGCCATTCGCGGATACCTCTTCGCCACCGCCCGCTCGGTGCTTGGCGGCTTCTGGAGCACCCGGCTAGGCCTGTCGGAGTCGGAGCTGCATGAGGACCTTGCGATGGCCGCGCCCCAGGCCCCGCCGTCGGAAGCCCGAGTCGATACGGTGCAGGCGATCCTGGCCCAGCTGTCGAACAACTACCGGCGCGTGCTGGAGCTGCGTTTCCTCCACGGGTATTCATTGAAAGAAGTGGCGGCGGACATGAACTCGACCGTCGGGGCCGTGAAGGTCATGCAGCTGCGCGCCCTACGGGCCGCGGCCAAGGTCCAGGTGGAGCTGTGAACAAACCCGAGAATCGCGTCGACAAGATCGTTTCGGACCTCCTGAAAGGCCGCCCCCTCAAGCTGCGCGGCGGAGACGCGGAAGAGAAGGCCGCCATCACGATGGCGGCCCGGCTCGCGGCCGCGCGTCAGGGTGCACAGCGTATGAACCCCGCGTTCCGGAAGCGGCTCGCGCAGGCCCTCGAATCGGCTCCCAAGGAGCCGTGGATGACGCGACGGGCGGCGCTGGTCGCGGGCTTTGGGCTGGCCGCGACGGCGGTGGCCGGCGGGATCGTAAGCCGAGCGCTCGAGCCCCCCCAGGCACCGACTCGTTTGACCGGCGGCCCAGTCAACCCGATTCCCGGCAAGTGGGTCGACGTGGCCGCGCTTGCGGACCTGGATGAGGGCCAGGGGAAACGGGTCACAGCGGGTGGCGTCGGGGCTTTTCTCTTCCGGCGCGGCGACACCGTGACCGCCGTCACTTCCATCTGCACCCACCTGCCTTGCGAGCTGTCGTGGAACGGCGGACATGGACTGCTTGACTGCTCGTGCCATCCCGCGTCGTTCATGCCTGACGGTAAGTCGACCGATCCCACCTATCCGCTGCCGACCTTGAACAAAGTGCAGGTGAGGGTCACGACCGCAGGTCGCGTAGAGGTGCTCGGGACAGCCTGAGATGACGGTCCGGAGCCATAAGTCCAGGCAGCTCGCTCTCGATCGGTGCCTTCAACTGCTCGAGGAGGCGCAGGTCAGGGGACAGGCGCGCATCGATGGGCCGCTCGGAGTTCAGCTTCGCCGATACCTGGAGAGGGCCGGCGTGATCGCCGACCATCGGCTGGAAGGACGACGCGTCGACCGCGTCCTCGACGACATCTTTGCGCTGCAGGCGCAACTGCTGGGCCAGTCACCGGAAGACAGCCGACAGCGAAACGGAAACTGACGTATGAGCGGGAACCCGGATGGTTCCCGCTCATCGCCCGCACGATCGATTCCGCGTGTCTTGCGCCAAACGGTCACTTGCCCGACTCAGACAACGCACGTTTGACGCCAGAAATGCGCTACGTGCGGGCGCCGGGGCGGTCGTGGACGGCCCGAAGTTATGATTGGCTGCCGTTGTGACCACTTCCTTCAGCGAGTCGAGCTCATTCCTTCTGACGTCTGAATCGGTCACTGAAGGACACCCGGACAAGGTCTGCGACCAGGTCTCGGATTCAGTGCTGGACGGCATGCTCGCGCAAGACCCTCATGCTCGCGTCGCTTGCGAAACCGCAATCACCAAGGGCCTGTGCGTGGTCATCGGTGAGGTCACCACCCACGCAGAGCTCGACATCCAGCGCACCATCCGCGAGACGATCCGCGGGATTGGCTACAACAACGAAGAGATCGGGTTCGACGCCGATCACGCTCTGATCCAGGTCTACTTGAAAGAGCAGTCACCGGATATCGCCGCAGGAGTCGACCACTCTCTCGAGGAGCGAGAAGGAAACCTCAAGGACGATCCCTTTGAGCTGCAGGGCGCCGGCGACCAGGGGATGATGATCGGCTTCGCCTGCCGCGAGACGCCCGAGCTGATGCCGCTGACCATCTCATTGGCGCACAGGCTGGCCAAGCGTCTCGCGCAAACCCGCAAGGACGGCTCGCTTCCGTTCTTGCGTCCAGATGGCAAGACGCAGGTGACCGTCGAGTACGAGAAGGGGCGGCCCAAGCGAATCGAGGCCATCGTCGTCTCGACGCATCACATGCCGGGTGTGACGCAGAAACAGATTGCCGACGGCGTGCGCGAGCTTGTGATCGGCCCGATCCTCGAGGGACTCGTCGTCGACAGCAAGACGAAGATCATGGTCAACCCGAGCGGCATGTTCATCCTCGGGGGTCCGGCCGCGGACGCCGGCCTGACCGGACGCAAGATCATCGTCGACACCTACGGCGGCATCGCGCGCCACGGTGGCGGCGCGTTCAGCGGCAAGGACCCGAGCAAGGTCGATCGTTCAGCGGCGTACGCGGCTCGACACGTCGCGAAGAACCTTGTTGCGGCGGGTCTCGCCGACCGGTGCGAAGTGCAGGTCTCTTACGCGATCGGGCGTGCACATCCGACCTCGATTGCGGTTGAGACGTTCGGCACCAGCTCGGTCTCCGAAGCAGAGCTCCTCGAGCTCGTCCGGCGCCATTTCGACCTCCGGCCGGGCGCGATCATCGCGAACATGAACCTCATGCGGCCGATCTACCGGCCGACAGCGGCTTACGGACATTTCGGACGTGACGACCTCGGAGTGCCCTGGGAGCTGACCGACCGGGTCGAGGCGCTGCGCGCCGAAGCCTCAATCGCCGCCCGAACCGGGAGTTAGTCTGCACCGCGTCCGTCGTGCCTGACTCCGCCGCTGCCGCCATGCGTGTCCACGACACGCTTACGCAGCGTAAGGTGCGCGTCGCGCCGAAGGCCGGGACAGCCAAGAAGCCGATTACGATCTATGTCTGCGGCGTCACGCCTTATGACTCGGGGCATATGGGGCACGCGTTCACGTTTTCGATTTTCGACGTGCTCGTCCGCTTCCTGGAGTCGAGTCGAATACGGGTGCGTTATGTGCAGAACATCACCGATATCGACGACCCGCTCTTCGAACGCGCTAAGCGCGATGCGGTCGATTGGCGGATCCTGGCCGACCGCGAGACGAAGGTGCACATCCGAGACATGACCGCCCTTGGTTGGCGTCCGCCCAATGCGATGCCGAAGGTTTCGGAGGAGATAAGCAGGATCCTGGCAGCCGCCAGCAAGCTGCATGCGACCGGATACGCGTACCGCACAGACGCGCTCTACTTCGACGTCAGCCGCTATCGCGGCTACGGGCGCCTCTCACATATGACGCGGCGATCGATGCTGCGCAAGCTGCGTGCCGAGGGCCTGCTGGGAGCAGTCGGCCCCAAGGCGAAGCGCGACCTTCTCGACTTTCCCCTCTGGCGTGCATCAGCTGAGGGCGAGCCCGCGTGGCCGTCGAAGTTCGGGCCTGGCCGGCCCGGATGGCACATCGAATGCTCCGCGATGGCGATGCGATATCTCGGCGATCAGATCGACATTCATGGAGGCGGCCGCGACCTCAAGTTCAGCCATCACGAATCGGAGCGGGCCCAATCGGAGTCGCTGACTCGCAAAGCTCCCTTCGCCCGGGCCTGGATGCACACCGGCATGGTTCGGTATGAGGGCCGGAAGATGAGCAAGTCGCTCGGGAACCTGGTCAAGGTGAGCCAGGCGCTTCAGCGCGCGCCGGCGGCCGCGGTGCGTCTTTACCTGGTTTCGCACCGCTATGGGAGGGACTGGGACTTCAACTGGCCGGGCCTCTTGCGTGCCGCACGCGTGATTGAGCGCGCCCGAGCGGTGCTGAAGGACCATACGGGTGAACCCGCCTCGCGCTCTCTGATCAAGGAGTTCAACGCAGCGCTTGCCGACGACCTCGACACGCCGCGTGCGGTGCGTGCGTTGCGGGCGGCAATACGCACGCGAGACGCTGCCGCGGTGAGCTGGATGCTCAGCATCCTCGTAGGTAGCTCAGCTCTGACTTAAGCGACTTCCAGGGGTGCGCCGCAGTTCGGGCATTCCATGTCGCCGCCGACCTCGACCAACGTTTCGCACACCGGGCACAGGATGTCGGCAATGGTCTGGGCGGCCGCGGCGTCGGCCTCCTCTTCGGCGACCATCTCGGCCGGAACCTCGGCCAGATCGAAGGCCGGCGCGCCGCAGTTGAGGCAGACATAGCCCGGCTGCGCGATGCGATGGTCCTGGTAGGCGCCGCTCGAGTCGAGCTCGACCTCGGCGAACATCGCACGGAACAGCCGGCCGCCACATCGGCGCGAACAGACGAGCACCATCGTTCCAGCGTAGATCGTTTAAGCGATACGTCTCCGCAGTGTCGCCACTCCTGCGACTAGCACCAGGAAAACGAAACCCAGCACCACCCCGACATCAAGCTGCAGCGAGCTCCATGTCAGGTCGCCGCCCTTGATCATCACATCGCGCAAGCCATTCACCGCATACGTGAGCGGAAGAACGTTTGAGAGCACCTGCAGCGGCTTCGGCTCGGAGGAGACGGGGAACAGGATTCCCGACAGCAGCAGCTGTGGGACCACGACCAGCGGGATGAACTGCACGGCCTGGAACTCCGTGCGCGCGAACATGCTGAGGAAGATGCCGAGGTTGACCGCGCCGATCGCCATCAGAGCCTCGATGAGGAAGATCAAACCCACGTTGCCGCTGTTGTGTACGTGCAGCACGGCAAGCGAGAAGATGAGCACCTCGATCGACTGGATCAGCGCCAGGACCGTGAACCCGAGCATGTAGCCGAGCACGATCTCGCCGCGCCGCAGCGGGCTCGCCATCAATCTTTCAAGCGTCCCCTGTGACCGCTCGTTGAGGAACGAGACGATCGTGACCACGAACACGAGGAAGAACACGACCAGGCCGATGAATGCCGCGCCGAAGTAATCAAGCGTGTCGAAGCCCGGCCCCCCGTAGAGATACGAGACGTGGGGCTGGACCCGGATCGTCTGGCCGGGCGCCTGCGCGATCGCCGAGATCAGCGCCTGCTGCAGAGCCTGCAGCACCGGCCCGGCCGACCCAGGCTGCGAGCCTTCGAGGTGAACCTCGGGCGCGATGGAGCCTGCCTGCGCCTGCCGGCTGAAGTCCGCGGGGAAGACGATGTACGCGACTAGCGATCCGTCCTTGAGCCGGGCATCACCGTCGCCTGCGGCGATGGTGGTTGTCGTGATCAGGCTCGAGCCGTCGAGGGCGGCTGCGACTGTAGCGCCGAGCGGGCCCTGGTCCTCATTGGCCACGCCGACATCGGGAGCCGAAGCTGAGCCGCGGATCAGGTAGCCGAGAAGGGCGAGGATCACGATCGGCGCGACGAAAAGCAGCGCCAGCGTGCGGTGGTCGCGACGAAACTGCTGCAGCAGCCGTCGCGTGATGGCGGCGACGCGATGCCCGCTCATGACGCCGTCACGCCGGCGAGCGCGAGAAACGCCTCCTCGAGATTCTGCGAGCCGCCCATCGTCCGGATCTCGGCGGGTGTGCCTTCGGCGAGCAGCCTGCCGAACTGGATCAGGCCCAGTCGCTGGCAGCGCTCGGCCTCGTCCATGACATGGCTCGAGACGATGATCGTCGTGCCGGCCGCGGCCATGCGCCTGAACTCCTCCCAGAACTGCACTCGAAGCTGGGGGTCGACGCCGACCGTTGGTTCGTCGAGCAGAAGAAGCTGCGGTTTGTGCACCAGTGCGCACGCGAGCGAGCAGCGCTGCCTCATCCCTCCGCTCAGCGTTGCGACCACCGACCGGCGCCGCTCGTAGAGCTGCACCAGCTCGAGCGCTTCCTTGACCCCTTCCTCGGCGCCGTTGATCGCGCCGAAAAACCGAACGTTCTCTTCCACGGAAAGTCCCGGATACAGCGCCGCCTGCTGCGTCATGTATCCGACGTGGTGCAAAACGCCGACGTTCGGCATGCGCCGGCCGAGCACTGTGACTGTCCCGGCATGCGCCTCGACCAGTCCGACCAGCGCTCGGATCAGCGTTGTCTTGCCGGCGCCGTTGGGTCCGAGCAGGCCGTAGATCTCACCGCGCCTGACCCGCAGCGTCACACCGTCGAGAGCTTTGACCGCTTCAAAAGATTTGGAGACGTTCTCCACCTCGACGGCAAAGGTTTCACTCACCGTTCCCTCCCTTCGGGCGCCATCGCTCGCAGCCAGTTCTCAGCCAGCAGCTTCATCGCCTGCTCACCTTCGATTTCAAACCCGAGCACTCGTTCGGCCACGGGCCGGGTCAGCAAATGAAAAAAGATCGGACCGATGAACGACTGCAGCGCGAGCACCGGGTGCATAGGTCGTAGGCGGCCGGACCGCATATGCTCCACGACGTACACGGCAATCGCTCCGACCAGCGTTTTGATCAGGTCCTGAGCGGCATCCGCTGTCTCGGGGGCAAGGCTGCTGATCTCAAAGAAGAGGGCGCGGAGGATGCCGAGCCGGCTCTCACCCGCGCCGTAGAAAACGCGATACATGGTGATCGCGATCTCGGGCATGAGGACCTCAGGCGGTTCGGTTCGTTGGGTCTCGAACAGCCTGCTCACCGGATCCAGCGGCGAGTATTCGTGGAGAAGGCTGGTGAACAAGGCGGCCTTGCCGGGGAAGAGGCGGTACAGGGTTGCGCGCGATACACCGGCCTCGGTCGCCAGGTCGTCCATGGAAAGGTTGGTCAGCCCGTGCGCGCCCACGAGCTTGACCGCCGCCTCGAGGACTCGCCTGGATGCATCAGGCTCTGGCTGAAGGTCGAGCGCGGCGAGCAACGCCTCGCGCGATTCGAAGGCGCGATAGAAGCTGGCCCGCGAGACTCCTGCCGCCGCGGCAAGCTCGGCCACCGTCGGGCTACCTCCTTGAGCGAGCAGGCCTCGGGCCTGGCCGAGGATCCTATCCCTGGTCGCGGACACCCTGGGACGAAACTAGACTAGACGTCCCGTCTTGTCAAGTGTCAGTCAGGTGGCCTTTCGCTCGGGGATGGTGCGGCGAGCCTCTGTGAAAGCGGCGGCCAGACGCTTCCATCCCAACCTTGCGGTGAGCTCACCGAACTCGTCGCACAGGGCTCTTGCTTCGTCGAACCTTGCTCGTTCGGCCAGGAAGATCGCGAGGTCGATGGCTGCTTCCGCCCTCGGCAGGGTGTAGTCCGTGCCGGCCACAACCTGGAGGCCATGGCGCAGCGCCAATTCGGCTTCATCGTCGCGGCCCTGGGCGGCGCGAATCACGCCCAGGCTGCTGTGGACTTCGGCGATTGCGGTGATGTCTCCGCCGCGAAGCGTTGCCACGGCCCGATCGATGAGCCTGTCTGCGGTGGCGAGATCACCGAGCTCCAAGGCCGCCCGCGCGCGAAGTCCCAGCAGCTCGCTGCGGTTCCACCGCTCTCCGCTGGCCTCACTCAGCGCGAGGGCCTGATCCACGGCCGCCGCAGATTCCGCAAATCGGCGCGCGTACAGCAGCGTGTAGCCAAGGAATCGAAGGGCGCTGATCTGGTGCTGCACCGCCCCCGCCTCGGCAGCGTTGAAACCGTACCGGCGTACAGCCGCCTCGCCTTCGGCCAGGTCACCTTCGAAGAGGTGCTTGACGGCCCGGTCGAACTCGAGGCGGAGGATGACGTCTCGGAAGCCGTGTGCGACGGCAAGTTCCTCGGCCTCCCTCGCCCTGCGTTCCGATGCGGCGGAGTTTCCACGCATGCGCTCGGGCGCGACAAGACGCGCGGTGATCGCCGCTTCCTGGGCGGTGTCGCCGATGGCGCGTGCCTGCTCAATGAGCCGTTCGTTGATCTCAATGAACTCCGCCAGGTTGCCGAGCGAGAACGCCACGAAGCTGGCGATGAATCGAGAGCCGATCTCGCCCTGTACGTCACCCGCCAGGCGGCACGCCTCCACGGCGCGCTCGACGGTGCGTGCGAAGTCCTCGATCGGACGCTCGCCGCTCCACATCTGGATGAGGGCCTCGGTCCTTCGGGCGGTGGCGACGAGCTGCAGTGAGCCGGCTTTTTCGGCGAGCGCCGCCGCCTCTTCCGCCGCATGCTCGGCTCCCGTGTAGTCAGCCTTCATCACGAGGAGCTGGGCTTCGAGGAGCCGGACTTTGGCCCGGGCTTCAAGGCCGCCGCCCGCCGGCAGCGTTGCGCCCGCTGCTCGAACGATGCCAAGGGTAGACTCGAGCAGCCCACGTTCCTGTCTCGTGCGAGCACGCTCGGCCATCGCCAAAGCCCAATCACGAGCTCGAACCGCACGGTCAAGGAAGACTGGGCCTTCCATCTCGAGCTCGCTCGACAGGGTGAAGGTTCGTTCGGCGTGGTGGGCCAGAATCTCGGTCAGCTGCTGAGCGTCACCGGCCTGCTTCTCCAACGCCATGCCGAAACGATCGTGGAGCGCAGCCCGCTCTGACTTCGGCAATGAACCGTAGGCGGCGTCGCGGATGAGCAGATGGCGAAAAGCCAGCTCGTCGCTGTCGCCACCTATCACCAATCCTTTGCGACGCAAGGAATCCAACGTTTCCTCGACGTCGTTCTCACCGGCGAGTGCCTCCAGCTGGCGAAGCTGGAACCGCTGACCGATGACGCTGGCCGCTTGAAGCACACGCTTCTCACGATCGGCCAACCCGTCGAGCCGCGCCGCCAGGACCGCATTGATGCTCTGTGGCACGCGGATCTGTTCGATCTCACCTACGGCTCGCCATGCGGCGCCTTCGTGAACCAGACGCCCGTCGTCGATCAACATCTGGATGAACTCTTCGCAGAAGAGCGGAGTGCCCGCGGAGCGTTCGATGATCTGGTCACGCAGCTCTGTGGGAAGGGCCTCGATCTCGAGCAGCCGGGAGATCAGAGTCCCCGTGTCGTGTGGGCTCAGAGGGTCCAGGGTGATGGTCGTGGAGTTGGGTTTGCCTGCGCCCCAATCACGACGCTGCTCGAGGAATTCCGGCCGTGAGATGCCGATCACCAGAATCGGCGCCTCGGCAACTCTTTCGAGCAGCTGCTCGATCAGCGCCAGGACAGGCGGCTCTGCCCACTGCAGGTCGTCGACCACCACGATCAAAGTCGCCGCCTTTGCGACCGCTTCCAGATAACGTCGCATCCCCCAGCCGAGCTCCCTCTCGACTCGCTCGGCCGGCGTATCCGGCATGACCGATTCGGGCGCTTCGAAGCCGAGCATCACCGAGAGCCTTGCCCTTATGGCCGGACGCTGCGTGTCGTCGTTCAGCAGCTCGCCAAGCCACCGATCAAGCTTTAGAAGGGCCGCGTCACGCTCGTCGGCCAACGTGATCCCGGTGTCATCGCGCAGGATCTCCATCAACGGCCAGTAAGTGATGCCTCTGCCATACGGGAGGCAGCGGCCACGTACCACCCGGGCGCCCGAGCTTGCCAGTGCCGACAGCGCTTCGGTGACGAGGCGCGACTTTCCGACTCCGGCCGCGCCGACAAGCGTGAAGAGGTGCGCCTTTCGGTCGGCGGCGGTGCGCGCGAACGTGTCGAGCAACAGCCGAAGCTCGCGATCGCGTCCAACCAGCACGGCATGCAGGCCGGCAACGCCGCGGGCTTGCTCGGGCACTTTGGTGCGGGCCTGAACAGCCAGAAACGCCACCAGAGGAATCGACTTGCCTTTGGCCGCGACCGGCTCGTGGGGTCCGTACTCGATCACCTTGCGCGTGAGCTGCTCGGTCAAAGGCCCGACGACCACCTCGCCTGGCTCGGCGCCCTGCTGAAGCCGCGCGGCGACGTTGACCGCGTCGCCGCTCACCATGAACTGCCGGTCTTCGCGGGCCGCTGTCAGCGCCTCTCCGGTGTTGACCCCGACGCGCACCTCAAGGTCTGAAGCTCCGTCGCGGATCTCGAGTGCCGCCCGAACAGCACGCTCGGCGTCGTCGTCGTGAACCGCCGGCACGCCGAACACGACCATCGCGGCGTCACCGGCGAACTTCTCCACGGTGCCGCCGTAGGACTGTGAGATTTCGGTAATCCGCTGGAAATAGCGGGCCATGGTGGCGCGGACGACCTCTGGGTCGCTCCGCCCGGCCATCTCGGTGGAGCCGACCACATCGGCGAACAGGATTGTGACGACCTTGCGCTGCTCCGCCATCAGAGTGCGATTCTAGGTGTGAGCGCCCGGAGCGCTTAACAGGCTAGGTTTCCGATCCGGCGTCGTTGAAGGACCATCCGGTGATGCGATCGATATGGATGGCAACAACCGGCCCTTCAGGTCTGGCGATGCGGTACTGCGCGTACTTTGTGACGAGCAGGTCGGCCGCGCGCCGGGCATTCGCCATATCGGTGATTACGCGCGCCGTGCCGTCGGCGCGCACCCACCACAGCTTGGTCCAGTCATCCTCGTAGTGATCAGCAAGCACCGAGACCGCTGGATTGGCCGCGATGTTCCGCAAGCGCTTGAGGTTCGTCGATTTTTTTGGCTTCGCGTCGACCGCGAAGTAAACAATATCGCCTTCGAGCGCAAAAACCATGGGGACGATGTGAGGTTTTCCGTCTTCGGCGATGGTCGCAAGGCGCGCGACCGTAGAGGCGGCAAGATGCTGTCTCGCCTCGAGCAATTCCACTGCGTGAAGTGTGGGCGCTGCACCGGCCTTTCGGGCTATCGTTGAGCCGTGCAGCGGCTCAGGACTTATACGGTCGATGAGGCGAACAAGGAACTGCCTCGTGTGCGACCAATCGTCGAACAGATCTCGGAGCTTTCCGCTTTGCTGCCTGAGCTGGAGGACCACGCACGCATCGCCGAGTACCAATCGAAACGAAAAACGGGCGGAGCTGAAGATCGTGAGCGCCACCAGCAGGCGCGCGATGCGGTCAGCGGCGCCGAGCTCGAGCTGTTGAAGGCCGTCGCGAGCCTCAACGGCATGGGCATTCAGCTCAAGGGACCGCTCGAAGGCCTGATCGACTTCCCCTCGTATCGCGACGATGAGCTGATCGAGCTTTGCTGGAAGCTCGGCGAGGAAAAGGTCGCGCACTGGCACCACATCGGCGAAGGTTTCGCAGGAAGAAAAAAGCTCTAGAGCTCTTTCTCGCTCGTGATCTTCCCTCTCACCGCTTCGAAAACAGACTTTGCGATTCCCGCCGCGTCCAGACCATTGTCTCGCAGGATGTCCGAGGCTTTGCCCTGCGGCAGGAACTGGTCCGGCAGCGCGAGCATCCTCACACTTCCCGCCAGACCGTGGGGGGCGAGCGCTTCGAGCACAGCACCGCCAAACCCACCCGTGCCGACGTTGTCCTCGACGGTGATCACCACCGGGTGGTTCCGCGCCCAGTCGGTGATGCGCGGATCGACCGGCTTGATCCACCGTGCGTTGACCACGGCGCACGAAACCTTCTGCATCTCCAGCCGTTCGGCCGCCTCCTTTGCCACCTCCACCATCCGGCCCGCCGCGAAGATGACCGCGTCCGAGCCCTTGCGCAGCTCCTCCCAGCGTCCGACGGGCAGAGGTTCAACCGGGAGGTCTGGGGTCGCGGGCACCGGCCCCTTCGGGTAGCGGATCGCGACCGGACCGTCTGTCGCAAGCGCCGTCTCGAGTAGCGCGCACAACTCAGTCGCATCGGCGGGCGCCGCAACCTTGAGGTTGGGAATGAGGCGCAGATAGGAAAGGTCAAAGATTCCGTGGTGGGATGAGCCGTCGGGCCCTGTCACTCCCGCTCGATCGATCACGAACACGACCGGCAGCTTGTGCAGCGCCACGTCCATGATCGTCTGGTCGAACGCGCGGGCAAGAAACGTCGAGTAGATGCAGACGACCGGATGCATGCCGGCCATAGCGAGCCCGGCGGCGAACGTAACAGCGTGCTGCTCGCAAATGCCAACGTCGAAAAAGCGGTCGGGAAATTCTTTGGCGAAGTTCAGGAGACCGGTTGACGAAGCCATGGCCGCTGTGATCGCACACACCTCGGGCCTCCGTGCCGCGGCCGTCATCAAGGCCTCGCCGAAGACGTCGGTGTAAGTCAGCTCGGTCGAACGGGGGCGGCCAGTCAAGGGATCGAATGCCGGCACGCCATGCAGCTTGTCGATCTCGTCCTCCACCGCCGGCCCGTATCCGTGTCCTTTTTCGGTGACGACATGAACGACGACAGGCTCGCGGAGCCTCTTTGCGCGAGACAGCACCTCTTCGAGCGCGGGCTCGTCGTGTCCATCGACCAGGCCCGCGTACTTGATGCCGAGGCTTTCGAAGATCGTCGAGGGCTGAAGGAGCTGCTTGAGACCTTCCTTCACGCGATACGCAGCCTGGTCGGCGGTTGAGCCGACGAGAGGGAGGTCGCGGAGCAAGCGCGAGATTTCGTCCTTGATGCGCTCGTATCGCGGATCGACGCGCAGCTGCGAAAGGTGGCGCGCGAGTCCGCCGACCGTGGGCGCGTACGAGCGGCCGTTGTCGTTGATCACGATGACGAGGTTGGGTGGCTGCAGGTGGGCGATCTGGTTGAGGGCCTCATAGGCCATGCCGCCCGTGAGCGCGCCGTCGCCGATGACCGCAACGACGTTGCCATCCACATGTTTACGCAGCCTGGCCTCGGCGATGCCCAGGGCGTAGCTGAGCGAAGTGGATGCGTGGCTGTTCTCGACGAGGTCGTGGGGGGATTCCTTGCGCGAGGGATACCCGGACAGGCCGCCCGCCTGGCGCAATCCAGGAAATTCCTTGGCCCTGCCCGTCACGATCTTGTGGACGTACGCCTGGTGACCGGTGTCCCAGACGATCGCGTCCTTCGGGCTGTCGAAGACCCTGTGCAGGGCGAAGGTCAGCTCGACGACCCCGAGGTTCGGTGACAGGTGGCCGCCGGTCTTCGAAGTGTGGTCGACCAGGAACAACCGAACTTCCTCCGCCAGCTGCGAAAGATGTGCCTGGTCGAGTGCGCGGAGGTCCGCCGGGGAGCTGATGGTCTCCAGGATGCCCATGGGTTGGTTAACGCTCGGCGCCCGACATCAGTTCCGCGAGCGCGATGCAGAGCCGGGTGCCGGCTCCGTTCGGGCCACGCAGGACGGTCGTGAGCTCCACGTTCGTATTCCAGCTCGAGGCGGCGATGTCCAGGTGCGTCCACGGTTTCCCGCCGGCGAACTCGCCGATGAACATGCCTCCAAGTATGGTCCCCGCCTCGCCGTATTCCGCGTTGCGGAGGTCGGCGATCTGGCTTCGAAGGAGAATGCGGTAGTCGGCGAAGATGGGCAGGCGCCAGACCCGATCGCCCGCGTCTGCCGCGGCCCTCTCGACCACGGACCAGAACGTGTCGTCGTTGCTTACTGCTGCTGTCGCCGCGTGACCGATGGCGACTTTGGCCGCGCCTGTGAGGGTGGCCAGGTCGATGAGATGAGTCGCGCCGTTGCGCAATGCGTATGTAAGGGCGTCGGCGAGGATCAGCCTGCCCTCGGCGTCGGTGTTGACGATCTCGACCGTCTTGCCGTCCGCGCTTACCACCACGTCGCCCGGGCGCTGCGCGGAAGGTCCAGGCATGTTCTCGGTCGCGGCGATCACCGCCATCACGTCAATCTGCACCTTGCGTGATGCGATCACGTCGATGGCCGACAGGACGGCCGCAGCGCCGGCCATGTCTCCTTTCATCTGGCTCATGTTCTCGGCGGGTTTGATGGATATGCCGCCGGAATCGAACGTGACTCCCTTGCCGATGAGAGCCAGGACGGGCGCTCCCGACTGCGGCTGTGCGCCCGGATGCTGCGATGCCCGGTAGCGCAATCGCACGAGCCGTGGCGGATTGGCCGAGCCTGCGGCGACTCCGAGGATCAGGTTGTAGCCCCCTGCCCTCAGCTCCGCGGGGCCAAGGACCTCGACCTCGAGGTGATGGCGTTGGGCGATGCGCTGCGCTTCCTGCGCGAGGGCCTCGGGCGTCAGCTCGTTGGGTGGGGCGTTCTGCCACTCGCGCGCACGGTTGGTCGCCTCACCGTTTTCCTGTGCAATGACCACCTCGTGCTCGCGGCCGAGGCCGAAGCCGGTCAGCACGAGCTCTTCGATCTCCCGGCGCTCCGGCTGCGCGCCTGTCTGCCGGGAGCGTCGCTCGAAAGTGCCCATGACGCAGCCCTCGACCACCGCCTTCAACGAATCCATCCCCAGCGGAGGTTCCGCGCGCACCAGGCCGATCCGCTTGTAACCGTAAGTGCGCGAGGCTCGGATCAGCTCGTGGTGGGCCGATCGCAATCGCTGCCCGTCGAGGTCGCGCATCGCTCCGACGCCGTAGAGGATCACCCGGCGAGGTCCCGACTTGACGCTGGTGGGAACCGGCAGCACCTCGTGGATCCGTCCGCGGAATTCGGCGCTGGCGATCATCTCGGACAGCACGCCACCCAGCGCGCGGTCCAGCTCGAGGGCGCCTCCCGAAAGCCGCTGCCCGGTGGCGACGGCGACGGCCAGCGCGTCGACGGGAAGCTCGGCGGGCGGCGTCGAAACGAGGCTGACCCTCACGAACGGTTAAGCCTAACGATGCGGCTCGGTAAGGCGCTCCGCCACGAGCTCGAGGACGTGCGCCACCCGCAGGTTCATCCGTCGCCCGCGCGCGGCGGCTTCGATGTGCATCAGGCAGCCCGGGTTGTCAGACGCGACGACCGTGCATCCGGTCTTGGCGATGGCGTCAAGCTTCCACTTCGCGAGGCGCCCGGCGACCTTTGGCCACTCGACGCTGAAGGTTCCCCCAAACCCGCAGCAGTTGGCGATGTCTGGGATGTCAACGACCTCGTAGCCGGCGAGCTCGAGCAACCGCCTCGGCTCGCTCTTCAGCCCAAGCTGCCGCAGGCTCTGGCAGGAGTCGTGGTAGGCGACCTTCGGACTCATCGGGTCGACGTTGACCAGATCGGGGTTCGCGTGCAGCAGGTCGAGCACGAACCGGGTCGAATCTCGCATGCGCGAGCTAAGGTCGGCGCGCTCTGCGGCGCCCCAATCCGGGGCATCGATCGTGAACGCGCCGAAGCACGACGCCGATGGCGTCACGATCAAACCCTCGGAATTCCCAAGGCTTTCGGACAGAGACGCGTGAAGAGCGGCGCCGCCTTTGAAGTCGCCCGCGTTGGCGGCAATCAGGCCGCAGCACCACTGACCCTTGGGAAAACCAACGTTGAAACCCGCGGCGGTCGCGATGCGCTCCAGCGCCACCGCGGCCTGGGGCTGCACCCGGTCGACCATGCACGAGGCGAAGATCGTCAGTGGCTCTCCGTCGACCTCGCTTGGCTTCGCGAGGTCGCGGTAGGGGACCCGGGCGAGTCTCGGGGTGCCTGGAACGAGCCCGCTGAACGGCGCTCCGGCGCGCAGCATGCGGTCCGCGAGCTCCGGCCGTTTCCACAACCCGAGCACGGCCTTCTTGCGCAGCGACTTGCGGCCCTTCTTCCGGTGCTCGAGTATCTGGCGCGGCAGGGGGATGTCGACAGGGCAGATCTCCTGGCACGCATTGCACTGCGTGCATAGCGTGTTGGGAAGGTCGGACGCGTCGAGGCCGTGGTGGAACGGTGTGAGGACGAGACCGATAGGTCCGTTGTAGATGTGGCCGAACTGGTGGCCGCTCACCGCCATGAACGGCGGGCATGCGTTGGAGCATGCGCCGCAGCGGATGCAGGTCAGCGCGTCGCTGAAGATCGGGTCGGCGCGCATCGCCTCGCGTCCGTTGTCGAGGATCACGCAGTGCATCTCACGTGGTCCATGGACGCCGATGGTCAGTGACTGTTCGATGTCGGCCGAGCGCGACGGTCCGGTGATCCAGTTCACATAGCTGGACATGATCTGGCCGGTGCCGCTGCGCGGCAGCATGCGCAGCACCGCCACGGCGTCGTCGAGCGACGCGACCACCTTGTCGATGCCGAAGAGCGCGATGTGCACGGGCGGAAGCGTGGTCGTCAGGTCGGCGTTGCCTTCGTTCGTGACCAGAACGATGGTCCCCGTCTCCGCGATCGCCATGTTGGCGCCGCTGATGCCCACCGTGGCCTCGATGAACTTCTCGCGCAGCGAAACCCGAGCGTGTTGCTGGATGGCCTCGACTGTCGCCTCCGTGCCGAAGACGTTGGCGGCGTCCTCTTTCGTGAGGTGGATCGCCGGGGCGATCAGGTGCGAGGGATGCGTGTGAGTCAGCTGCACCATCCGCTCGCCGAGGTCGGTCTCGACCACCTCCATGCCGAGCGCTTCCAGGAAGGGGTTGAGCTCGATCTCTTCGGCCGCCATCGACTTTACCTTCGTGACGACCATGCGTCCTTTGTCGGTGCGCGCGCTGCCCGCGTTCCAGCAGATCTGGGCGATGATGTCGCGCGCCTCGGCCGCATCTCTGGCGAAGTGGACCTTGCCGCCGACAGCCTCGAGCCTCGTCTTGAACTGTTCAACCAGCTCGGGCAGGTGTTCGAGGTTGGCTCTCCGCCGCTGCTTCAGGTCGGCGCGGCCTTTCGCGAAGTCGAAACTTTCAAAAGCCGTGTCACGGCGAGTGCGCAGCCCTGTGAGTGCGTGGACGAGCGCTCGCTGGAGGTCCGGATCATCGAGAGCCTTGTTGACGCGATGGGAGAAATGCCGCCGAGATTCAGTCACGCGTCGAGGACGCCTGCTTCAACGCTTCGACAACCTCTTGTGGGGTTGACACCGGCGCCAAGCATATGGTCCCGAAGCACACGATCGCTCGCCGATCGCCGTTCGGGTCGATCACTGCGTACGGGTGGGCGAGGGTGGCCGCCCGCGCCAGGTCGGGGTTGCGCGTCGTCACCTTGATCGCGTGATGAGTCCGGTCCAGCGCGCGAGCAAAGACCGCGGCCATCAGGCCGTACTGTCGGGGCAGTGCTGCCACCGATTCGAGGGCGCGGCGTGCCTGGTCGAGATAAGGTGCGCTGGGATCGCCGGTCAGGACGCTCAGCTCGGTCAGACCGATCGCGGCAATCGAGTTTTCGACCAGCGGCTTGATCGGCTCCGACAGCCGGCCGAGGTCGTCGCCCGAGGCATGGTCGAAGTAGCCGCCGAGGTTTGCATCGCCGTATCGGTCTTCGAGGTGTCTGGCGAGGTCGAGCCCCGCCGCCAGCCACTGGCCGCCGAGCCCGGCCTGGTAAGCGCGAAGCGATGCCCACAAACTCCAGACCTGGTCGGGAAGCTGGCCACCGACGTCCGCTGCATGATGCATCCCTTCGCCGCGGCGGTAAGCGTCTTTGAAGAGGCGCTCGAGCAGCTTGCCCGCGTGCTCGCGCAAAGCCGGGCGGTCGAGGCGGCGGTCGGATTCGAGGTAAGCAATGGCGAGCGCGGCGTTCCATGACGTGTAAACCCGCCGGTCGACATACGGGGCGGGCCGCTCCGCGCGCTCGCCGGCGTCCATCGAGTAGTAGTGCTCGTCCGCGTCCTGGCTTCCCGCGTAGAGGCCTGTCTTCGAGTCGCGCAGCACGCGGTCGAGGTACCCGGTGGTGGACTCGAGAACCGAGTCCATGCCCGCGAGAGCGAGCCCGCTGACGAGGCCGGCATGGTCCTCCAGCATCTTTTCGAAGTGGGGGACGCTCCAGTCCTGCGTGGTGGAGTAGCGGAAGAAGCCGCCTTCGACGTGGTCGTAGGTGCCCCCACCAGCCATCCGTTCGAGGGTGTGGACCGCCATCTGGCGAAGCGTCGGGTCAGAGCGCACCTGCGACTGTTCGAGCAGGAGGAGGATGGCGTCGGTCTGCGGGAACTTGGGCGCGTTGCCGAAACCTCCGTACTCGGGGTCGTGTGCATTGGTGACCGCCTCGAGGATTGAGTTCACGATCCCGCCATCGAGCGATCCTGCGCTGCGCGCGACACCCGAGGCGGCGCGTTTGCGTGCTTCCAGCGTGCGGGTTGCGATCTCGGGTTGGCTCGTTCGGTAGTAGCTCGCGATGCGCGTAAGCGCGTCGGCCATCTGGTCGGGCGGCAGGTACGTCGCACCCGTGAGTATGTCGCCGGACGGCGTGAGGAAGGCAGTCGTCGGCCAGCCGCCCATGTTGTAGCGCTGGTTGATGTCGGGGCGAACGTCGTTGTCGACCCGAATCGGCACGTATTCGCGATTGATGAGATCGATTACGCCCGCGTGCGAATACGTCGTTTCATCCATGACGTGGCACCAGTGGCACCACACGGCGGAGATGGACAGAAGAATGGGACGGCCGCTTGCCTTGGCCTCGTCGAAAGCGTTCGCGGACCAGGCCTTCCAGTTGATCTCGGCCGCGCGGTTGGGACGAGGCGAAAAGTGGAATTCCTCTCCGCCGTCGTTCACACGACAAGGTTACGCGGGTGAAACAATGGCACCTGTGATCTCGACGAGCGCGGTTGACGCGTACATCGAGAAGAACTCGAAGCGCTTCGTCGAGGAGCTGAAGGAGCTGTGCTCCTTCGCGAGCATCTCCAACCACGGAAAGGAAGCGGTCGAACCGGCTCGCGACTGGATCGCCGACCGCCTGTCTCGATACACGGACCGTATGGAGACGCTCGACGCCGGCGGCATGCCCGCGCTGTACGCGGAAGTTCCCGGAGCCGGCCGCCGCAAGCTGCTCCTCTACCAGCACTACGACGTCCAGCCGGTCGACCCCATTGACCTGTGGGACTCGCCTCCATTCGAGCCCGAGGAGAAGGACGGGCGAATCGTTGCCCGAGGAGTGGCCGACGACAAGGCAGACGTCATGGCACGCATCCACGCGCTCGAGACGTTGAAGGGGCTCGGCGAGGTGCCGGTCACGCTTCGCTTTCTGGTCGAGGGAGAGGAGGAGATCGGGTCCAAGACGTTCGAGAAGATCGCGCACGAGCATGCGAGCAAGCTGTCCGCGGATGGGTGCCTCTGGGAATCGAGCACCTCTTTCGATGACGCGGGAAGACCCACTTTGCAGTTCGGTTGTCGCGGGCTGCTCTACGTGCAGCTCCGCGTCAAGCTGCTCGCATTTGATCAGCATTCGGGTTACGCGTCCATCTATCCGTCGGCGGCGATGTACCTGACCGGAGCGCTTGCGAGCCTGCGCGACCAGGACATGAACATCAAAATCGACGGGTTCTACGAGAAAGCCGTCAAGCCGACCGAGGCCGACCGCCGGATGATGGCGGCCATCGACCCGGAGGTCGACAAGCGCAAGCAGCTGGTGGGCTTCGAGGGCCTTGTCCGCGATCCGAAGCCGGGCGAGGTGATCGAACAGCTCCTGTTCACTCCAACGTGCAACATCGCGGGTGTGACGACCGGCTACCAGGGCCCGGGCTCGAAGACCGTCTTGCCGGCTGAGGCGACCGCGAAGCTGGACTTCCGGCTCATCCCCGACCAGGACCCGGCCGACATTCTTTCGCGGCTGCGCAAGCACCTCGACACCCAGGGCTTCGGGAAGGTGGAGATCGTCTGGAGCGACGGCGAGAAGCCGGCGCGCTCAGACCCCGATTCAGCGATCGGCAAGACCACGATCGAGTGCGTCCGCGACCTGCACGGCGAGCCGATCCTCTGGCCGTTCATGCCGATGACGGGGCCGATGCACCCGGTCGTCTCCGACCTGGGCATCCCGACGGTTCTCCCCGTCGGGGTGGGCCGCCCTGACAACCGGATCCACGCGCCCAACGAGAACATCCATGCGGCGGACTACATCAACACCGTCCGGCTGATGTGCCGGATCTGGGAACGGTTCGGAGCGTCCTGACTTGGAGAAGCTGACCGACAAGCTCTTCACCGACAAGTTCAACGAAGACACCGGGAAGCCGCACATCGAGATCGTCGACCAGACCGTCTGCGCCACCAAGTGCACCGGGAAGTACTGCAACCACTTCTGCCCGGCGGGGGTCTACGAGTGGAACGAGGAGCAGAAGAAGAACCTGGTCAGCTTCGGCAACTGCATCGAGTGCGGCGCCTGCTCCATCGGCTGCCCGTTCGACAACATCGCCTGCCACACCCCGAGGGGTGGGTACGGCGTCCAGTTCAAGCACGGGTAGCCGGGCGGAATAGGAACTGCTTCCGGCGCAATTCAAATTAATGCAGTGAGCGAATACGACGTCGTCATCGTGGGAGGGGGCCCCGCCGGACTGGCGGCTGCCCTCTACACCGCCCGGATGGACCTGAAGACCGTGGTGGTCGACCGGGGTCCCCTGGGGGGCCAGCTCCTCAACACGGAGCTCATCGAGGACTACCCCGGTTTCGAGTCAATCCTGGGCTCCGAGCTGGCCACCAAGATGGGGGAGCACGCGCGCCGGTTTGGCGTCGAGGTGAGGGACTTCGAGCCCGTGAAGGAGATCGACGTCGAGGGCAAGACGAAGGTCGTCCGGCTGGAATCGGGCGAAGAGATCCGCGCCCCGGCCCTGATCATGGCCGCCGGGGGTCTTCCGCGCTACCTGCAGGTCCCGGGCGAGAAGGAGTTCTGGGGCCGCGGTGTCAGCTACTGCGCGGTCTGCGATGGCGCCTTCTTCAAGGGCGAGGAGCTGGCGGTCATCGGTGGCGGAGACGCCGCGGTGGAAGAGGGCGAGTTCCTGACGCGGTACGCGTCGAGGGTCTACATCATCCACCGGCGCAGCTCGCTTCGGGCGCAGCCGATCCTGATCGACCGGGCCAACGCGAACCCGAAGATCAAGTTCATCTACGACGCGCACGTGAAGGAGATCGTGGGTGACGATCGCAAGGTGCATCTCGTGCGGTACGAGCAGCACGGACAGGCGAAGGAGCTATCCGTTGGAGGCGTCTTCATCTTCATCGGGTTCGTGCCGAACTCCGGGCTGTTCAAGGTGCACGTGAACCACGATGAGGCCGGTTACATCGTCACCGACCGCAACATGCAGACGTCGATCGAAGGCATCTGGGCGGTGGGTGATGTGCGCGCGCAGCTGACCAAGCAGATCGCCACCGCGGTGGGTGATGGCACTACCGCGGCGGTTGCCGCGGCGGGGTATGTGACCTCACTGAAGGACGCCGCCCGGATCTAGGCGGCTGTCACGGTCCGCACGGTCATGCCCATCGACCGCGGCCGTTCCCACACCTAGGCTTCGCGTGACCAGTTGTGGGCAGCGTGAAGTCGAGTGGAGGGTTGTTGGCCGGCATGGCAGGGGCCGGGATTGTGGCGTTCCTCCTGGCCATAGCTCCCATATCGGCACTCGCCGCCGACTCTCCGCAGCCCGCGTGCGGGCACGCGAACCTTGACAACCCCGGCAACCATTACGGCTTGATCAAGAACGGCTGCTTGCTGCGCTCGCCAACTCCGGCGCCTGCACCGACGCCAATCTCGACGCCCATCCAGACGCCAGCCTCACCGCGGGTAATCAACCCATCGCCGAATGTGCCGGCTACCGTTGTGCCTTCCGAGACGCCGGCTGCCACAGGCGGTTCCCTCGACCTTCGCGGCGTTGGTGAGAAGAGCGCTCTGCCGCAGGGAACGGCCGCGACTGTGCCCCCCTCTCGGGATACGAACCTATGGCTGGTTGAAGCTCTGCTCCCGACACTGGTCATCGTGTGGCTCATCCTGCTCGGGGGGGCGCGCTCCTTCGAGCTGCGCCCGGCGACGCCGAACTAGCCCGTTACGTCGATCCAGACGAGGCCCGGAGGCAGCGTCACGACCTGGCCGCCGTCGAGCGTGAAGACCAGCGGTCCATGGCTGTCGTTGGACGCCCAGGTTCCGCCGTAGTGCAGGCCCTTGTAGTAGAGGTCGATGCGGCCGCCGCCGTCCATGTCGTAGTCGTGGATGTGCGCGCCGTGGCCGTCGCCGACGTCGAGCAGCGACTCCCTGGTGTGAACGTTGATCAGCATCTCGATGCGCAGCCGCTGGTTGAGGCTTGCATCGTTGTATGCGTGTCCCTCTTCTGACTTCTGGTAGGTGCCAATCACCGGGTCGTACGTGTAAGCGGAGTAGTGCTCGTCGATGTTCACGCTCGCCGCCGGCGAGCCGCCCGCGAGTACCGGCCTGGTCTTGCCGATCGTAAACGCGGGGATCCACGAGAAGTAGTTGTCCTGGGCCGCTTTGACCGAGGGACCCCTGATCATCAGGTTGTCGGGCGCGTATCGCGGCGGCGCGGCTCGGAACTGGTATCCGATCGTGTCGAAGAACTGCGGGGTCGGATCCTGTGCGGCGCGATTGCGCGTCGCCTGCGACTCGCCGGACTGGAACAGAAGTCCTTTGTAGTGGCGTCCGAGCTTGAGCGAGATGAAGCGCGCCGAGCGCATCGGGCCGATCAGGTCCGGCGCGTTCTGGTAGATCGCCGTCAGGCGAGTGATGCCGCCTTCGGCCAGGTACTCGAAGATGATGTCCGCTGCCTGCAGGCCGTTCTGGTCGCGGGCGAACTCGTCGTTTGGGATCTGGATGAGCGCCGGATATCTGAGCGCGGTCGTGTGCTCGCGGTCGTGGTAGTAGTTCCCGCTCTTGAGCGTGAACGCACCAGGCACGAGGTGGCCGGTCTGGTCGCGGCCGCCCGCGGCGAGCTGGATCTGAAGCGGTCCCGAGGGAATCCCGGCGGTGGAGAACGTTGCGCTCTTGTCGTCAGCGGTCCACTTGAGGTCGGCGACCTGCGTGCCGATCGTGACCTTGATCGTCGTCGGTTCCATCGCGTCGTTGAAGTTGAGCTTCAGCGTGGCGCCGGGGTCGACCTCCATGCCATCTGTGAGGGGCCCCGCGGGACCAACGATCGAGATGACATGGGGAACGATGATCGTGGTGAACGTCCAGGTGCTGCCCTGGATGCGGTGACGGCCGACGTCGTAGATCGGCTTCATGCTCACGGTGTAGGCGGTCAGCTCATTGAGCGGCTTGGTCGGTGACCACGCGTACTGGGTCTGGCCTGAAATCTCGGCGAGAGTGCCCTCTGGAGTTGGGCTGATCGAAAACGCCGCCTGAACCGCAGCCAGGGAGACTGGCCGGCTGAAGGTGAGAAGGACTCGCCCATCGGTCGGCACGTCCTTCTGACCGTTCTTGAAATTCGTGGCGAGTGTCGTCGGCAGAGTGTTCTGGTACGCGAGATACGCACCCGCGCTCGCCAGCAGCACGAGGGCGACGAGGCCCGCGGCGATCCAGCCTCGACGTGAAAATCGTGAGGGGCGGCGTGAGCTGCGCCTGACTGGCGGCGCCGGCGACGATTCAGGCTCGAGCTCTGGGAGCGACGTGGATATGGACAACGGGCCGCCGGGATTATCTCAGATGTTCGCCGCCTGAGGGCTTCAGTCCGCGCAGGTACGGGAACGTGTAGATGCCGGTCGCGTGGCCACTCTCGAAGGCAATTTGCAGCGCGTACTGGCCGACCAGCGTGACGTCCTTGATCCGCAGCTCCTCAGGGCTCAGCGCATTGACCCTTGCGAGCCGACCAGGCGCACCGGCCTCACCGCGACATTCGGCGCACGGGCATGCCCATCGAAGCTGCTCACCTGAATAAGAGACTTTGTGTCCGTCTTCCCACGTGATCTCCATCTCCTGGCGCGCGCGATCGACATCGACGTTGACTGGAAACGGATCGGGGTCTTGCAGCGGTCGGGCCCTTTAGTGGACGTTGATGACGGGCAGCTGTCGAAACGATTGGATCGACGTGCGGGCCGCCACTTGCGAAGCGATGTGCTCAAACGCTTTTGCGCCAGCGGAGTCCGGCCGCGAGATGACGACCGGAACGCCCGTGTCCGCGTCTTCGCGAATTCCTTCCTCAAGTGGAACTGCGCCGAGGAATGGAACGCCCAGGCGCTTGGCTGCTGACTCAGCTCCGCCGTGGCTGAAGATCTCGTGGCGATGTCCGCAGCTTGGGCAGATGTACCAGCTCATGTTCTCGATGAGGCCGAGGGGAGTCACGTTGAGCTTGCGGAACATCTGGAGGGCCTTGACCGCGATGTCGGTGGCGACGTCCTGCGGCGTGCACACAATCGCAACGCCGGTCAGGGGAACAGCCTGCGCGAGCGTCAGCGAGGCGTCGCCGGTGCCGGGCGGGAGGTCGATCACCAGGTAGTCGAGGGAGCCCCAGTCGACCTGGACCATCATCGCTTCAATGGCTTTGCCGACCATCGGCCCGCGGTAGATGGTGGGCTGCTCGCCGGGATAGATGTGGCCGAATGACATGAGCTTCAGCCCGTGGGCGTCGATGGGCTTGAGGCGGCCGTTGACCTGTTCGGGTTGGACTCTGGAGCCGGTCATGGCGGGAACTGATGGTCCATAGATGTCCGCGTCGAGCAGGCCGACCTCGGCGCCGCTCTTGCGCAGCGCGGCCGCGAGGTTGACCGCGACGGTGGACTTGCCGACGCCGCCCTTGCCGGATGCGACGGCGATCGTCTGCTTGACGCCGGGCAGGATCTCCGACGGTTTCGGCCGCATGAAGGCGGGACGCACGTTGGCCGTCATGCGGACGTCGACTCCCGTGACGCCTGGGATCTCGCCGACGAGGTCTTGGGCCTGGGTTTTGAAGCGATCGCGGACGGGGCAGGCGGGAGTCGTGAGCTCGAAGGTGAAGCTGACCTTGCCGTGCGGGCTGACCTCGAGCTCCTTGATCATGCCGAGGCTCACCACGTCGCGGCCGAGGTCGGGGTCCTGGATGTGGGCCAGCACCTGGAGCACCTGCTGGGAGGAGGGCACGGCCATCGTGACGGCATGTTACCGGTAGTCGGGATCGCCCTCCGTGCGCGCACGGGCTGGTCGGTGGCGGCGGTTGGCGGGCGTTGGCGCGGCGTTTGGCGGGAAAAACGCGGAATCCGTGCCCTCATACGACGGCTTTGGCGCCATAAACGCGGAATCCCGGTGTCCGACGTCAGGACACACCCCTGGCGGGGCCCACCCTTCCGTTTGGCTCCCACCCCCGAGCCGACGCACCGAACCGCGGCTGAGCTTGATTCGAAATCCGACCCGCGTCAACCCTGCCTGTTAATTTCGAGCTTATGGGCGGTCGCGAAGAGCTGAGCGTTCTCCAGTCGGCGTGTCGCGCCTGCCACGTCTGTGTGGACCAGGGCATCATCCCAGAGGCGAACCCCACTTTCGAAGGCCGCTGGGGCGCTCCTTTCTTTCTCGTTGGCCAGGCTCCCGGACCCGTCGAGCGCGAGTCTCGTCGCCCCTTCTCAGGCCGCGCGGGGAAGGAGCTCGACCGCTGGATGGTTCGCGCCGGGTTTGACAGCGCCGATGAATTTCGGCGGCTCACCTACATCGCCGCGCTGATGCGCTGCTTCCCTGGACGCAACAGTTCGGGGAACGGTGACCTCAAGCCGCCGCCGGCCGCGGTCGCCAACTGCGCGCACTGGCTTGAGGCCGAGCTGCAACTCATGAAACCTAAGGTGATGATCCTTGTCGGTCAGATGGCGATCGCGCGCTTTCTTGGGCCGGGCCGGCTGGAAGATCGCATCGGTCACAGCTTTGGCGACCGGCCGGTGATGATTCCGCTGCCCCATCCGTCGGGACAGAGCCGCTGGCTCAACGACCACGCGAATCGCGAGCGCCTCGCGGCTGCGTTGGAACTTCTCGGGGAGCTTCGAATGAGTCTTGCGCAGACGACAAGAAGCAGGTCAAATAACGACGGCGGTTCGCGGCAGCCGCCCCGCGTCCCGCGGGCCACGACCACTGCGACGAGGAGAAAGGCGTGAAGTATCTGCTGGTCTATTACGGTGGTGGAATGCCTGAGACCCCTGCGGCGCAGGCTCGGGTTTTGAAGCAGTGGGACAAGTGGTTCGCGAAGCTCGGTCCCGCCGTCGTCGACGGCGGCAACCCGTTTTCGGGTGCGGTGACCAAGGTCAAGGCGGACGGTACGGTCGCGAAGGGCGCGGTCGGCCAGCGCGCGAGCGGCTACAGCATCCTCGAGGCACCGTCGCTGGACAAGGCGACGAAGATGGCCAAGGCATGTCCGATCGTGAAGAGCGGCGGCCAGATCTCCGTCTACGAAACCTTCAACGCAATGTGATTGCCGGCATTCTTCGCGCGGCGTGAAGGCAGCCGGGCCGTAATCGAAGGCAGCGACGCGCGCCACCTGGCGCGGTCGTTGCGGTCCCGGGTGGGGGAGGAGATCGAGGTCATCGACCCCGCGGGTTTCATGCTGACCGTGCGCCTCGACGCCGTCTCGGCTGATCGCGTCGAGGGTGTCGTGGTTTCGGAGCGACCTCACCACCCGGAGCCGGTGGCACGGATCACCATCGCGATCGCCAACCTTCCGGCACCGGCGCTCGAGCTTGTGCTGTCGCGCTGCACCGAAGCCGGCGCCTTCGCCTTCCACGTTTTTCAAGCCGACCGCAGCGTGGCCCGCGGCTCCAAGGTGGAGCGCTGGCAGACGATCTGCCGCGAGGCGTCCATGCTCGCCGGCCGCCTGCGGGTGCCAGACGTGGACAGCCTTGCGTCGCTCCAGGCGGTGCTGGAAATATCCGAAAACCCGATCCTGCTCGTTCGCGGCGCGCCCCAAAAGCTCGCCGGGATGGCTGAGCCCAGGAACGTGACGATCCTGGTCGGGCCGGAAGGGGGCTGGTCGGACCGCGAGATCGGGCTGGTTGAGGACCGGGCCGAGCTCGGGCCCCGGAACCTGAGGGCCGACACCGCCGCCCTGGTGGGCCTTTCGGTCGCGCTGGCCGCCCGGGAATAAACCGCTCCCACTGTCGCTTCGTAATGAGATAAGATGGCGCATGGAATGGCGGAGCGTGTCGTGGAGCGCAATTTCGCCGGCGATCGGCTGGAGGAATCCAGCGGGCCGATCTCCATCGACCTGGCCGTCTTCACCCTCGCCGGACGCGAGCTGAGCGTCCTTCTCGCCGAGCGGACCGAGTCGCCATATCCCGGCTTCTGGTCCCTGCCCGGCACGCTGCGCCGGCCCGGCATATCGCTCGACGCGCAGGCGCGATCCCTTCAGACCGCAGTGACCGGCATCGAGGGCGGCTGGATCGAACAGCTGAAAACCTTTCACCGTCCGCAGCAGCTCGACAGCAGCGGGCATGTCGTCGTTCCCGGCCGCGACCCCCGGGGCGACGTTCTTTCGGTCTCCTACATCGCCATCGTCCCGACCGCGCTTGCGGAATCGTGCGCCGAGCACGGCAACGCCGGCCAGCAGCAGTGGCACCCGGTGCGCCGCCTGCCGGTCGAGATGGCGTTCGACCATCGCGAGATCGTTGATTACGCGGTGCGGCGGCTGCGCAGCAAGGTGGGTTACTCCTCGATTGGCTTTCAGCTGCTGCCTTCGGAGTTCACCATCACCGAGCTGCAGCACGTGTATGAGGCCGTGCTCGGACTTTCGATCAACCGCGGCAACTTCTGGCGCAAGGTCGTCGACCGCGGAGTCATCGAACCGACCGGTAAGGAACGGAACGTGCGCGGCAAGCGTGCCTATCTATTCCGCTTCACCCAGCAGGCCTTCGGCCTGCGCGAGGAGCCCGATGGTTTTATCGAAGCCTGATCTTGACCGCCTTGTCAGGAATGCTCTCGAGGAAGACCTCGGGGAGGGTGGCGTCGACATCACGACCGATGCGGTGGTGGACCCGAACCTCATGGGCGAGGCTTTCCTCATCGCTCGCAAGGCGGGTGTCATCTCCGGCGCGAACGCGGCCGCCAGAGTTTTCGAGCTGGTGAGCCCGCCGTGCGAGTACCACTCGCTGGTAGACGACGGCACGCGGGTTGAAGACGGCGACCAGGTGGCCAGGGTCATCGGTCCGCTGGCTTCGATCCTGACCGCCGAGCGCGCGGCGCTCAACTTCCTGCAGCGTCTGTCCGGCATCGCGACGCTCACGCAAAGTTACGCGGACGCGCTTGCCCCTTTTCCAAAGGTCACGCTTCTCGACACGCGCAAGACCACGCCGGGCCTGCGATTTCTCGAGCGCGCGGCGGTGCGCGCCGGAGGCGGTCACAACCACCGCGACGGTCTGTGGGACGCGATCCTCGTCAAGGACAACCACGTCGCCGCCGCGGGCGGCGTCACCACTGCGATCGAGAGGGCGCGGAACATTCGAATGCCGGTCGAAGTCGAGGTCGACACGCTCGAGCAGCTCGAGGAGGCGCTCGAGGCCGGAGCCGAAACCGTCCTCCTCGACAACATGCCGCCAGCGCTGCTGCGTCGCAGCGTGGAAATCACGGCCGGCCGTGCGAGGTTGGAGGCCTCCGGAGGGATGACGCTCGAAGGTGCGGTGGCGGCGGCGAAAGCCGGCGTGGACCGCATCTCAGTAGGTGCGCTGACGCATTCCGCGCCGGCGCTCGACGTGAGCCTGGAGGTCACCAAGACATGGCGGTAGAGCAGATCGACCTCGCTTCGGATGCGGCCGAGTACGCCCTTCGCACCAAGCCTCGCGACATCGTGAGCATGAGCGCCGAGATTCGCGAGCTCGCACGCACCCGCAACGCGGTCATCCTCGCGCACAACTACCAGGTGCCCGAGGTGCAGGACGTCGCCGACTATGTCGGAGACTCGTTGGGTCTTTCACGACAAGCGGCCGCTACGGACGCCGACGTGATCGTGTTCTGCGGTGTGCACTTCATGGCCGAGACTGCCGCGATCCTCAGCCCGACCAAACGAGTGCTCATTCCCGACCTCGCCGCGGGTTGCTCGCTCGCCGACACGATCAACGCCACGCAGCTCGCCGCCTGGAAGGCCGAGCACCCCGGGGCAGTCGTCGTCTCATATGTGAACACCACCGCCGAGGTGAAGGCGCTGAGCGACTACTGCTGCACTTCGGGGAATGCCGAGCGCGTGATCCGCGCCATCCCGGAAGACAAAGAGATCCTCTTCCTGCCCGACATGTTTCTCGGCACCTACCTCGAGAAGGTGACCGGACGCGCGATGCATGTCTGGCAAGGCGAATGCCACGTTCATGCCGGCATCAGGCCCGCTGACATCGACCGCGCCCGCAAGGAGCACGGCGACGCGGACCTGCTGGTTCACCCCGAGTGTGGCTGCGCCAGCCAGTGCATGTACTTCAAGGCCACCGGGGACATCGACGCCGACCGCACTCACATCATGAGCACCGAGGGCATGGTCCGCCACGCGCAGCAGCACCCAACGCGCAGCTTTGTCGTGGCGACCGAGCTAGGCATCATGCACCGCCTGTCCAAGGAAGCGCCACAGGGGCGCTTCTACGCGGCGAGCGAGCGCGCGATCTGCCGGTACATGAAGAAGATCACGCTCGACAAGACGACGTATTCGAGGTCAAGGTCCCTCAGGAAATCGCCGACAGGGCACGCGGGGCGATTCAGCGAATGGTTGAGTTGTGATCCAGACTGACCTCCTTGTAATCGGCGACGGTCTTGCCGGTTCGGCGGCCGCACTTGAGGCGGCGCGCCTGGGCGCTTCGGTCGCGCTGGTTTCCGCGGCGCATGGCTCGTCCGATCGCGCGCAAGGCGGAATTGCGGCCGCAACTCTTCCCGAGGATTCGCCGCGACTGCATGCCCTGGACACGCT